>Ga0070686_100001267_pt1 | contig 14315 bp, 7 predicted proteins | sample KBSS23LmetaG_FD_65654 | JGI IMG/M metagenome (GOLD analysis project Ga0070686, IMG submission 65654) | Switchgrass rhizosphere microbial communities from Kellogg Biological Station, Michigan, USA - KBS S2-3L metaG | ecosystem: Host-associated > Plants > Roots > Rhizosphere ... | reverse complement strand
AGCGGCGTGCGGCGATCAGGCAGGCGAGCACCATGAAAACCGCGGTCGAGCTGCCGTGGGTCTCCCCGGACGTGATCGCGCAGCAGCCGCCGGAGACCTTTTCGCCGCTACCCCCGCCGCCAGAGCCGGCCGTTCCCGGTCCGCCGGTCGTTGCCCCGCTGCCGCCGGTTGCCCCGCTGCCGCCGGTGGCCCCGCTGCCGCCGCTCCCGCTCCCGCTCGATCCGCCGCCGCCCGCCAGCGGCGGGGGACCGCCCCCGGAGCCGGGCTTGAAAGTCCCGATCTGATCGTTGGGATCGGTCGCCGAGCCCTGACCGACGGCGCCGATGTTGTTGCTGGCGCCCCCCATCGGATCGCCGGCGCCGATCAGCGGGCTAGCGGCGGCGGGCGTGTAGAGATCGCGGTAGTGCGCCAGCATCATCGAGACCGTGGTGGTCCCGTTCATGATGGCCGCGTTGTCATACGGAAACGCGGTCGGCAGCGGCCCCTTGAAGGCGGGCGCCGCGTGGACGTCGTGCTTGCCGCAGCCGTCCGAGCCGACGGCGAGCGCAGGGGGCGCGTCGTTGGGCTCACACTTGATGGTGTAGTCCGGCGCGCTCGGCGAGTCCGGGTTGTAGAACAGGTTGTAGTCGGCGTAGTGCAGACGAGTATCGCCGGGTGGCGGGTTGTCGTCGTACGTGTCGGGGCCGAGGTTGCCGACCACGGCGTAGTTGCCGAGGCTGAAGTACGTGAACGCGTTGCTGTGCACGCGCTCGATCACCCGGCCCATCTTGGCGTGGATCGCAGGCACCCCGAGGTTGCCGATCTTGCGGCCGCCGTCGAATGTGTTGTTGTAGATGTTGAGGTTGTCGACCAGGTAGACGATGTCGATGCCGCCCTCCGAGTTGTGATCCTCGTTGGCGTAGTTGACGAAAACGTTGTGGTGGATGTTGCAGGTGTGGGGACCCTTGACCCACGCGTGGCCATTCATGTCGGCGATGACGTTGTAGCGGACCTCGCCCATGCACTCGCGCAGCACCCATTCGCCGCTGCGCAGGACGTTGTGCTCGACGACCAGGTCGGGGTTGTTGTCGCTGCCGCCGACGACCAGGTTCTCCACGTCCGGCGAGGTGATCTGGTACTGCGGGTTGATGAAGTTTCCGACCACCTTGACGTGGTTGCCGTCGACCCGGATGACGCCGCGATGGCCGATGAGCACGTTGGTGAACTGGTCGCCGTAGCCGCCGATCAGCCAGTTGTTGACGCCCTCGAAGTGGGCGGCATCGCGGTAGATGTGGTTGCCCTGGAACACCTTGGTCGCCGAGCTGCCGCCGTCGGCCAAGAACGCCGGAACGTACATGGAGCCGACCAGCTCGTTCTGGATGTAGGCGATGCCGTTGTCCTTGAGCAAGTTGTTGGTGAACGCTGCCGTCGCCGACCCGTTCACGTGCAGGCGGATCGGCCCGCACGCGTCGAAGGTCGACCCGGTGATCGTGAGGTCGGCGCTTCCTTGCACGGTGAGCTCGACCGCGGGCTGGGTCTCCATCGTTCCACCCAGGCCCTGGAAGATGCAGTTCTCGATCTTGACGTGACCGGTGAGCGCTCGGCCGATGATGGCGTGGCCGTTGCCCACGATGATGCAGGGGCTGGCCACGGTGCCGTTGGCGTCCAGCGAGTCCGCCCCGTTGAGCACGAGATCGGCGGAGCCGAGGTTGTAGGTCTGGCCCGCCTGGATCGTCACCGAGGCGCCCGCGGCGGCACGCGAGGCCAGCAGAGCCGCAGCAAAGACCAGGAGCGAAGGCGTGTTTAGTTTCATGGCTGGCCCATTTTCGCATACCGCGGGGTTTTCCGGCGGCCGCGGCGGGTCCAGAGCAGTCCGAGAGCCAGGAGCGCGAGCGCGGACACCGGCGCGCGGCCGGTCACGCCGCACCCGCAACCGCCGCCGCCCTTGCTGTTTCCGCCCTGCTCGCCGGGCACGAGCGGCGGCGGCGGACGCGTCGGCTCCTTGACCAGCGGCGATGGATCCGGCGGCAGCGGCGTCACCGTCGTCCCCGCGACATCGAACCCGAGCACACCCGCGTCGTCGGCGGAGACGGTGGAGCCCCCCGCCGTCACCGTGATGTGCGTCGCGCCGCCCGACGAGGTGGCCGTGACGCCGTAACTCGCGCCCGGCTGCATGTCGTACAGCATGTGCCTGGCGCCGCTGGAGGTCAGGCTGTAGCCGACGCCGCCCGAGATCCTGTCGGTCGTCGCCTGCGCGAACATGGCGACCCGCTCCATCTGCGGTTCCATGATCTGCACGCCGACCATCATCCCGTCGTCGCTGTTGATCACGTTGGCGGCGGGCGCGTTGGGGAAGTCGGTCCCGGCCGCGGTGAACACCGTCATCGCGTCGAACGTGGTGGCGGCCGACGCCGGGCGCAGCTCGACGCGCGGCACGAAGTTCACGTTCTCGAGCTGCTGCCAGGCCGTCTTGATCGACACGTTCGCCGGCAGCACCGGACGCATGAACAACTTCGATCCACCGATGGTGCTGCTGGCGACGCCGCCCGCGATCGTCGGCGGCGAGTTTGAATTGAAGTAGTAGCGCAGGTCGTAGGTGATCGCCGTCGACTTGACGCGCACGCGATCGAACACGACCAGGTTGCCGGGCGCGAAGAACGCGAAATTGCGCACCCACTGCACGACCGCCCGCTGATCGTACATGTCGGGGTAGAAGTTGTTCTGGTACGCATGGGTCGCGTCCAGCTTCACGTAGCTGGAATCGCTTCGTTGCGACGCCGTGTACGGGAAGTTGTCGCTGAATCCCCCCTGGCCGCCCGCGTAGTCGTCGCCGTCGAGCAGGTAACCGCCCTGGCCGTCGTCCGCGTTCAGCGTGTTGCTCCAGGCCGACGCCGGGTAGACGAACGTGTTGCCCGCCCAGCCGGGCCCCGTATAGCCGGTGACCGTGTTGCCCGAAAACACCTTCTCCTGCTTCCACTCCGCCGCGTTCACCAGGAGGTAGTCGCTGCCCCGCTGGATCGTGAAGTGGCCGGTCTGCCGCCCGACGTGGCCCGTCCAGCGGTTGAAGTTGGCGGTGAACGATGCCCAGACCGCGTTGTCATCCCAGCTGGACCGCATGAGCACCTGCTGCGCCCCGCCGATGTTCCGGTAGGTCGGCAGCGCGTTCCGGTAGTCGACGGGCGCGTCGGTGAGAGGGAACAACAGCGTCGACACCGGATCCACCGAGCCCGTCGCCACGTTGGACACGCCGGTCGGCTGGCCGTGGTTCTGAACCAGCCAGTTCCCGTAACCGCGCACCACCGCATCGCCCGCCAGCGCCGAGAACGTGTAGAGCTGGTTCGCGTCCAGGAGCCCGGTGTAGTCGCCCGTGTACTCGCCCTCGTCGGACTGCTGCCAGAGGTTGGGCTTCAGCGCTGCGATGAAGGTCTTGACGATGTCGGTCGCCCAGCTGTCGCTGTTGCCGATCTTCTGGCCGGTCGCCGTCTCGACAAGGCGCATGTACCAGAACGTGCGCACGTACGAGTTCGCGCCGTAGACATACCCTTCGATCGGGAAGCCGCCCTGGTTGGCGCCGGTCATGAAGGAGTCGGGCACGTTCGCGTTGTAGAGGCCGAGGATCTTGTTCTGGATCTCGGCGGCGCGCGGGTTGTCGCCGTCGGTGGCGAGGCCCATCGCGCCGTACCCGAGCAGGTGGCCGACGAAGTAGTTGCTGTAAGCCGGGCCGGTGTTGTCGAGCACGCGGTCGCCGGTCAGGAACCAGTCGTAGTAAGCGTTGACGGTCTTCACGGTGGCCGCGATGCGGGTCGCGCCCAGCTCCGGATAGACCCAGTCGAACGCCAGGCCGACGGACAGGCCGACCGAGCGTGAGGCGAACGTGTCGTCGACCGAGATGTCGCTGACGTCGCCGGTGGCCGCCTTGGCGTTCAGATCGTCCAGCATCTTGAGCAGCGGCATCGCGTACTTCTTGTTGCCGGTGATGAGGTAGGCGAGACCGAGCGTCGGCATGGCGTCCGAGTAGCCGGTCCCCTCGTAGCCGTACTCGATGCCGCTCGACACCAACCCGTCGGCGTTCGAGATCACCTTCGCGACGTCGGGATCGCTCGTGCCGCGCGCCTTCAGGGCGGTCAGCGTGGTCGGCGTCACCATCAGGCGGGGGTGCGGGGCGTTGACCCCCTGCGCGCTCGCGTTGCCGCCCCCACAGGCTCCGATCACCAGCAAGGCACCGATTGCCGCGAACCTGTGACCGACATGCTTCAAAGCGAACGACTCCGGGAGACTATCGCGTCTCTGCAGCGTTGTGAACGTCGCGCGAACCTTTAGTTCCCCGAGACCGCAGCAGCAGCGCGATCACGAACAGGCTGGCGGCGGCTGCCGCGGCCTTTCGCTTCCAGTGCGCGCCCATCCAGCCGCGCCAGCCGCTCGATCCGTGGCGCGTCGGCGCGGGCCTGGCCGCCCGCGCCACCCCGTTCGGCTCTTCGGGATCGGCGGTCACCGCGCAGCTTGCGTCGAGCGTGACGATCACCGGCGCTGCCGGCAGCGCACCGCCGGCCGTCACGGTGACGGCGCACGCGTCGCCGTCTGGCCTGGCCGATACCGTCGCCTTTCCACCCGTGGCGGGCGCGTCGAGCACGACGTGCGTGACCGCCTGGCCCCGGGGCGCCCGGTAGGCAAGCTGCTTGGCCGGCTGGTTCGGCCACACGACCACGGCATCGCGCGGGCTCGACGTTCGCACGCCGCTCCAGCCTTCGCCGGAGATCGGGGCATGCTTCGCGCCCCCCTTCGCGCCGGTCGCATCGATCACATGCAGAGCGCGCGGCGCGGGGCCGGCGATCTCGACGCGATAGTCAGTGACCGGAAGGCGTGCCGCGTCGCAGTTGCCCCGCGTCGTCCCCGGCTGGAAGCAGTCCTTGAGCTTCGTCCGGCCCACCGTCGGTCGCTGGTCGCCGCTGATTGTGACGCGGGCGTCGCCGACCACCGCCGTGCCCGTGCCCGCCCCGTCGATCGCGAGCGTCGCCGGGACGCGGAACCGGAGGTACATCTTGCGCGCGGCGTCGCCGGTCGTCGCGCGGTCGACCACCACCAGCGAAGCGTCGCGGCCGTCGGCGCCCGGCAATAGCACGAAGTCGCGCAACGCCTCCGGGATGTCGGAGGCGCTGTCCCGGTAGCTGAAGGCGTCGGCGTAGTCGCAGCGCGCAGCGACCACGCCGCCCCTGGTCTTGGTGGCCCACCGCCAGGCGATGTCCCGGCCCCAACCGGCCTGGCTGGGGACGTAGTTGGGGCCCATCTGCTTCGACCGAACCGTCGGGGCATTTCCCGTCAAGGTCGACAGCGAGCCATACGGCGACGGATCGACGATCAGGTCCGCGGCGCCGCGCGACAGGGCGAAATTACCCGCGTTCGGGCCGTGGTGATCCTCGGCGCTCTGAGCGCACTCGGCGACGAACCAGATCGCGTGTTCGTCCCAGGCGGTGCGCGCAAACAGCGTCCCGGTCGCCGCGGCCTGGTACCAGGTCGGCCACGACGTGCGTGGCACGGGCGCCGCCGGATCGCCTATCGCCGCGAGCGTGTGGTCGAGCAGCATGTCCCGGTCGTGCAGCCCGAGGCGCGCGATCTCGGCTTTCGCCCATCGCTTGTCGTCGGGGCTGGCACCGCCGAGCGCGACCGCGTCCAGCGGCAGGATCTGCGGCGGCATGTAGGCGCGGTCCTCGTCGAAATCGCCGCCCGCCCACAGCCGATCGGCCGGCGTCAGGGCATGGACGTGGCGGCGGAGCACGCTGCGCAGCCAGGGCGTGACGCCGTCGACCTTCAATCCGTGCGGTTTGCCGATGCGCGCGGCGAGCGCGTACTCCGCAACCGACAGCGGCCCGTATTGCCAGCCCTCGCGCCAGTCGCCGCCGTCGAGGACGCCACCGGGGGACAGCGCCGCCGCCATGTCCTTCGCCCACAGCTCGTCGGCGACGAACCGCCACAGCGCCGGGCCGGAGGTTTCACCGGCTTCGCCGCCCTGGGCGATTGCGATCAGCGTCGCCGCGGCGAGGTAGCCGGCTTGATAGTTGGTCCCCGGGTCGCGGGCGTGATAGCCGTGCTCCTTGAACCATGCCAGCCAGGCGGCCCAACGCCGGCGGGCTCGCGCGCGCAGCTCGGGCGTCATGCCCGGCGTGTCGTGCAGCCAGTCATAGGCGATGGCGGTGATCGGCCCGAGGTTGCGGATCGGGTAACCGTCGTCCCGGGAGGCCGCCTTGTCGCCCCCCTTGCCGTCGCCGATCTTGTCGAGATCGTCGAGCAAGGCGGTGAAGAACTTGAGCGACGACGTCAGGTGCTCCGGCCTGTCCGTCGCCACCCAGGCCACCAGGCAGGCCTGCAGCATCTTCGCCCACTCGGCGCCCATGTAGAGCGCGCCGTCGTGATCGCGGCGGGTGCGATCCTCGTCGCACAGCGCGACGGCGTCGGCCACCGGGCCGCCCTTCTGTTTGAGATCGGCTTTCAACGCCGCGCGGAGGTTCGCGTCCAGCAGCATGCGGGGGTGGGGGCCCGCCGGCTCGGGTGGCGCCGCGCGGGCGACGGGCGGGAGACCCAGAACCGACAGGACGCCCGCGAACGCGCCGGCCGCGAGGATGATGGTTCTCCCGCGTCCCACTAGCGCAACCCGAGGATGATCCCCGCCGTCACGATCCAGAGCACGATCGTGATGATGAGCGGCTTGTCCTTCAGGAACACTTCCTCCGGGCTGCCGCCCTCGTTGTGGCTGTGGGCGAGGTAGAGGTAGCGAAACAGCCCGAAGATCACGAGCGGGATCGTCAGCATCATCAGGTTGTTGCGCGGCAGCTTGGGCGACGTGAAGGTGTACAGCGAATAGGCCATGATCGTCGACGACGCGACGACGCTGGTCAGGCTGTCGAGCAAGGCCGGCGTGTAGGACTCGAGGATTTTGCGGTGATGGCCCGCTCCCGAATCGAGCAGCATGAGCTCGTTGCGTCGCTTCGACAGGGCCAGGAACAGCGACCCGAGCAGCGTCACGATGTAGAGCCAGGGCGAGATGTGCGCGTGGATGACCAGCGCGCCCGCGATCGCGCGCAGGACGAACCCGATCGCGAGCACGAACACTTCCAGGAGCGCGACCTGTTTGAGCGCGAACACGTAGCCGAACTGCATCACCAGGTACCCGGCCGCCACGCCCGCGAACGGGAGGCTCAGCCAGGCGCCGCCACTCAACGCCACGATCATGAGAAAGACCGAGAACACGATCGCAGTCCGCGGGGATAACGTGCCCGACGCGATCGGACGGTTTTTCTTGGTCGGGTGGAGCCGATCCTTCTCGACGTCGATGACGTCGTTGATGAGGTAGATCGAGCTCGAGAGCAGGGAGAACAGCAGAAACGCCGCCGCCGAGCGCCCGAGGTAGTTCCACATCTCCGGCGAGAACGGCTGCCAGCGCTCGTTCAAGGTGAACACGAAGCCGGCGAACAGCAGCAGGTTCTTGATCCACTGCTTCGGGCGCATCGCCTTCAGCAGGGGGGGCATGAGCGAGCGGGAAGGGGACGACATCGAGATCGTTCCGTCTACTTGAGCGGGCGAACTTCCTTGACGAGCAGGGGCTGGTCCCCGCCCCAGAGGCACCTGCCGTCCTTGCGCAGATCGAACCTCCAGCCGTGCGCGGTGCAGGTGAGGACGCCCCGCTCGATGATCGCGTATTCGAGATCGCGGCCGCGGTGCGGGCAGAACCGCTGGCAGACGTACTCCATCTTCTCGTCCTGCAGTGTGATGAGCGCCGGGTCGATCAGGCGAACGAGATCGAACAGCGGCTGGTCATGCCGGCATTCGAAGTGAGCCATGAGCTTGGGCATCTCTCGATCGGGATCGCGCGTGATGGTCACGTGCTGTCCCATGAGCAGGTCGTGCCAGGTGATCTTCCCCTGCAACACCAGGCTGACCCAGGCGCTCTCGGATGTCAGCGTGAAGGCGGCGGGCTCCTCGCATTCGCCGAGGTAACGGAAGGGTTTGTGGCGAAAGTCGACCCATACCGACGGGCCGTCGGTGAGGCGGAACTGGACGACGCACTTGAGCTCGGCCGTCATGTCCTCGAACTGAAAGAAGTCTCGCAGGTAAGACCGAAGGTCTTTCCCGTCGACGGGCTTGGCCTCTGCCCGCAACTCGGCGAGCCAGGCTTCGCGGCCGGGCGCGCGGGCGCTCCGGTACGATTCGAGATAGGCCCGTTTGTCGGTGTACGGCTGGCTGGTGGTGAAGGTCCACTCTCCGCCGTCGCGTGCCGCAACGTCGCCGGGCGAAAGCGGGCGCACGCGGTCGATCAGCTCCGGCGCGCACCCGGCGACGAGCGCCGGAAGCTCGCTCTCGTCGAAGAAGATGCTGCCGCCGAAGTTCAGCTCGAACCCGCGATCGTCGAGAAAACAGGGAGGCCCGCCGCAGGGAACCAGATGCCGGGCGCCGACGCGCCGGGCGGCGGCGACGAAGCGCTCGGCGATCGCCGCCCGCGCGCGGTCGACCTCGGCGCGCATCCGCTCCGGTGCAAAGTCGTAGATCGCCGGGGCGTAGGAGGCGCCGGAGAACTGGACGAAGTGAATGGCGGGCGCGCGCGCCCCGATCCGGTCCAGCGCTCCCTCGTCGAGCAAGCAGTCGTTCTGGTTGACGATCACGTCGCCGTCATGCTCGAGGATCAGCGTCGCGCCGAGGAGATGCTTCGCCGCCGGTAGGACCAGCGAGAGCCGCAGGCCGTCGCCGGCGTCTAGCGATTCGCCGTCGCCGAGCTCGCGTACGTCTTCGAACCCGAGCGCGCGAACCTGCTCCCCCAGCGCCGGTGAGGCCAGCTTCGGAATGATCACGCGTGGGGTCCGGGGGAACGCGCGCAGCGTCTCGACATCGAAGTGGTCGGGGCGGGGACTGCTGACAAACAGCGTCGTCGCGTCGTGGAGGTCGGCGGCCGCCAGGTGATCGTTGGCGGGAAACTGGTGCCAGCTGCCGAGATAGGCGCCGCGCGCGGACAGCCAGGGATCGCAGACGATGCGGGCCGTTCCGAGGCGGATGTCGAGCCCGGAGTGACCGAGGAAGGTGATGGTGGATTTCACGGATGGTGCCGGGTGCTAGAAGTACAGGTTCGCATGAACGGAATGAACGTAGAAGAGGTGACGCTCGAGGGGGCCCGGCTTCGGCTGGAGCCGCTCACCCGGAGCCACCATGCAATGCTCTGCGCGGTCGGCCTCGACGATGAGCTGTGGCGCTGGATCCCCAAGCCGGTGCGCACGGCCGAGGAGATGGCCGAGTACGTCGCCTTCGCGCTGGCCGAGCAAGCCGCCGGGCGGGCTCTCCCGTTCGCCGTCATCGACAAGGCGACCGGGCAGGCGGTCGGGAGCACGCGCTTCGGGGCGATCGAGCCGGCCCACCGCAGGGTCGAGATCGGTTGGACCTGGCTCGCGCGGCCCTACCACCGCACCGCCGCCAACACCGAGGCGAAGTACCTCCTCCTCTGCCACGCCTTCGAGACCCTCGGTTGCATACGGGTCGAGCTCAAGACCGATTCCTTGAACGAGCGGTCCCGGGCCGCCATCCGCCGCATCGGCGCCCGCGAGGAGGGGACCCTGCGGAATCACATGATCACGGCCAGCGGGCGGCTCCGACACACCGTCTACTACAGCATCATCGCGGAAGAGTGGCCGGAGGTGAAGCAGGGGCTGGAGCGTCGCCTGGATCTGGGCTAGCCGATCAAAGGCCGAAGCGGCCGAACAGGTCGTCGGGGTGGGGCGCCCCTGCGCCGATCGCGCCGATGTCCGTGTTTCGCGTTCCGCCCGTGTCATCGCGCGGATCACCCGCATCGATGAGGGGGCTCGACGACATCGGCGTGTAGATGCTTCGGTAGAGGGACAGGATCTGCGACACCGTGACCTTGCGCAGCCAGACGTCGCCGTCGCCGATCGGGAACGGGATCACCCGCGCCTGCGCGAACATCGGGTTCGCGCCGGCGGCGCCGCCGCAATCATGCCCGCCGAGGCCGGAGGTGCCATACGCGGTCGCCATCGTCGTGTCCGGGTTGTAAAAGCAGTTGTAGTCGGCGGTGGACGCGGCGGCCGCCGCGATCACCGGGACCTTCCGTTCATAGGCGAACCCCGTGAACACGCTGTTGCGGACGCTCGTCAACTGGAACGACGCTGAATCGGTGTTGGCGATGAACGAGGCGTCGACCCAGGCGAGCTTCTTGCCGCCCGCGTCGACGGTGTTGTTGTAGAAGTTGCCCCCGGACGAGCGTATGCCGCAGCTCGGGTAGTAGGGGCGATTCCAGCCGACGTTGACGAAGACGTTGTGGTGATAGGACGAACCCGACCGCCCGCCGCGTACGAAGGCCTCGTTGTTGTCGATCAGCAGGTTGTAGCGGAACTCTCCCGAGAACCCCTGGATCATCCAGGATCCGCCCCGAAAAACGTTGTGCTCGGCCAGCACGTTCTGCCCGCTGCCGTCCCAGAAGAAGTTCTGTCCCTGTGACCAACCGTAGGGATACCGGTGGTACGAGAAGTTGCCGCGAACGGTGATGTTGCTGGCCTGTTCGAAGTCCATTCCGGCGCGGACGCCGATGAAGATGTTCCCCGCCGCGTCGGTGTTGCCGCCGATCAGCCAGTTGCTGGTGCGGGAGAAGCGCACGAACGAGATCCCGATGTTGTTCCCCTGGAAGACGTTGTTGGTGGCCGTCGAGGGGCCCTGAAAGAGCAGGCTCGGCTGCGAGCCGTCTCCGTAGTCCGCCTCGTCGTTCACCTTGACCATGATGTTCGGCTGGACGGTGTTCCCCGTGAACACGATGGGGGCGCTGCCGTTTGCGGTGAAGGAGGGCGGGCCGGTGCGGTCGAAGACCGAGTTCGTCACCGTGATGCCGGCCGAGCTGGTGGTCGTCACCTCGATTCCCGGCACTGCCATCGACCCGAGGCCAATGATGTCGGCGTTCTGGATCGACAGATGTCCGGACCAGTTGGCAGCGCTCCGGATCCGGGAGCCATTGCTGCTGGTGATCAGCGCGCGGTTGCCGGTGGTGCCGTTGATGTCGAGGTTCGTGCTGCCGGAGAGGACGAGATCGCTCGTCAGGTTCATCGTCGGACCGCTGGTGGTCGGCACGTCGATGACTGTCACGGGGATGTGCTGGCTCTCGATGATGCTGCTGCCGATGTGGGCGCGCGCGCTGATCTCGTATGTGCCGGCGGGGACGTTGGTCGCGTCGACGTTGTACATGTCGATTGGCCCGGCGTCTGTCACCGTGGCCGAACCGACCATCATCGTCCCCAGGTAGAAGTCGACCTGAGACGCGTAGCCGTTGACGCCCGAGGCGGTCAGGTTGGGCGCATGCCCGAACATCCGGATCGTCGCGGGCGCGAAATAGGTGACGTTCGGGATCGGGGTCATGACCTGCACGTAAGGCTGACCGCTGTCGAAGAAGGGCTCGACGACCGACGCGCTCCCTCCGGTGACGTTGACGAGCGCGGTCGCGGTCGCCTGAGGGTCCTCGACGCTGGCGGCGGTGATGACGTACGTGCCGCCCGACGCGGGGGCCGTGAATACGCCGGCCGCGCTGATGGTTCCGGCGCTCGCGTACCAGCTGACGCCGGTGTTGGTGGCGCCCGTGACCGTCGCCGTGAATGCCTGCGTCGCCCCGGCCGCGATGCTGGCCGTTGCGGGTGACACCGTCACCACCACCGATGAGACGTGCGTGTCGCCGGATACGTGATCGACCGGGATGTTGACGTCCTGGACGTTGTTGACATCGCCCGGCCCACCGTCCGCTTGCGACGCCCCGGCGCTCCCGGTGCAGCCGCCGGAACCGGCTGCGAGGGCGAGGGCGAGGGTGAAGGGCGCGAGCTTCGACAGGCGTTGCAAGATCATCGAAATTCTTCCCCGCGGGAATCGTACACGCGCGCGCGTCCGGGGACCAAGCCGGAAACGGGCCGGCGCCCGAAAATTCCCGTCGGGCGCCGCGTGAGATCTGGCTCTACCGGTGGCGCTACGGTCGGGGCCGAGGTCGCCGCGGGAAACGGCGCCGGAAAGGACGGCGCGCGCGCGCGCAGAGAATCAGAGCCGCCACCAGCAGGAGCGAAGGTGCCGCGGGGCCGCCGCTTCCCGTCTCGCACACGCAGACGAAGCCGCGATTGCCGCCGGTCGTGCCGCCCGTGCCGCTGCCGCCTCCGAGGACGATCGGTAGCGTGCAGGTCGTTTCGAGGGTCGGCGGCGTGGTGAGGACGGTGTCGCTCGCGGTGCACAGCCGGCCGAATAGATCCGTCGGATCGTCGCCACCCACCGCGCCCACGTTGATGTTCGCCCCGTCGGCCGGATCTCCGGCGCCGATCAGCGGGCTGCCGGCCTTGGGGGTGTAGAGCTGGCGATAGAAGGCCAGGATCTGGCAGACGCTGACGGTCCCGGCGATCACGTCGTCATCCTCGAACGGGAAGACCGTCGGTAGCGGACCCGTGAACTCCGGATCGACCTGGGCGTCCTTGGCGCCGCCGGCCGGGACGTCATTCAGGGCGAAGCCGGGCGACACACGCTCGGTCAGGCCCGCGACCGAGACACCGTAGTTGTCGGTCGTCGTGGCCCTGGGGTTGTAGAACAGGTTGTAGTCGGCGTAACCCAGCCGCGGCGGCCCCGGGTCGCCCTTCATGTCGGCTTTGAAGTCGACGGTCTGGCCGGGTCCCACCAGCGCGGTGTTGGTCGGTCCCTCGTCGCTCGGCAGGTTGAAGAACACGTTGCTGCGAAGGCTGGAAAGCAATGACTCCTCGTCGATCCGCACCGCGCGGGCGACGAGGTCGTAGCAGTAGCCCGACCCGTCCAGGGTGTTGTTGTAGACCTGGACGCTCGGGTTGGTGGCCTTGTTGAGGACGCCGATGCCGGTGACCCGCGGGTACGTCTCCATCAGCTTGTTGTTCCGGACCATCACGTTGTGATGGATGCGGGCCTGTCCGTCGGACGCGACGAGAACCCACGCCTCCACGTAAGGATCGCCGAGCAGGTTGTAGCGCAATTCGCCGCCGCTGAACGAGCGCACCAGCCAGTTGCCGCCGCGGACGACGTTGTGCTCGACCACCATCGCGCCGTCTTCGCCCGTGCCGTAGAGCGCTGCGACCTGGTTCCACCCGGCCAGCACTCCGGTCACGTGCACGTAATTGCCGCGCACGACGATCTGGTTGCCCCGCACGTCAATCGCGGCCCGGACGCCGACGACCACGTTGCCGTCGGCGGGGGTTGCCCCGCCGATCAGCCAGTTGTTGCCGCCGTCGACCTGCATCCAGGATCGCAGGATCCGGTTCCCCTGGAACAGCTTCTGCGTCGATCCGCCGCCGCCCCGGAAGTAGAACGACGGCCGCGAATCAACCACCGAACCCATCACCGCCGGGACCAGGGAGCTCACGGCGATGGTGTTTCCCCGGAACACGAAGGTCATGTCGTCGTTGCCGGTCTGGACGGAGATCTGGCCGCTCGTCTCGAAGACGGTGTCGCGGACGTCGAAGGTGGCGCCCGGGCCGGCCGAGGCGCCCGGGCCGACCAAGACGTCGAGGCCGGGCACCGCTTCCGTCCCGAGGTTGCTCGCGTCGCACGACGTGATGACGATGCGTCCTGTCCACCCGGGCATCGTCTTGAGGCTGTGCGAGGCGCCGTCGATGCTGCAGCGCGAGCCGCCGAACGCGCCGGCGACGAATGAGTCCGTGCCCGACAGGACGAGGTCGTCGCTGAGCGTCAGCGACGCGCCCGGCGCGACCGTCGTATCGGTCGCGGAAGCGGGGCGCGCGGCCGCCATGATGATTGCGGCAGCGCCGAGCGCCGCCAACAGGACCTCCGGCTTCGCGCCGCCGACGTTCACGCCCATGTTGCTTGGACACGGAAGGCTAGTTCAAGGAGGCGCATTTGGGAAGTCGGGGGCGGCCCGATCAGTGCCCCTTGAGACGGAGGTAGATCGCGATCGCCGTCACGAGCACCACGTCCAGTCCGACCACCGCGACCACGTCCCGCCAGCCCCAGGCCAAGCGCCACTGGGGATCGTGACGCCAGACGGTTGCCTGCACGGCGGCCGCCAGCCCGAGCGCGATCCAGAGCGCCGGGTGGTACGCGATCGAAAGGAAGAACGCGGACACCAGCGTTCCGACGAGCGCCGCGGTGCTCGCAAAGGCGAACGACCGCGCTTCCGCCGCCTCGGGCCGGCCGGTCAGGTGTTGGCGCGCGCGGAGCATCGTCTTCAGCGCGACGTACATGAGCGCGGTGAACAGCACCAGGCCGATCGGCCCCATCTCGGCCAGGGTCAGCAAGAGCGAGTTGTGCGCGGTCAGATGGTGATAATTGGTGAAGTGTTTTGCGCCGGC
>Ga0070686_100001266_pt1 | contig 14317 bp, 14 predicted proteins | sample KBSS23LmetaG_FD_65654 | JGI IMG/M metagenome (GOLD analysis project Ga0070686, IMG submission 65654) | Switchgrass rhizosphere microbial communities from Kellogg Biological Station, Michigan, USA - KBS S2-3L metaG | ecosystem: Host-associated > Plants > Roots > Rhizosphere ... | reverse complement strand
GCGTCGCCGGGATCGGATGGACGAGCGGAATCGTACTATCCGCGGTCCTGTCAAGGGACGCAAAGACGTTACGAGCGACATGCCGATGTCCGAGCGGATTGTGGTAGCGCCATGACCGCGGTTCTGGTTCTGTCGGCGTTGGTCGGCTGCGCCATGCCCGTCATTCGCGGCACGCGCATAGATCCCGCGACCGCGCTCCGGTGCGACTAATCGAACCGCCGATGACCCCGCCGAACTTCTCGGGCGTCTGGGAATTGAATCTCGCGAAGAGCCAGTTGAAAGGACCGAGCCCGCGGCGGATTGCCGTGACGATCGAGCACGGCGGGACCATCATTCGTCAACTGGTGCAGGTCACGTCGGCGTCCGGCGTCGAACAGCAGAACGAGTTCGTCTTTCAAACGACCGGAGTCGCAACGCCGATCGCCTTTGGCGGAAATGCCGGCCAGGCGAGCGCGCGCTGGCGCGGCTCAACGTTGATCGTCGAGACGACGTTGACCGCAGCCGGCCGCGAGCTGAATTTTCGCGACCACTGGTCGCTCTCGCCGGACGGCGGCGTGTTGACGATGGCGCACCTGGACGACGACCTTGCCGGACAGGTGTCAGTGCTCGAGCGGGCAGCGCCGCAATCGTTCGCCGGAATGTGAAATCGCGTCGGCTCAGTCCCACTGCATGGCCGACACGCGCATGTACTGGGACTCGTCGTCGATCTCGCCCCACTTCAGTGTCGGCACGACCGCGACAGAAACGCAACGGTGTGCGGCGACTGCGACGAGCGCACCGGTTTCGTAGTCCATTCGGCCGTGGCCATGGACGGCGACGAAGCGGCTGAACTCGTCGCGCATCGCGTGTGCGGCGGCGGCCGAGAGGCGCGTGATGCCGACGAACTCGCCGACCGTGTCCGGCAGATCGCTCCTCCGCTTGCTCATCGCGTGCAACCGGCCATCGACGGCGTGGACCCACACCTCGTCGCCGGCCGCGGTCGGTCCGGACACGAGGGTCGCTGCGTCGCCGTGCGCGGCGATGATCGTCGTCAGCGCGCGCGGCTCGTAGATGATGTCGCTCTCGAGCAGCAGGATGTCGGTGGCGACGCCGGCGTCGAGCGCCACGGCGAACGACGCCATGCTGCCGGTCGACGCATAGTCGCCGTTCGTCACCAGCCGCAGCCCGCCGTCCTGCGCGCAGAACTGCGCGTACTGCTCCGCGCGATACCCGGCGACAATAGTGATGTCGTGCACGCCCGACTCGCGCAGCAGCCGCACCGAACGCGCGGCCAGCGCCTCGCCGGCGATCTCGACCAGCCCCTTCGGCCGATCATCGACCACCGATCGCAGCCGGATCCCCTCGCCGGCGGCGAGAATTACCGCGCGCATGCGGCGCGAAACCGAGCCGCAATCTCCGGCGGCTCCGGCTCGACGCGGCCGATGCCGGCGACGTTCTGCCGATCGACGGTGACGAGCAGCATCGACGGGCCGGGCGCGGCGAACCACGCACCGCCCAGTTCGCGGCCAAGTTGAGCGGCGTCGCCGACCCGCGCGGTGCGGCGGTATCCCGCCGCACGGGCGACCTCGTCGAGCGGCACGCGATCGGAGATCGTCCGCTGGTTCCCGGTCGATCCGTGCGCGGCGTTGTCGAAGACGATGTGGTGGAAGTTTTCAGGGCGCGCCGCCGCGACGCTGGCGAGGCCGCCGAAATTCATCAGCACGTTGCCGTCGCCATCAAACACGACGACGGTGCGTGACGGCTGCACCAGCGCGAGCCCCAGTCCGATCGACGAGGCCAGCCCCATCGATCCGATCATGTAGAAGCGGGTCGGCGCATCGGCGCGGGTGTAGAGCTCGCGCCCGATCATGCCGTTGCAGGCGACGACGAGCGCGTCCGGCGCCAGCGCCGCCGCGACCTGGGCTACGGCGTCGGCGCGGATCATCGGTCGAGGATGCCCTTCGGCACGACCAGCGCCACCGGCCGCCGCGTGCGGTGCATCGTCGCCGTCAACGACTGCAGCTGCGCGTCCATCGACTGCGGGTCGCACACCGCATGCGGAATGTCGAGCAGCTGCAGGACAGGCGCGGTGACGCGTCCCATGATCAGATGCTCTGGCGCGTCGTGTCCGTCCTGGCCGCGCCAGCTGACGATGAGCAGCGCCGGGATGTCGTAGATCTGGTGCAGCGAGACCAGCGCGTTGATGCTGACGCCAAGGCCGCTGTTCTGCATCAACACCACCGGCTGGCGGCCGCCGAGGTACGCGCCGGCGGCCAGACCGAGCGCCGCGTCCTCGCGCACCGCGCTCACATAGCCGTATCGCGGCTCGTCGTCGAGAATGCGGGTGACGCCCGCGAACAATGAGCACGGCACACCGGTGAAGAAGTCGTAGCCGTGCCGCTCGAGCAGATCGAGGAACTGCCTACCCAACTTCGGACCACGCGCGCCGGTAGTCCTCGAACGTGTCGACTTCGAGCCACCCTTGATAGACGCCGACCGATCGCACCGGATGACCGCGGCCAATCACTTCGTGCAGCAGATCGGTGAGCGTCGCCGTCCTCAACGATGGCGACTCGTGAACCGGCTCGCCGTCGGGGAGAACCCGCAGTTCGCGGTAGACCTCGCCGAGTATCTGGCAGCCGCGCGCCGACAGTTTGATCATGCCGATGAATTCAGCGGTGGCCGCCGCCGGATCGAGCCGCGTGCCAATGGCGGTGACGCGGACCGCCTGTTCATCGGCCAGGAAGCGGTGGTGTCGTCGCGGCGTCGGCGATTCGACAACGAGATCGGCGGCCCCGGCCTCGCGGCCGGTCCGCGTCTCCGGCCACGATCGATCGCAGACGATGGTGATGTCGTCGGCGCTCTCGAGCAGCCGATCGAGAATGTGTCGATCGAACAGGATGTCGCCGTAGAGCACGACGGCCGGCCCGGTGAGCTCGGCGCCGGCGCGGAGCAGGCTCTCGATTTCGCCGCTTTCCTCGAAGGCATCGTTGTCGTAGTAGCGCACGTTGGGCAGCGTGACCTGCTCCTTCTTGTAGCCGCGCACGACGGCCACGTGGCGGACGCCGCTCTGCTGCAGCGTGTCGACCTGCCGGGCAAGAATCGACTTGCCCTTGACGTCGAGCATCGCCTTCGGCCGGTCGGACACGAGCGGCATCAGCCGCTCGTCGTAGCCGGCGGCGAGAATCACTGCCTTCACCGATTCGCTGTCGGCGGGCAGAAACGCGTGCTCCTGCGATTTCATGCCGCCGAGATCGACCAGCCGGTAGACCTCGGCGAGCGGCACGATCCGATCGTCGACGGCGGAGGCGCGGCCGCTGCGGCGCAGTTCGACGAGCGTCTCCTGGACGGCGCGGATCGACGCGCGCAGGCCGTGATTCGCGAAGATGACGATCTTGAAGCCGAGCCGCGCGAGCTCGTCGACGCTGGTCGTGTGATAGGTCGTCGGCACGCAGACGAGCGGCGTCAATCGATCCCACTGCTCGGCGAAGCGGGCGATGTCGTCGACGGTCGCCTGATTGGAGTGAATCAGGATCGCGTCGGCGCCGGCGTCGGCGTAGGCCCGGCCGCGGCGCAGCGCCTCCTCGAGTCCCCAGCCGGCGATCAGCGCTTCGGTCCGCGCGATGACGACGAACTCCCCCGTCGCGCGCGCGCCAATGGCGGCGCGAATTTTCAACGCCTGCTCGTCGACGTCGGTGAGCGCACGCTTGACGCCGGGATAGAAGCTGCAGCGCTTCGGAAAGACGTTGTCCTCGATGCAGATGCCGGCGACGCCGGCGCGCTCGAAGGCGGCCACCGTGCGGATGACGTTGATGGCGTTGCCGAACCCGGTGTCGCCGTCGGCGACAACCGGAATCGCGACCGCCTCGGCCATCCGCTGCGACGCGTCGAGCATGTCGCTCATCGTCAGGATGCTGGCGTCGGGGACAGCGTGGCTGGCGCTGATTTCGAAGCCGCTGGCCCAGACGCCTTCGAAGCCAGCCTCCTGCACGAGACGCGCGGTCAGCGCATCGTGCGCGCCGCCGAGGACGATTGGCGAGGGAGAGGCGAGCAGGCGGCGCAGCGCGGCGCCGCGGGGTACAGACATGATGTCTCGCCACCATATCACAGCGGTTTCGCGCGGCCGCGGCGCTATTGCCGTTCCATCACCCAACGACGTCCGATTATCCGTCGCTGGAGTACGATCCCGCGCGTGCCTTCGTCGCCGGCGCGCATTGCGACCTTCACGGCGCTCGCGCTCACCGCGGCGCTGCTGCTGTCGCGACTGTGGTTCGTCACCCACCGCGCGCTCGACCTCGATGAGTTCGAGCACGCGCATGCGGCGTGGTCGGTGTCGCACGGGCTGCTGCCGTACCGCGACTTCTTCGAGCATCATCCGCCGGCTTTCTATCTCCTGGCGGCGCCGCTGTTTGGCGATCCGGCCGTGGCGACGAATGTCGCGGCGGCGGCTCGCGCGCTGACGCTGGCACGCGCGGCGATGTGGGTGATCACGGTCCTGTCGGTGATCGCCGTGTATCGCATCGGTGTATTGGTCCACGGTCGGCTTGCGGGTGCGCTGGCGGCACTACTGCTGGCGACATCAAGTCAGTTTCTCGAGTCGATGCTCGAGTTCCGGCCCGATGTCCCGGCGGTGCTGTGTCTGGTCGCCGCCATTTTGGGGGTGATCGGCCCTGACGAGCGCGACGCGTCGAGTCGTCGCCGTATGCAGTTGTTCGCCGCCGGCGTCGCGTTCGGCGCCGCGCTGCTCTTCACCCAGAAGGCGATTTTCGCCGCGCCCGGTCTCATGCTCGCGCTGCTCGTTCGCCGCCGCGCAGTGCCGATTCTCCTCTTCGCGGCCGGCGTCATCGCGCCCATCGCGATCACGTTGTGGTGGTTCGCGCGTCACGATGCGCTTCGGCCGTTGTGGTACTACACGGTCGTGTTCAACGGGCAATTGAATGCCGAGCGGTTGTCGCCATTTCCGCGCCTTGTATCGAACGTGATTCAACAGCCGGCAATCTATGTTTTGGGCGTGATCGGGACCACAGTCCGGCTCAACCCGGAGCCGGCGGTCCGGCTAAAGTCGGACACTGCGGGTACGAAATTCGCGTTCACGCGGACCGTCGTGGTCTTCACCGCGCTGTCGCTGATCGCGGGCATCTTTATCATCGGCAAGGCGTACGACCAGTACTACGCGCTGCTGCTGCCGCTGCTCGCGGTCACCGGCGGCGCACTGGGCGCCGACCTGTGCGAGACCGCCGGTCGCCGCACCGCGATCGCGCCGGCGCTGATGATCGTCTGTGCCGCGCTGTCGCTTGCGATCTCGGCGCGCGCCTATCGACCGATCGGCCCGCAGCTCGAGGACCTCGCCTTCGTCACCGCGCACACCGCTCCGTCCGATGCGTATGTCGGCGGCTCACCGGGCGCGGCGCTCTTCCGTCCCCACGGCTGGTTTTATTTCTTCCTGACCGGCGACTTTGCCGCGGCCGCCGAGTACGACGATCTGCTGCGCTCGCTCCGCAGCGGTGGCCTTCGCCCGCGGCTCGTCGTCCGCGATCGCTACCTCGAAGAGCGCGCCCCTCCGGCGCTGCTCGCGTACATCGACGCGCACTACAGCCGCGCCCGCGGCGATCTCTACCTGAGGCAGAGCGAGTACGGGAGCGCCGCGTTGAATACCAGCGACGCGTCGGAGAGGTTCGATCGTCCCTTGACCAGGTAGTGCGACCGCGCGAGCAGCAGGCAATCGATCAGCCCCGACTTCCCTTTCTGGTAGTTCGAGACGCCGAGCGTGGCGTCGAAGTGGACGGCGGTGCCGCCGGCGCGCGCCCGCGGCGCGTCCTCGAGGCACAGGACCCGCCCGGCGCCGAACTCGCCGCGCATGAACTCGACGAACTCGATCTCGTCGCTCGCGACCAGCACCTGATAGCGGCCGGCCGCCGCGGCCTCGAGCACGCGCTGCACTTCGTCGCGGTACATCGTGTACGGCACCGGCGTCGTCCGATAGTCGTTGACCAGGCCGAACGCGCTGTGCGTCGAGTCGGTGCCGCGGTAGTGCACGCCGACGATGTAGGCGTCGGGTGCAAAGGCGGCGGAAACGATGCCAGCGACTTCGCGCGCGATCTCCGGCCGCACCTCGATGTGCGTTCGCACCACGCGATGCAGCTCGTCCCGGCTCACGCCGTATGTCATGGGGTAGAGATACGGCATCTCGCCGTTGACGAGATCGCAGAAGCCGCCATAGCGGCCGTACTTGGCGAGCCGGCGCGTCAGGTGGATCTCGCCGGCCGGCGGCTCGCGCCGCAGCGGCAGATCGGCGCGGGTGAAAAAGTACGTCCACCAGTTCGGCCCGTGCGCCGGATCGACGTAGAGCGTGCTGCGGAAGTCGATGCGCACGGCGGCGGCGCCGTGCCGCTCGCCGTAGACCAGCGCGCCGAGCGCGTGGTGGAATTCCGAGAACATTCCCGCCCACGCCGATTTGCGGCGCAGGCCCTGGCGGGCGTAGAGCACGATGGTTTTCCCGCGCACGTCGGGATCGGGCAGCAGACGCCGGATCGTGTTGCGGATCGCGCGGCTCACAGTGGGCTGCGGCGCCGCATCGGCCGGCAGCGGCGCCGAGGATCGATACCAGTCGGGCAGCCGGCTCATTGCGCCGTGATTTGCGTCTGCACCAGCTGGCGGTAGAAGGCCGACGTGTGCACGAGATCGTCGTGCCGGCCGGCGTCGATGATGGTTCCACCGTCGAGCACCACCACCCGATCGACGCTGGCCACCGTCGACAGCCGATGCGCGATGATCAACGTCGTCGGCCGATAGTCGAGCGCGCGGAGCGACTGCTGCACCACCGATTCGAGCTCGGAGTCGAGTGCGCTGGTCGCCTCGTCGAGGATGAGGATTTTCGGCTGCCGTAGCACGGCACGCGCGATCGCCAGCCGCTGCCGCTGGCCGCCGGACAGCTGCACGCCGCGATCGCCGATCATCGTGGCGAACCCGTCGGGCAGCCGGCCGATGAACTCCGCGGCGCAGGAGGTCGCCGCCGCCCCGGCCACGTCGGCATCGGTCGCGTCCGGTCGCGCGAACGCGATGTTCTCGGCGACGCTGCGCGAGAACAGCGTCGGATCCTGCAGCACGGTGGCGATCTGCGCGCGGACCCAGGCGGGGTCGAGCGTGCGGACGTCGACGCCGCCGATCAGCACCCGTCCCGAATCGGGATCGTAGAAGCGCAGCAGCAGGTTGACCAGCGTCGATTTGCCGGCGCCGGATCGCCCGACGATCGCCACCACCTCGCCGGCGGCAACGTGGAGGTCGACGCCGATCAGCGCATTCACGTCGGGCCGCGTCGGATAGCGGAAGCGAACCCGCTCGAAGGTGACCGAGGCGGCGAGCGTCTCAGGGCGGGCACCGCCGGTGATGCGCTGCGACGCCGTCCGGTCGAGCACGTCGAAGATCCACTGGGTGGCGCCGATCGCGCGGAGCGACTCGCTCGAGAAGCGCGTCGCGTTGCGGAAGCCGCGGGCGACCAGCAGGGCGTAGAGCACGAACGAGATCAAGGCGCCGGTGGTCAGCCGGCCGCGGACGATCAGGTTGCCGCCGACCCAGATCGCGAGCAGCGCCGCGCACTCGCCGGCGACGAACGAGACGCCGCCGAGCGCCGAGGTGGCGACGATCTTCTTGCGGGCGATCGCCAGCGCATGCGCGATGTGGCCATCGTAGCGGCCGATCTCCGCCTCCTCGCGTGAGAACGCGCGGACCGTGCGGATGCCGCCGACGATCTCCGCGGCGCGCGCGCCGGCATCGGCTTGAGCCTGCTGCATTGCCGTCGACAGCGTCCGCACCCGGCGCCCGAGCACCGACACGCCGACGACAATCGGCGGAACCGCGAGCAGCGTCAAGAAGGTCAGCGGCGTCGAGGTGTAGAACAGCAGCGCGGTGCCGGCGACGGCGATCACCGCGAAGCGCAGCGCGTCGGCGAACTCTTCGCCGAGCACGAACTGCAGCGGCGGCACGTCCGCCCACAGCCGCGTCGTCATCTCGCCGGCGTCGCGGCGGTCGAAGAACTCGATGTCCTGGACGAGCAGCGTCCGGATCGTGTCGCGCCGCAGCCGCGCGGCCACGCGCTCGGCGCCGAGGTTGAAGCAGTAGTCGCGGGCAAAGGTCGAGACCGCCTCCCCAAGGAGGATGCCGACGAGGATCAGCGCGAGTTGATTGAGGCGATCGACGCGGCCGCCTTGAATGCCGTCGTCGATGATCCAGCGGATCACGAGCGGATAGGTCAGGCCGGTGACGATGCTGAACGCGATGAACAGGCAGCCCGGGAGATACAGCCGGCGCTCGGCCCACACGAACCCGAGGACGCGGCCGATCTGCCGGCGCACGGACTCGGTGCCGGCGGCGATGGTCATCGCGCCACCGGCGCGCCGGCTGGCGACGACGCGAACCCGAGCGCCCGCAGCCGCGCGTCGACGATCGCCTCGAGCCGCTCGAACTTGCAGCCGGGCTCGATCGGATCGTCCCACTTGTTATGCCAGTGCCACGCGAACGCGCCGTCGTACAACTCGTCGCTGGCCGCGCTGCGCTTGAACGGCTCGAACGTCGGATCGGCCTGCCACTCGGTGTTGAAAAATGGCGACGGGAACACGGTGATCGACTGTCCGCTGGCGATCGCGCGCTTCACGTTCTCGCGGCCCCAGTTGTATTTCCCCGGCTTGATTTCGATGAGGCCGTCGAGCAGCGCGCGCGCGAAGGCGCTGCCCTTGTAGAGCCGCATCAAGGCCGGCGCATAGAGGTCGTCGTACTTGTCCCACTGGTAGACGAATTCCTGATCGAGGAACACGCCGAGGCTGCGCAGCAGCACCGTGTCCATGTCGGCGTAGACGCCGCCGTAGTTGTGCAGGACGACGATCCGGAAGAGATCGCCATCGCGGTAGACGCGGGCATCACGCTGGCCGTAGACGCGCGGATGGGCCGCGAGCGGCGTGCCGCGCGCTTCGGCGGCCGGGTCGTAGAGGCGCAAAGTCAGCCGCGGCAGGAACGGCTGCAGCCATTCGTTGTCCGATAGATCGGCGTCGGACCACAGCGTGAGCGAACAGAGCGCCGGATCCTGTGTCGCGAAGAAGGCCTTCACCGGCAGCGCCTGCTTGCGGCCGAACCGGCGCACGCGCGGCCACCAGCCGCCGCTGCGTTCGCGCCAGAACATGTGGAACGTCACCGGCTCGCGCGGCGGCACGTCGGGAAGCGCGCGGCAGAACTCCAGCGCCTTCCGCCAGTCGTGATACAGCTCGTAATGCGTCGCCGGGGCAATCTGGATCAATAGAGGCAGCACCGCGCGTACACCGGCGCCGGCACATGAAAGCCGATGTAGCGATAGAACCAGCGATCGCACTTGCAGCGGACGCCCAGCGACGCGCGCGTGTCGTCGGCGAAGGCATACCCGCCTTTGTGCACGAGATAGGACAGCACGGCCTGATCCTGGCGATGATTCCGCCGCGACGAACCGGGCGGCGCGATGCAGTCGCGGTCGAGCGCGCACGATCGCCACGGCGCGATCACCGTGTCGTAGAGGCGCTGGCCGGCCGCCGCGCCGGCGCTGGCGATCGCAAACCCGATCAACGTCGCGTCGGCGTTACGCCGATCGGCGTAATCGGCTGCGGAAACGTCACCGAGCCGCGCGAACATCGCGGGGTGCGTCCACTGCCGCATTGTCCCGGCGGAACGGCGGACCCACAGACCGCCGCTCGCGCGGACGCGCGACGCCATCGGCGCGAGCTTATGAAAATACGATCCGGCGTCGGCCCACACCACGTCAGCGGCCTCGTCCGCTGCGCGCAGTCGATCGACCACGTCGGCGACGATCACCGGCTTCCACGCGTACTCGCCGGCGTTCACGGCGACGTCGAGGTGCGGCGGGTGCGCGGCGTAGTCGAACTTGTGGTACAAGAGCCCGGCCCATCGCGGCAGCGCGCGCACCTCCGCAGCGGTCAAGCCGAGGTCGTAACACTCGACGCGCGCGCCGAGGCGGCGCAGCGAGTCGAGCATGTAGCGCAGCGGCCCCGCATGATTCGATGATGCCGCCGTGACGACGACCACATCGTGAAGCTTAGGCGATTTCGCGCGCGCGTGCCATCGTGGGCGCGCTTCGACATCTGGAACGTCGGCGTCGCCACGCTCGCCCGGCCGCTCGCCGACCTTGCCGATCTGCTGCCGCTGCGCGACGTGCGCTGGCTGCCGCCGCGGCCGCCGCTGCAGTACATCGCCGATCCGTTCCCTTACCACCACGACGACCGCGACTGGCTCCTGGTCGAGCTGTACGGCAACACGCGCGGCGGCCACGGCGTCATCGCCCGCATCGACGCGAACGACGCCACCGCGGCGGCGACGCCGGCGATCGTCCGTCCGCATCATGTCTCCTATCCATCCGTGTTCACCGACGGCAGCCGCACGCTCTGCACGCCGGAGATGAGCCGGGAAGACGGCTGCGTCGTGTATGCGCTCGGCGACGACGGTGGTTGGACGCCAGCGCATCACATCCTGCGCGGCACGCGGATCGTCGATCCGACGGTGTTCCGCTTCGATGGCCGCTGGTGGCTGTTCGGGAGCGAACCGCCGCCGCGGCACACGGCGACGCTGATCGTGTTCCATGCGGATGCGCTCGAAGGGCCGTGGATCGCACACGCGGCGAACCCGGTGAAGCGCAACCGCACCTCGGCTCGTCCAGGCGGACGGCCGTTCATCATCAATGGACGGCTCTACCGGCCGGCGCAGGATTCAACCGACACGTACGGCGGCGCGCTGCACGTGATGGAAGTGCTCGCGCTGACGGCTGACGAGTTCAGCGAACGGATCGCGCTGCGCCTGGAGCCCGATCCGGCATGGCCGTACCCCGACGGTTTGCATCACCTGGCGATCGACGGCACACGCGTCTACTTCGATGCCAAGCGCACGTACGTCGACTGGTTCGGAACGCAGCGTCGGCGATCACGTGATCGCGATGCTTGAGCGCTCGGCGACGCTGGCGTTCGTTCGATGACCGCGCAAGCCGAAACTGTCCGTTCGTTGCACGTGCAGGCGGTTGCGCGCGGCCGCGGTCGCAGAATCGTGGCTTCGTCGACGAAGTGGTAAGGCGCGCGCGATCGGCTGGTGTAATTTTTTCCGCGCGGTGACGGCTTTTCGTGCACCACTGCTGTACAGGCCTGGCGGCGGCGATCGATCGCGATGAGAGATACCACACTGTGCCGCGCGCCTTTACGGCTCCTTTGCGGTTGACGCGCGCGTCCGTGGCACGCGCGGTGCACAACACGGGCGGTCACCGCGAAACGGAGATCGACGCGATATGTCAACTCGGACCACTGTGGACCACGGCGAAGCACCGCGATCACGTGCCGCACAGGCGCCGCGATTCGCCCGTTCCGGACGGATGATCGACTCGCTGCGCAAGGAGTGGCTGTACTCGGAGAAGCGGCCGCGCGATCTGCTGTTCACGGCGATCGAGCGGCTGATTCGCGAGCGCCCGCCGATGATGGTGTCGCAGCTCGGTCGCGAGGCGGCGCTGCTGGCGCGCCAGCTGTCGGCAGAGATCGGGATCGAATTCGAGAACTGGGACGCGGCCGCGCGCGCCGTGATGAAGACGCTGATGATGGCGGGCGCGCTGCGCACGCCCGACGACCACGTGATCGAGTTCAACATCGCCGCGCATGCGGCGATCGTCGGCGGCGTGGCCGACGACTACCGCGATCGCGCCGAGGCCTTTCTGCTCCAGTACCTGATCGGCCGCCTCGGCGACATCACCACGCGCGATCACACGGCACTCGCCCACGCGCTGTTTCGTCAGTTCGATGCGCGCGTGCCGATCGAGGACCTGGAAGATCGCGTCGTGATTCTGTTGGCGCGGCTGGCGGACTCGGTCGTCCTGTCCGGCGACGCCTACCGGCTTCGTCTGTTCGCATCGGCATAGCGCGCGGCACCGGTCGCCCGCGCCCCGTTCGTTTCGGTTCACGCTTTTCACGCTTCCTGCCGCTCTCTCGCCGGTCACGCCCGTTTGGATCGCGTCGCCCTCCGTGTCTCCACGGTGTGCGGTGCGGCCATCCCTTCACGCAATCGGCGGCCACAACTGTGTAGAGGAGGAACGGCAATGAAACAACAGACCTGTCGGAATTGGAGCGTTGCACTGGGCGTGTCGATGACGGTGCTTTCGGCGACCGTGCTTTCGGCGACCGAAGCGTCGGCGCAGTCGGGCGAGACCGCGGTGGAAGTGCGCGGCGGCACGGCCGCGTTCGAGGCGGCGACGAACGTCTCGGCGATCGGCATCCATGGCAAATCGGCGGCGCTCGAGGGGCGCGCGACGGTCCGGGATGGGGCGGCCGGCTTCCAGATTCAGCAGCTCGAGGCAAAAGTCCCGGTGAAGACGCTCAACACCGGAATGGGCCTGCGCGACGAGCACATGCGCAAGCACGTGTTCACCACCGCCGACGGCCAGCTCCCCGATCTGCGCTTCTCGGCGAAGACCTCGACCTGTTCGGGATCCGACAAACAGGCCACCTGCGAGATGAAAGGCGAGCTGGCGATGCGCGGCACCGCCAGGCCGTTCACCATCACGCTGAAGGTGACGCGCGAGAGCGGCAGCTTTCGCGCCGTCGGCGACGGCATCGTCAAGTTGAGCACCTACGGGATTCCGGCGCCGTCGCAGCTCGGCGTCACAGTCGTCGACGACGTCAAGCTGCATCTCGACTTCGTGGCGCGGACGACGGTCGGCACGCTGGCACAGCGAGGTGGGAAGTGATCGGCCATCGACTGCTGGCCGCCGGCGCCGTCGTCGCCGTCTGCGCGGTGCACGCCGCGCCGGCGGCGGCGCTGCCGACGATGATTCGCCTCGGCTACACCGATTGTGCGGCCTGCCACCTGTCGCCGCAGGGCGGCGGACCGCTGAACGCCTACGGCCGCGGCATCGATCAGGCGCAGAGCCTGCGCGGCGGCGAGTACAAACCGTCGCCGGAGCCGTGGGTCGAGGCGCTGTCGCTCGGCGGACGCGTGACACAGGACGTTCGCACGGTGATGCAGCGGCAGGACACCTGGGCCACCGACAAGGCGGCGACGATGGTGTTCCGGCCGCGGTTCATGTACCGCAACGTGACGGCGATCAGCGAGGCCTTCCGCGTCGCCGCCACCGTCACCGCCGAAACCCAGAGCGCGCCGCGCCCGGCGCTCTCGTACGATCCGAGCGCGCAGCCGGCGTCGCTGTTCGTGAACACGGCGCTGCTGCACTACCGCGCCAGCCAGACGATCGAGTTCGCCGCCGGCCGCGACCAGCTGCCGAGCGGCGTCAACGTTCCCGATCTCGCGCTCTTCATCAAGGCGCGCAACCGCCTTGGCTACTACGACGCGCCGGCGCAGGTGAAGATGTTCTGGAACGCGAAGCGATTCCACGTCAGCCCCTACGCGTATCACGACACGAGCAACGCCCAGGCGGGCGAGCGTGAGACCGGTACGGGCACGCTGGCCGAAGTCGACCTGCTCGGCAACCAGAAGACGATCGTCGGCCTGTCGCTGCTCCACGGCTCGGCCACCAACGGCGATCGGCGCACCGTCGGCGGCTACGCGCGGCTCGGGTTCGGGTCGTGGGGCATCCTCGCCGAACACGACGTCACGTCGCGCGATCGGCTGCTGACGACTGCGGTGCCGAACCAGTTTCCGCAGAGCGCGTCGTACGCGCAGGTGTTCTGGGCGGCGCGGGAGTGGCTGGTGGCGTCGGCGATCGCCGAGCGGCTTCACGTCGAGGCGCCGTTCGAAGAGCGGTTGACCGCCGGCAAGTTCGAGCTCGCGGCGCGGCTCGCCAGCCAGGCGACGCTCGGCATCAGCACGCGCGTCCAGCGCGACGCGATCACCGGCCGCTACACGCGGTCGATCGCGCTGCAGGCGGCGTTCAAGACGGTGCAGTAAAGAGGGCGCTGCAAAACAGCGCGCGCCTCACGTAGCGCAGGCCTTCAGGCCTGCCATTCGGCCACGGGGCAGCCCTGAAGGGCTGCGCTACGGTAACAGAGGTTCACGGGGTCAACGGCAGCAGGCCGACCAGCGACGTGTCGAGACGACGGCTCGCGGTGAGGGCCGTCGTCACGATGTCCTCGAGCGTCTCGCCCTGCGCGGCGAGGCGGCTCTTCAGCCCGGCATCGTCGGGAAACTTGGTGAGCGCGGTGGTCCACGTCGTGCGCGCCTGGGGCACGTTCTGCAGGCGCACGTAGCCGTCGCCGAGCGCCGTGTAGACCCGGACGACGAGCGGCGGCGGCGTCCGGCTGTCGACCATCCGCAGCGCCGTCGAGAGATCGCCGACGCCCTTGTCGGCGCGATGGAAGATGAAGGCGTTGTAAAAGAG
>Ga0070686_100001264_pt1 | contig 14334 bp, 10 predicted proteins | sample KBSS23LmetaG_FD_65654 | JGI IMG/M metagenome (GOLD analysis project Ga0070686, IMG submission 65654) | Switchgrass rhizosphere microbial communities from Kellogg Biological Station, Michigan, USA - KBS S2-3L metaG | ecosystem: Host-associated > Plants > Roots > Rhizosphere ... | reverse complement strand
ATGTGGAGCACGCAAACCGGCTCCGAAGTGATGAAGCCGCTCGCTACCCCGGTGATTGGCGGAATGCTTTCGAGTCTCGTTCACATTTTGATCGTCACGCCGGTGATTTTCGCGTGGCTGCGCGAACGCGAGCTGCGCAATTAATGGGTGGCAAAACAGGTTGCCGAAATTCTTCGCGGGGCGCTAAGCTTCCCTCGCTTGCGTCCAAAGACAAAATCATCTCACGCGGTTCCGCGCCTCGCGTTTTTATTCGCGCTGGCGTGGCTCGTATTTTCAACGCCATCGCAAACGCCGCCGGCGAACATCCAACTGCATCCGCTCCAGCGCCAAAGCGCCGCGTTCATCGCGCCGATGACGAATGCCGTCGCCGACACGAACATCACGCAATTCGCGCATTGGTTGCGACAGGAGGTTCGCAACCTTTCCAACGCCAATAACCAAACCAACGCCGGGCAATCTGAAATGCTCGTCGGCTCCAAGGGAACGCCGTCGATCATTCGTGCGGCGGATCGCATTGGTCGCCGTTCCGTCGCCGTTCAACCCGACGAAGCGACGCGCGACACGAAGGTGCGCGATTTTATGCGCAATCATCGCGCGCCGCTGCAATTGGAAAACGCCGACGCGGAAATTGAAATTCGCCAGCGGCACCAGGATGAACAGGGCAAGTTTCATTATCGCCTGCAACAACGTTTTCACGGCTTGAAAATCTGGGGCGGCGAAGCTTCCGTCCATCTCGCGGACGATGGCAGCGTCGATGTCATGGAAGGCGCGCTAATCCCGACGCCGAAAATTTCAACCACGCCGCAGATCGCGTTCGCCGCGGCGTCGGATTTCATCAATCGCCAATTCTTCGCGGGCGGTGGAAATATTTTCGATCAACCGGAACTCGTCATCGACAGCGCTCCCGGCGCAATGCCTCGCCTTGCCTGGAAATTTTCGATGGCATCGGATGTTTTCGACGCGCGCCGTTTCCTGGTCGATGCGCTCAATGGCGAAGTCTTTCGCGTCATCAATCTCGTTCACGACGAGGCGGTCACTGGCACGGGCTTCGATGCCCTCGGCCAACAACGCTCGTTGAACCTTTGGCACAGCGGCTCCTTCTATTATCTGGTGGACACTTCCAAGCCGATGTTCCAATCGAACTCTGCGCCACCCGCGCTCAACTCGACCTTCGGCGGCATCACGATCATGGACGCGCGCAATCAACCGGCGACATCGAGCCCGACGGGCATTCCCGCGCTCTATTTTTCCAGTTCGGCGAGCGCATTTTCGGGTTGGACGCCGGATGCGATCAGCGCCGCGTATGGTCTCGCGAAAGTCTATGATTATTTCTACGCCGTTCATGGCCGCAATTCTTTCGACAACCACGGCAGCTCGCTCGTAGGCAATGTTCGGCTCGGCCTCAATTTTCAAAACGCGTACTGGAATGCGCAATTCAAACAGATGTTTTATGGCGATGGCATGAGCCGCTCGGTCGATGTGTGCGGTCACGAGGTCACGCATGGTGTCATCAACAGCATTGGCGACGCGGGCATTCTCGAATATGCCAACCAATCGGGCGCGCTCAACGAGGCGTTCGCGGATATTTTTGGCGAAATGGTCGAGGCCTACGCGCGCGGCTCGAATGATTGGCTGGTCGGTTCGGATCTCAATTCGCCCTTCCGCAATTTCGCGAACCCCGTCGTTTACGGGCAGCCTGGCAAAATGAGTCAATACGTTCACACCGCGAACGATCACGGCGGCGTGCACATCAACAGCGGAATTATCACCCACGCGTTTTATCTTTTGGCTGCGGGCTTGCCGAACGCCATCGGCATCAATGACGCGCAACGTATTTTCTATCGCGCGATGACGCTGCACCTTCTTTTGCATTCGCAATTCATCGATGCGCGCCATGCCTGCGTTCAATCGGCGGAAGAACTCTTCGGCGCCGGCTCGAATCAAGCGCTCAAAACAACGGAAGCTTTCGACGCGGTGGAAATCCTGGACGCGCCGCCGACGGCGTTTCCCGGGGCGATCGCGGCCGTCAATGCTCCCGATTCCACGATCTGTCTCGCGTACCGCGTCGGGTACGGTTACTACCTGGTGCGCCGCGAAGCGGTTCTCGGCGACGACTCATCCAGCGGCAAGGCGATTCCCAACACGGGTTACTTGAATTCCGAGCGCGTTTCCGTTCGCGGCGACGGACAGGTCGCCGCGTTCGTCACGGACGATTTTGATTTTGGAGCTTTTCGCACCGATGGAACGAAGGTTGCCTTCGGCAATCATCCCGGCCTTTTTTATTCAGCCGCGATGTCGCCGGATGGCTCGCTGGCGGCGGTGGTCGCCCTCGATTCGTTCGGCTATCCGAACAATCAAATCTACATCGTCAACCTGGTCAGCGACGTCGATCCGCTCGCCTACACGCTTTATGGCGTGACGAGCGAAGGCAATTACATCGACGTGGTGAGCAACGCGGATCTCATGGACTTTACTTCGGATGGGCGCTTTCTCGTTTACGATGCCTACTGTTATTTGGAAACGGCCAGCGGAGAAATCGTGGATGGCTGGACGATTTTTGCGTTGGACGTCGCGACGGGCTCAATTCAGACGCTGCTCGATTTGAACACCGATTACGACATCGGCAGCCCCGCGCTTGGCAATACGCATGGCAACCTGATCGCGTTCGATATCACGGACAAGAATACCGGCGTCTCGACGATCATGGCCGGCGATCTTGTGACCGGGGTTTACAAAGCCATCGACACCACCACCGGTCTCGGCTCCCCGAGCTTCAACGGCGACGACACGGCGCTCGTTTATTCGCGCACCGACATGACCAGACCCACGCATTCGTCACTGTATCGCCGCCCGCTTTCGGGCGACGGCATTACGCCTAAAAGCCCCGCTGTCCTCTGGTTCGTCAACGCCGACGCGGGCGTGATCTATCGCCGCGGCGTTTTCACCGGGGTCAACGTTGCGCCGACCGCGACGTTGACCTATCCGGCGCCGAATCAAATTCTCGGCGCGCCGACCAATGTCACCCTTCGCGCCAACGCGACCGATTCGGATGGCAAGATCGGCAAAATCGAATTTTACGTGGACTCGAAAAAAATCGGGAGCGACTCCACCGCGCCCTTCACGATGGTTTGGACCAATGCCACTGAAGGCGCTCATCGGATCACCGTTCGCGCCATCGACACGCTGGGCGCCGCGGGCGATTCCGCGAACACCCCTGTGACCGTCGTCACCGTGCCGCGCTTCACAACGCAACCGCAAAGTAGATCGATTGGCGTGGGCACGAATTTGACTTTCACCGCGAGCGCCACCGGCACACCGCCGCTTTTTTACCAATGGCGCAAAAACGGTCTCCCGATCATCGGGCAAACAAATTCCACCTTCAACATTCCCGGCGTTCGAACCACGGATGCGGCCGCTTACAGCCTCGTCGTCAGCAACAAAGCCAGCGCCATCACCAGCACGAATGCGACGCTGACCGTCCTCATCCCGCCGAGCATCAGCAAACAATCCACGAACCAAACGATTATCCGCAACGCGAACGTGACACTCAGTGTCACCGCCGCCGGCTCGGCGCCCTTGCGCTATCAATGGCTCAGCAACGGGTTCAACATCCTCAAAGCGACCAACGCCACTTTCGCCATCACGAAAGCCCAAACGAATTCCGCCGCCACCTACAGCGTGATCGTCACGAACGCGGCTGGCTCGATCACCAGTTCCAACGTGACCGTCAAAGTTCTCGTTCCTCCGACCATTACTCTCCAACCCGTGGGCAAATCCGTTTTGATCGGCACAAATTTCACGTTCACCGTCAGCGCGGACGGGACGCAACCGCTCGCGTATCAATGGCGCAAAAACGCGGTCAAAATTCCGGGCGCAACGAACAGCGCCTTCAGCCTCCCCAGCGTCGTCGCGACGAACGCCGGCGCTTACAGCGTCGTGATTACCAATATCGCCGGCACAGCGACCAGCGCGAGCGCCGTGTTAACCGTCCGCGCGAAATAAAATTCAACGCGCTTCGATTTGTTCGATCGCCCAACGGGCATGCTCCGCTATCAACGGCTCCGAATCTTGCGCCGCGCGCGCCAACGCCGGCAACGCCGCGCGCGTGCCGACGTTTCCCAATGCGACGCACACGTTTCGTAAAATCCCCCGCCGCTTCGTGCGCAACATCGGCGTTCCCGCGAAACGCGTTTTGAAGGTCGCGTCGTCGAGCGCCAGCAATTCGATTAAATCCGGTTGTTCCAAATCCGCGCGCGCGTGTTCCTTCATTAACCTGCCCTCGCGGGCGAAACGATTCCAGGGACAGACCGCCAGGCAATCGTCGCACCCATAGATCCGGTTTCCAATCGCCTTGCGGAATTCCGTCGGAATCGATCCCTTCAACTCAATCGTCAAATAGGAAATGCATCGCCGCGCATCCAATTGAAACGGCGCAGTGATCGCCGCCGTCGGACATGCAGCGAGACAACGCGCGCACGTCCCGCAACGATTGCGCTCCGGCAAATCCGGCTCGATCGCCGCCGTCGTAATTATCTCGGCCAGAAAAAACCAATTCCCGAGCGACCGACTTATCAAGTTGGTGTGCTTTCCCACGAACCCAATCCCCGCGCGTTGCGCCAAATCCCGTTCCAAAAAAGGCCCCGTATCCACATACCAAAGCGATTTTGCCGCCGAATCTTTCTCCGTAATAAACTTCACCAAGCCCTTCAACGGCTCAACCAACACATCATGATAATCCGCATAGCGCGCATAGCGGGCGACGACTCCCTTGGTCGGGTCGGGATTTGGGGCGGACGCGGAATGGTAACTCACGCCCAACGTCACAATGGATTGCGCCTCTTCCAGCACCCTCTCCGGCTCAACACGCTTGGACGCGTTTCGCTCGAGCCAGCCCATCTCCCCGTGTTGCTTTCCCGCGAGCCAATTTTCGAAAGCCCGGGCCGTCCCCGGCGCCGCCGCGGTGGTCACCCGACAATCATCGAACCCCAACGCCCGCGCCTGTGCCTTGAGATCCTCCTTCATCCATCAACCTTCGCTCTGATCCGCGCGCGCCATGCGAAATTGATGCGCCACATGCTGCGCCACTTCGCGCGGCGCGCGATAATCGCAATTCAAAAGCACATCGGCTTGCTTGTAAAACGGCTCACGTTGCCCGAGCAATTCGCGAATCTTTCCGAGCGGATCGTCGCCGCGCAACAACGGCCGATGCGTTTGATGCCCGACGCGCGCAAACACGGTTTCCGGCGAAGCCCACAAACAAACGACCAACGAATGGCGTTTCAAACTTTCCATGTTCGCGGGATTAACGACCAACCCGCCGCCGGTCGAAATCACGCAGCCTTTTTCGCCATCGAGACCCTCGACCACCTTCCGTTCCAATTCGCGAAAGTGCGCCTCGCCTTCCGTCGCAAAAATTTCCGCGATCCTTTTCCGCGCGAGCTGTTCGATCAAAACATCCGTATCGATCAAGCGCAAATTCAGCATCGACGCGAGAATATTCCCAATCGTCGATTTTCCCGTGCCCATAAAACCGACCAGGGCCACATTATGAAAATTGCGCATTGAAAGAAGAGTTGTTTCCAGCGCCGCAACTGTCAAACCCGTGTTTTTCGTTCACTTCCCCAAACAGAACTGGCTGAAAATCGCATCCAACAAATCGTCCGTCGTCGTCTTGCCGACAATCTCGCCGATCGCCTTCACCGCCAGCCGCAAATCCATCGCCGCCAATTCAATCGAATCCCCGCGTTCCAACGCGCCGATCGTATGCTCCAATCCATCGCGCGCCCGCCCCAACGCCTCTTCGTGCCGCGAATTAATCATCACATCATTCATCTCGCCCCCGACGCCGCCCGCCCAAACCAGAGCCTTGATGCGCTCCTTTAATTCCTCGATCCCCTGCCCCGTTGCACATGAAACTCGAACTCCATCCCCACTTATTCGCGCAGGCAAATCGCACTTGTTCAAAACCAGAATAACCTTTTTTCCCTCGCCTACACTCGGAATCTCGCGCTCTTCCGCGGCATCCACCACGTGCAAAATCAGTTCCGCCTTTTCGAGAGCCGCGCGTGACCGTCGCACCCCTTCCTGCTCGATGGAATCGGTTGATTCGCGCAGCCCCGCGGTGTCGATGAATACGACGGGAATGCCGCGCACGTTCGCCGTTTCTTCGATTGTGTCGCGGGTCGTGCCCGGTGTCGGCGAAACAATCGCCCTCTCGCGCCCCAATAATTGATTCAACAAACTCGACTTGCCTGCATTCGGTTTCCCGACAATTGCCGCGCGAATTCCGCGCCGCAAAATCTGTCCTTCGGGCGCCGTGCGCAACAACTCATCGACAAATTTCAATCCGCCACGCAAGCGCCCCAGCAACTGTTCGCGCGTATCCGGCGAAATGTCTTCGTCCGGAAAATCGATGTGCGCCTCGACATGCGCGAGGACGACCATCAACTGATCCCGCAACAAATTGATTCGTTGCGACAGCTTCCCCGCGAGCTGCTCATTCGCCGCGCGCAACGCGAGTTCGGTGCGCGAATGAATCAAATCGACCACCGCCTCCGCTTGCGCCAAATCGATGCGCCCATTCAAAAACGCGCGCCGTGTAAATTCCCCCGGCTGCGCCAGGCGCGCTCCCGCCGCCAGACACGCATCCAAAACCAACTTCGCCGCGAGAATCCCGCCGTGACAACTCACTTCCACCGTATCCTCGCCCGTGAAACTTCGTGGACCTTTCAGGACGGCGACCATCACTTCATCAACCACGGTGTTCACGCGCACCACATGTCCATAGTGGATCGTGTGCGTTCCGACCTGCTTCAGCTTCGCCTTGCCGCGAAAAACCAAATCTCCAACATCCAACGCCTGCGGCCCCGAAACGCGAATCACCGCCAAGCCGCCTTCCCCCAAAGCCGTCGCAATCGCGGCGATCGTTTCCTCCATAGCGATCAATGACGGCAGCTTCCCACGGCATTCTCTGCGTCACGCCCCTCCAGCCACAAACGCGCCTTCTCGTAACTTTGCTTGTAAAGATAATGCAACAGATTCGGATCGGTGTTCGGCGGCAACTGCGCGCGCAACGCGTCGATCCTTTGAAAAATCCCCAGCAAATCCGGCTTCACCGTGGCCGTGGGCGTACTCTGCACCGCCCGATTCAACTCCCGCAACGCCTCCAGAATCCCGCGCTCAGTCTCGTTCATCCTCCATCCTCTAGCGCAAATCGCACCTCAAAGCAAACCTGCGGCGGCGGGGGTTGGGGCTTGGGCTTGCCCGGTCGGTCGCTGATTATTTTGCCTGGCCGGTCGCCCAAAGGAATCCGCGCGCGATCAAATTCAGATAAACGGGATCGCGAAATGTTTCGTCCGAGTGGCCGAACGTCGTTCCGAAAACGCGCGTGCCGCCAAAGTCATTCACCCAAACGCAAGGATACGTTTTCCCATCCTGTTCGCTCACGGACGTCGCCAACGCCTTCGCGCCCGGCCACATCTTTTCGATGACGTAAAGTTCATCGGGCGGCGTGGTCCAAACCGCCGGAAAATCCTTCATCACCGGATGCGCGGCGTCGGCGGGCTTCACGGGATACTTCGACATGTGATCGTGGCGGCGGCTCGTCACGCCGAGGAATTCGCGCCAATCGTCGATGGTCGCCTTGCGATAGGTGTGCATGGCGCAATGAATGACCATGGCCGGCTTGCCCGCTTTGTGCGCGGAGGTGATTTTGCGGATGTATTCCGGGCTGTCCGTGTCGGCGAAACATTCATTGTGAATCACGATGTCATACGGCTCCGCCCACTTGGGATTATTATACAGCTCGATCTCGCCCGTTGTCCCGGTGCGCGGATCCTGCAAAATCGTCCACTGCACATTCGCGACCTTCGCCACCGCCTGCGTGATGGCCTGCGATTGAAACGCGTAATTATGGCAACATCCGCCCGTGACGATCAGCGCGCGAATCGGTTTCTCGGCCGCGCCGACTTGGAAAACACCGAACGCAAAGAGCGAAAAAAGAATTTTTTTCATGAGCTTAGTCTTTCGAGAGATCGAGGATTTTTAGGCTGCGAAAGGTGGCTTCGTCGTTGTGGTCGGTAAGGAGGATGTGGCCTTTGACGCGTTCGCCGAAGTGAGGGACGGCTTTGAATTTGCTTTTGGCGACGCCGGCTTTGACTTCGTCGCTGCCGAGTTCGTATTCGAGAACTTTTTGGCCGTTGAGCCAATGTTCGACGTGGTTGCCTTTGACATAAACGCGGGAGGAATTCCATTCGCCGGCCGGGTTCAAGGCTTTGACTTTGTTGGGGAACGGCGCGAGGACGGCGTAGAAGGAGGCGGTGCTGTGGACGCCGTTGTCTTTGCCTTCGGCTTCGGTGGCGTCGTCAAGCATTTGGTATTCATGACCCACGCCGCCGCGTTCGTCGGTGACGAAGTATTTAATGCCGTTGTTGCCGCCGGGCGCGATTTTCCAATCCCATTTGAAATCGAATTCACTGTAGGTCTTTTCACTCAGGAGATCGCCGCCGCGTTCCTTGGCGACTTTGCGCAAGGTCCCGTTTTCGATGACCCAACCCTTGGTCGGGAACGTGTCTTTGTTTTGGCTGTGCCAGCCCGCGCCGGATTTGCCGTCGAACAGCAATTTCCAACCGGCCTTTTGTTCCTCGGCGGTCAAAGTGTTGGGCTCAGCCGCGCGCGCGACGGAAAAAGCCAGCGCCATGAATAGAGCCAGCGAAGCGAATTTGTATTTCATAAAATCGTTAACAACATCGACGAATGGATTTGTAGCGGGATTCAGTCACTTCAACGTAAATCTTCGCCTGATCCTTCGCTTCATGCTGAATGGTGCAGGCGCATTGTGGGGCGTTCGCGCGGTCGATCTCGGCCTCGCCGGAAAGCTCTTTGCAGAGGGCGAAGGCCAACGCCGCATAGCCTGCGACGTGCATCGGTTTGCCTTCGACGATGGCAAATTCGGGCAGCCACGTCGGCGGCGTTTCCTGCAAATCGGCGATGCGTTTGCGCGCGATCAACAACATCCATTCGCGCACACTGGAAATAAAGACCAGCGCAACGAGAAACATGAAAATGCCCGCGACGATTGCATCCAAACAATTGTTGAAGCGCAGGACGCGATTGGTCAGCGCCGCCTTGTCGGCCAGGGCGGGAAATTCCGCATCAAGTTTGTGGACCATCGCCAGGAAACCGATCCTTGGGTCGTTGTGAAAAATCTTTTGGTAGCCCGCCGTCATCGTCACCGCCATGAGCCACAGCAGCGGAATGAACGTAATCAGCGCCAACGCTGGCCGCCGCTTTTTCGGCGAAAGCTCTGTTTCTTTCGGCGCCAGGTGCATCTTCAAAAGCACCGTCGTGCAAAGGCAGAGCGCGATCGAGGCGAGCAGTTGGTTCGCGATCCCGAAGAGCGGCCAGAGCGAATTGATTCCGCCCAACGGATCGCGCACGCCTTGAATTAAGAAATAGCCCCATCCGATTACTACGAGCAAACTTGCCAGCACATTCGATCCGACGTTGCTGAAATCGCCGAGCGGCTTTGAAAAATGGCCCAGCACGTCCTGCAATAAATAACGCCCGACACGCGTCCCGGCATCGAGCGTCGTCAAAATAAAGAGCGCTTCGAACATGATCGCGAAGTGATACCAAAGATCGAGCCAGCGTCCTTGCACCGCTTTCGAAAAAATCACCGCCATCCCCACTGCCAACGTCGCGGCGCCGCCGGTGCGTCCGAACAACGTCTTCTCGCCGGTTTCCGCCGCGAGCTTGTTCATTTCTTCGACGGTCACTGGAAATCCAGCCGCAGTCACTTTCTGAACGGTGGCTTCGGCGACCTGCGCGGCGGGCACGGGCGCTTTGTAATTGATGCTGAGGTAAACGCCGGGTTCGAGCGTGCAGGCCGCGATCAACGCCATGATGGCGACCAGCGATTCCAGGCACATCGCGCCATAGCCAATCGGCCGCGCATAACTTTCGCGCGTAATGATCTTCGGCGTCGTCCCGCTCGAAATGAGTGTGTGAAATCCCGAGATTGCGCCGCACGCGATGGTGATAAAACAGAATGGAAACAACTTGCCTGCGACGACGAGTCCGCTGCCATCGACGAACTTGCTGATCGCGGGCATCTTCAAATCCGGGAGCACCAGGAACACGCCGACCACGAGCGCGAAAATGGTGCCGAGTTTCATGAAGGTGCTCAAATAATCGCGTGGCGCCAGCAATAGCCAGACCGGCAACACGCTTGCGGCTAAACCATAAATAATCACCGCCCATGCGACCGTCTCCGTTTGCAGCGTGAAGATTTTCGAGAGCGCGGGGCTCGCATGGACGAATTGTCCACCCCAGACCGCGAGCAACAAAAGAATGGCGCCCATGATCGATCCTTCCATCACGCGACCGACGCGCCAAAAGCGCAGGTAGCCGCCCATTAACATGGCAATTGGAATAGTTGACGCGACGGTGAAAATTCCCCAGGGACTTTCTGCCAGCGCCTTCACCACGACCAGGGCGAGGACCGCCAGCAGGATGATCATGATCGCTAGAATCGCCGCGAGCGCGATGTTGCCGGCGGTCGAATTCAGTTCTTCGCGGACCATTTGCCCGAGCGATTTTCCATCGCGTCGCATCGAACAAAACAACACCACGAAATCCTGCACCGCGCCCCCGAGGACGACGCCAACCAAAATCCAAAGCGCGCCCGGCAGGTAACCGAATTGCGCCGCCAACACCGGCCCCACGAGCGGCCCCGGCCCCGAGATGGCCGCGAAATGATGGCCAAACACAATCCACTTGTTCGTTTTGACGAAATCTTTGCCGTCATCGTGAACCTCGGACGGGGTGGCGCGCCGATCGTTGAGCGCCAGCGCCTGGGCGGCGATCCATTTGGAATAAAAACGATAGCCGATCGCGTACGAACAAAGCGCGGCGGTGAGGATATAAATCGAATTGATCCGTTCGCCGCGATGCAGCGCCAGCGTGACGAACGCTCCCGCGCCAAGCGCCGAGATGACACTCCAAAGCAAGACCGACAATAATTTCCGCATGGGCTATTTCGAAAACCATACGGCGCCCGGCCCCACACATTCAACCGCGAACATAAAGCTCGGCGTCTCGGGCCAAAACTTATCCGAGCAAATGTTCGATCACCATCTGGTCGAGCGCCTGGTAATCGCGGTTGGCGATCAAGGTTTTGGCGGCTTTTTCGTCGAAGCTGCGCGCTTTCTCGACGAGGCGCATGAAGGTGCGGCGGCTGTTTTCCAAATGGGCCAGGGTATGTTCGACTTTGGTGGCGCGGAACGGATGGACATCGAAGCAAACGTATTCGCCGTTGCTGCCGTATTTGTTGCGTTCAAGGACACGCACCTGGTCGAAGGCGCTGCGCAGGTTCGTGCTGCCGAACGGTTTGTCCTGGTCGAATTTCAGGCCGTTTTGATCGTTCAGATGCAGCGACCAAAGCTTGCCAAAAGTCATGGCAAAATCGATTTCATCCGCCGGATCGAGCCCGGCGAGGATGGCGTGCGCGGATTCGATCAGGCAGCCGACACGCTTCGGATCGCGCGTGAGTTGAGCGATGGCGAGCGCATGGCCAATGGTGGGCAGATACGCGTGATCCATCGGTTCGTTCGGCTTGGGTTCGATCGAGAGACGGCACTTTTTGTCGTGCGCGAGCATTTTATCGAAGGCTTCGACGAGCAATTCGACGCTGCGTTTGGCGCTTTTGGATTCACGCAAATAAGTCCCTTCGCGCGCGAGCCAGAGCACGATCAAGTCGGTGCCCAAAATGTTGGCGATGTCGATCGTGCGGAGCGAGCGATCAATGGCGTATTGGCGATCTTTGGGGTCGTTGCTGGTGTAAGCGCCATCGATCGTGCGCGGGCTGAACCAGAGGCGCGGCGCGACCATTTCGGCTTTGAGTCCCATGCCGTCGAGCCGTTTGCGCAGCTCTTTGGCTTCCTTGCGAATTTGCGGTTCGGATTTGCTGTCGATGTCGGGAACGGCGTCGTCGTCATGAAACATCATCGCGTCGAAGCCCATTTCCTTGAGCTTCGTCAGCTTCCAATCGAACGTTTGCGGCGGGCGCGTGGTCGGACCATAAGGATCCTGGCCTTCGCTGATGTTCCAGGGGCCAAAACAAAATTTGTAACTGTGATTCTTCGCCATATCGGTGCGGAGAGGTTAGGCGCCGGAGGCCGCGCGGAAAAGGCTTATTTCGCTCGGCTGAGACTTTCAGACCCGTTGCATCCGCACGCACCGGACTCTGTTACGAGTGAATCAGTTGGTGCAATTCGTCGAGGACGCCGGGGATCGTTTTGAAGGGATCGGCTTTTTCTTCGAACTCAAGCGCGACGTAGCCCTGGTAATGCGCGTCTTTGAGGATTTGGACGACGCGCTTGAGGTCGGCGCGTTGGACGGGTTTGTCCGCGGGTTGAACTTCCGTTTTGATCTGGACGTTGACGGCGTAGGGCGCGCATTTCGCAAAATCGGCGTAGGGATCGGCGGTGCGAAAGTTGCCGGAATCCAAATTGATTCCAAGCCAGGGGCTATCGACCGCTTTGAGAATTTCGAGGATCGGGCCCGGTTCGGCGACGATGCCGCCGTGGTTTTCAAGTCCGAGATAAACGCCGTGATCCCCGGCGTAAGCACAGGCTTCCTTCATCGTTTCGATACAATATTTCATCGCGTCCTCCATGGACATTTCCTTGGGTTTGGAGCCCGCGAAGACGCGGATGTGCGGGCCGCCCAGGAGAGCCATGTGATCGACCCACTTTTTGACGAGGTTCAATTGTTTCTCGCGCTCCGCGCCGGGCGGGAGGACGAAATTGTTTCCGACCGCGCCGCCGCTGACGGAGACGCCGCGCAGAAAGGCGTGGCGCTTGAGGTTGAGGAGGTACGCGCGGTCAACGTCTTTGGGGAAATAATAGCTGGTCAACTCGGCGCCGTCGCAATGATGTTCGGCGCAGTAATCGATGAAGCCGGGCATGTCCATGGCCTGGTCGGCGGCGGGCGGGTTGGCGCGCTTCTGTTCTGAGTCCTTGAAGAAATCGCGGAAGGAATAGGCGGCGAGGCTCAGCTTCATGCGCGCGTTTTCCTTGCGAGGCAGGCCTTCGGCGGCGCGAGCGAGGGGAATTTGCGCGAGGGCGGAAGCAGCGATGGTCGCGGTAGTCGCCCTGGCAAGCCAGGCGCGGCGAGAGAGAGGAGATTGCATGGAGATCAAGTATCAGGCTGGGGGCGTGAATGCAATGTTCCCGTAGGAATCGACGGCAGGAGATTTCTTTGGCGGGAGGACGCCTTACCAGCCAAAGAAATCTCCTGCCGTCGATTCCTACGGGGGAGGTTCAACTACGGTTTCCAGAGATCGATGGGCTTGGCGACTTGGGGAGTGAAGGGGAGCGGGACTTTCGCCCCAGTGCGGGCGGATTCGTAAGCGGCGTACATCATTTCCAAAACAGCGCGGCCATCTTCGCCGGTGACCAGGGGTTTTTCGCCTTCGCGCACGCAGCGAATGAAATGTTGGAGTTCCTGCGGATAGCCCTGATTGAAGGCTTCCTCGAAAATGGTGAAGGTCCAGCCCTGCGTGCCGCCGGCTTTTTCCATGGCGTAACCGTAGCCTTTCTCGCTGTAGGTGCGGGCGCTGTTGCCGTAGAAAAGATCGGCGTAGGTCACCCCGCCGGTGCCATAGACTTCGATGTGATCGTCCATGCCGCCGTGTTTGGCCCAGCTATTTTCCGCGACACCCAACACACCGCCTTCGAACTCGACGATGGTGATGGAATGATCTTCGCCGCGTGTGCGGTGGGCGTGGAAGAAGGTGTTCATCGTCGCGAAAACGTTTTTCACTTTTGGATTGCCGCCGAGCATCCAGCGGAACCACGCGAGGCCGTGGCAACCCATATCCATCAACACGCCGCCGCCGGATTGATTGACGTCGTAAAACCAATCGCTGTGCGGGCCGGAATGTTTCTCGGCCTGCTTGAGCATGTAAACGTTGCCGACCGCGCCTTCGCCGATCATCTTGCGCACGCGTTCGTATTTGGGCGCGAAGCAAAGTTCCTCGGCATACATCAACAGGCGGTTGTTCGCCTTGGCCGCGGCGATCATGGAGTCGGCCTCCTCCAAGGTCATCGCAAGCGGCTTTTCGATGATCACGTGTTTGCCGGCGTTCAGCGCGGCGAGGCAAACGCGCGCGTGCAAAAAATTCGGGAGACAAATATCGACCACGTCGCAATCGGATTCGCGGATCGCTTTTTCGAAATCGTCGAAGGCGCGGGCGATATGATGCTTCTTCGCGAACGCTTCGGCCTTCTTCAAATCGCGCGTATAGACGGCCACGACTTCGGCGTCGGGCAC
>Ga0070686_100001263_pt1 | contig 14337 bp, 7 predicted proteins | sample KBSS23LmetaG_FD_65654 | JGI IMG/M metagenome (GOLD analysis project Ga0070686, IMG submission 65654) | Switchgrass rhizosphere microbial communities from Kellogg Biological Station, Michigan, USA - KBS S2-3L metaG | ecosystem: Host-associated > Plants > Roots > Rhizosphere ... | reverse complement strand
GCCGCGATCGCGAGCGCCGCGAGTATCCAACCGACGCGGCGGTCAATATAGTTTTGACCGATCGCTTTGAACGCTTGAATCTGCAGCGGAATTGTTTCGCCGCGACTTAGTCCGAGGATCACTCCGCGCCAGGCGAGCAAACCGCCGAGCGTCACGATGAACGCCGGGATGTTCAGGTAAGCCGTCAAGGAGCCCTGCACGGCGCCGATCAGAATCGCGACGGCGATGCCGGCGGCCAAAGAAGGAAACAGTCCGTAACCCCACCAGCCTTGCATGATCGCAGCGATGCCGCCGGCGAGTCCGACCAACGAACCGATCGAAAGATCGATCTGCGCGGTGATGATCACCATCAGCATACCGACGGCCAACACACCGGTGACGGACGTTTGCCGCATCAGGTTAGAGAAGTTGCGCGGGCCGAGAAAGATCGTATCGGTGGAAACCTGGAAGTAGATCCAGATCGCGACGAGCGCAAACAGCATCGTGTAAGCACGCAGCAGGTCGGTGGGGATTTTGAACTTGCCGATGGTGGTTACTGGCGTGATCGCGTCAGCGTCCGGCGACAGCGCGAAATCGGGAGTTGCCGGCGGGCGATCAGTGTCAGTCTTGTTTACGGAATCGTTCATGAAACCTTTAGTGAACCGCCAAGTCGCCAAGAAAAACCCAATATGCAACGGTCTGAACTCTAAATCCGCCTCGGCGCTCTTCGCGTCTTGGCGGTTGGTTCGAAGTATCAAGCGGCGCGGCGCGCGTGTCCGGTGGCGCAGGCCATGACCGCTTCGGGCGTTGCCTCGGCGCGGGTAAACTCGCCGGTCAGTCGCCCTTCATGCAAGACGAGCACGCGGTCCGACATGCCCAACACCTCGGGCAGCTCCGAAGAAACCAGCACGATCGCCAAACCACTCTTCGCGAGTTTATTTATCTCCGCGTAGATTTCCTGCTTCGCACCGACGTCGATGCCGCGCGTCGGTTCGTCGAGAAACAACACGCGTGGGTTCGTCAACAACCATTTTGCCAGCACGACTTTTTGCTGGTTCCCGCCGGACAACGTGCCCGCAATCGTAAACACCGAGTTGGCCTTGACGCGCAGTTCCTTCATCGAGCGTTCGCCGGCCGCCGACTCGGCATCGACGCTCGTGACAAAGCGGCCCGAGATTCGTCGCAGCCCCGCGAGCGTCATGTTGTTGAGAATCGTCTGGTCCAACACCAGTCCAAAGCGTTTGCGATCTTCAGTGACAAAACCAATGCCCTGCTTGATCGCGTCGGCTGGGTTTTTGATGTGGACAGTGCGGCCGTCGAGTTTGAGAGCGCCGGAAACGCGGCCTGCGTGCGCGCCAAAAATTGCCATCAACAAATCGCTGCGACCGGCGCCCATCAAACCGGCAATTCCCAAAACTTCGCCGCGTTTTACTGAAAAACTGACGTTGTCGACCAGTTTCTTGCCCGCGAGGATCGGATCCTCAACCGAAAAATTCTCCGCCGCGAAAATGACCTCGCCGCGCGCGTGGTCCATCACCGGAAAGATGTCGCCGACTTCGCGCCCGACCATGCGCGCGATAATCTGCGGTTCGGTCCAGTTTGCGACGGTGTTCGTACCGACAGTTTTTCCGTCACGCAAAACGGTAATGCGATCGCTGATGCGCAACACTTCGTTCAACTTGTGCGAGATGTAGATCATACCAACGCCACGCGCGCGCAGCTTGCTGAGAATGACGAACAGCGTTTCGACTTCGCTGTCGGTCAGGGCCGCCGTTGGCTCGTCGAGCACGAGGATGCGCGCGTTGTGCGAGAGCGCCTTCGCGATTTCCACCAACTGCTGCTGGCCGATGCCGAGGTTGCGAATGGGTGTGTGCGGGTCGATCGACAGGTGCAGATCGTCGAGCAGCGCGCGGGCACTACGATAAAGTTCTTCCCAGCGAATCACGCCAAACTTGCGCGGCTCGCGGCCCAGAAAAATGTTCTCACCGACGCTCATCTCTCTGACGAGCGATAGCTCCTGAAAAATAACCGCGATGCCCGACTTCTCTGCGTCACGCACGCCGCTGAACTGCTCAACGCGGCCATCGATATAAATCTCGCCGCCGTACTGCGGGTGCGGATAAACGCCGCCAAGGACCTTCATCAACGTTGACTTGCCGGCGCCGTTTTCCCCAACCAGCGCGTGAATTTCACCTCGCCGCAGATCGAGACTCACTCCATCAAGCGCCCGCACACCGGGGAAGGACTTGGTGATGTTGCGCATCTCGAGAAATGTGGCGGGAGTGACGTCGTCCATCTTGATCTACTCTTTCGGACACTTCTCCGGCGGCAGTCCGGCGCAAATTTCCGCGAGCGTGTGGTAGCCGTCTTTCACTATCGTGCTGGTCAGATTATTCTTATCGACCGCGGTCGGCTCCAACAGGATTGACGGCACTTTCTTGGACCCGTTGTCGATCGTCTCGGTTGTCGTCACGGTTTCGCCGCGCGCAAGTTTGACTGCGGCATCGACGGCGCCGTAAGCAAGCGGCTGGATGGCTTTGTAGATTGTCATCGTTTGCTTGCCTTCGACGATAAGTTTCAACGAAGCGAGGTCCGCATCCTGTCCGGAAACCAAAACTTTGCCCGCGAGGTTTTGACCCTCGAGCGCCTGGATCGCGCCGCGCGCCGTGCCGTCATTTGAAGCCACCACCGCATCGACCTGATTATTTGCGCGCGTCAACGCGTTCTCAACGATGTTCAGCGCCGCGCTTGCCTGCCACTCTTTCGCGTATTCGTCAGCAACGATTTTGACATCGCCGCGAGCCTCCGCCGGTTTCAACACATTCATCTGCCCCTGGTGCAACAGCAGCGCGTTGTTGTCCGTCGGCGAGCCACCGACGACGACAAAGTTTGCAGGTTTCTTGTTCACGTGATCGAGCAAATACTGCGCCTGCATCTCGCCCATCTTCACCACCTGATGCGAGATGTAGAGATCGACGTCGGAATTCTTGATCAAGCGATCGTAGGAGATCACCGGCACGCCCTGCTTGTGCGCAGCCTCAACGATCGACGCGGCAATCTCGCCGTTGTGCGGTGCGACGATTAGCACGTCCGCACCGTTCGTCAACATATTCTCCGCCTGCTTGATCTGATCGCTGTCGCTGCCGTTGGCCACCTGCACGTCGAGGTCAGCGCCAATTTCCGCCGCTCGCTTCGTCACCAGTTCTTTGTCGCGCGTCCAGCGTTCTTCCTTCAGCGTGTCCATTGAAAAACCGATCTTGATGCGTTCGTTCGGTCCTTTCTTCTTTCGCTCGGTTGTCTGTTGATTGCCCGCACTACAGGCGCCCGCGATCAAACCAAGGATGACTACACAAACGATTAGTGTTCGACGTTGCATCGATTAACTTTCCCTTCTCAACCGGTTTTTCAAATTTTCAAGCGCCATTGGACGTTCGCAGGATTCCTCGATGAGGTTTTCGCTCGTCGTCCACCGCGGCGAAACAAGCGCCACGTCTTAACAATCGTCAACGATTTTCGGGCCGACTAAGACGCGTCGTTCCTGAATGCGATCACTGTTTACGATTGCAGGAATTGTCGGAAACTCACTTTAATACGAGGCGTTCAGCTTAGCAGACTCTTTCGGGGAAATACACATTGAAGTTTTGGTTTTTTGGTGCTATTACTTCTTCCCGATAAACGAATTAGCGCACAAACAAACACCGCCTCCCCCGCGTAGTGTTTAGCAGTTCCCCCAAAATCAGCCGCCGGCTAGTCGCAGTCGAAACCGCTGCTGATTTACCCCCAAGTTTTCGCTTCGGCATTTAGCTTCGTCACCAGTCGTTAACCGAATTCCGTCGGCCTCGGGAGGGCCTTGCAAATGAATCGAACCCTGTCCAGCTTGGTCCGCGTCATCACGTGCGGGCTGTTCCTGTTGTTATTCCTCGGCTCAGCCAGCGCCCAATTCAAAGCCGGCATTCAGGGAACCGTGAGCGATTCCAGCGGCGGACTGATCCCGGAAGCTAAGGTAACTCTGAAGGACTATGAAAACGGCACGACTAAAGAAACGACGAGCAGCGGCGACGGTTTTTATCGGATCTCAGGACTGGCGCCGGGCAAGTATGTCCTGACGGTCGAGAAGGAAGGTTACAAGAAATCCGTCTCGGAGAGCGTGACGGTCTCCGCGGAAAATGTTCAAGGCGTTAACGTCGTCCTCGAAACCGGAGATGTCACTGCCAGCGTCACGGTTACCGACGAAGCCACCGAACAACTGCAAACCGAAAATGGCAACGTCAACAAAGGGATCTCCGATTTGGAGATCAAGCGTCTGCCGCAGACCGGGCGCGATCCTTACGAACTGGTGCGGCTGACGCCCGGAATCTTTGGCGACGGCGCGCGCAGCGGCAACGGCAACGCTGCCGGGTTGCCAAACTCGCCCGGCCCCGGCGGCTCGGGAAATTCAATTTTTCAAACCGAGAACCAGGTACAGATCAGTGCAAACGGTCAACGCATCTCCGCCAACAATTTTCAGATCGACGGCGTGAGCGTCAACAGTCTTTCGCATGGCGGCGCCGCTGTCGTCACCCCGAATCAGGAATCGGTTAGAGAGGTCCAGGTATCGTCGTCGTCCTATTCGGCCGAAGACGGCAGAAACTCCGGCGCGCAAATCAAAGTGGTTTCGCAGAACGGCACGAACCAGTTTCACGGCAGCGCCTTCTTCAAGTACGACAGTCCGAAGCTCAACGCTTTTAACAAGTATCCCAACGATTTTGGTCGCGGCCAGACGGAAAGAGTCGAACGGTTTTTCCGGCAGTTTGGCGGCAGTCTTGGTGGGCCTTTGCCGCTGCCGCGCTTTGGCGAAGGTGGTCCATCATGGACCGGCGGCAAGAACCGATCGTTCTTCTTTGTTTCGTACGAGGGCCTGCGCGAAAACTCCTCGAACCCTTCGATCCATTACGTGGAAACCGCGCAGTTTCGCCAGGGCATTATCAATGCACGGCCCGGCGGGCTGACGGCGAGAGTGTTGGGCGACCCGGGAGTTCAGCCGCGCATCGGCGGCGTGCTGCAGTCGTCGTGTGCTGACGTCAACGGTCCTTGCCAGGTTGTGGGCCAGGGTCTCGACGTTGGTTCTCCCGGCGGCGCGTTGGGCCAATACCTGAGCTTTGGCAACCTCTCGGGCGGCGGACTCGACGGCATCGCGGACATTCAGAAAGTGATCATCGCCGCGCCCACGCTCAACCGGCCGAACCAGTACAACGCACGCTTCGATTTCACACCGACGTCGAACGATCAGATCGCTTTCAGTACTTACCTGACGCGCGGTTTCTTTGTCAGCCCCGACTCCGGCGCGGGCGCGCGGCCGCAGTCTGACATCAAGCAAACGCCGCACAACACGGCCTTCACGTTCCTTTACAACAAGACCATCTCCTCGACGTTGCTCAATGAAGCACGTTTCAACTACACAGAGTTTGCTTACGACGAAGTGCAGTCGTCCAACCAGACGAACTTCGGCATTCCGCGTCTCGAAATTGAGAACCTGTTGCGGACCGATCGCATCAGGTTCGGTGCAAATCAGGCAGAAACGACGCCCGGAGTTTTCTCGGAAAAGACTTTTGAATTTCGCGACGTGCTCAGCAAAATCAAGGGAAATCACGCGTTCAAGCTAGGCGGCGAGTTTCGGGCGGAACAAAATGACGACAATCTCAACGGCGGCTCGCGGCCGTTGTATACGTTTGCCGGGCTCTACAATTTTGCCAACGACGCGCCGCTCTTCTACCAAATCAACGCCGACCCGCGCACGGGCGGAGTCGCCGACGCGCAGCGCCACTTTCGCTCCGGCGGTTACGGACTTTTCTTTCAGGACGATTGGAAAGCGCGTCCCAACTTAACGCTTAACCTCGGTCTGCGTTACGAATATTATTCCGTCCTCAGCGAGGCGGACGACAAACTTTCCAACTTCCAGTTTGGACCAGGCGGCGGCCTGGTTGGTTCCAGCGTCAGACCGACGAACAAACTCTACAACCCGGACCGAAACAATTTCGCGCCGCGGCTGGGCTTCGCGTACAGCCCGAAGAGTTTCGGTTTGGAACAGAAACTGGTGCTCCGCGGTGGTTTCGGCGTCATGTACAACCGCACGCCGTCAGTGGTCTTTGCCAACACGCGCGGCAATCCGCCGTTCTTTGCGCGCTACGCGATTTGCTGCGGCACGTCGGCGAGCGACTTCAGCACGCCGTTCGCCGGCGGCCAGATTCTTTACGCGCTCGGCGCCAACTTTTCTCCGTTCAGCTATCCGGCAAATCCGGCGTTGGCAGTGGGCATCGATCCGGTGACCGGCTCGCCGCCAAATCGCACCGTCGAAATTTACGGCGCGCTGCCTGACAACCCGACGGCCTACGTTTACGCGTACTCTTTTGAAGGCCAGTATGCGCTGCCCGGCAACGTCACGGCCGAGCTCGGCTACCAGGGAAGTTCGAGTCACAAACTAGTTCGGCTCGTTAATCAGCGACTGGTCCAACCGGTCATTCCGCCCAACTACTTCGCGTTCGCCGTCTACATTCCGACGCCGGACGTGAACGCAAACTACAACGCGCTGAACGCGCGACTGACGAGAAGGTTCTCGCGCGGATTTTCCTTCGACGCTATCTATCGCTTCGCCAAGAGCATCGACACGCTTTCAAACGAGGGCCCGGGCGCGGTCACCAATCAAACCTTCCCGCAGGATTTGAGTCAGGAGCGTGGTCCATCCGATTTCGACGTCAGACACAGTTTCATCGTTTCTGGACTTTGGGACTTGCCGATACTCAGAAATCGGCGCGACGCGTTGGGCAAGGCACTCGGCGGCTGGCAAATCAATGGCATCCTTACCGCGCACAGCGGATTTCCGTGGACGCCGCACACGGGCGAGTGTGTACGCGCTCCGGGTTCGCAGGATTTCATCTGTCCGTCACGGCCGACGCGTTATTTTGGCGGCGCACTTGAGGACACCGACAACGAAGCCTTCATTCGGCCCGGCGGAAATTTTCCCGGCGGCGGTCTGGTCTACTTTGATCCCGTCAACCCCGGCGGACTTTTGCCTCCCGGCATCGGGCGAAACGTGTTCCGTGGTCCAAGATACTTTTCGACGGACTTGAGCCTAAGCAAGAAAACCTTGCTGCCGAAGTTTATGCACCTGAGCGAAGGAGCGTTCCTCGACGTCCGGGTGAACGCGTTCAATGTTTTTAACCAGTTAAACTTACAGCCGTTTGGTTTCTTCGCGCCGAATGTCGATAACCGCGATTTTGGCCGTGCGGAAAGAGCGCTCGCTGGACGCGTGGTGGAGTTTCAGGGACGGATCAGTTTCTGAGACGAGCCGCGAAGCGGGCCTCAACCTCTTTTTGTCGTTGTGCGTCCACGCCCTGACGGACGTGGCTATTGACTTTCGGCCCTCCGGGCCACGGTTGCTTCGAAGCTGCGGGCGGTTCACGGTTTTCAATCTCCGCGTCGTCGGTTTGCTGTGGTTGGGCTTTCCGTTCCTGATCGAGTCGATTGAAGATGGCCAACTCCGCGTCCGCTTCTTCTTTGCGCTTCAGCCGCGCCCAGGCAATAAACAATTGATAATGCACGCTCGCGTTTTTTGGTTTCAACCTCGCTGCCTGCTGCAGGATCGGTAACGACTCTTCGTAGCGTTTCGTTTTCACCAGCAGACGCCCGAGGTCGTAGTTCGCATAGAAATGCCGGTCATTGATCGCGAGCGCGCGGCGCAAAATCTGTTCGGCTTCGGCAAAACGACCGCGCTCGCCAACCACGAATCCGAGTTGCGCCAGCGTGTCGACATTAAGCGGCTGCAACTCAAGCGACTTGCGAAACTCGCGCTCGGCCGGTTCATATTCAGCGCGGGCCCGCAGCGCGATGCCGGCAAAGTAGTGGGCCTCGGCCAACGTCGGAAAGCGTTCGAGCGCGCGGCTAAAAATCTCGAGCGCCTGGTCCAACTGACCGAGTTGCAGATAGGCGCCGCCGAGTCGAGCGTAATGGACAAACTTCGTTGCGTCCTGGCTGAGCGCGCGTTGGTAAAACTCGATCGCGGCTTCGCTGCGGCCGTTCTTCCTGAGCGCTTCGCCGAGCATGAAGTTCACTTCGGGAAAGTTTGGCCGCAACTGAAGCGCGCGGTCCCAAACGTCGGCCGCGGTTTCGTCCTGCCGGCGCGACCAGTGAATCAAACCGAGGTAATAGAGCGGCTCGGCTGAATTTGGCGAAAGCGCGGCGGCCGATTCGAGAGCAGTGAAGGCTTCGTCGTAACGTTTCAAGTTGTAGAGACTGACGCCCAGCCGATAACGCACGTCGTAGCCGTCGCGCCCGAGTGTAATCGCGCGTTGCAAGAGTGGCAGCGCCTGCGCGTCGTCGCCGCGGCTCGCGTACTGCAAACCAAGGTTCAGCGTCGCTTCCGGATGATTTGGTGCGAGCCGCAAGACCGTCGTCAAAGTCTTGATCGCCTCGTCGGAGCGGTTTGTGCGCGCGAACAGCACGCCCAGATTCGCGAGCGCGGAAACGCCGTTCGGGTTTAGACGAATCGCCAACTGATATTCGCGCTCGGCGGCGGCGGTTTTGCCGGTCTGGTCCAACACGATTCCCAGCAAGTTGTGCGCGTCGTAGTTTTTCGGGTTAGCGCCGAGCACGCGGCGCAGAATCGGCTCCGCTTCGGCGGGTTTACCGCTTTCCAGCAACGACGCGGCTTCGCGCAGTTGTGAAATGGTTTTCTCTTGCGCGGCCGATTGCGGTGGCTGATCAGAGCGTTGAGCGCCGAGCGCTGGGATTGCGGGCGTCCGGACCGCACCGAAGCAAAGAGACATCGTCAGACTGTTGATAGCGGCAAACATCAGCAGGCTGCGCGCGAAGCACCTTATACAACCAACGAACGCGCGTGTTATGCGATTAGAATTCACGGCGCTATATTACCGTCAAAGGTGAGCATGAACTCAATCAAATCCATTCGCCTGCCGCTCGTCTTCGTAGTCGTTCTCCTCTTCCTAAGTGCGTCAACATTTTCTTCGCGTTCACAACAACCCAAGGATTTCGAGAAGCAGATCGACGCGCTGCTCCGCAAGATGACGCTCGCGGAAAAACTCGGTCAACTACAACAGCTCGACGGCGAAGCGAATGGAAACTTTCGACCAGAACATCTCGAACTGGTGCGGCAAGGTTCGCTCGGCTCAACTCTGAACGTGCGCGGCGCGCAAAAGACAAACGAGTTGCAGCGAATCGCGGTGACGGCATCGCGTCTCAAGATTCCGCTCATCTTCGGCTTCGATGTGATTCACGGCTATCGCACCGTTTTTCCGATTCCGCTCGGCGAAGCGGCGACCTGGGACCCCGCGGCGGTCGAGCGCTCGGCCAGCATCGCCGCCGCGGAAGCGCGCGCTGCCGGTGTTCATTGGACGTTCGCGCCGATGGTCGACATTGCACGAGATCCGCGTTGGGGCAGAATCGCGGAAGGCTCCGGCGAAGATCCGTATCTCGGCTCGCTGCTGGCGCGCGCGCGCGTCCGCGGATTTCAGGGAACTGACTACAGCGCGCCCGACAAAGTCGTCGCCTGCGCGAAGCACTGGGTCGCTTACGGCGCCGCCGAAGCGGGGCGCGACTACAACACCACCGAAGTCTCTGAGCGGACGCTGCGCGAAGTTTACTTTCCGCCGTTCAAGGCTGCGGTTGATGCGGGCGTCGGCACGTTCATGAGCGCCTTCAACGATCTAAACGGCGTGCCCGCGTCCGCGAACCACTTCACGCTTACCGAAGTGCTCCGCGACGAGTGGAAGTTTGACGGCTTCGTCGTCAGCGACTACACGTCCGTGGAAGAACTCATGAAACACGGCGTGGCGGCGAATGAGGCGGAGGCCGCGCGCGCAGCGCTCGACGCGGGCGTGGACATGGAGATGGTGAGCCGGCTCTACAACAAACACGGCGAACAACTTCTCAAAGACCGCAAGCTTTCGTTGAAAACAATCGACGAAGCGGTCAGACGCGTCCTGCGCATCAAGTTTCGCCTCGGTTTATTTGCTAAGCCGTACGCGGATCCGGCGCGCGAGTCCGCTGCGATCTTCAACAGTGCCAACGTCGCCGCCGCCCGAGAGATTGCCGCTCGTTCGCTCGTCCTCCTCAAAAACGATCGGAACGTTTTGCCTTTGGACAAGCCTGTTCGCTCGATTGCTTTGATTGGACCACTCGCGGACAGCAAAACGAACATGCTCGGCTCGTGGACCGGCGACGGGAAACCGGAAGACGCCGCCACGCTGCTCGTCGGTCTGAAAGCGAAAGTGCCACAGGCAAAAATTAACTACGCGAAAGGGTGCGATATCAATTCTGACAAGGACGATGGTTTTGCGGAAGCGGTGCGCGCGGCGAAAGAGTCGGACGTGGTTATCATCGCAGTCGGCGAGTCAGCGGAGATGAGTGGCGAAGCTGCCTCGCGCAGCTCGCTCGATCTACCCGGTCGACAGTTGGAGTTGGTGAAGGCCGTGCACGCGACCGGTAAGCCCTACGTCGTCGTCCTGATGAACGGTCGCCCGCTCACGATCAACTGGCTCACGGAAAACTCGCCCGCGATTTTGGAGACGTGGTTCGCCGGTACGCAAGGCGGCAACGCGATCGCCGACGTGCTCTTCGGCGACGTCAACCCCGGCGGGAAATTGCCGGTGACGTTTCCGCGCAACGTCGGTCAGATTCCGCTTTACTACAATCACAAAAACACCGGCCGCCCGCCCGACGCCAACAATAAGTACACTTCCAAGTATCTCGACGTTGACTGGAAGCCGCTGTTTCCGTTTGGCTTCGGGCTGAGCTACACGCGTTTTGAAATTGCGAATCTAAAACTCAGCGCGCCGCGCATTTCGGCGAGCGGTCAGTTAATCGTCAGCGTCGACGTGCGCAACCTTGGGCCGCGCGCGGGCGACGAAGTTGTGCAACTCTACATCCGCGACGTGGCTGCGAGCGTGACCCGTCCGGTAAAAGAATTGAAAGGCTTCCAGCGCGTTACGCTCGCGGCGGGCGAGACGAAGCGAGTAGAGTTCGTGCTCGGCGCGGCGCAACTTGGATTCTGGAACCAGCAGATGCGTTATGGAATTGAACCCGGCGAGTTTATGGTTATGGTCGGACCCAACTCGGAACAGCTAATCGAAGCAAAGTTTGCAGTCGAGTGATGCACCGACTCGATCGTCCCCAGTGTTCTGACTCCAGAACATATGAGCTCAACCAAACAAAATACGTTCTCGAGTTCGCGCCCGGCTGTCGCAGTTCTGCTCCTGCTGATCGCATGTGCCTCGTTAGTCGCTCAACCGCTTCCGATCGTTCCGTTCTCGTCTCTGCAGCTCGCAGCGGTCAACCCCAAGTTCACGCGCGCCGACGAACTTTTCCTCGAAGACCTGCAACGCCGCTCCTTCAACTATTTTTGGGAACAGGCAAATCCCGAGACTGGCTTGGTTCCTGACCGCGCGCGCATCGACGGCTCAGCACTCGACAAGAATCATCAGGACGTGGCGAGCGTCGCCGCGACCGGGTTTGGCCTCACCGCGCTAGCTATCGCCGCCGAGCGCAACTGGATCACTCGCAGTCAGGCGCGGGAGCGCACCCGCAAGACGCTCGTGTTCTTTGCGAACAAAGCTTTCAACCAACACGGGTGGTTTTATCACTGGCTGGATGCGAAGACCGGCGAACGCCGCTGGCAGAGCGAAGTCTCTTCAATCGACACCGCGTTGTTGCTCGGCGGTGTGCTAACCGCGCGTCAATACTTCCGCGACGATCCTGAGATTCGAAACCTCGCGACGAAGATTTACGAACGCGTCGACTTTCGCTGGATGCTGAACGGTCATCCGCTGCTGCTGTCGCACGGCTGGAAACCAGAATCCGGGTTTCTCAAACCGCGTTGGGACACCTACAGCGAAGACACGATTCTCTATCTGCTGGCGATCGGATCGCCGACGCATTCGATCTTACCGGCGTCGTGGTATGCGCTGTGGCGCGATCGTTATCGTTATGAAGGCCACGCGTATTTCACGACCATCGGCGTGCCGCTTTTCATGCATCAATACGCGCACGCCTGGATCGATTTTCGCGAACGCCGCGAAACCAAAGGCGATCGCATCGACTACTTTGAAAACTCCGTCCAGGCGACGCTCGCACACCGCGCGTTCTGCATAAACCTCGCGCACGAGTTTCCCGCGTTTGGCCCAAACGTTTGGGGCATCACTGCTTCCGACAGCGCGAAGGGCTATCTCGCCTGGGGCGGCCCGCCGCGCGATCCGGAAATCGACGGCACGCTTGTTCCGTCCGCCGCCGGCGGCTCACTGATGTTCACCCCGGAACTGGCCGTCGCCGCGTTGCGCGCCATGAACGACAAATACGGCGCGAAGATTTACGGCCGATATGGATTCGTCGACGCGTTCAATCCGGGCAGTGGCTGGGTTGACACCGATGTGATCGGGATTAACGCAGGAATTATTTTGCTGAGCGCGGAGAACGCGAGGACAGGAAACGTCTGGCGTTGGTTCATGAGAAACCCGGAACTGCCACGCGCGATGCGGTTGGTTGGTCTCGTGCGATACCAGAAACAACCGCGAAAGTTACGTCTCAAGAAAGCTGCTTAAGATTGCTGCTAGAACTGCTGCTAGAGCCTTTACGGGCTCTCAAACAGATCACTTCACCGGCCGACGAAAGATGCGATAACCCCACGCGTCGAGTGTCAGTGCCGGCAGATTGACGGTGCGTTTTCTCGCGGCACGCTCCGGCGCCGGCGCGTCCGGCGGCAGCGGCGGCTCAACATCCGGTGTCACGTCTGCGAAACTTGCACCGCGGCTGACTTCGACTAATCCCGTGAACGGCCGATTCGAAAAATTGATCGCGACCACCACTTCTTCACCTTCGCCGCGACGAATAAGAGTCAATACGCGCGAGTCATCTGAATTCGGCAACCACGTGAGCGTCCCGCGCCTCAGCGCCGCGCTCACTCGTCGCAGCGCCATCATCTGTTGGTAAAAACGTGGGAATTCCGGACGCCTTTGCGCAATCGGCCAGAAGATCGGCAACTTTTCAAACAACGCCGGCGCGCCCGATTCCGTCGTATCGCCGACTTCCATCCCGTTGTAAAGCAACGGCACGCCGTCGAGTGTAAACATCAGCGCCGACGCCGCCAGCGCACCGGGTTCGCCAAAGCGAGCGATCGCGCGCCGCTCGTCGTGATTGTCAGAAAAACGCAGGTGCAGCGCGCCCGCCGGCCACTCGTTGAATTCCCTGGTCCATTCCTCGCGCAGGTCCGACGCGCTGGCGCGGCCCTGCAAGACGTTCGTCAGCGCGCTGTGAATGGGCCACGAGTAATCGAAGTCAAACGCCTTGATCAGCAACTCGGCTTTGTGACCCTCCGCGAGCAGCGCGATGTCTGGTTTGATCTTGTCCAACTCCGCGCGCGCGTCTTCCCAAAAATCGGTCGGCACTTCCTCCGCGACGTCACAACGAAAACCGTCGAGATCAAACTCGCGAATCCAATACTTCAACATCTCGATCATGTAGCGACGCAGTTCCGGGTTTTGATAATTCAACTCGGCGACGTCGCTCCAGTCGTGCGGATAAGTGATGCGACCCTGAGCGTCGCGTTCATAAAACTCCGGCGACTTCATCATGACGCTGTCCCACGAAGTGTGGTTCGCGACGATGTCGATGATTACTTTCATGCCGCGTCGGTGCGCTTCGGTGATCAGTCGCTGCAGGTCTTCCTTCGTGCCGTAGTCGGGATTGATGCCGTAGTAGTCGCGGACCGCGTAAGGGCTGCCGATGGTTCCCTTCTTCTTCTCCTGGCCGATGGGATGAATAGGCATCAGCCAGAGAATGGTGACGCCGAGCCTTTTCAGATCGTCGAGACGCGCGGTGATGCCGTTGAAGTTTCCCGGCGCCGAAAACTGTCGCGGAAAGATTTCGTAAACAACGCCGTCGCGCACCCAGTCGCGCGTGGCGCGCGCCGGCTCTTTCGCGACTGGTGGCGCGCCCTGCTGTGCTGCATTTTCACGTAAATGCGAGGAAAACAGCAGTAAACTTGACGCTAAGACGATTAGTAATCTCTTCATGCGCGCTCTATTCCTCGTCAATCAATCCTGTGCTCGGCACTGGCTGCACTGACGCCGGCACCGTCAACAACTCGTGCGCGTCGGCTTCGATCACGGCGTCTTCCGGCACATTCTTGTCGGCCACGTCCTGCACCAACAGCACGCTGAGTGCGGCCAACGTCAGGAAAACGCCGCCGGCCATAACTACGTACATCGGCGAGTTGGGATTGTCCGGCCCAAAGACGCCGCGGATGATTGGTCCAAAAGCGAACGACGCAATGATCTCCGGAATAACGATAAAGAAATTAAAGATGCCCATGTA
>Ga0070686_100001259_pt1 | contig 14366 bp, 8 predicted proteins | sample KBSS23LmetaG_FD_65654 | JGI IMG/M metagenome (GOLD analysis project Ga0070686, IMG submission 65654) | Switchgrass rhizosphere microbial communities from Kellogg Biological Station, Michigan, USA - KBS S2-3L metaG | ecosystem: Host-associated > Plants > Roots > Rhizosphere ... | reverse complement strand
GCTCGAGCGGGAGTTCACGGTTCGCGGCGGAGCGTACAGCCAGATCGACGTCGTGTTGAACCCCGCTCCGCCGCCGCCTCCTCAACCCGCTCCGGAGCCGGCGGCGCCCGCGGTGGTTGCTCCCGGTGCTCGACCCGTGGCGATGTCGATTGTCGAGTATCTCGATCACAACCTCATCGGTCGCGAACCTCTCAAGGAATCGATCCTCGCCTGCAACCCCCTGGAGACGGTCCGCCTGCTGCAAATGCGGGAAGGCGTCGCGGAGCACGTTCACGAAAGCGGCGACGAAATCCTTTACGTCGTCGCCGGAGAGGGAACCGTTCGCATCGGCGAGACGCCGACTCCGGTCCGGCCCGGATCGCTCGTGCTCGTGACCAGCGGCACCGGTCACGCGTTCGAGCGTGCCGGAAAGAATCCGCTCATCGTCGTCTCGACGCTGACCGGAGCGCCCTGCGAGCACACCGAGACCGCCCGGTAGCGTCACGGCGACGGAGAATTCATGTGCGAAACTCTGCCCCAGGAGGCGCACCGTGAAAAGATGGTTGTTCGGAGCGGCCAGCGTCGCGCTGCTCGCCAGCCACGTGACAGCCGCGCAGTCGACACGAACGTCGATTCAGGGCGTGTGGCGGATCGTCGACGCGACGACAACGGGGCCGGGCGCTCGCACGATCGCATTCGGCGAACGGCCCAACCTGACGATCATCACCGCTCGCCACTACAGCCGGGTCGAGGTCCAGGCGGATAAGCCGCGACCGATCCTGGCGGACGTCGCCAAGGCGAGCGCCGACGAGTTGCGTGCCGTGTGGGGACCGTTCGTGAGCGAAGCCGGGACCTACGAGCTGACATCCGGCTCGTTGATCACGATGCGGCCGATCGCGTCGAAGAACCCGGCGGTGATGGGTCCGGGGGTGTTCATCACCTACTCGTACAAACTGGAGGGGGACTCGCTGTCGTTGACCCAGGAACGAAACCAGAATGGCCCGTTCGCGAACCCGTTCACGCTCAGGTTGACGCGGGTCGAATGACACACGGTTTCGACTGGCTCAGAGCGGCGACTGCAAATTGCGCACGAGGCGCAGCACCGTCCTCCGCGGCATGAACGCGACGAGCGAGGCCATCACGCGATTGCGCGCGCCGGTGACGATGACGCGCCGGTTCGCCTGCCAGGCCTCATAGCCCAGGCGCGCCACCGGCATCGACGGCATCGGCGTGCCGGCTTTGCTCAGGCGCACCTTGCCCGTGCCGGCTCGCTCGCGGAACTTGCTGACGGTGGGCCCCGGGCAGAGGCAGCTGACCTTCACGCCGGTGCCGCGAGCCTCTTCCCAGAGCGCTTCCGAGAACGACAGCACGAACGCCTTCGACGCGTAGTAAATGGCCATCAGCGGCCCGGGCTGAAACGCCGCGGTCGACGCGACGTTCAACACGCCGCCGCGCCGGTTCGCCAGCATGCGCGGCCAGTAGATGTGCGTCAGCTCGACGAGCGCGCGATCGTTCAGGTCGATCATCCCGAGTTGCGCCGCCGCCTCGGACTGGTCGAACGCGCCGGCGACGCCGTAGCCGGCGTTGTTGACGACGACGTCGACCGACAGGCCGCGCGCCGCGATCTCGGCGGCGAGCCGTGTGCCGCCGCCGATTGACTGCAGGTCGGCGACGATCGGCGTCGCCGTGATGTGGTACGCCGCCGCCAGACGATCGGCGACCTGGCGCAGCGCGCTCTCAGTCCGCGCGGCGAGCACGAGGTCGTAGCCGTCGCTGGCAAAGCACTCCGCGAGATCCACTCCGATGCCGGCCGACGCTCCGGTGACCAGCGCCGTCTGGCCGGTGCCCCTGCGTGTCTCGGTCATGGCCACGGATTATACGGGCGGCTGCGGCGTAATCGTGAAGACGCCGGCGATTGCGAGGCCGCGCAGCTTCTCGGGGCGCACTCGCCCGTGCGAGAAGAGACTGCGCGGCGCGTCCGGAGTCTGCGCTACTTGTTGAAGAATTCGCTCATCACTGCGGCGCCCTCAGCGTGTCCCAGTCGCGGCAGGCGCCACGCTTCTTCAATGGTCGCGAGGAGGTTGTAGTGGTTGTACGGCGCCGACACGCTGGTGCCTGCCCGCGTCCGCGGCGACACCACGATGAGCGGAATCCGCCCGCCGCCGCCGGTGGTGGAGGTGCCCTCGTCGAACGTGATGAAGATCACCGAGTTCGCGTCCCACGCCGGCGAGGCGAGAATTGCCGTCACGTATTTCTTCAACCACGTGTCGCCGACGCTCACCGCGCAATCGTGCATGTCGTTGCAGAGATCCGGGGTGATCCAGGTGTAGTTCGCGACATCGCCCGTGGACAGATGCGTGACGAGCGGCGTCTTCGGGATCACATGCGACTGACACCGCTGCGCGTCGTTCACGATGACGCTGTAGTGCACGAACGGGTTGTGCTTCTGCGCGTAGGTGCCAGAGTCGGTCGTCGTGCACGGCGCCGGCATCTTCTCCATGTAGGCGCGCCACGTGCGACCCGATTGCTCCACCTGATCGGCAATGCTTGCCGCGGCCGTCGTGCAGCCGGCGCAGTCGGTCGTGAACACCTTCTTTCCACCGGTCAGCGCCATATAGTTCGGCAAGCTCGGATGAATGAGGCCGTCGTAGCTGGTGCCGAGGCCGTAGTTACGGGCGAGCGTATTGAAGTACGGTGCCGCCGCGCTGCCGATCACCTCGGTGTACTCGTGGTTCTCGAAGAGAATCACGAACACGTGTGAAAAATTCGGCAGCGATGTGCGCGTTGCCGCGCGGAGCGTGACGACGAGCACCGGACGGGCCGACGCGGTGCGGGCGGCGGCCGAGTAGTAATCGCGATAGCCGCCGTGAGCGGTGTCCATCGAGTCGACGTCCACCACTGCCAGCCGCGTCCGGCGCGAGCTGGACGAGGAGACCGCCGCGTGAACAAGCGCGGTGACGTTGAACGCGGCCTTCGCGCCGTCGGTGTTCGGGACGTTGCCGGTCGTCGCGAGCGGGCCGAAGTCGCCGCCAGGCGTCGTCCACGGCGAGTTGTTCGCGGCAATATCCCACGTCGCCTCACCCGGCACGAAGCGGCGTGTCACCGGATAGATGCCGACGCGGCGAGACGCGCTCGCTCCCCCGGAGTGCACCGTCAGCGTCAGCGTCGCCGACTCCACCGTCGTGCCGGCGGGAATCGTGGTGTCGGTGTCGAAATCGAGCAGGACATGGCGAACGTAGGTGGGATCGGGCGACGCCTTGGTGGCGAGCAGACCGCCGTTGAAGTTGACTCCGGCATAGGTGCCGCCGCGGATCGTGATGCCTGCGGCTGCGGGCGCCGTGTTCACCGTGACGGTTGTCTGGGCATTGGCGATGGCGGCGATCAGGAGCAGCACGGCTGCATAAAGAGTTGGTAGTCTCATTAGTCTCCGACAGGTTGTGGCGACAACACGTCGGCGAGTCAGTCTTCTACCCGCAAGACGATCGGACGCGTGTCGCCGATTCGAGTGGTGTCGGCGCCACTTGTGCGCAAATTCCGTCGCCGCCGGAACGCTCGTGTTTGCACAGTCGAGCTGTTGCGGATCCGTACGCAGCGGTGCGTAAGCTGCGCGTCAACGCTCAGCGTGACCGGGGCAGGCGCGCTCGAAGGTGAGAAGAGTGGGGCGGAGTGATCGCGTGTCACTCCGCCCTGCGATCGACAGGACTACGGCAGCGCCAGCGACCAGGCGCTTCGGCCGTGCGTCGCTGCGTAGAGGACGCGTTGACTCGGGACGATCGTCAACCCCGCGACCTCGACCATCGGCAGTCCGCCGCCGGCGACGCTCCATGCGCTCGCGCCGAGCGGCAGCACCATTACACCGAAGTCCGATGCGGCGTAGAGATCCCCGCGCACATCGTCGCGGACGACGGCCGTGATGGGAAAGTCGGGCAGGTTGAAGCTGCGGTCGACCCAGGTCGCCGTCCCGGCGCCGCTCCACATCACCTCGAAGACGTGTCCGGGAGTGGACGGCGTATTCACGTTGTATCCGCTATATGAGATCCAGGCGTGATGCGCGTTCGCCGGATCGACGGCGATCGCGGTGATGTCGCGGCTCGGATCGTTCGTACCGGCGTCGACCCGGTTCCACACCACCGACGCGGCGGCATCGTTGGCATTGTCGGTGATGAACACGCGTCCGGTGTTGGTTGCGGCCCACATCGTGCCGGTGTTCTGCGGCGCGCGCGTCAGCCACGCGACGGCGCCGGTAGCGCGCGTTCCCCATGCTGGCGAGACGAGCTGCGTCGACGGCACGCCGTTGCCGATGATGACGAAGTCGCCGCAGCCCGGCTTGACCGCCGAGGCCGTGAACTCGGGGCAGTTGGCTTCCAGGAATGCCGGATTGCCGCCCCAGTCCTGCGTCCGCCAGACCGAGGCTGAGCCCTGGAAAATCGATCCCGCCATCCCGGCGTGCGGGTCGGCGATGATCGGCGGGTAGAAGAACGCACTCTCCGGACTGGTGAGAATCGGCGCCGAGATGATCACCCATTTCGTCGGATCGCCGTCGCGGAAGTTCGCGTCGTTCGCCTGACCGGTGAACGTATTGAAGCGCAGCGCGTCGTTGGCGACGTTGAACCCAGAGAGGCCGCCGTCACCATAGATCTCCTGCGGCCACACGACTGACGATCCGTTGTACTGGAACGTGCCGTTGTCCTGCGTGCCGCCCTGGAGCAGGTTCTGCGGACGCTGCGCGCTCACCGACAGACTCTGGAACTGCAGCGTCGACAACCCGTTGTTCATGTTGACCAGCTGATTGGGGACTCTGTTCAGCAGGCTCTTGCAGAACGCCGTGCCGGCCGCGCTCAGCCCGCGCGTATCGCACTTTGCCGACACGTCGGCGAACTTACCGTCGGAACGGACCACGCCGCCGTCCGAACCGGTGATGAACTGCAACGGTCTGCCCGGCACCGTGACGACCGCGTGCTGGTCGGGGTGGATTGTCTCGGCGCGATTCGGGTCGCCGTCCTGCGTCAGGTCGCTCCATGTCGCGCCGGCGTCGGTCGACAGCAGCCAGGCGCGGCCGTTCGACCGTCCGTGCAGCTGCCCGTAGGCGAACGACCCGCCGAGGTAGACGACGTCCGGCGCGCCAGCCGGCGTGTAGACGACGTTGTCGTACCAGCACTGGCCGTCGCAGTAGTCATCGACCTGCGCGCCGCCGAACGACGCGAACGTCGCCGCGGTGTTCGCGTCGTCGCTTCGCCAGAAGTCTGAGTGGTGAGGCGGCGGACCGTTACCGCCGCCCTGTCCCTCGCCCACGTACATCCGAGTCGCTCCACTGGGTAGCGTGGTAAGGTCGAACTCGCTGCGATCGAGCGCTGAAGCCGCGACCGTGGGATCCTTCGGCGTGAAAATTTGCGCGAAGGTCGCGCCGTTGTCCGTCGATCGCCAGATCCCCTGCTGGAACGCGTTGACGTAGATCACGCCGGCGTGCGTCGGATCGACCTTGACCGTGGTCGCGCCGCGCGTCGGATTGGGAGCGGGCCAGATGAGCGTAAACGTTGCGCCGGTCTGACGCCACAGGCCGCGCGTCACGAGCGGATGCGTCGTCGATCCGCTGGAGAGGGCGCCGCTCGTCACCGCGCTGATGCCGCGCACGCCGCTCGCGAGCGGCACGAGCAGATTGCCGGCATTGTCCAGGGCCATCTGTCCGATGGCGCGCTGGAAGAAGATGTCGCTGCCGGGAACGAGCGTCCACGTCTGACCACCATCGGTCGTCTTGTAGATGCCGACGCCGGCTTCCGAATCGCCCGACGCGTTCGGTTCACCCGTACCGGCATACAGCGTGTTGCCTGACGGATCGCGGCGATCCATCAGCAGCGAGCCGATGGCGTTGGTGCCGAAGCTGTTCGACACAAACTGCCAGCCCTGATTGCCGGCGAGCGCGTCCTTCGTTTTCCACACACCTCCGCCGGCGGCGGCGACGAACAACGGACACGCTCCCGCCCTGCAGGTCGGGCCGATGGCCATCGCCGTGATGCGGCCGCTCGCTACGTACGGCGCGCCGTCGAACAGGAACGGGTTGAGCACTGCCGGATAGGTCGCCTTGCTCGGGCCGATCAGCTGCCAGTTGCCAGTCGAGTGCGCGCTGGCATTGATCGCGGTCCACCCGCTGAGGGCGGCGAGCGTCGCTTCGCCGGGCACCTCACGCTCGGGATACGCACGCCGCAAATAGGCTTCGACTTCCGCCGTGTAGTCGGCCCGGCGGGTCTCGTTGGCGCCGATGGCCGCGCGCTTGTTCTCGCCGGCGCGTTTCATCTCCGCGTCGAAGGCGGCGGGCAGTGTCGATGATGTGGGCGTCGAGCGCGAGGTGCGATGAGCAACCCACGCGGTCGCGATCGCTGCGGTCACCGCGATCGCAAAGGCCAGGCGCCGATAGGGCGGGCGACGGATCCGGCTCGTGTCCATAGGTACCTCCGCCGCGCCGTTCCGGCGGTTGCCGGATGCGCGGCGCCGCGCAGGCTACTCACGCGAATAGTAGCGGTCAAGCAAAATGTCGCACGTTGACCACGATCGCGCCGACCCGATGGTCGCTATAGGCCCCGATGTGCGACCGTGATGTTTTTTAATGGCGCCCTTACAAATTGCGCTTGACATCAATGTCGGTTCGCCGCACATTACCGTCGTTCCTGACCGCTCAAGCTCCGGGTGGTGTCGCACTTGGGGGGCTTCAATGCTCGTGTCTGTACGTTCCACACTGTCGGATCAACCGCCGGACGTTCAATGGATCGAAGTCCGCTGCCGCGGTTGCGGCCGGCTGCTCGAGAAAATCGAGGAGTTCGCGCTGCGCCCCGGCAAGCGCATCGAGATCAAATGCGGCCGCTGTAAGGTCGTGAACGATCTCGTCGGCACCGACTCTCGCTGACGCCGCGTTCCCGCGCCAACCGATCCTGAGAGGCCCCGTTGCGCGTAGAGGCCCCGATACGCGCCTGGCCTTTTGTCGGCGTGTTCCGACGCACGCCGCATGGATGAAGGAGCGCTGAATGGCGCCGACGAATCGTCTGCTGATCAATCGACGCGATCTTCTGAAGTGGGGCAGTGCGGCGCTGGTCGGGTCGTCCGGCCTGCTGCGCTCGTCGCTCGCCTTCGCACAGAGCCGCGTCGGACCGTTCTGCCCACCCGGAGAGATCGAACCGCCGTGTCAGGGCGCCGATGCGATCGAGGCCTTTCCGACCAGCCCGTTCGTGTTGTACCCGTTCACCGAGGAACTGCCGATTCCGACCGCGTTGCGGCCAGTGCCGTTGACGGAGGTGAACAGGTGGTCGCGCCGCCCGGGGCCCGGCCTGGGCCAGCAGGCGTCGGACGGCACGGTCTTCAGCACGCACCAGTTCTGGCCGTCAGCGTTCAACCTGCCCGACCCGATCATCTATCGGATCCGTCTCGACGTCGACGAACACGCGTTCAGTTCCGGCAAGGTGCAGCCGATCGATGCCGCCGGACGGCCAGTCATTCCGCCGGACGGCATCGCCGGACCGCGCACGTTGCCGATGAGCACGATTTACGGCTTCAACGGAACCGGCAAGGCGATCGGTGAGGGTGGACGGGCAACGTTCCCGGGGCCGATGATCCGCGCCGAATACAACCGGCCTGTACTCGTGCGGTTCGAAAACCACCTCGATGACAATCCGAAGTATCTCTCCCGCGGCGATTTCGGATCGCCCCAACTGGGATTCCTGACGCATCTGCACAACGCACACACCGCCCCCGAGAGCGACGGCAACCCGCATCATCGCCCGGCCGGGTTCCTGCCGAAGGAGTGGGTCGACAATCTCTACCTGAACATGCCGCCAAAGGATCCGCTGACTGGAAAGCCGGACCCGGCGGAGAAGCAATGCTTCTGGTGGTTCCACGATCACTTCGAAGGGCACACCGGCGCCAACGTCTACAAGGGCATGGTCGGTTTGATGCCGATCTGCGATCCCGATTTCGATTGCGGCGACGAGACGAAGGGCGCTCGACTGCCAGGTGTCCGCCGCGACAACGGTGACGGCAGCTTCGACCTCGACTACGACATCCCGCTGGCGCTCTTCGACTGCCGCCTCGACGACGGCGTGACGCCGCACCAGGATTGCCACAACGGCTTCGGCCAGGTCGAGGCGATGAACTGGGGCAAGACGTTCTTCCGTCACTTCCCGAACCACGGCTTCGTCGGCGACCTGTTCACGGTCAACGGCAAGGCGTATCCGGTCCTCGAAGTGAAGCGTCGGAAATACCGCCTGCGATTCCTCGATGCGTCGATCTCGCGCGTCTACGAGTTGAGTTTGATGAGCTCGACCGGCCGTCCGCAAGCGGCGCCCGGAACCGATGGCCAGTGGTTGATCCCTGACGGTGAGCAGTGCATGCGCCTCACGCAGATTGCCAGCGAAGGCGGCCTGCTGCCGTACGCGATTCTCCGCAACTCGTTCAGGCTATGGCCGGCGAAACGCCGCGAGTTCGTCGTCGACTTCACGCGGTACATGGACGGCACGCCGACGACCAAGGGCGATGCGATCTACCTGACGAACACGCTCGCGATGGAGGACGGGCGCAAACCGGACAGCACCGATCCGAGCTACAAGGTTCCGATGCTGAAGTTCGTGATCGGCGACGACGCTCCCGACAACAGCGTGATGCCGACCAATCTTCTGCCGTTGCCACGCATCCTCAACAGCGGGCCGCTCAACGGCCTGCCGGACAAGTCGGTGCTCGACAGCCTGCCGCATCGCACCTTCGACTTGCAGCGCGGCGGATCGGCCGGCGGCGAGATCGAATGGCTGATCAACGATTTTCCGTTCCGGCTCGGCAAGCCGCTGGCGCTGCCGATCCAGGGCAGGCCCGAGGTGTGGACGATCAAGAGCGGCGGCGGATGGGGGCACCCGATGCACATCCATCAGGAGGAGCACCGGATCATTTCGCGCAACGGCATACCAGTCGGCCTTCCGCCGCGGCCGCCCGCAGTCGTCACCGGCACCGAGTTCGACGACATCGGGAAGGAAGATGTCGTCGTGCTCGACGGCAGCGAGGAGGTCACGCTCGTCCGCAACTTCAGAACCTTCGACGGCTGCTACGTCGCGCACTGCCACAACCTCGCGCATGAAGACCACTCGATGATGTTCGGCTGGTCGCTGCTGGAGCCGTGATCAAGCGGGCCGCGATCACCGTCGTGCTGCTCGCCGCGGTTGCCGCCGGCTTCCTGGCCGGCGTGCGATATAACCGCGACGCGGCGGTGAGCGCGGCGGCGCTGCGCGGCCGGCGGATTCTGTACTACGTCGATCCGATGCATCCCGGCTACCGTTCCGACACGCCGGGGATCGCGCCCGACTGCGGCATGGCGCTGGCGCCGATCTATGAGGACGGCGGCAGCCCGGGCAGCGCGGTCGCGCGCGCGGTCGCGGGCACCGTTGCCATCAGCGCGGATCGGCAGGCGCTTGCCGGCGTGCAGGTCCGCGCCGTCGAACGGATCGCCAGCTCTGAACCGCTGCGATTGTACGGGCGCGTCGCGCCCGATGAGACGCGCTCGTACCGGATCAACATCGGCATCGACGGCTACATCCGCGACCTGTCGCCGGCCACCACCGGCAGCCGCGTCGCCCGCGATCAATGGCTGGCGACCGTCTCCGCGCCGGATGTGCGAACCGCCATCCAGGCGTACCTGGTCACGCTCGACATCGTCGATCGGTCACGGCGAACCGGCGACAGCCAGGTGCAGCTCGATATCGCCGCGGCCGGCGTCCAGCAGGCGCTCGATCGGCTGCTGACCATCGGCATGTCGCGCGGGCAGGTGGAGGAGATCCAGCGGACCCGGCTCGTGCCGCCCAGCATCCGTGTCGCCTCGCCGGCCGACGGCTTCGTCATCGCGCGCCAGGTGTCGATCGGGCAACGCGTCGCCAACGGTGACGAGCTGTATCGGGTCGCCGATCTGACCCACATATGGGTGATGGCCGAGGCATTCGGCGCCGACGCCGAAGCTGTCGCGCCGGGCGCAACGGCGCGCATCACGGTCCCGGGCCGCCGTACGTCGTTCGCGGGGCGCGTCAGCCGCGACGTGGCGCTGCAGTTCGATCGTGACAGCCAGTCGGCGACGGTGCGCGTCGACGTCGACAATCCCGGCGCCGTGCTGCGGCCCGAGATGTTCGTCGACGTCGAGATTGCAACGGCCGCCCGGTCGGCGATCGTGGTTCCAGCGGACGCCCTGATCGACTCAGGGTTCACCCGCACGGTTTTCGTCGAGCGCAGTGCCGGCGTCTTCGAACGGCGCGACGTCGAGACCGGGCGGCGAGCCGGCGGCCGGGTTGAGATCGTCAAGGGACTCACTGCCGGCGACCGGATCGTCGTCGCCGGCGCGTTCGTCGTCGATGCCGAACGGCGGCTCACCGAGACGACGGCCGACGTCCGGACGCCGTGATCGCCGCCGTCATCGCGTGGTCCGCGCGGCATCGGGTCGCGGTGGTGCTCGCCACGATCGTGGCGGCGATTGCCGGCGCGTGGTCGATGGTCCGCGTGCCGCTCGATGCGCTCCCTGATCTCAGCGACACGCAGGTCATCGTCTACTCGCGGTGGGATCGCAGTCCCGACCTCGTCGACGCCCAAATCACGTATCCGATCGTCACGGCGTTGCTCGGCGCGCCGCGCGTCAAGACGGTCCGCGGCATGTCCGACTTCGGCTCCTCCTACGTTTACGTCATTTTCGAAGACGGCACCGACATCTACTGGGCGCGATCGAGAACGCTCGAGTATCTGTCGCCGGTGCTGTCGCGGCTGCCGCAAGGCGCGACCACCGAGCTCGGTCCTGATGCGACGGGGCTCGGCTGGGTGTTCCAGTACGTGCTCGCCGACCAGTCGCACACGCACTCGCTCGCCGAGCTGCGCTCTTACCAGGACTGGTACCTGCGCTATCACCTGAAAAGCGTCCGCGGCGTCGCCGATGTGGCGTCGGTGGGCGGCTTCGTGCGGCAATACCAGGTCAACGTCGATCCGAATCGCCTGCGCGCCTACGGCCTGCCGGTGGCTCGCGTCGTCGATGCGGTCAAGAGCGGGAACAACGACGTCGGCGGCCGGCTGATCGAGGCCGGCGGCGCCGAGTACATGGTCCGCGGTCGCGGCTACGCGCGATCGGCCGGAGATCTCGAGAACATCGCGCTCGGCGCGACCGATGAGGGCGTGCCGATCCGTGTCAAGGATGTCGGCAACGTTGTGCTCGGTCCCGACCTCCGCCGTGGCGCGACCGATCTCGATGGTGACGGCGACGCGGTCTCGGGCATCGTCATCATGCGTCACGGGGAGAACGCGCTCGACGTGATCGCGCGCGTCAAGACGAAGATCCGTGACGTCAGCGGCGGCCTGCCGCCGGGCGTCACGGTCGTCCCGATTTACGACCGGTCGAGCCTGATCAGGAAATCGATCGACAACGTCGCCGCGACGCTCGTCGAGATCATGCTCACGGTCGCGGTGGTGATCATCGCGTTCCTGTGGCATGTGCCAAGTGCGGTGATCCCGATCCTGACGATTCCGCTCGCGGCGCTGATCGCGTTCGTCCCCTTCCGGATGGCGGGGCTCACCGCCAACATCATGTCGCTCGGCGGCATCGCGATCGCCGTCGGCGCGATGGTCGACGCGTCGATTGTCGTGGTCGAACAGACGCACAAGCGGCTGGAGCGCTGGCAGGAGTCCGGTGCGAGCGAAGACTATCGCGCGATCGTGATCGGCGCGATGCAGGAGGTCGGGCCCGCCGGGTTCTTTGCTTTACTGCTGATCGGCGTGTCGTTCCTGCCGGTGCTGGCGCTCGAGGGGCAGGAAGGCCGGCTGTTCACGCCGCTCGCGCTCACCAAGTCGCTGTGCGTCGGCGTCGCGGCGGTTCTGGCGATCACGCTCGATCCTGCGCTGCGCCTGCTCGTGTTGCGGGTGCGCCGGTTCGCGTTCCGCCCCGCATGGCTCGCGCGCGTGACGAACGCGATCGCGGTCGGTACGATTCACTCGGAAGATCGCCATCCGCTCAGCCGGCGGCTGATTCGCGCCTACGAGCCGGTGGCGCTCTGGTCGCTGACGCACCCGTGGATCGTCGTCGGCGCCGCGGCGCTCGCGCTCGTCGCGACGGTGCCGGCGTATCAGCGGCTCGGCTCCGAGTTCATGCCGCCGCTCGACGAGGGCACGATCCTCTACATGCCGTCGACGGTTCCTGGCATCGCCATCAGCAGCGCGGAGCAGCTGCTGCGTTCGAGCGATCGGATCATCCGGCAGTTCCCCGAGGTCGACAGGGTGCTCGGCAAGAGCGGCCGCGCCGACACGCCGACCGATCCGGCGCCGCTGTCGATGTTCGAGACGCTCGTCACGTTGAAGCCGACGTCGCAATGGCGGACGGTGCGAACGTGGTACTCGTCGTGGGCGCCCGGCTGGATGCTGCCGGCGCTGCGGCGCGTCACGTCGGATCGGATCTCGCGCGATCAGCTCGTGCGCGAGCTCGACGAAGCGGTCGATATCCCCGGCCTGGCCAATGCCTGGACCATGCCAGTCAAGGCGCGGACCGGCATGCTCACCACCGGCATCCGCACGCCGGTCGGCCTGAAGATCTCGGGAAGCGACGTGGCGACGATCGACCGGATCGGCGCCAGCGCCGAGGCAATCCTGTCACGCGTCAGCGGTGCCCGCCGGGTGTTTGCCGAGCGCACCGGTTCCGGCCTCTTCCTCGACATCACCTGGAAGCGCGAGGAGATCGCCCGCTACGGGCTGAGCATCGACGCCGCGCAGGCGATCGTGCAGCACGCGATCGGCGGCGAGAACGTGACGACGACGGTCGAAGGACGCGAGCGCTATCCCGTGAACGTCCGCTACATGGCCGACTACCGCCGCGACGTCGGCGATCTCGCGCGCCTGCCGATCCCGACGCCGCTCCGCCGCGGCCACGTGCCGCTGGCGCAGCTCGCGACGATTGCCGCAGCGACCGGCCCGGCGATGATCCGCAACGAGAACGGACTGCTGACCGGCTACGTCTACGTCGACCTCGATGGCCGCGACGTCAGCAGCTATGTCGACGACGCCAGTCGCGCCCTTGCAACCCGGTTGACGCTGCCGCCCGGCTATACGATCGCCTGGAGCGGCCAGTACGAAGACATGCAGCGCGCCGGCGAACGCCTCATCGTCGTGGTGCCGGCGACGATCGCGCTCATCCTGTTGCTGCTGTACCTCAACACGCGCTCGGTCGCGAAAACGATGATCGTCGCGCTCGCCGTGCCGTTTTCGGCGATCGGCGCGGTGTGGTTCCTCTACCTGCTTGGCTACAACATGAGCGTCGGCGTGTGGATCGGGTTGATCGCGCTGGTCGGCGTCGACGCCGAGACCGGCGTCTTCATGCTGCTGTACTGCGATCTCGCGTGCGAGCAGGCCCGACGCGAGGGCCGCCTGGATTCGCCGGCCGGCCTTCGCGACGCGATCGTGCACGGCGCCGTGAAACGCCTGCGGCCGAAGCTGATGACGGTTGCGACGATGTTCTTCGGCCTGCTGCCGATCATGTGGGCGTCGGGCACCGGGTCGGACGTGATGAAGCGCATCGCCGCTCCGCTCATTGGCGGAATCCTCACCTCGTTTCTACTCGAGCTGGTCGTCTACCCGCCGCTGTACCAGATGTGGAGGCAGTGGGAATCTCGGTCTAGTTGGCGCGCATAGAGAAACCGCCGCGACGTGTCCCGCCTGATCGCTGGGAAAAATTCGCGCCGGCGGGCGTATGATCCGGGGTCGCGGGCTGGAACGATGCTGTCGCGCTTTCGGATCGCGCTCGCCCTCGTTGGCGTCGCTTACGCCAGCTCGTTCCACGTCGCCGCGCAGCGCGGCGTGGTGAATACCGCGCAACCGCTCGACGGCCTGTCGCCCGCGCTGAACGCCGCCTTCAGCGCCGGCGCGCGCGTCTTCACCAAACGCTACACGATCGCCGACGGTCTCGGTCCGGTGTTCAACGACGACTCGTGCGCCGACTGCCACCGCGCGCCCGCGATCGGCGCGGCCAGCAATCGGCTGGTGACCCGGTTCGGCCGCGACGCCGATGGTTTCTTCGATCCGCTGCTCGAGCTCGGCGGCTCGCTGATCCAGACGCGGGGTATCGGCACCATCACGACGCCGGCCGGTTCGTTCACGTTTACCGGTGAACGGATTCCCGCCGACGCCACCGTCGTCGCGCACCGCCGCACCACCGGCCTGCAGGGCCTCGGCCTCGTCGACGCGGTGAGTGACGACACCTGGTTTGCGATCGCCGACGCGGAAGCGGAGAGCGATCCGGCAACGGCCGGGCGGCCGGCGCTCGTTCTCGATCTCACGACGCGGCTGGCGGCGGTCGGCAAGTTCGGATGGAAGGCGCAGGTGCCGACGCTGCACCAGTTCGCCGGCGA
>Ga0070686_100001257_pt1 | contig 14377 bp, 33 predicted proteins | sample KBSS23LmetaG_FD_65654 | JGI IMG/M metagenome (GOLD analysis project Ga0070686, IMG submission 65654) | Switchgrass rhizosphere microbial communities from Kellogg Biological Station, Michigan, USA - KBS S2-3L metaG | ecosystem: Host-associated > Plants > Roots > Rhizosphere ... | reverse complement strand
AACCCGATCTCCAGCTTCGAATCGACGATCTTCCGCTTCTGGTACTCCAGCGGAAGTTCTTCGTGCATCTGCTGGCAGTAGGCGATCTTTTCCTTCGCATCGGCGAGGTTGTACGAGACGAACACGCTCGTTTGCGTCTCGCGGAGGTGCGCGCGCGCGAGCGCCTCGCACGCGAAGACCCACGAGTACCCCACTTGCCGCGCCTTCTCGACGCACCGGTAACTCGCCTTCGTGTGCAGAAACGCGAGCTGGTAATACTCGAACTTGAGCGGCTCGTCCTGGTAGCGCCCGAACGCCTGCAGGAACCCGCGCTCGGACGCGAGCCAATCTTTGAACTCCTCCTCGTTCCGCTTGACGATCCCGAGGGGCGCCTTGCCCTGCGGCACGGGGTTAGACGGTACTGTCGCAAGCTGCACACCGCGAGCCTATCCGGAAAATCCTGCGGTCCCGTGAGGATCCGCACTGGCGAAAGAGGTATGACGGGATTAGAAGAAAAGGCGCAAAAGGAGTTCCCTATGGCCTACGTCGGATCGACCGTCCGTGTCCCGCCGAAAACCCTGACCGAAGACGAACAGCGCCGGCTTCTGCGCGTCACGGGAGAACACAAAGACGGCTTCCGGGACCACGTGATCTTCTCGCTCGCCCTCGGGACCGGCCTCCGCGAGCACGAGATCTGCGCGCTCGACGTGCTCGACGTGACCGACGATGGGAAGGGGGTTCGTCAGCGGTTCGCGTTGCGTGTTTTCAAGCTCAGCAACCCGGACAAGCGCCAGCAAGAGGCGATCCTCCCGGATGCGATCCGGTACAAGATCCAAAAATTCCTGCGCTGGAAACGCGCGAACGCCGAAAGCCTGGAGCCCACCGATCCCCTGTTTCTCTCGCGGATCGGGCGCCGGATCAGCGTGCGATCGCTTCTCCACAATTTCACCCAATGGCAGAAGCGCGCCGGCTTCGAACGGCACCTCACGTTCCACGCGCTCCGCCACACCGCGTGCTCGAACCTCTACCGCGCGACGAAGGATCTCCTGATGGTTCAGCGCATGGCGCGCCACGCGAGCGTGACGTCCACCACGATCTACACGCACGCGAGCGACGAGGACGTCCTCCGCGCCGTACGCGCGCTGCCGTGCTGAAAGCAACCATGAAACCAGAGCTTCCGTTTCAAACCGAGATCACCCTGGGAAGACGACCTCCGGATGGTCACGGCGGACCTACACGAAAGATCGGTATTCTGGTGCGCCAGCCCGAGGATACCGTCGAGATCTTCGCCGAAGGTCTGACGAGCTCGCGGTGGCTCCCGCCGATGACGGTCTCCGAGCTCCGTCTTTTCGCCGAGCTCGCACTCGGAGTCGTAAGCCTCTTCGGCGACGATGACGAGCAAGAGAGGTTGCGAACGATCTCGGATTGGCTCAAAAAACAATGAACGCTCGCACCAAACGAAAGCGGCTCGTGGGACGGACCATCGTGGACGCGCAACCGTGCGCGTTCCGTTCGGGCCGGCACGGCGAATGGGCGCACGATTGGCACCTCACCCTGGACGACGGGACCGTCGTTCGGTTCGTCGCCGAAGAAACCGAGGTCGGCGAATACGGGATCGATCTCTCGCTCTCGCCGCGCTAAAAAAAGGCGCGGTGCGCGCCGCACCGGACCGTAAACCCTTCGCATCGAAGGGTCCCCGATCCACCCGCGGCACCACCGCGCCCGCGCCCGCTACCCTAGCACGCGCAGCCGTCGAGCGGGTTCGTGACGCGGAGCTCGCGCGTCGCACGCACCGTCCCGCCGGGGACAGTAAGTACCACCACGACGCTGTAACAACCCACCTGATCGAGATCTCCGTTGAGATACGAGTGTGCCACTTCGATCGCCGACGCCGTCGGCGCGGGCGGGTTCACGATCGCGCCCGTCCACGTCGCCGTGGTCCCGTCTGGCTTGCGAACCGCGAAACTCACCCCCGAGACCGTGGACAGATCCACCGTCGCGAGCATGGGTTCGGCCGTGGTCACGATGGTCGCGAACGCCTCCGGCGAAAGCGCCCCCACGAGTCCCTGGATCGGCAACACACCCGTCATGATCGCGCCTCCGTCACGCGGCATCGGCCGCACCGGCACCGCCTAGGGTAGGCCTTGCGGCAGAAGCCGCAAAGGTGATCGTTCGGATCGAGGTCCTTCCACGCGCACGTCAGAAGCGACCCCATGGCGAGTCCCCACGGACCGTTCACGGACGAGCACGCCGTCGATTCGTCCTCCTGCACGTAGTGCGCTTTGCCTTGCCAATCCCGTTTCGATCGCCACCCCGGGATCATCGATCGTGCCTCGAAGGAAGCTTCGGACGCATCGGGCCCGGCTCGTACGGTTGCGTACGCAATTGCCGGTTGAGGCGCTGCGCTTCCCGCTGCGCTTGCAGCGTCCGAAGCGGAAGCTCGCTCTCCTCCCGGCGCGCGCGGAGAAGCGCCTGCTTCGTGGTCTCCTCCGGCCGCCGCGTCACTCCGCGCTCCTTCAAGATCTCGTCGTATGCACGCGCGCGAAGCTTCGCGTCATGCTTGGCGCGAACGTAAAACACGCCCCAAAACCCTCCCACGATCAGAAGGAGCCAGATCCCTAGCAGCACGAGCGCGAAAGGTTGCATGGATCTAGTGTACGTCTTCGACCGGAGGCTTCACGAATTCGAGGCGTCCCCCAAGCACCATCAGCGGCAAGGCCGTGGCCGGTCGGCGACGAAAACCCTGGAGGACCTCGAAAAGACCCACCGCAAGCCTCATGTTAAGCTTGCCCTGTTCGATCGCACGAATGCGTTGCGACTCGGTCATCGTGGCGATCCGTTCGATGAACGGAACCACCGTAACCTCGATGTTGCCCCCCGACCCGTAACGCAGGTTCGTGACCAGCGCTCCCGGGATGTAGACCTGATCCTTGTACTGCGCGAGCTTCGGATCCCGGTAGATTTTCGTGAGCCGCTGAAGCGCCTTGCCGAGCGAGATCCCCGTGTGCTCCGCGATGTCGCGCGCTTCGCTCCAAAAGCGATCGCTCGTCGCGCGCGTCGTCGCCTGGCAAAGTTCTTCGAATCCCTTCGCTTCGTCCTCGATGACGATGGTGTCCATGATCAGTGCACATCGTAGCGGTTCGAAATCTGCGGACGCACCCGAAACAGCGCCGGCGAACAGGGGTACACCTTCGGAACGGCCGCGCGGCGCCGGCGCGCCGCGACCCATTCGTAGACGTTCGCCGCCGTCATGATCGCGATCAGGATCCAAAACACCATCGGTTCACCTCTTCCCATCCCGCAGTTTTCGAAGCCTCGTCTGGATTTTCAAAAACTCCCGTTCGATCGCGAACAGTGCCGTGCGGCACTCCTCTTCCTCAATCATGTCAAGATCGGCCATGCGCTCGAACGCGATGCGGCTCGCCGCGGCGAACGTGGCCAAGGTGACCTCGATCACCCGCTCCACGAGCTCGTATTTTAGCCTGGTTTCAGCATGCGAAGCACGGTGGCCTGCTTCACGAGCTCGGTCTTCGCGGACCCTCCCCCGATCGTGTGCGTCGCGATGTACTCCTCCAACGGGAGCTCCCGCACGAGCTGCACGATCAAACGGATCGCGCTCTCCAAATGGGCCACGTCGCTGGGTTTCATGCTTTCCCTTTTTCATCGGCTTCTCGCGGAATCCAGGGACACCAATCCCTGAAAAAATTCATGCCACTCCGCCACGTCCTGATCGGTGGCTTCGGCCAAGAGCGCCGCGAGATCCTGTTGCGCCTGCGCGTACGCGTGGGCGCGCGCGAGCGCGCCGTGGGCTTCAAGACATTGATCCTTTCGACGCGCCGCCGTCCGAAAATTCATGGCCTTGCGCCCTTCGAGTCGCACGTAAAGCCGGTTGACCGCATCCCGCAAAATCTCAGCCGAAGAGCGTACGTTTTCGGGGTTCACGGCTCCCCCTTTTGGGGGCGCCGCACCCGCTCGAACGGACCCCCTTCGTCGTCCGACCAGGCTTCACGCACCCGCGGCAAGAAATCCGTCACGTGCTTCGGGCTCGCGAACGCCGGGCGTCCCGACTTGAGATCCCTCGCCGTCCGCAGAAAGTTGTCCACGAGCTCCCCCGCGCACCCCGGCCAGAGCCGCGCGATCGTCGTGATCTGCTCGGCCCGGGACACCGGCTCTCCCTTCGCGCACCACGCGAGCGCGGACGCGATCAACGCCTCGCGAAGGAATTCGTCGTGGTGCTTGTGCATCCGTGGCCAGAGTGTGTCGATGACCGCCGGGACCCACGGCGGCGCCGGCGTGACTTTGGTTTCCGGCTTGTACGGCGCGAGCAAACGGCTTCGCATCAGACCGTACAATTCGCGGTTCTTCGAGAAGATCATGGGTGCTTGAACCCCGGCAAAAACTCCGCGCCCACGGTCGCGCGCACCGCGGGACGCCATACGAACCCGCACGCCTGGCATGCATGCGTGTGGTGCGCCTTCGTGGCGAACGTTCCCTTGTCCACGTGCCGTTCACGGCACATCGGGCAGAAGAGCAGCATCGGGATCGGCGCGCACTTCGGACAATCTTCCTTCTCGTTTCTCCCGCCAAGCCACTCGAATTCGCACGCGGGATCGGTGCATTGGTACCGCGCGCCCGGCACCGCGTAGCCTCCGCGGTGAAGCGCGATGGGCGGTTCGATGCGCGCCGCTGCTTTTAAGAGGCTCGGAACACGAGGCTCTTCCACACGCGGAGGGGCCTTCGGTTGCAATCGGGTCGTTCGCTTCGAAGCGTTCGGTCGGTCCATGCGATCAGTCCTTCTTTCTGCGCGGCCACGAAAATCGCGCCAAGCGCGCGGTTTTCGCGCGTCGGCGGAAGGTATTTCCAAACGTCGTCCGTCGTGAGCTCGGCTTGCTGTCCCGCCACGATGCGCACCGCTTCCCGCGCTTTCGCCTTCCACACCGGATCGGCCGCGGCCTCCACCTCCGCGAGCGCGGCGTCCTTGTTCGCTTCCGCCTGCGGCGCGTTCATGGGCCGCGCCGTGACGCGGTCCTCTTGATCGAGGAGACCGAACCCGCACGCGGGGCAATGCCGCGGCGCCGCGGTGCACTCGAAGAGACCCGCGCAAGCGCGGCACCGGAAGCGGAGAAACGGGTTCATGGTTTCGTCACGGACGCCTTCGGCGACAATTGCGGGAAGAACACCTTCCAGCATTGGCGCGGGCACGTGCAGTTCGTGCAAAGCACCACGCGGCACCATGGACACCGGGTCACCCGGCGCGCGGAAACGCGCTTGCGGCACACCGTGCACGGAGGTCCGGATGCGGCCGGCATCACGCCTTCTCTACCGTGCCCATCATGCGCTCTTCTTTTCTTCGATCTGTCGGATCAAGTCCTGCATAATCGATTCGTTTATGACGATCTCCGAAACCTGATCGACCGTGAGTTCCGCCGCGCGCGCGATCTCCCGCGCGCTATGGCCCAGCTGAAACCGCCGGTGAATCTCCCGCGCGGAGATCGGGTGCTTGATCGCCTCCTGCTGAAGCCGCTTCAAGCGGACTTCGTCCGGGAGACCGTGCTTGCGCACGCACGGAAGGCATCGGGCATGATCCAGGTAAACCGCCGCGGGCGCCTGGCAGATGTCGCACGGGAGGAGCATCAGACGATCGATCCGTCGGGGTAGGAACGATCGATCTCGCGGTCCTCCGGATTCCCGGACTCGTACTGAAAGGCCCGCTCCACATTGCGCTTCGCCGCGTGCTCGTTCGTCCCCTCCAAAAACCAATCTCGAATCGAGCGCCACGCTTTTTTACGCGACACCTCCACGCGGCGCTGCTGGATGTAAAGGCTCATCGTCCGCGGGAACTCCTGCTCCAGAAGCATCGTCACCGCCTGCGCGTACTGCCGGATCTCCCATTGCGCGTGGGGATCGTTTCGCAGCGTGAGGAACGCGAGCCAATTCCGAAGGTTTGCCGACGCGCGCATGCGGCTGTAGCGCGCGACCGGAAGCACCACGCGCGCGAGCTCCTTCGGAACCCCCACAAGAAGCGCCTCTTGGTAGAGTTTCTCCACGAGGCGGTAGTGGAGCTCCAACGTGTTGCGGAACGCGGCCGCGGTGTCCTCCGTGAGCTCCCGCGCCCCCGGCGCGGCCGCGGCTTGCTTCGTGAGGTGCCCGCCCCCTTCGAAGAGCCGCGGAAGGGTCGGGACGTACGAGAGATCAGGGAGCGGCGCGTAGCGCGCGCTCATCTCGTTGTACGACTGCGTCCGGTGCCGATGCCACTCGCGGAACACGAAGATCGGTGCCTGCACCTCGATCGTGAGGCCCGCGAATTCGAACGGCGTGTGGTGCCGATGCTCGTTCAGGTACCGCAAAAGCTTCGCGTCCCCAGGAATGGTGGCCTTGCCGTCGCAAAGCACGCAGGTGGAACCGGGAACGATCCGACGCGTCATCGGATCCGTGCACGTGGGACACGGCCGCGGCTCCCACCCGAGAAACCCCTTTTGCGTGGACATCCGCGCGGCTTCGATGATCGCTTCGTCCGATCCCCACCGCTCCACCCCGAGGACATACCCGTGATCGAGGACCAACCGCTTGAACGTGCATTCGGCCATGCGGCTGGCGTACGCGCATTGCGGTCCAAGGTCAAGGGTGGAAGTGGACAACCTGCGATGTTTTCAGGTACGCTGCGATCGGTCGCGCATGGTGCCGGAGGAGAGCTCCGGACGGGTTTTGGGGGATGGTCGGCCCCCCGTGTTGGTTTGCCTCATGAAACAAAGCGACCCACTTATTCGTCGGTCACGGCGATCCGCATGCGATCCCACGAAAACCGATCTTCCGGCCTAAGCGGCGCCCGCTCGGGCGGCGGTGTGGACACGCAACGCACGTCCGTGCCGTCCTCGCCGTGGGAGATCACTTCCCTCGCGCGCTCTTTCGTTCCGTCGGGCCACGTGCATTCAATCGCCGTGGGGAATGTATCGCGCGCCTCGAACCCCTCGTCGTAGCCGACCCCGTACCCGAGGCCAAACGACGCGACCGCCACGATCCCTATCCCCACCGCCCGCATGCGTTACCGATGGATCCGGATCCCGAGATCCGCAAATCCGAGCGTCTGCAGAAGCCAGAGGAGCACGAAGAGCACCACGACGATGTTCACGATCGTCTTGATCTTCGCGTCCATCGGGACGAGCGTGTTCACCACGTACAGCAAAACACCCACCACGATCAGAACGAGGCAGAGGCTGATAAGGCTCATGGTGGCCTTGGATTTTACAGCTTTAACCGTCCTCGTGGACCAGGATCGCCGTCACCTTGGGCTCTCCGACGATCGTAGCCGTCGTGGGGTGGGGGACGTTGGCATTCTTGAGCCCCTCGATCGCGAGCCCATTCCGAAGCGCCTGCACCACGCTTTCCCGCGCCTGCGGCGCCAATTGCTTGAACGCCACATCCTCGGGCCACGGTTGCGTGCACGGGATGTCGAGCGTGATCCGGACGCGGGCCACCACGCGCAAGCTCATCCGTTCCCCACCACGCGAAGGGCCCACGTGCACGGCCATTCAAAGGCGCGTCCAGCGACCACCGCTTGCCGGTACGCCGCGAGGCACGGTTCGCAGAGGCATTCCTTGGGGTGCCGCACCGCGAGCGCCGTCCCCTTGGCGCCGCGCGGAAACACGATCATTTGCTCCGCCGCCACGACCGTCAGCGGCTCGTTTGATTCGATCGCGACGATCTCGCCGTCCTTCGCCCTCAGGGGCAACGTCACGATGTTCATGATCCGGATCCTTTCGTGCCCTGGGATCGATCGAACCGCCGCGTTGCGTCCTCTTGCTGCCGGTGGCTCAAGCAAAGCGTGTCGTCCGGCTCCGCCGGGCGCTGGCAACAATGCCACGTGCAGAAGCGTTTTTTGATCGGGGGCGGCGCGCCGGGCGGGTGAAGGGTCTCTTTCGTCATTTCGGTTCTTCCAGGTTCCTTCGGATCTGCGCCGCGATCATCGCGTCGTGGTGCTTCTGCAGTCCCCAGTAGCATTTCCACACGTGGTCCAGCTCCAGCCGGAACGTCTTGCAGCGCGTGTTCTCGACCCACCATCCCATGGTGGCGACGATCGCCCATGCGCCGAGCCAATAGGGAAGGTTGGTCACGGAACTTCGTCCCAATGCTGGCGATCCCAGTCCCCGAGGCGCTTGTCCATCGACCCCTCGTTCTCCGGTTCGAGGTGCATCGCCTCGACCATCCGCAGGTAGAGTGCGTTCCACCGTTCGCGAAAACGCACGTCCGGATGCTTGTACCCAAGGATCTGCACACCGTGCATAAGGTGCTTCACGTAATGGTGCGCGAGCGCGTCGTGGTGCGCGAAAAAGAGATCCACATCCGATTCCCATAGCTCACGGTTCGCAATCCGATCGAGGCTCATGAACGAATCCGCGCGCTCCCCCCACACAAGCGGGCGCCCGTACTTCGCGGCCACAAGCACCGATCCGCGGTACGCCATGTGGATGGGTTTGCACGGATGCCGCTTCGCGATGCCGTCCGGCCCGCGCGCGGCGAGCAGAAGCACGCTCTGCTGTTGCACCGAAAGTACACGGCACCATTCCGGCTGCACCGAGACTTGTTTTCGCAGGTCGTACAAGGCTATCCCCTTCAGCCGCGCATCCTGGATCGCGGCGATCTCTGCCTCCGTGAGGCGCATGAACCGTCCTTCGTGCATCAAGGCCTCTCGAACCGAAAAAACGCCCCGTAACTCTCGTTGTACCCCGGCTTGTCGTAGGTCACGCGCCACCCGGCCTTACGGTACACGGACTCCACGTTGAGGTAGCCTTTCGCGAGCACCTCCCTGCGATCGCAAGACAAACGCTCCGTGATGCACACGACGGCTTCGTCTTGGGCAACCTCCGAATGCTGGCCGCTCCAGTTCTTGGCGATCAGTTCGTTGAAGACCTCGAAGACGACGTCCGGGATGACCTGTTCCTGAAGTGCTTCGACTTCGTCGGGCGTGATCGGTTTCGTCATGAGCCCTCCGGATGTTCGATCCGATGCAAACGGTATTGCGCACGTTGGATCACGGCACGCAAAGCCACTTGATACGCATAGTCGCTTCCGCCTCCGAGCGACCCGCGATCCAACGAATCGAGCACCATCTCCAAGCGATCCCGAAACACGTCCACCTGCATCGATCCGTAATGGTGCTCCACCACGCAAAGCGATCCGCGCGCGTCCATCATGGCGCTTCGCTCCTCTCGAACGTGACGACGCGCACCCACGGGTTTTTCGCCCATCCGTTGCGCGCACCGTGCGTCTTGTCCCAGCGCTTTCGGAAGGCGTCCACGCTGGGGTACCCTTCGACCCGGCACGCCTCCGGCGTGAGGCTCTGCAGCCGTTCGACGTGGACCCGCTTCACCGTCGCCCAAAGGCGCGCGTGCGCTTTCTGGAGCTGCATGGGGGAGCGGTACTTCGGCGGGACGCACCGCGCGACGCTCCCATCGGGGAGCACCACGTCGAAGCCGCCCTCGGCGTCCTGCGACGCGCGGTACAGAAAGACCGCGACGGGGATGTTCGGACCCTGCGGATCGGTTCCCGTCGCGTCGAACACCGCGAACGCTTCGCGGATCCAGATCCGATCGTCCGGCGCGATCGGTGTGTTCACCCAAAACTCGTGGCGGGGCGCGGGCGCGTGTGTCGTGATGCGCGCCACGTGCATGCGCGTTTCGTTGACGCTCTGGTGATCGACGAACGCGGTGGGATCGGCCGCGAGCATGCGCCACTTTTCGAGCATCGCGATCGGGAGACGGTGCGTGGTTTTCCGGCCTTCGAGGAAGGCGCGCACCTCGGGGGTCGCGAGGATCAGGGGGATCGATCGCATGCGTCTTCCAGCTTTTTCATGGCCACTTCCAACGCGAGCCAGGCTTTGGCCGCGTCGTCCGAGGTTGGAAGAATTTCCACCACGCATTCGCAACACGCGCGCCAACACACGAGCACGCTTTGCAGCAAGGCGCGTGCTTCGTCGCGCTCCTTCGTGAGGCGCGCGATCGTCTCCTCGTCGTTGCACGTGCGGCAGAGGCCGCGCGCGCATCCGCTGTCCTTCGTATGGCTCATGGACGCTCCGAGACGCGCTCGTACACGAGCAGGTTCGCGATCGCCTTGCGGACTTCCTCCGCGGCATCGGTGATGATCGCGAGGATGTCGCGATGCTGGAGGATCTCGTTCCGGACAAGCCTTCGGCGTTCCGCCATACCCTCGTTGGAGGAAAGCACGTCCACCGAAAACCGAAAGAGCTCGTCCCGAAGCTTTTGATCGACCTCGAACCGCGCGTTGGAAAATACTTCCCGAAGAACCAGCTCCGACACCGATCGTGTCGTCACGATGAATTCGTGATTGCGAAACGCGATCATCGTGAAGATTTGCATTTCGTTGGGATGGGAGCCCGCGCGGCTCCGAAGCTCCTCCATGGCGCCATAGACAGACCAGAATTTCATGGCGCTTGCCCGTACGCGGGATCGATCTTTGAGAAGAGTTCCCAGGGCGCCGTTCCGTGGCTGTTTTGGGTGTCCCGATCGAAGTTGAACGGTCGGCCTTCCTCGTCGTCTTCGGGCGCGATCCACCACGGGTTCGCGTTGACCGACGTTTGGTTGAAGCACACGCCGCGGATATCAAGCGCGGCGGCGGATTCCAGGAGATCGCAGATCACTGGAATCGTCGGAGAAATTTGCGATGCGCCCACGCGCGTCGATACGTTTGCGCGCCAAAACGCGCGAAGCGGCGCGACCACGCGCGGAAGGTTCTCGCGCCGGATCCACACGCCGTCGAACGTGAACCCGAGCACAATGCTCTGATCGCGGGACAGGCGATCGGTGCAGAAAAGCTCCCAAAGCGGCTCGAACCTCAAGAGGTCGAGCGAAAGCCCTCGCTCCTTCGCCAGGGTATTCCAAATCCACAACGCGCCCGCCATGGCGTTACGCGCTTCGCCGTGTTCGATCGCGTCGCCGTCCGGCAGAATCTTGTACACCACCACGCGGCTCATGGCGCTTCCGTCCTCAGTTTCTTCACGCACTCGTGCACGAACATCGCGCCCATGGCGGCTTTCTCTTCGCCGCGGTTCAGGAAGTCTTGGGAGATCCCTCGGACGAGCTCCAGCACCTCGGCTTGCATCGCGCGGCGCGTGCAGCTCTCGACGTGGAGAAGTTTCTCGTGGTGCTCTTGGGCTTGCACGATCTCGCGCTGGAAGAGAAGGTGCAGCGTATCCGCGTTGCGCTGAAGCGCGAGCGCCATGTCCGCGATCGTCGCGGAATCGCAAACCGCAGGATTTACACCGAGCAACGTCTGGGGTGTAGGGCAGTCGCCGGCGTGATCCCAGAGACCGAGATCTTGGGTCGCGTACCACGCACGGCACGAAAGCTGGATGCTATGGCGCGTACGGATCGCCAAAAGTTCGAAGGCGATGTCGCGGAACGGCGTCCCGTCTTCTTTGCGCTCCTCCACGCGACGGTACTCGCGCGCCAAGCACGAAAGCATCGTGTCGAAGATCTCGGTCAGGATCGCGGGCATCGTCGGGTTACTCCTGGCATTGCGGGCACGGCTCGGTTCGGTCCCGGGACACGGCGATGCGAAAACGAAGGACGGCGGAAACGAGCCATACCCACGCGAGGATCGCAGGGATGCGGCCTTGGAATAGCGTGGGGATGGACACGGGGAACGGGAACACGTACGCGAACGTTTGGCCCAAAAGAAACCACTGGAACGCGTCCATCATGCGAAGACGGCGGTTCTGGTGGCGGCGGAGAAGAGGGGAGAACGTCATCGTGTTTGGAAAAACGAAAGGCCTTGGAATGGGGTGCGTTGCCATGCGAGGCGTAGCGGTGCGCGGCAGCACGGAGCTATGCGGTGCGAGGCAATGCTCTGCGTAGCGCCGCGTAACATCGCTTCGCGGCGCGCAGCGTAGACAAAAACCTTGGAGTGCAAGACGCGGCTCTGCATGGCGCTGCGTGGCTCGGCACTGCAGGGCTCCGCCATACGAAGCTGCGCAGTGGAAACGAGGGCTTCCTTTTCGGATTGCACGAAAACAAAGGGACTCCTCCGGAAGTCGTTCGAACGCTCCTTCCTTTTTGGAAAGGAACGTTCCCTTGGAACGCTCTGCAGGACATCGCTCGGCGATGCGCTGCCGTACTACGCGCCGCTCGGCGCTGCGCTGCCATACTGAGCAATGCGTGGCGAGACCACGCTAGGCATTGCCCGGCGCTGCGCTACGGGGCGGGGCGACACGTAGCTCTGCAGGGCAGGGAAATCCTTTCATTCTGCGGCCGCGCGCTCCTCCTTTCGGACCCAGGATTCCACGCAGAACTGGCCGAAGATCCCTTTCCGTTGCGGCCGGAAGTCCCCGAGGCCGATCCTTCGGCCGGCCTTGTCCACGAGCTCGCGGATCGCGTTCTCGCCGATCTCCTCGGTGTCGATGTCGATCGCGAATTCGATCGCCCACGCGTCGAAGCGGGGGCGGCAGATCGCCACCGCGATCGCCCCGTGCGGGTTCGTGCCCTTGCGGACGTCGGGCTCCCACGCGGCGGGCTTGCCCGTGTCCGGATGGACAAGGTGCACGATCGGCGTGAGAAGCGCCATGAGCCCGGGGAGGAGCGTGGTCTTCGCCGTCGAGATCTGGCGCTTCTGATCGAGGCGGACGAACGTGCCGGCCCCGATCAGGCACGCCATGAGGTTCTCGCCCGGGATGTACGGCCGGCCGTCCTGCGTCCGGTACACCTTGTGATCGGCCTCCTCGCGCGGCGTGCGCGTTGTCCCGATGTCGGCCGCCTTCGCTTTCTTCGCCTTCGTGCGCAGCGCTTCGAGCTGGTTTTCGGTCATGCGGTTCTGCAGAAGCGGCGAGAGGCCGCGGCAACGGATGTCGACGATCATGGGGTTTTCCTTGCTTAGGTTTCGGAATCCAGCGCTTCGATCGCGCGCTGGATCGCATCTTCGCGTTCGCTCTGCTCGTGGTGGTCGAGCCAATCGAGCAACGCTCGGCGCATGACCTCGCGCTGCTCATCCCAGGGGAGCAATACGATCGTGGCGACCATCATTTGCCGGTACACATCCGCCGCACGGCGGCGCGACAGCAGTGTCCATGCCCCCGTGATCGCATAGTCCGCGATCTGCGCCACAAGCGCGCGGCGCGCCTCCGGTCCCTCGTGGGAAAGGGCTGTTGCCAGACGAGCGCGAAGATCTTTGGTCATGGCTTCGTCCGTTTCTTGGACGGTAACGTGGCTTCGATAAGCAAGAATTGTTTGCCGTGGGGATCTTCCGCGATGCGCGCGGTGTACGCGTCCACCTCGTGCTTGCCGTCGAGAAGCGCCACCACGACGTTGAGGGCCGCCGCGATCGCGCGCGATCGCTTGGACCCTTTGGGCTCCACGCAAACTTTCGTCATGGCTTCGGCCCTTCGGGGCATCGGCAGATCACGACGCGTGCATCCGTGTACACGGCGATCGTTCCGTCCGGGCAATGCGCCCATCCGGGTTCCACTGTCGCCACCGATTCGTGGCAGGGCTTGGGCTTTGCCCGAAGGGCGAACGCGCCGTACCCCATCGCGAACCCCAAGCCCCAGAGCAGGACGATGCGAAGCACGATGCCGAAGGCGTGGTCCGGGAACTTCATTCGTCCGTCTCTTCCTCGCGCGGCTCGTCGTCCCCGAGCCACTTCTGCGCGTCGTCCGGCGTGACCGTCATGAAACTCGTTCCCGTCAGCGCGATGTAGCGCAACGTCCGTTGCACCATGCGGATCGCGTCGTCGCTCGGGGGGTACGGGCGCTTCGGAAGCCCGATGAGCACGCGGGAGGGAAGCTTGCAGCACGAGCACGAGCTGTAGCGGCTTCCCGTCTCGCGGATCCCGACACCCGCGATCTTCTTGCGAACCTCGGGGGATGCAAGGTGATCGGCGACGGCTTTCTTCCAGGCTTCGAACTCCTTGTGGAAGCGGGCGAGATCGCTTTTCCGCTTCGTCTGGAGCTGGGCGAGGCGCGTGCGGAGATTCTTGGCGAGCACGGCGGTGGAGACGCGTGCGGGAGAGGTCATGAACTTCTTGAGGGTCATGGGGTGGCCTTGGGAAGGGCGGTCAACGAAACGCGGACGCGGAAGTTTCCGATGCGATCGGCGCAGATGAGACGGCCGATGCCGTCGAGGTTTTGGGCGTACCGCGCGACGCGCGCGAGGTACTGGAAGATCGGCGTGCCCGTGTCGGGCGATTCCACGAGCGGGATGCGGTGGCCGTTCGTGTCGATCGATTCCGCTTGGCATGTGGTGCAGTAGGGGAGGGCGGGGTTCGCGCGGAACGTGGACCCTTGAAGGCTCAAAGGCAGGCCACAAAACGTGCTGCCGTCCACTTTGTTCTGCCGCACGAGAAGGACGTGGTTCACCCGGCCGGAGTTGCAGCGGCTGGGACCCGTGTGCCA
>Ga0070686_100001255_pt1 | contig 14390 bp, 16 predicted proteins | sample KBSS23LmetaG_FD_65654 | JGI IMG/M metagenome (GOLD analysis project Ga0070686, IMG submission 65654) | Switchgrass rhizosphere microbial communities from Kellogg Biological Station, Michigan, USA - KBS S2-3L metaG | ecosystem: Host-associated > Plants > Roots > Rhizosphere ... | reverse complement strand
TGGTCGGTCGCCGAAACCCTCGGCGATTGCGGCTATCAGGTGGTGGAGACCGGCGACGCGTCCGGCGCACGGTCGGCGGTGGGCGCAGGCGCAGCGTTCGACGTCGTCCTGCTCGATTACCGGCTGCCCGACTCCGACGATCTCGGCCTGCTGGCGTCGATCCGGCTCGCGGTTCCGCGCGCGCAGGTGATCATGATGACGGCGTTCGGCAAGCCCGAGGTAGTGCGCGGCGCGCTCGCGCTCGGCGCCTTCCGCGTCGTCAACAAGCCGTTCGAGATGCAGGCGATTGCCAGCCTGGTCGCCGAAGCGGCAGCCGAACGCACGACCCGCCACTAACCGCTAAAATACCCGGCTGAATGCAGGCACCGACGATTCTCGTCGTCGACGACGAGCAGCTGATTCGCTGGTCTCTGACCGAGCGGCTGAAGCAGGAAGGGTATCGCCTCGTCGAGGCCGCGACGGCGGCGGCGGCGCTCGAGCGGCACGCCGAAGGAGTCGACCTCGTGCTCCTCGATTACAAGCTGCCCGATGGCGACGGGCTGTCGGTGCTCAAACAGATCAAGGACGCCGACGCCGACACGCTCGTCATTCTGCTGACGGCGCACTCGAGCGTCGACCTCGCGGTCGAGGCGATGAAGCACGGGGCGTATCACTACGCCAACAAGCCGTTCAACCTCGACGAGATCGCGCTGCTCGTCGACAAGGCGCTCGAGACGACGCGCCTGCGGCGCGAGGTTCGCGCCCTGCGCGCCTCGCAGGCGCAGCCATTCAGCATCGATCGGATCGTCGGCGAGAGCCGCGCCGTCAAAGACGCCAAGGCGCTGCTGCAGAAGGTCGCTGCCAGCCCGGCGTCGACCGTGCTGTTGACCGGCGAGAGCGGAACCGGGAAGGACCTGGCCGCCAAGGTCCTGCACTACGCCAGCGATCGCGGGGCGCGGCCGTTCATGAACATCACCTGTTCGGCACTGCCAGACACGATCCTCGAGAGCGAGCTGTTCGGCCACGAGCGCGGCGCCTTCACCGACGCGCGCCAGCAGAAGCGGGGGCTGCTCGAATCGGCCGATGGCGGCACGGTGTTCCTCGACGAGATCGGCGAGATGGCGGCGCCGCTCCAGGCGAAGCTGCTGCGCTTCCTCGAAGAGAAGACCTTCAAGCGCGTCGGCGGCGTCGCCGACATCCGTGTCGACGTCCGGGTGATCGCCGCGACCAACCGCACGCTCGAAGACGAAGTGAAGAAAGGGCGCTTCCGCGAGGACCTGTACTACCGACTGAACGTGCTGCCGATCGTGCTGCCACCGCTGCGCACGCGCACCGACGACATTCCGGCGCTCGTGCACTACTTCGTCGACGCCTACAACCGCGAGTTCCGCAAGCGGGTGCGCAGCGTCAGCGATGAGGCGATGCGCCGCTTGCAGATGTACGGCTGGCCGGGCAACGTCCGCGAACTGCGCAACGCCGTGGAACGGGCGATGCTCCTCGTCGAGGGCGACGAGCTCACCGCCGATCAGTTTCCGGTGGCGTCGGCCGCGGTGAGCCGCCTCACCGAGGCGGTCGCGCTGCCGGCGAGCGGCATCGATCTGGAACAGCTCGAACGATCGCTGGTGGTGCAGGCGCTCGAACGGAGCGGCTGGAACCAGACGCGCGCCGCGGCGCTGCTCGGCCTGAATCGCGATCAGATCCGCTATCGGATCGAGAAATTCAAGCTCGAACGGCCTGCCGCCACATAGCGGGCTTTCCCGCAGCGCCGCGGAAAAATCCCCGTCTGCCCCGGCAATGACCGGCGAAAACCCGTGGGAAACACGGGTTCTCGGCACCGGGTTTCTGGCATGGCCGTTGCCTTTTCAGTCGGCATGATCACCAGAGAACGGGTCGAAGTAGTGCTCGAGCGCGTGCGGCCGTTTCTGCGCGCCGACGGCGGCGACATCGAGCTGATTGACGTGGCGGGCAATTCAGCTGACGTGAAACTCACCGGCATGTGCGCCGGCTGTCCGAGCGCGCACATGACGCTGTATCTCGGCGTCGAAACCGCGCTCCGCGACGAGATGCCGGAGTTCGAGACGCTGCGTCTGATCTGAGGCCTGTCGTGACGCCCGCTGTTCTTTCGATGGACTCGGTTGTCGTCGGCAAAAGCGCGCGGATGCGCGCCGTGTTCGAGTTCCTGCGCGTGATCGGCAACAGCGAGAGCACGGTCCTGATCACCGGCGAGAGCGGCACCGGCAAGGAAGTGACCGCGACGCTGATTCACCAGTCCAGCCGCCGCAAACACCATCCGTTCGTGGCCGTGAGCTGTGCGCTCTTCTCTGAAACGCTCATCGAGTCTGAGCTGTTTGGCCACGAGCGGGGCGCGTTTACCGGCGCGATCAAGGATCGCCCCGGTCGGTTCGAACTCGCCGACGGCGGCACGATCTTTCTCGACGACATCGACGACGTTCCGCTGTCGATGCAGGTGAAGCTGCTGCGGGTGCTGCAGAACCGCACCATCGAGCGGCTCGGCGGCACGCGCACCGTGCCGGTCAACGTCCGCATCATCGCCGGCAGCAAGCGCGATTTGAAACAGATGGTCGTCGACGGCAAGTTCCGCGAAGACCTCTACTACCGGCTGAACGTGCTGCCGGTGGCGCTGCCGCCGCTGCGCGAACGGCGCGAAGACATTCCCGTGCTGATGGAGCACTTCCTCCAGCGCTACTTCCGCCGCTCTGGCGAGGACGAACCGCAGGTTTCCGATGCCGTGCGCCAGGCGTTCATGCGCTACAGCTGGCCCGGCAACGTCCGCGAGCTCGAGAACGCCTGCGAGCGGATCGCGCAGACCTGCACGTGCGGCACCGTCCGCGTCGGCTGCATGTCGGCGAGCATCCTGTTCCGCGCCGGCTCGCAGCCGCCGGATGCGGCATTGTCGTCGCCGCTGCCGTCTGGTCCCGCCGCTCCCGTGTCGCTCGACGACCGGCTGCGCGAGCTCGAATCGAACCTGATCCTGTGGGCGCTCAAGGTGAGCAACGGCAACAAGTCGAAGGCCGCCGAGCTGTTGCAGATCAAGCGGTCGACGCTCGGCGACCGCATCAATCGCTGCGGCCTTGGCCGCGAAGTCGAGACCGTCGCCCCCGCCGGCGAATCGGGAGGCCTCCATGCAGACATGGTTTGAAGTGTTGTTCATCCTCGCGTTGGTTGTGCCGCCGCTGGCCGTGGCAGCGGGAATTTGCGCAGTGCTCGGCTCGTCGTTTATAACCGTTCGCGCGCATGCGAGAGCGGAGCACGTCGCAGGAGGGCCCATGGCGGTCCATCATCCGGTCGGCCGTTGACGGGATCGTTCTCATCGACGGCCGCGGCCGAATCGAAGCCTTCAATCCGGCCGCCGAGCGGCTGTTCGGCTACAGCGAAGCGGAGGTCGTCGGCCAGAACGTCAGCATGCTCATGCCGCAGCCGTACCGCGGCGAGCACGACGACTACCTTGCCCGCTATGTCGCGACCGGCGACAAGAAGATCATCGGCATCGGCCGTGAGGTCATCGGGCAGCGCCGCGACGGCACGACGTTCCCGCTGCACCTGTCGGTCGGCGAAACTGAAGTCGACGGCGAAAAGAAATTCACCGGCATCATCCACGATCTCAGCACCCGCGTGAACCTCGAAGATCGGCTCCGCGCCAGCGAGGCGCGGTGGCGCTCCATTCTGGAGTCGGCCGTCGACGCCATCGTCGTCATCGACGCGCGCGGGTGCATCGAGTGGTTCAATCCCGCCGCCGAGCGGATGTTCGGCTATGCCGAGGCGGAGATGATCGGCAAGAACGTCAACATCCTGATGCCGTCGCCGTACCACGAAGAGCACGACGGCTACATGGCGCGCTACCTCACGACCGGCGAGAAGAAGATCATCGGCATCGGCCGGCAGGTGACCGGTCTGCGCCGCGACGGCTCGACGTTCCCGCTGTGGCTGTCGGTCGGTGAGATGCAGGTCAACGGCGAACGCAGGTTCACCGGCATCCTCGCCGACCTGAGCGCGCGGGTGCGGATGGAAGAGCAGCTCCGCGAACAGACGTCGCTGGCGCGGCTTGGCGAGATGGCGGCGGTCATTGCCCATGAGGTGAAGAATCCGCTGGCCGGTATCCGCGGCGCGATCCAGGTGATCGGCGGACGGCTCCCGAAGGAGAGCAAAGACGCGGCGGTCGTCAAGGAGATCGTCAGCCGCATCGACACGCTCAACGAGTTGATCAAGGACCTGCTGCTGTTTGCGCGGCCGCCGCACCCCAAGCCGCTGCCCGTCGATCTCGCCGGCCTCGTCCGCACCACCGCCGATCTGCTGACTGGCGATCCGGCGCTCAAAGGCGTGGCGGTTCGGATTGACGGCACGGCGCCGCCGGTGCTTGCCGACGCCGAGCTGCTGAAGATCGTCTTTCAGAACCTGCTGATGAACAGCGCCCAGGCGATGCAGGGGCGTGGCGAGATCCGCGTGACGCTGGAGCCGGTCGACAGCCTCTGCCGCGTGCGGGTTCGCGACGTCGGTCCGGGAATCGCCGCCGACGTCCTCGAGCGCATCTTCACGCCGTTTTTCACCACCAAGGCGCGCGGCACCGGCCTCGGTCTCGCTACCGCGAAGCGCATCGTCGAGGCGCACGCGGGGCAGATCGCGATCGTGTCGTCGCCGGACGAGGGCACGACGGTGATTATCGAGCTCCCCACCGCGCGCGTCGTGATCTAGATCTGGAATCCCCACCATGTCGTTTCGATCGGTCTTCATCGCTGTCGTCGTCGCCTTCGCGTTGATCGTCTCCGCGTTCCTCGTCAACCGGGCTCGCCCGCGCGTCGAAACCGATCAACCATCGGCGTCGCTGGTCCGCGCGTCCGGCAAGTGCGCCGAATGCCACTCGCAGCAGCAGTATTCGGTGGTGCACGAATACGAGATGAGCCGGCACGCGCAGCGGGGCATCAATTGCCTCGAGTGCCATCAGCCGGCGGCGGGGCAGCAGAAGAAGGAGCACCACGGGTTCGTGGTCGCGACGAAGCTGTCCGCCGGCAACTGCCGGAGCTGTCACGAATCGATTTACCAGGAATTCCTGCGCAGTCGGCATGCGGCGCCGTCGTGGGCGGCGGTCTTCGGCGAGGCCGGCCTGAAGCCGGAACAGGTCGACTTCTCCGAGCGCTTTCAACCAGGCGGCACGCGGCGACCGCCGCATCCGCTGATTGCCATCGAAGGCGGATCGGCCACGACCAGCGGCTGCGCCCAGTGCCACAGCGTCGGCCGCCCGAACGACGATGGGACGATTGGTACCTGCACCGCGTGTCATACCCGGCACACCGCTTCGGTCGCAATCGCGCGGCTGCCGGCGACATGCGGGCAGTGCCACCTCGGTCCGGATCACTCGCAGCTGGAGATCTACGAGGAGTCGAAGCACGGCGTGATGTTCCACGCGCAGGAGAGCCAGCTGAAGCTCGACGCGCCGCCGAAATCGCTCACCACACGCGACATGTTCGTGCCGACCTGCGCGACCTGCCACATGAGCGGCATCAACGGCCAGAAGGTCACGCACGATCCGTCGGAGCGCTTGTCCTACTACCTTGCCGATCCGATCACCAAGCCGCGCCCGAATCACGATCGCGGGCAGGCAGCGATGAAGCAGATCTGCACCCAGTGCCACGCCCCGGCGCTGATCGACCGCGTCTACGCCGAAGCGGAGAAGGTGGTCGCGACCACCAACCAGCGCGTGCAGACGGCGTCCGACATCATGACGTCGTTGCGCAAGGACGGTGTGTTGAGCGGGACGCCGTTTTCGCAGCCGATCGACTTCGTCTATTTCGACCTCTGGCACTACGACGGCCGCACCTCGAAGCACGGCGCGTTCATGGGCGGTGCCGACTTCATCCAGTGGCACGGCAACTATCCGATGCTGGCGCGGACGGTGCAGCTGAAGGCGATGGCCGAGGACTTGAGGCGCGGTCGTGGACGACGACCCTAGCGCGTCCAGGAGCGAGAGCCCGGGGAGCGCAAGCCTGTCAGGCGAGCGTCTCTCACGCGACCACCAGCTTTGGGTCGAACTCTTCGTCGTGTTCAACTTCGCCGGGCTCGTCGGCGACATTTTCCTGGCCCACTCGCAGAACCGGTTTCACAACGCCTCGGAGTACATCCCGCTGTACTTCTCGATTGTCGCGGCCCTGGCGCTCGGCGTCCTGGTGCTCGTCCGCGCCCACGTTCCGGCCGTGTGGCGCGACGTCGGTCATCTCGTCGGCTGGGCGTCGGTGGCGATCGGCCTCGTCGGCGTCATTCTCCACCTCGACAGCCGGTTCTTCTACGAGCGCACGATTCGCAGCCTGACCTACGCCGCGCCGTTCGCCGCGCCGCTCGCGTATACAGGCCTCGGGTTGCTGCTGATCGCGAACCGGATGGTGGACGCGCGCTCGCGAGAGTGGCCGATGTGGATGCTGCTGCTTGCCCTTGGCGGCTTCGCCGGCAACTTCGTTTTCAGCCTCACCGACCACGCGCAGAACGCGTTTTTCAACCCGATCGAGTGGCTGCCGGTCGTGACCAGCGCGTTCGCAATCGGGTTCCTCGTGGTGCCGTTCTTTCTTGATGTGACGCCGCCGTATCTGAACCTGTGCGCGGCGATCCTCGCGGTGCAGGCGGTGGTGGGCCTGCTCGGGTTCGGATTTCACCTGGCGTCGGTGGCGCGGCAGCCCGCGCCGCACTGGTTCGAGAAGGTCCTCAGCGGTGCACCGCCGATGGCACCGTTGCTGTTCCCGAATCTTGTCGTGCTCGCGGCGATTGCGTTGTGGACGTTGAGCCGGAGGGGCGAGAACTAAACGAAGCCTCAAGCCTCAAGCCTCAAGCCTCAAGCCGTCCGGCCTCAAGCCTCAAGCGCCGTCGGCACCGGGCTTGCCACCGTAAGGTGGTATCGGCGCAATCTGCCGGAATTTCGGCGATCGGTACGCGCCGTAGGAGGACGCTATGCCAGGGAATCGTGCCGTCACACCAGGCGACGTGATCGCGCATGCCATCGCGGGGCGTTTATCCAAGCAGGCGCTGGCCGGACTTCTGGCACCCGAAGCGCGGCGCGTGTTCTACGACGGGTGCAGCCGCATCGAACAGGGCTACACCAGCGCCTGTCGCGACATGAACGACCCGTGCCTCGATTCGGGGTGCGCGATGGTCGGCGAGGCGTGCCTGCAGCCGATCCAGCGCGCCGGCAGCGAGTTCGACAAAGCCTGCGGCGCCGAATGGGCGACCCTGTTCGCCGACGATGCGAACCGCGACCGGTTCTGGAAAGCCACGTTCGCGAGCTATGAGGTCTGACCGATGAAGAACTACCCGCACTGTTACCGCGTCGTGGCCGGCGGCCGGCCTGGCGAGAACTTCGAGTTGATCTCGCGAGACCTGCCGCCGCTCGCGATCGCGGCCCCGGCTGAGTTCGACGGCCCCGGCGATCGCTGGTCGCCCGAGACGATGCTCGTCGGCTCGATTGCCGCCTGCTTCATCCTCACGTTCACCGCGATTGCGCGCGCCTCGAACGTGGTGTGGACTGCTGTCACCTGCGAGGTCGACGGCCGACTCGAGCGCGTCGACAACGTCACGCAGTTCACGCGATTCGATCTGCACGTCCGCCTCGTGGTGCCGGCGGCGGCCGACCAGCCGCAGGCACGGCGTGCGCTGGAGCGCGCCGAACGCCAGTGCCTCATCTCGAACTCGCTGCGGGCGACGTTCGATCTCCGTGCCGACATCGACGTGGCGCGGCCCGAGCCGGTTGCAGCGGCGTAGCGCCGCGCCGGTCGAGCGGGTCCATGCGATCGAACGATTGACCGTAGCCAGGGTCGCGGGCCCCGCCAGCGACGGTTGCGCCGCTGACGAAGGCCGTCATTTCACCTTCCGTCGAATAGCGTCAGCGGGATCGCATTTCCTTGCGCCACGTTGCCGGCGTCGTTGACGTGAAGATGGTCGTCGCTTGCGTACTCAGGACTCAGTCGCGTCGGGCGGTCCGGATCGCGCAGGACCTCGTCGAAGTCCACGACGCCGTCGAACGCGCCGCTGCGGCGAATCCACTCGTTGACTGCTTGCCGGGCTCGGTCGCGCTCCGGCGTGTAGAAGCTGAGGTTCAGCCCTGCCGCGTTGAACGTCGCACCCTCGAACGGCGGGATCGTCGTCGCGATGATTCGCACGCCTTTGTCATGAGCGCGCGCGATCAGCCGGCGATATCCGGCGATGATCGTGTCGGCGGTGACCGTCTCCTTCGACGGCGTGAACGGAAACTCCGGGAACAGGATGTCGTTGACGCCGAGCGCAAGGACGACGAATCTGACGCCCGGCTGCGCGAGCACGTCGCGGTCGAACCGGGTCATTCGGCCTCGCCGAGCGAAGCGCCGAACGGATTGGTCGCCGTTCGTGGACTGTCGAACAGCAGTCGATTGCCGATGATCCCCTCGTTCAGCACGCCAAGCGCCGCGTACTGCCCGCTCTGCTGCAACCGCGCGGCAAGAATGTCCGGCCAACGCTGGTTCGCGTCTCTCGTCGAGCCGTCCCCATCGGTCGTCGACGAGCCGAACGCGACGATCGTCGCGCCGCGAGACGATGACACGTCGACGCCGATGAGAAACGGCCACACGGCGATGGACTTCGCGATCGGGAATGCCGCCGCCGCCGTCGCGTCGCCGGCCTCGGCCGAGACGTAGTTCGTCTGCAGCGCCAGGCTGTGCGACGTCGTCGCGGCCGCGGTCTGCGGGAAGAACAGGCTGATCGCCAGGTCCGACAGCGCAGGCACGGTGAGATCGACAGGATCGCTTACGACGATCGAGTGCACCGGGATAGTCGCCGCCGGGCGGCCGCGGAACGTGAGCGCCCGATCGGAGGCCGGATCAATATCGGCCCCCGAGCGACGGCGCGCGATGTGGGCGTTGCCGATCGCCAGCGGCCGATCGCCGAACGTGTTCGAGACTCTGATCCGCACCCTCGTTCCAGCGACGCTCGAGTGAACGATGAGGCGCAGCGTCTGATTTCGGAACGTCTGGACAGCCGACGGGCGAGCGGGCTGCGCGGCGGTGGCCCAGGTTCCGATCCAACGCTCGTCGTTTCGAGCGGTCGCGTGACCGGTCGAACCCAGAACCACGAGCGCGCATCCGATTGTCACAACAGATCTCATGTCTGGGTGAGACGCGAGATCCGGTCTGAAGACGTCTGAATAGTTCTGAAAGTTGCGCCGCGGGAGGCGGTCACGCGCCAGCGTCGTTGCTATACTCGCGAGCGCCCGCCATGACACCCCTTCGCGTCGGCGCCTGGTCGGTGAATCCGGCGTCCGGAGAGATCTCGCGAAATGAAGAGCGCGTCCGGCTCGAAGAGCGGACGATGAGGCTGCTGCTGTGTCTCGCCGAGCGCGCCGGCGAGGTCGTCAGCATCGACGAGCTGCTCGCACGCGGCTGGCCCGATGTCGTCGTGACGCCGGACTCCGTGTATCAGGCCGTCGCGTCGCTGCGGCGCGTGCTCGGTGACGACCCGAAACAGGCGGCCTACATCGCGACGGTGCCGCGTCTCGGCTACAGGCTCGTGGCACAGGTCACGGCGGCTGACACATCGGCCGCGCCAACGATACCGGCGCGACCGCGTATCACGGCTGGCGTCATGTCCATCGCTGCTGTCGCATTCGCGGTCTGCGTCGCCGCCGCGCTCGCCTACGGTATCGGCAGCCGCCGCGTGTCGCCGGCCGCGGCGCCGCCGCGGTCGCAGACGTCGCTGGCCGTGCTTCCGTTTGTCGATCTCAGCGAAGGCATGAAATACGAGGAGTTCGCCGACGGCATGACCGAGGAACTGATCGGCAGGCTCAGCAAGGTTCCCGGCTTCCATGTGCCGGCTCCAACCGCGTCGTTCTATTTCAAGAACAAGAAGCGACCAGTCGCCGAGATCGCGAGAACGCTCGGCGTCGCGTACATCCTCGACGGCAGCGTCCGCAAGTCCGGGGCGAGGCTTCGCGTCGCCGCGCGCCTGATTCGCCCGGAGAACGGGTACGTGATCTGGTCGGACAGCTACGATCGGCCGTGGGACGACGCGCTGGTCGTTCAGGATGACGTCGCCAGCAAGGTCACGAAGGCGCTGCAGGCGTCAATCGCGGCGACGCCGGACGAGGCGGCGTCACATCAGTGACGAGACGTTTACGTCGGAGCGATGCCCCCGAGCCGAGCGGCGCAACAAGCGCCTCCCGCATCGCCGCGCTGAAACTCGAGCCCGCCGCGGAATCAACTCGCCCCGTGCAACATGATTTTCCCGCGCTGGTGGGGAGCCCCAGCGAGCATTTCGTGAGCTGTGCGCACCTTCGCCAACGGCAGGACGGACCCGACCTGTGGGACGGCTTTACCACTCTCGATCAATCGCGAAATCGTGCCCAGCCGCGCCGTCGTGACATCTGCGTAGAAGAATGCCACGCGGACATCCGAACGCGCCGGCACGAAGTCCGTGGAAACGACCGTGACGAGAATTCCGCCCGGTTTCACGACGGTGATCGCACGTTCACGAGTGTCGCCGCCGACCGTGTCGATCACGACGTCGACCGACCGCACGACGTCCACAAAATCGCTCGTGCGATAGTCGATCACATCTGTCGCACCGAGACTTCGCGCGTAGTCCACGTCGTGAGTCCCAACGACGGCAACAACATGGAAGCCCGCGTTCGCGGCGAACTGGACAGCGAAGGCGCCGACGTTGCCGGCCGCGCCGAGAATCAGAACGGTTTGACCCACTTCTGGACGTGCGTGCTCGAACAACATTTGCCACGCCGTCACCGCGACGACCGGCAGTGACGCGGCCTCGAGGCTGCTGATGCGCGACGGCTTCGGGGCAATCATGCTGGCGGAGGCAATCGCATACTCCGCATTCGCGCCAACAAACTGCTGGTTCGTAACGCCGTAGACTTCATCGCCGCTGTTGAATTGCGTCACGCCGGATCCAACTGCTTCCACGACACCGGCGAAATCCGAGCCGAGCGTCAGCGGCGGTTGCGGACTCACCTTGCTCTTGCCCTCGCGAATCAGCGCATCCCAAGGCGCGACTCCCGACGCTGCGACCCGGACCAGCACGTCTGTCGCTCCCGGAACCGGACGAGGTATGTCCTCGACCACGATGACATCGGGCGAACCAAAACGATGGATACGTGCTGCGTTCATTTGCCGATGCTATCGTCGCACTCCAACTGACCGCAAGGCGCGCGCACGAGACCGCCGCGCAATCGGCTCGTGTCGTCGAGGCGACGTGGGGAAGTCGCGACGACCCGGCAACTCCAACGTCATCGTCGCGGGGCAGCGGTCGCCGCGGCAATCCTCCAGATCCGGTTGCCGCTGTCGTCGGAGACGAGAAGCGCGCCGTCCGGCGCGACGGTCACGCCCACCGGACGTCCCCACTGCTCAACGGGTGTGCCGTTCTCGCCGGTGCTGGCCAGGAAGCCGGTCATGAAGTCCTCGATCGGCCCCGGCTTGCCGTTGACCAGCGTGAAGAACGCGACGCGGTACCCCGATGCAACGGTCCGGTTCCACGATCCGTGCAGCGCGACGAAACCGCCGTTGCGGTATCTCTGGGGAAACTGCGAGCCGGTGTAGAAGGCGATGCCGAGCGCGGCGGAATGCGCTGGCAAAAGCACGTCGGGCACGATCGCGCGGCCGACGAGATCGGGGAATGCTCCGACATACTTCGGATCGTAGTGGCGGCCGATGTAGGAATACGGCCAGCCGTAGAACCCGCCGTCCTTCACTGATGTCGCGTAGTCGGGCACCAGATTGTCGCCGAGGTTGTCGCGTTCGTTGGTCGCGGCCCACACCACGTCGCTTCCGGGCTGCAGCGCGAGCCCCACGGGATTGCGAATGCCCGACGCGTAGATGCGGGCGCCCGTGCCGTCGGGATTCGCTTCCAGAATGGCGGCGCGGCGGCAGTCTTCGCCGGCGTCGCTGTTCGATGCCGAGCCCACGGCGATGAACAGCTTCGTGCCGGCACGATTGAAGACGATGTTGCGGGTCGAGTGCCCGCCGGTCGGCAGGTCGAGCAGCTTCTCGGGCGCACCCCGCGCCTTGAGGTCGCCCGTCCGGTACTCGAATCGGACGATCGAGTCGGTGTTGCCGACATACAAGTAGTCGCCGTGGAAGGCGAGGCCGAACGGCAGACGCAATCCGCCAGGACCACGGCGCTGGTAGTCGGGTGGGGGAGTGCACGCAGGTGGGTTGGCGATCAGCGACTGCGGACCTTCGAGAACGCCCAGCACCGGTGCTGGCCGACCGTCTGCCGGCGGCGGCGGCGACGGCGGTGCCGGTGCCGTGTCACCGTCGGCGAAGACGCCGCGGCTCTCGAACACGCCGTCGTTGTTCCCGTCTCTCAAGACGAAGATCGAATTCGTCGACGGTGAGCTCACGAAGAGATCACCGTTCGGCGCGTACACCATCATCCGCGGTCCTCGCAGCTCCGCGTAGCTGGTCACCGAGAACCCCGCGGGGACCTTCGGCAACGTTCCCTCAGGCTGCGGCACCCGTCGATTCTGGTTTGCGGTCGCCTTCGACGGCTGAGGCAACGCGTCGGCGCGTGGCTGCGAGTGCACGGAGTTCTGCTGCGCGCGGAGGTCGGCGCCGGCGAGTCCCGCGCCTGCAAGGCCACCGGCGAGGAGAAGCGTCCAGACGCACACCGATCGTGATGACCGCCTCGATGGGTTCATCGGTTTACTCCCGCGTGCTCAGAAGATGGCGATCGGGTTGAGCGGCGATCCCGTGCCGCCATCAACCGGAATCGGACCCGCCGTCAGCATGAACTCCCATCGGTTCTCTGCAGCGGCCGCTTCGGCCAGCGCCTCGAGGTCCATGTTGTCGAAGATGTTCGTGCCGAAGCCGGCCAGCAACATCGTGTGGACCGGCTGCACCACGCCCTCCACGCGCGACGGCATGACGTCGGTTGCGGCATCGCTGCCGACGATCGCCACGCCCCGCGTTTTGATCCACGGCAGCACGGACGCGTGGAACCCGGCACTGCTGGTCGCCACCGGCCACGGGCCGAGCGCGCTGCGCCGCGCCCACCGTCCGGTGCGCACGAAGATCGCATCGCCCGGTGAAACCTTGATCTTCGCCCGACGTTCCCATGCCTCTATGTCTTCGGTGTAGATCGGCGTTCCCGGCTCCAGGTACGGCACACCCTTGAGGCGTGCGAAATCGAGCAGGATGCCGCGTGTGACGATGCCACGCTTCAGGTTCTGGATCCCGAGCTTGCCGCAGCCGGTCGACGTGCTCGCCGAAGACGCAATGTCGTTGTAGAGCCGATCGTTCCAGAGAAAGTGACACAGCGAATCCATGTGGCTCACGCCGTAACCGTGATACGTGAATTCGTAGGTGTCGGTCCGTCTGGCTGCGCCCATGGTGTGCTTGAATGCGCCGGCGGGGTTGTCCGGTGCTTCGTCGGTCATGGGGTTGTGCGAAAGCGATACGGTGAGGCCACGACGGACGAGGGCCGCCGCCTCGCGGACCTTCTGTGCGGTGACGAGGTTCATCGTGCCGAGCTCATCGCCGGCGCCCCAGCGGCGCCAGTTATTGATCTCCCGAAACATGGCGTCGAACTCGGCGGCGGTTCGCGGCGCCCTCGCCTCCTCGGTCCGAACCGTCGCCGTCGTAGTAAGCAGCGCGGCGAGCACCACGACGGCGGAGAAGGCCGCCACCCAGAGGTTGGACGTTACCGGCTCGCGCTTCATCAAGTCCTCCATGCTCGCGCCTCGACGACGCTCCAGCTGTCAGCGGTGGGACGCGAACACGGTCGTCGTCCCGGCTGCGTCGAAGGCGACCACATCGTACGGCGCCACATTGCCGCCCGGCACTTCCATCCCCGGTGAGCCGATCGGCATCCCCGGCGCAGCGATCCCCAGCACCTTGGGACGTGTCTGGAGCAGCTTCGTGATGTCGGCCGCGGGCACGTGGCCTTCGATCAGATAGCCATCCACGGTACCGGTGTGGCAGGAGCGCAGCGCCGCCGGTACGCGGCTGCTCGCGGCGCGGTTCGGCGATTCGGTAACCGTCGTCTTGAAGCCCGCTTTCTGCAGGTGCGCCACCCAGTTCAGGCAGCAGCCGCAGCCGGCGTCGCGTACAACGCTGATGGTCGGTGGTTGAGGGGTCTGCGCGCGCAACGCCGTGACGGCGGCGAGCACTGCGAGGAATCCGGCGGGAAGGGCGATTCGCTTCATGCGCTCATCTTGTCACGGATCTGCGAGCCGATTGCGTTTCGGAATCGATGTCGCGCGACGCTTCACGCTGCGGCGGCGTGCGACGCGCCGTGACGCGTGGCCGCGGGCCCAGCTCGCATACGTACTCTGCTGTGGGGCGGATGGCCTTTGCGTGCTTTGCGGTCTTTGCGTTCCCCGCGAAGTTGAGCGTGTGTCAGACGCTTCGCGCGAGGCGGAACCCGTAATCGTTGTA
>Ga0070686_100001253_pt1 | contig 14415 bp, 6 predicted proteins | sample KBSS23LmetaG_FD_65654 | JGI IMG/M metagenome (GOLD analysis project Ga0070686, IMG submission 65654) | Switchgrass rhizosphere microbial communities from Kellogg Biological Station, Michigan, USA - KBS S2-3L metaG | ecosystem: Host-associated > Plants > Roots > Rhizosphere ... | reverse complement strand
CCGCAGCCGGCAACCGTCCGGCGAGTGGGGCCATCAGGATGGCTACGCCTTTCTGTGGGAGGCGTATCAACGTGAGCACCAGCCCAAACTCATCGCCGTGGCCCGCCCGCATCATCTCGTCGTGACCGGCGAGAAAGTGCTGTTGGATGGCTCTCGCTCGTGGAGCGCGACGGACGGGCCGTTGCGCTACGAATGGATTTTGGCCGGCGGTAGCAAAGCCAATTCTCCGATTGTCGAGCGCCACTACGAGCGGCCTGGCAGCTATTCCGAAATTCTTAAAGCCACCGACGCCGAGGGCCGCGTGGACTACGATTTTTGCGTCGTCCAAGTCATCGACAAATCAGAGCCGGGCCAGCTTCCGCCGACCATCCACGCCAGTTACGCGCCGACGTTCGGCATCAAACCGAGTGAGACAGTGACGTTCAAGGTGCGGACGTTTCGCACCCAGGACGGCCAAGAGGCGTGGGACTTCGGCGACGGCAGCCCGGTGGGCGAAACCCGCTCCGACGGGAACGCCAACGCGCATGCCCCGGACGGTTACGCGACCATTGAACATCGCTACGAACGTCCCGGACTTTATCTCGTGAGCGTCCAGCGCACGGACCACAACGGCGCCAGCGCCGTCGCTCGCCTGCAAGTGCGTGTGGGCGAGGATTCCGTGAAACCGACTGCGGACAGAACCTGGGAACCCTGGCTGGAACGAAAGCTTTTTCCGGTCGGCGAAGGTCAGGCGATGATGCAGCGGTTTCTGGAGAAGCAGCTCGAACCCGTGCCCCGGCCCTTGTCGCGCGAAGCCTGGTTAAGCGCGCGCGAAAGTCTGCGCCGCAAGATTCTGGCGGTGGTGGGTATCGACGATCTCGTCCCTGCGAAATGGAACCTCCACCTGCAACCGAAGGGGACGTTGCAACGCGACGGCTATCGGCTCGAGAAGTTCACCTACGAAAGCTATCCGGGCATGGCTGTTCCTGCCCTGCTCTATGTGCCGCAGAATGTGCCGGGGCGCCTTCCCGGCATCGTCTCCATCAGCGGCCACACGCCGGCCAGCAAAGCCGCGGATTATGTGCAGCAGCGAAACATCAACCTCGCGCTCCGCGGCTGCGTCGTCCTCGCCTACGATTATTACGGCTACGGGGAGCGCAAGACGGGCGATAATCCGAATCGCCCCGAGGGCGCGAATGCTCATGACATGCGGACGTTCTCGTTTTCCCGTCGTAGCGCCACGGCGTTGGAACTGCTCGACGCGATTCGCGCCGTCGATGTGCTGGCGGCGCGGCCGGAAGTGGACGTTGAACGAATCGGATTCACGGGCGAATCCGGCGGCGCCAACACCACCTATTGGATGGCGGCACTCGACGGGCGCGTGAAACTGGCCGTGCCCGTCTGTTCGGTCACCACCTTCGATTATTGGATTCGATTCGACAAGAACTGGGACTGGCATCAGCGCCCGCCCGGCATCAGGCGGCTGGCCGACATCGGCACGCTGCTCGCCCTCCACGCACCCAATCCGCTGCTCATCATCAGCAGCAAACGCGGCACCGACGATGAGGAGTTCCCCTTGGACGAAGCGGAAAAATCGTATCAGTGGGCCAGGCACGTTTATCGATTGTTGGACGCGGAAGAAGCGGCAAGCCACCATGAATCCATCACGGGCCACGGCTATCAAGACGAGAAGCGCGAACTATTATATCGTGCCGTCGAGCGCTGGCTCAAGCCGCCGCGCCTTTTCGGCGGCAAGGAACAGACCGTGCAAATTGAAAGCGCCGAGAGCCTTCGCTGTCTGCTGCCTGAAAACAATCTCACCCTTCGCGATGTTCATGCCGAGTGGGTGAAAGTGTTGCCGCGCGCTGACCAAAATCATCAGGGGCAAGTCCTCCGCGCGTTTCTGCGCCAACAGCTGGGTTGGCCACAACCGCTGCCGGCATTGAAAGCGGAGAAAATGGGGGGCGATGCCAGCGGTCAGTGGCGCGCGCAGTTTTGGAGCATCGAAACCGAACCGGGCGTTCGCCTGCCCGCCGTGTGCATCAGTCCCAAATCGAAAACAGACCAAGGAGTCATGGTCTTGATTTCCGGACGCGATAAGCAAGCTGCCGCGCGAGCCCTTGAAGCCGGACACGCCATCGTCGCGTTCGATTTGCGCGGTATCGGCGAACTGCGCCACGGCAAGAGTGGTCACTGGGCCAGTATGATGGGCCGACCGTGGTCCGACGTGCTCGGCGACAGCGGAGGCGTCCTGGCGAATTGGTCCTGGTTTGCGGGGCGGCCTCTGGCCGGTCAATGGGCGCTCGACCTTGTTCAACTTTCTCGTTTCTGCCGCGAAACCTTGGGCGCGACTTCGCTCCGAGTGGACGCCCGGACCGGCTTCGGCTGGCCCGCGCTTCTCGCCGGTGCCGCCGCACCGGAGCATCTCGTTTCCGGTCACGTGGAGATTCCCTGGGATAGTCTTCACGACATTCTTCACGCGCGACGCGATGCCGCTCTCGCCGACGTCCCCGGCCTTTTGGAATACCTGGACGTCCCGCAACTGCGGGAGTTGTGGCCGGGTGGCGAAGTGGTGGTGAAACCGTAGGGTAGTGCCCTTGGCCTGCCCCATCCTGAGTACGCCATCAATCCTACTGCAGCGACCCATTTCGGCTTCACCAACGTTTGATGCCATGGTGAGTGAGTCCCCTCTCCTGGGGGAGAGGGTTAGGGTGGACCCATTACAGACACCCTTTAACCAATTGGCGCCGTGGCCCCTGCTGAACTATCGACGGTCCCCGTGTCAGGCTCATCTCTCTTGAGCCGAAAACCCGCAACAGGTATCGAAACAACAATGAAACAGTCAGCCATCATCTTCGTGGCCGCTTTCCTTTGTGCAGGCGCTTGGGCCGACGACACCAAAGCCGAGAGCGCGAAGCCGAATACGCAGACATTCGACCGAGAGGTAACGGAATGCGCGGAACTACTCCGGCTGCCCGGCTTTTCGTTGGCGATCGTGCAGGATGGAAAAATTGTTCACCGGTTGGTTCTCGGTTTCGCTGATCTTCAAAACAAACGGCCCATTACTGATGAGAGTATCTTCTGGCTGGCTTCGATTACCAAGACCTTCTCCGCCGTGATGATGATGCAATATCAGCAGGAGGACAAAATTTCGCTGGAAGATCCACTCATCAAATATCCGTTTACGTCGGTCGGGTTTTTTCCGCAACGCATTCAGCCGAGCGTGCGACTGAAACACGTCTTGAGCCAGACGTCCGAATCAATACCGGGGACCGCCTTCGTCTACCATGGCGGCCGTTACAACTTCATCTACGGCGTCTTCGAACAAATCAGCGGGCTGAAATATCCCCAAGCCTACACCCACGAATTGGAGACGCGCATCGTCCAGCCTCTGCGACTTGAAGGGACCTTGGCCGGTTACCCAGAGACCAATCAGGTCTCGCTCCGTGCGCATATCGTCACGCCATATTCTTACGATTCCGCAAGAAAGGAATTCACCGTGAATCGGGGCGCGCTCAGCCCAGGCACGGCTTTTCCGGGTTCCGGTTTGCTGTCATCCATCAAAGACCTGGCCGCCTACACCACGGGCCTCGACGAGGCGCGGCTTCTGACGAAATCCGCTTATCAAAGGATGACCAGCTCATTTATCTGCAATGACGGCCGTGCCAGCGGTTATGGGCTGGGATGGTTCGTCACGGACTTCAACGGCGTTGCGCTCCATTGGGCTTACGGCTTGGGCGACTCCGATTCTTCGCTCCTGCTTCGTGTTCCAAGCCGCAAGCTCAGTTTGATTTTCCTCTCCAATGGCAGCTTCGCCACCGCGCCATCCCGGCTGGGCGGCGGCAACCCGTTGACCTCTCCATTTGTTGTCTCCTTTTTGAAGCATTTCGTTTGCGACCGCGACCCGGCTCCGGCCGAGGTCAATTACGGAGGCGACATCGAGAAGATACGAGACAACCTGGTCCAACGCCTCGCGCGCGGGCAGCGCCCCATGTGCTCTTCGGAATTGTTTGGCCAGGCGCTGACGCGTTCTTTTGTGGAAGCAACCCTTCGTACTCCCACGCATCAAGGAGAAGCCTTGGCCAAATTACTTTTCGACCTCGACCGACAGGCTTTCACGAAAAACGATCCGGCAATTTTTCATCTGCTTTCGGTGCAATCGGGCCCGGCACTGGACGATGCGTCGCGACTGGCGGTCGCATCGTACCATGCGGCCGGGCGCTTTCATCCCTGGATTCTTTCCTCCATCGCGAAGCGCCTCGAAGCAAGAGGCGAGACTGAGAATGCCATGAAATATTTGCACTTGCTCGTGGATACGCCCGGCTTTGAGGAACAAGGAGACAAGATCGAAGCGTGCTCCCTTCTGGCCCGGCACTACGCCGGGCAAAAGGATTTTGAAAAAGCGCGCGCCTATTTCTGGCGCGCGCTCGTCTATGCCCGGCAATCGGGCGGCAATGACGCCAAAGTTCTGAAAGAGCTTGATGAGCTGAACAAGCAGTCCACCGCGAGCAAGCCAAGCGGTTGAGCCTCGTGAAAACCGCTGAATAAAGCCCAGACCGGAACCTTGGAACACTCCACGTCACTCCCGGCTGTTTGGACGCTTAGATATGGGCATCGCTGAGCGTTTCATGGCAGTTCGCCGTAACAGACGCGGATGTGTTTATCTTACCCTGCCGCATTCAGCAACGTAAGGTTGTCTCTGGAACTGGACCATTGTTAGGATGCGCTCGTGAACCGTCGCTCCTTCCTGGCTATGGCCGCGCTGGCGCCTTGGGCGAGGGCTCTGGCAGACAATGTCAATGAGCGCATTCGCGTTGGCCAAATCGGGACATCTCATTCCCACGCCTCGGGCAAGATGGCTGCGCTGCGTGCCCTATCCGATCTTTACGAGGTGGTGGGCATCGCCGAGCCTGTAGCTGGACGGAAACAGAGCGCAGAAGCGGAAAGCGCCTTCGCAGGATTGAAATGGTTCACCGAAGAAGCGCTCCTGTCTGAGCCTTCCGTTCAGGTCGTCCTCGTGGAGACCACGCTGGCGGATTCGGCGCGCGCCGCGCTGGCCTGTCTACGCGCGGGCAAGCATATCCACTTCGACAAACCCGGCGGGGCATCTCATGAAGCCTTTAAATCTTTGCACCTGGAGGCGGAGCGCCGGAAGCTGACCGTGCAGATGGGCTACATGCTCCGCTACAATCCGGCGTTCGAGCTCCTGTTTCGCGCGCATCGTGCCGGCTGGCTGGGCGAGCTCACGGAAATCGACGCGTCGATGGGCAAGCTGGCGGATGCCCAAAAACAGGCGGAACTGGCCGCCTGGCCTGGTCACGGCATGTTCGAGTTGGCGTGTCATTTAGTGGACATTGTGGTGTTCCTGCTCGGCGCGCCGGCGGCCGTTCATGCGTTCGCCAAGTCCACCGGGCTGGCTCCTCCCGGGCTGCCCGACAATCAATTGGCCGTGTTGGAATATCCGAAGGCCACCGTCACGCTTCGCTGCAATCACGGCGACGCCTTCGGCGGGGCGCACCGCCGTTTCCAAATCGTAGGCACCCGGGGGGCGATGGAAATCCAGCCGCTCGAGGCGGGACGGGGATGGCTGCGTTTGGACGAGGCCAGAGGCGAATACCGGAAAGGCGAGAATGCCCTCGCACTGGAGGTGCCCAAAGGCCGTTACGATAGCGAATTCCGGGACTTGGCTCGAGTCCTCCGTGGCGAGAAGCGTCTCCTGTGGTCTGCCGCCCACGACATTACCGTGCATGCCACGGCCCTCCGCTGCGCGGGCCTGTAGTCTGCTTGGTATGCGCGCATCACTTCGCGAGTGATGAAATAGATATCACGCGCAGCGAAATCATGCGCTTTCGTCCACCGCGGCGATGATTTCAGCCACCGCGACCACATCTTCTCTTCGCTCGAAGTGGCGAGGGAGCAGCGCAGCCGCAACCGAAGCACCTACGTTTGTCATATGTCCGCCCTTCGCGCGTTGCGTGAGCAGTCAGCACCACTGAGTTGACTCCAGGGCACATTCCTGAATACTTCCGGAGTGCTTCGGCGGGTCGGCAAATGGCTGGTCGTGATTGCCCTGGTGATTTTCACCGGCGGGCATTGGTTGGTGCTGCAGTCCGTCGCCTGGTTCACCATGGCGGTGAATTTCGCTCAGACCGACTCTCTTCCTCAGGCGCTCAAGAAAACCTTCGATGGCAAGCATCCCTGCAAGATTTGCAAAACGGTCGAAGCAGGCCGCAAATCTGAGCAGAAACAATCCAGTTTGAAGGTTGAAACACAACTGGAGTTCTGTTTCATCCGGCAATACGTGACTCTCCCGCTGGCGCCGCACGTTGAACATTCGACCCGCTTTGTCGTCTCCTATTTCATCCGCACCGATGCTCCTCCCACGCCGCCGCCCCGGCTGGCGTAATCCATCTTCTGTTTGGGCTCAGGGCTTGCACGCCTGAGTTCTCTCCTTTCGCTGAGGCCGATTTGGCTTCGGTGAAATCAATTCCAGATCCGATCCGATGCCGGAACACGGCTGTGTTGACGGCGGCAGCAAATGAAAAAACGCGAGCGCGGCTTCACTTTGATTGAGCTGCTGGTAGTCATTGCCGTTATCGCCATTCTGGGGGCGCTCCTTCTGCCGGCGCTGGCCAAAGCCAAGGGGAAGGCCCGTGCCACGGCCTGCCTCAATAATCTCCGGCAGCTGGGTCTGGGGGCACTGATGTATGCCGACGATAATGAAGACACGCTCCCCCAGTCCTCCCATGGGCACGCCTCCTGGGTGGGCCGCCTCCAGCCTTACACCGGCACAAACGTGTATCGGTGCCCCGACGACAGAAACCCGCTGCGCCTTTATAGCTACGCCGTAAACGATTTTCTGACCGTCCACCCCTTCGGGGCCGAGACGCTTAACTTTTCAAAGCTGACGTCCCTCCCAGCGCCTTCGGACACATTTTATCTCGCCGAGTGCGACGATCAATATGAGGGAACGGACCATTTCCATTTCGCGGACGATTCGGCAGGCGGCTACACGCCCGCCGTGTTCCCGACGCAAGTGGCCGTAAGACGCCATGAGTCCGGCGCTGTTTATTTGTTCGCCGACGGCCACGCCACGAAGCTCACGTGGCAGAGAGTCCTCCAACAGATCCAAGCCACCGGTGACCGCCTCGTTCGGCCCGACGGCAATCCGTAATCCGATTCGCATGAACAAAAATCTTCTTAAGCTTCGACAAAGTCTCGCTCTTCTCGCCGCGGCCCTTGTTATTTGGCCGGACGCACTCCGCGCGCAGCACGTCCATATTAACGCCGGCGCGCTCAGCACCAGTCCGGGCGCCCAGCTTTATTTTGTAAACGGCAACCTCTATGACACCAACGCCGCTTATGATGTTTATCTTGCGTTCACGAACGCGGGGCCATTTTCAAATTTATATCAAGGTGCAGGGGTCAGCTTCACCGCCCTGGCCAGCTCGCTCGATAACGGCGGGCCCGCTTTCGGCCATGCGGCGGATGGCTCGTTCCTGCAACTCCAGTTCGTCTCGATGAATGGTCCTCCGGGCGGCGTGTTCGGCGTCTGGAAACAAGAAGAAGGGAACCCGGCCAGCAGTATTCCTCTATTCACTCTGCCGGTTGGGGCAACCAACGGCACGAACCGAATCGCCCTGAGCGAGAGCGACGGTTCGCCCAGCTCGGATCCATACGGTCACATTCACGGCCGGACGTTCACTGCCACGAGCCCCGGCCTCTACGCGCTTGGATGCCGCATTGTCGACACGTCCTCAAATGGCGCCGGCGGGGGACCGGTCCACCCGCCGTCGGCCCTCTATTACTTTTATTTCCAAGCCGGCCTGACAATCTCGTCATGGACGAAAAACTCAACCTCATTCGCTGTCAGGTTCGGCACGGGGGCAGGCAGAACTTACTACCTCGAGTCCACTCCCGAGCTCGCCACGCCGAATTGGTCCACCGTTGCTGGCCCCTTCACTGGCAACAACCATGTCCAAAGCGCTGCGACACCTTCCTCTGAGACGCCGCTCTTTTTTCGACTCCGTTCCAATTAGCCAGCCCATAAAACCAAGATGAACACGAGGATTCATACCGTCTCCTTCCGCAGCCCTCCGGGCTGAACTGCGAATGCCAGTACAAACACAATCGTCACTCGCGTCATTCGCGCGTCATTCGCATTTGAGCTTGAATGGGAAGAATGCTCGTCGGTCTGGCCGGTTCCATCGATGACCTGACGGCGCACGATGGCACCGAAGGCAATGAGCCCAGCGCACTGCCAGGGTGCGCTGGGCCCGTGTGATTTGATTCCCTTGAAACCTACGGCCTCACCGTGCGGTAGAAGCGTTGCGGCAGTAGCGAAGTGTCGGCATCGCTGAATTCGTAGAAGCCGTTCGTGTTAGCCGTAGCCGCTCCGAGCGCCTGCCAGTGGATCAGGTTTGTGCTGGCTTCGATGACGTAGCGCGCGCCGGGCACGCCCGTCCCGCTAAACTGCCTCAATCCGTTCGTCAGGAAGGTCCCGGCCAGTTCCGATGAAGGTGCGGGAGTGCGCGTCAGTTGCACGTCGTTACCAGTCCCACCCGTGTAGGAGATGCGGAAGACACGGTTGCTCACCGATAACAACGTGCCTTCGGGCAATCCAGCGAACGTGCCGGTGACAGGGTCCGTGCCGTCGTTGTCGATCAGCACGAAGGTGTCTCCATGCACGGCGGTGAAATTGGTGAGCAACGTCACAAGGAGGGTCGCGCCGCCCAGATTGACCGTGCCCCGGACGTGCAATTGGTCGTGACCGCCGGCGGACGTGGCGTCGCGTAGTTCCGGGACGAAGGCCGTCGCAGGATTCCAAGCAATACTGCCGGCGGTCAGCACCCCCAGCCCTCCTGACCCTTCCCCGGGCGAAACAATACCTCCCGCCGCGAGGCTGGTGAGATTGGCCACGCTGCCTGTTCCGCCAAGGGTGGCGCCATTCATGGCGATGGTCGTGGGGTTGTTGCCGTGGAACAGCGCCGTGCCGCCATCCAGTCGAGCGACCGTAAACGTGTTGTTGGCCAAAAGCAAAAGCGTGCCGGGACCAGTCTTGATGACGTCACCGGCTCCGTGGATCGGGTTCGGGACTCGCACTCCTGCCTGGCCGCCGACGGCAATGCTCGCCTCGCCAGAGGTGTGGAAGGTGAGCGTATGACCATTGAGGTCGATGTCGCCGTCGCCGTCCGCATTCAGAAACAGTTCCGCGTGGTTTCGAGCGGCGAAGGTTTGGTCTTGGGCCAGTCGTAGGTCGAGTCCGACGCGCGCTTCGCCGGCGGCGAAGTCGGCTTCGATGCCGCCGGACAGATCGATGGGATTGCCGCTTAGTGCATAGCCGCCGGAGATGATGGACAATTGATGAAACGGCGTGTGAGCAGGCAAATTGTTGATGGCGCTTCGGTCCTGCGCAGCGCCGAAGAGCAGGCTGTCGCCTGGACGCGGCGCGACGTTGGGATTCCAATTCTGCGCCGTTGCCCATCCACTGCTGACGGCGTCACCGCCGTCCCATGGCAGGGTGACATTGGTCGGCGGAACAAAGCTCGTCGTCAACGCGACGTCGTTGCCGTCGCCGCCGATGTAGGTGATGCGGAACCGCGCGCCGTTGGTTGTGGTCAACTCCGCTCCTTCGGGCAACCCCGCGAACGTGCCGGTGATGGCGTCGGTGCCGTCGTTAGCAATGATGATTAACTGTTGTCCGATGGGGGTGCCGAATCCTTTTACGGCGGAGACGGCCAAGGTGGCGCCACCGAGATTGACCGTGCCGAGGTTGACGTCGATTTGATCGTGTCCGCTGCCCGGTGTGGCATCGCGCAATTCGACATCGAAGCGGGTGTCCTGATTCCAGGCCAGGCCGGTGCAGTGCAGGATGCCCAACCCCGGACCCGGCGCGACAATGCCGCCAAGATTTGCCGTGCTCTGGACGAGGCCCACCACCCCGGTGCCGCGCAGCGCGCCGCCGCTGAGTCGGATGGTCGCGCCATTGTGCGCGCCGTTGATTTCTGCCGCGCCGCCGGCGAGTTCGAGGATCATCGGCACGCCGCCGCCGTTGAAGACAACTGAACCGTTGCCATTCTTAATCAGGGTCTGGCTCGCGGCGAACGCGTGCAACTCCGCATTCACAATGAGGTCGTCGCCGGCCAGGAAGTTGGAGACGTTCAACGAGCGCGATGCGCCCTGGAAACGCAATAGACCCGCGATGGTTGGCGCGCTGGCTGCCGCGAGGGCAGTGAGGTCGCCATCGATCGTGAGCCGGCCAGTGCCCGTCTTCACGGTGCCGCCGAGGTTTAAGGCCGAGACGGTTTCGAATCGATCGTTGAGATTAGCAACACCGCCCGCTTCGACGGTCAACGGCGCGGTGTCGGCGATTTGCTCGCTGGCGAGCAGCTTGAGCGTGCCGCCATGGTGGAGCACAATGGGGCCGGACCACGCCGGGACGAAGGCCGGCTTCTGAAAGTGCATCTGCCCGGAGAGCTCGAGCGTGGCCGTGACCGTGTTGGTCCGAGTGCCGGAGAGCAAGATGACAGAGGTAGGGCTGTTGGCATCGAACGCCAGGAGGGTCCCACTGCCGGTGATAGCCCCCGATACCGTAAACGTGGTGGGTGACCCGTCGACGGCGAGGTGTTTGATTCCCGGACCAACTAAGCTCAGCGGGCCGTTCAACGATGGCGCGCCGCTGTCGCCGGGTTTGCCCACCAAACCGCCTTCCAGGGAGATCGCTTCGTTCAGAACGTTGTTATTTCGCAAAATCAGCCGGCCGTTTGAGTGCACCACGGTTGGGCCGGCCGTGGAACCGAGGTTCGCATCGCCCTCGAGAGACAAGTCTCCGCTCACCACGCGAGTGATGCCCGTGTAAGTCGAGAGACCTTGCATCGTCGCAACTCCAGCGCGATTCGAGATCCCGATCACAATCCCCCCTGCCCCGGATATGCGGTCGAAATCCACCACACCACCGAGCACGGTGAGAAGATGGCCGTCCGTATTGATGGTTTGCTCCGGCGGCAAGGGAATGGGCGCGATGACGTCAAAAGCATGGCCGAACAGCAAATGGCCGTTCGCCCACTCAATCGTTTGGTCGACCGACAAGGTCATTGGCGCCACGATGCGGACATCGTCGACGCCAAATTTGCCAGAGATGCCACCGGACAGCACAAAAGCGTTGCCGTTCACACGATAGCCGTCGTCATCGAAGCGGAGCGAGGCAAAGGACGTGCCGGCGGAAAAGTTGTTATTCATCGACTTGTCCGTGGTCGCCACCTCGGTCGGGAACACCAGTGCGTCGCCCCGCACGGGCGGCACATCGCCGGACCAGTTGTCCTTGTCGGTCCAACGATCATTGAGCAAAGCGCCACCAGTCCAGGTCCGAGTGGCGGCCGGGGAGTCGAGCCCGGTCACCGCAAAAACGGCCAGTGCGAGCGTGAAGCGAAGCAATCTTTTCGTGTTCATGTATTAAAGTTCAGTTCGTTTTCGTTGTTTGTTCTGCACCACGTTTGTAGAAGGAGAATCTTGCGGTGAGAATCGTCAGACCTGGCTAGCCGGATCGGGTGATACGTCGAGTCCTCACGGCTCACGACGTGATGGCGGCGTTGGCGGGCAAATGCGGCTCCCTCTCAAGGGAAACGTCGCAATTCGCTGCCAAGGAGTTTCCTCGCCGGGATGCGAAAGGATGCGGTGTCTGTGAGCCCCCTCCACCGAAATTGCGCTAACCGGCTCCGGGCGCCGGAATCGACCGGCAGGATTAAGAAACGTTGCTCATCGCGCCCACCATGGCTCGCTCTTCAGCGCTTCCGCTTCCGCGGCATTGAGCTCGGCGAAGGTTGGCGCACGAAGAAGCGTCAGTCGATGGGCGGTGGTGATGACAAGCGTCCGGTCATCCGCGGCAAAGCGCACGGTCAACACCTGGTCTGGGTACTTGAAACGCGCCACTTCCCGTCCTGACACGATGTCCCACAACTTGACCTGCTGGGCGGCCCGGGAGAAGGCGGCGAGTCGCTTGCCGTCCCGGGAAAAACTGACGGACTCATAGCCCATGGAATCCTTTCCATAGCTGCCGAGTTTTTGGCGGGTGGCCAACTCCCACAAGCCAATCGTGCCATCGTTGCTGGTGGTGGCCAACCGCAGGCCCTCTTCGTCCAGGGCAATTCCGGCAACGAGGTCGTGGTGAGGGCGAAATTCCAGGACCAGGTCGCCGGTGGCAGCATCGCACGCGCGCACCATATGGCTCTCATGCGCGACCAGAATTTGTCGGCCATCATGGGTAAAGAGGATTTCCGTTGCCTCGTCCACCGGCAGTTTGGCCTCACGGACTGACGTCGAGCCGTCCGTCATTCCCACGCGCAAGCGTTGGCCCTTTCCGCCCACTGCAAATTTGGTGCCGTCGCGCGAAAATGCGGCGAGGGCTCGATGGGCGCGCGCCCCATCGAGCGGAATGTCCCCGCCCGTGTCGATACGGTGCAGCCACACCTTGCCTGACTCACCGTGGCTGAGCACAACCGCCTTTCCGTCCGGTGAGATGGCCAGAACCTTGGCGCCCTTTGCGACGGGCCGGCGACCGGACTCGTGCTGTTCGATTAGGCTCCAAACGCTTAACGTGGCCTGGTCCTTCACCATGGCGAAGCATTCGGCCTTCGGTGACACGGCAAACCCGAGGCCGTTCGCGTTGGTGAAGGTGCGTGACACTTCCGCAACCGCCTTCTCTTCCAGATTCCAGATGCGCACGCTTCGGTCTTTGCTGCCGGAAGCGAGCCAGCGCCCGTCCGGACTAACCGCGATGGAATCGACCAGGTTCATGTGACCTTTCAAAGAGGCCGTCTCTTTCCAGGTTCGCGTGTCCCACAAACGAATTCTCTGATCAGCGGAACTGGTGGCGAGAATCGGCGCCTGGCGGGAGAACGCCAGCGAGGCGACCCACATGGTGTGATTGGTCAGCACGGCGATTTCTGAACCCGTGGCGGGCTCGTAGATCGCGACAGCGCCGTTCCAATGCGACACCGCCAGGCGCGAGCCGTCAGGGCTGAACGCGACTTCGGAAGGTTCACCACGGGCGGCCATCGTTTTCCGTACGGTCCGCGTGGTCGCGTCGAAAATAAACACACGCTGATCCTTGGTGGCAAAAGCGAATGTTGCGCCATCCGGCGCAAAGGCCAGGCCGCTGACATCGTGGAACGACTCGGTCCAGATTGGCGATGGCGATGGCAACTTCAGGGACCAGAGCGCCACGTGTTCTGGGCCCGCCGTGGCGAACACCTTGTCTCGCGGCGAAAAGGCCAGGTGATAAACCTTCGACCGAAAATACGCCCGGCCTTTCCTGCTCAAATCGGTGGCGTCGAGCAAAGCAAACTCGGACGCCCAAAAGGCGGCGCCGAGCAACGTGCCGTCCGGCGAGACTTCCAAATCTGAAATCGGGCCGACCTTTTCGCTCGCCAACGTTTTTCGTGTCATCGGATTCCAGATCTTTACGAACTGACCGAAATCACCGCACGCCAGCCGGCCGTCCGGCAGAAAAGCGACCCGATAGATTTCCTGGCTATGCGTTCCGACTGTGAACAATTCGGCGCTTTGGCATTGGGCCCAAAGAAAGCGCCATTCCCAGCTCCGCAAATCAGCCCGCCCGGGCTGGGGCCGGCTCGTGCCGAGCAACTCCATGGCGTAGCCGCGGTTCTCACCCTCGATTTCCTCCGCGGCAAAGAGCATTTCCGTCGAGTAACTCGTTTGGCGCACTCGCGCTTCGCTGGCTTCGGCCTGCTGGCGCAACGTCGCCTCGTTGGCTTGTGCGGCGAGGGCCTTATCTTTGTTCGTTTCGGATTGTTTCCGTGCCGCCAACGCCCCGCGCTCTGCCTGCGTGGCCCGCACGGCCTGCCAAGTACTCATCGTGATGCCGAGCACCAGCGCGGTTGTGACAATCCCGCCCGCAGCGAACGCGAGCGTGTTGCGCCGCGCCCATTTTTGCAGCCGATAGGACGTGCTCGGCGGACGAGCCCGGATGGGCTCGTTGCTCAGATGGCGCTGGATGTCTGCCGCCAATCCGTTGGCGGTTTCGTAACGGCGCATCCGGTCCTTCTCCAGGCATTTCATCACGATCCAATCCAGATCGCCACGCACCAACTTGGAGAACTTCGACGGCTCGGCCCCGTGTCGCTTCGCCAGCTGCATGAATTCGGCATTCATCATCGTGCTCAGGCGCGTCGAGGGCCGGAGCGGTTCCACCTCGCGAATCGTGCGGCGGATTTCGTCGATGCCCGACTTCAACAGTTCCTTGGCATCGAAGGGCGTCTGGCCCGTGAGCAATTCGTAGAGCAGCACCCCCAGGGCATAGATGTCACTGCGGGTGTCGATGTCCAGCCCGCTCATTTCGGCCTGCTCGGGACTCATATAGGTGGGCGTCCCGATGAACTGGTGCATTTCGGTATAAACCGTCAGGTCGGACAGCCGCCC
>Ga0070686_100001250_pt1 | contig 14438 bp, 15 predicted proteins | sample KBSS23LmetaG_FD_65654 | JGI IMG/M metagenome (GOLD analysis project Ga0070686, IMG submission 65654) | Switchgrass rhizosphere microbial communities from Kellogg Biological Station, Michigan, USA - KBS S2-3L metaG | ecosystem: Host-associated > Plants > Roots > Rhizosphere ... | reverse complement strand
CATCCTGTGCAGCGTAGTTTCTTTTTGATTAGGCTCGGCGAGGTTGCGCCGCAGAGTTGAGTTTAATGAAGACGCGCGCAGTTAAGACTTACTGCTCTCGCTCCAACACCTCGTCCAACTTGCTGTAGTCGGCCTTCACTTTCCCACGACAAACATAGCTCGCGTCCTTCTTGCCCGGCGCTGTCACGCTTACGCCCTGCGTCGAAATCCGCGGCTTCTCTTCACCGTTGTAGGTATCGAAGATTTGGTACCGGTAATCGTCAATCGCGAAGTTGATCTCGGTCAGGTCGACCTGATAACGGAAGTAGTGAGTGTATTGAAACTTCTGTTGCGTTCCGGTGCGCGATTCGGGAAACTCGAGTTCGATCTTGCCTGGCAAGCCAAAGCGATACTGCAGATAGCCATGCTCTTTATCGAGTTCGGCGGACGCGCAGAGCGAGGCGATTTTCGTCGAACCCATTACCTTACCGGAAAGCCTGACGCGGCAACTGAAGATAATTTGTTCCGTTTGCGCGCAAAGTGAGTTTGCCTGCAGCGCGGTTGTTGAAGCTTGCGGACTTTTAGATTCGACGACTGCTGAGGATTTTTGTATTGATCGCAACTCGCCGCTGCCACTCCGGCCGTTTGCGATCACGCAAACGACAACTGCCGTGATCGCCAGCGAGACTCTGAGTGTGCTCATTGTCTTGTCTAAACTTCGATCACTGCTTGCCGATTTGCTGATTCATTGTTAGGAAGTCGAAGTTGTTCCAGGTCTCGACAAACTTGCCGTCGCTCACTCTCCCGATCGCAATTCCGGTGAACTCGACGAGCGCGTTGCTTGCAGCCACGCCCAAGTGATCGCCGATGTGTCGGCCGCGCACGCTGCAACGCGCGACGACTTTGTCTCCCTCGGCGATTGCGTCTTCGACGACAACCTCGATGTTTGATAACGCGCCCCGGAACATGTCGTGAAGCGGGTGAAAGTCTTCAGGACCGCGCAAGGCTTGAGCCGGATCGTCGGACAGGCCATGGCAGGGCGCGCCCGGCGCCATCATCTCGTCGATCGCATCGGCGCGGCCCTGGTTCCAGACCTCTTCAAACCAGCGCCGGATAAGTGCTTTGTTTGCTTCCAAAATGTTTTTGTCGTCCATGCGTCTCCTCTCACGGCGCGCGCGTCGCAACCGTTTCGACCCATTTCAATCTTCAACGAGGTCAGCGGATATCGGCGCGTCACCGGGTCCCGCTGCTTCCGCGATGCGCATCAGCCACTTTAGCTTTTCCGTCTGGTCATCGTTCAACTCGACAAACTGAACGCCAAACCCGGCGGCGTTGTGATGCCTGACTTCGCCTTCGAGATAGAGCCAATCGTCGTCAGGCATCAGCACGCGAAAGCCGACGATCTCGCCGCGCCGCACTTCACCGACCGAATCCAGATAACAACCGCCTTCAGACAAATCCGTAATGCGCGCGCTGTGGGCCTCAGTCGAACTGTCCCACATCGCATTCAGGCTGACACTTAGTCGTTGTTTGCCTCTGCGATCATCCATGTGATGTGCTCCCGATTCGGACGAGTGAAACTTCAAGCTACGGACGACGTCGTCAGCGGGAGTTGACATCCGTTTTTGAGTGAGATGATTGGCGTTCGCAGCGGCGGCCAACAGCAGCGATATCTTACACCAGAAGTCAGAGAACGGGTGTCAGGTGTCTTCAGCCTTAGGTCGGAAACTGCGTGATTTCGCCCGGTTTTCGCAGCATTTTGTTAACTTCGCCGAGGTGCGTCTCCTCTTCCGCGATCATCTTGCGGGCGTAGTCTTCAAGCAGGATCGAACGGTCTTTCACGAGCTCGTGCAGCCGGTGGTAGAGTTTCAGTCCGGCCTTCTCTGCCTCCAGCGACTCCAGCAGAATGTCGTTGATTCCGTGTTTGTGCGTCTCCAGCAGCGCGCCGATTTTCAACGACGGGTGCTCGCCGAATTGCGTGACCAGTTCGCCGGCTTCGTTTGCGTGCGTCAGGCAGGTGGTGGCCTCGCTGCGCAGCCAACTCACGATGGGGATGCGGCTGTGGCCAAAAACCATCAACGCGTAATGCGTGTAGCGCACCACACCGGCGAGTTCAGTTTCGAGAATTTCATTCAAGAGGGCGACGGCCGCGGTTGTGTCTAAGTTTTGATCTGACATGGTTCCCTTCCCTGATTCATCACGATTTGTAATCGTTCGAGTTCAAAGTTTTCTCTTCATGGCCTGTGCGTTCTCAGCGGCCTGGCGGTTCGGTTAAAATAAACTAATGCAAGCAACTCCGACCAAAGCCCAGGTCATCATCTACAGCCGGCCGGGCTGTCATCTGTGCGATGAAGCGAAATCGGCAATGGCGGCCGCGCGGTGTCCGGATGAATATACGCTCGCTGAGATTAACATTGAAAGCGATCCGGAATTGCTAAGACGTTATCAGTACGACATTCCGGTCGTCACGATTGACGGCGTCGAGGCTTTCCGGCACCGATTGACTGCTCAAGACTTTCGCCAGCGACTGCTGAAGACGGATGAATAAAGAGCGGGGGCAAGCCCCCTTCCCGACCCGGAGCTGACTTCGCTCGACCGGTTGATCTCACATAGAAAGCCCTTCAACCTGGAAACCCTTCAACCTGCATTGAAAACTCGATCGATTACTGAGCTCGGGGTTGGGAAGGGTGGCTTGCCCCCGCTGCCGTCGCCGCCAGATGCAACTTGCCAGAGTACTCCTCAATCGACTCAAACAATCGCTCACGTTCCGGCTCATTCGTCGCTTGCCGGTACGTCGTCACCAGCTCTTTGAGCGTCGCAAAATCTCGATACAGCCCGGCGCTCTCAATCGGCGGCGTCAAGTACGAAATCAGTTCCGCGTACGAACGACGTTTCGCGATCGAGCCTTCGGACGGATTGTTGACGCTGTAAATGTAGACGTTCGGCAATTCACCAATCAGCCGGTCGGGCCAGCACTCGCCGGAGAGACCAATCTGTTTGCCGGGCATGAACTCGAGCGAGCCGTGCGTGCCGACGTGGACCACCGCGTCTGCGTCCAACACCTTCGCGAGGTAAGTGTAGAACGCCATGAACCCGTGATGCGGCGCGCCGCTCTTCGCCATCATCAGCCGCATCGGATCGCCTTCGTAGCCAAACGTGGGCTGCACGCCGATGAAGATTTTCCCAAGCCGCACGCCTTGAATCAACAACTCGCCGGCAAACGAATTGATGTGTCCCGGCGCCGCGCCCCAGTCGTTTTCGACTTCGTCGACGTACGGACAAAGACGACGATACTCCGAAACGTTCAGGCGATAAGCGACGTTGGCCGTCGCCGCAAACTGTTCGGCGTTGCCACCAATGATCATTTCCCGCAACACATCGGCAGACGCCGGCAACTCGACATCGTAGCCTTCCGTTTTTAGTTGTTTGAGCGTGTCCCAAAGACCCGGAAAGACGTCGAGGTCGGCGGCGGTGCCGATGTTTCCCTTGTTCGGCGGAAAACAAAAAAGAGTCAACGCGAGTTTCAATTCACTGCGCGGCGCCGTGCGCAAACGGTTCCAGCGCTTCAGGCGTCGCGCAAACCTCGCGCAGCGATCGTCGAGCGCGAGGGGTTCGAGGCCGTGCGCGGGAATGCCGCCGTAGATGAAGGGCTCGGTAGCGCCGTCGATTTCCGGAATCGCGATTTGCATTCCGGATTGCACCGGGTTCAGACCCGTCTGCGATTCGCGCCAGGCATCGATCGTTTGCGTGTCGAGACTGACGGCGGAGCGATACGGGCGATTCAACTGCCGCAGGAAGTCAGCCGCCGCGGCGCTGTCGTTCATCGCCGGCCCGCCGACAAAACTGAAACCGGTTAGCGAAACGATTTGGCTGACACGCGATTGGTCCGTTGGCTGTGGTTCGTTGTCAGTGGCTTGAGAGCTGGCCTTTGGCCTTTGGTCTTTAGTCTTAGTTTTGACTTTGGACTTGGGACTTTGGACTTTGGACTGATCTTGGTTAATGAAGAACTTGCTCACCGCTTCGCGATTGTCCATCAACGTCGACAGCGCGGGAATCACACTCAGGCCCTCAGCCTCGATCGCGCGAATCAGCGCGTCGTAGTGCTTCGTCGTCTTGCTGACCACCTGCGGACGCATCAACAAGAGACCGACGGTTGTTTGCGGATCGAGAACTCGATCCGTCGTCATTCCGTTTTGGTTTTCGGACTTTGGAAGTTGGACTTTGGACTTTGGACGTCTTTCCTTGTACCACTTTTCATAGTCCGCAAACGTCTCAAACAGCCGCGTCGCGTCCGGATGATAAATCGCGACTGACGGCATCCGCTCAGGCTGCGGGACCTTAATCTTTGCCTGCTTGAGGCGCTCGTCCGGCACATATTCCTTCAGCGCATAAAGCACCATCGAGCGAATGTTTGCGGGCGTCGGCTGCAGAAAGTAGCAGAAGATGTTGAGGTAATGTTTTGCGTCGGTGAGCCCGCCCGCCGTCGGCACGAATCTGAGGATGCCCGGCAGCTTGTCGATCAATTTCAAATACTGGCCGTGGCCGTGCTTGTTTCCCCTCGCGGTTTTCTTTCCCCTGACTTGTCGACCCACCCACGAGCCCGCTGTAGTGAGCAAACTCAGAGCATCTCGCGATTTCTTCCGATCCCTTTCCCCGTTCCCCTTTTCCCCGATTTCCCTGTCGCCACCCGCGAGCCGCGAAACGTCCAGCCGGCCCATGCGCGTCCGCTTCATCAGCGCCGGCATGCAGTTAATGACTATCACCGCCGCCTGCCGTTCCCGGTGCTTCTCCAACGCGGGCAGCAGCCGCGCGGCGTTCTCGCCATCCATAACGTGAATGACGAACACGACATCCGTCTGCGCCAGATCGTCATCAACTTCCTGCCACTCGTCATCGCTCAGCGGCACGCCAAAGTTGTACGCCGCAACGCTCAGCTCGAGTTGGTACTCACGGTTCAACTCACGCTCGGCATTCTTCAGCGGCGCGAGCAAGCTGGACCCCACGTAGAGAACGGTTATCTTCATCGGCTAAACCCGCGCCACCGCACCTTCCAAGTCGCCAACGATTTCGTGCAGTTGTTCAAGCACTTCCTCGTCCGGATTCCAATATCCACGGTTGTGCGCCTCGAGCAGACGCTTCGCGAGCGAGCGGACGGAATGCGGGTTCAACTCCAGCAATCGCTCAAACATCGCCTGATCAAGCAAGAACGTCTTCGAAATCTCCGTGTAGATCCAGGGATCGACTGCGTCCGCCGTCGCGCTCCAACCGAACGTGTTCGCGACATGATTTTCAATCTCAGCGACGCCGCGGAAACCGTGCTTGAGCATTCCCTCGTACCACTTCGGATTAAGCGTCTTCGCACGTGTCTCCAACCGCACCGTCTCCGCCAGCGAGCGAATTTTCGTCTGTGGCGAAAGCGAATCAGACAGGTAGATCGCCGGACGCGATTTCGTCCGCGTTTCAACTGCCTTGGAAACGCCGCCGAGGTATTCGAAGTAGTGGTCCACGTCCGTGATACCGACTTCGAACGAATCAAGATTTTGATAGGTCGCTTCCACTCGCGACAGCGCATCGTCCATTAAGTGGCGCGCCTCGCGACCTTCGACACTTCGTCCGCTGGAGTCGCGCGAATACGCGAAACACTTGCGCGTCACAAACAGTTCGCCCAGCGTCTCTTCGCTGTCCCACTGCGAATCCATCACCATGAAATTCACATTCGTGCCGTAATTGCCGGGCGCATTGGAAAACACGCGCGTCGCTGCGTCGTCAAACTCGGCAGCGTTCGCCGTCATGTTTTCTGAGATGTTACGCCGCACGTAGTTCAGTTCAAACGGTTCGTCGAGCGCAGCAACTCGCCGCACCGCTTTATCAAGCAGCGTCATCGTCGGCGCAAACAGGTCGCGGAAGATGCCCGACACGGTCATGACCACGTCGACGCGCGGACGCTGCAACTCTTCCAGCGGAATCACTTCAACTTCCGTCACGCGATTGAGCGCATCGCGCACCGGCCGCACGCCCAGCAACCAAAGCGCTTGCGCGACGCCCTCGCCCTGCGTCTTGATGTTGTCGAGGCCCCAAAGGACCAGCGCCAGCGCGCGCGGATAGCGGCCATGCTCTTCGTGGTAACGCTGAAGCAAAGCGTTGGCGGTGAACTCCGCACGCGAAAACGCGACCGGCGAAGGAACTGAATAAGGATTGACGGCGTGTGTGTTGCGGCCCGTCGGCAGCACCAGCGGATTCTGAACGATGTCCGCGCCCGGACCCGGCGCGATGTATTCGCCGCGCAACGCGCGCAGCAGCGACTCGATTTCGTTGTTCGAATCCAGTTGTTCGGCAATGCGTGTCAGCAATGAAAACGTTGCGCGCGATTTCTCGCTGTCGACGCCGGCCTTCGCATTCAACCAACTGACGGCCGTCTCCGCATCGACTTCGCAAAACCGTTGCACGGCCTCGCGCACAATTCCGTCGACCAACTCGATCGTCTCGCTGGTCGGAGTTTCCTGAAGCAGCTTGTCATACGAATCAATTTCCAAAGCCTCCGCGACGAGTTTCGGCAGCGCGTGCGCGCCGTGTTCCGGACGGTCAAACGACGCCACCGCGCGCAGCAGATCCTGCTTCTCTTTGAGTTCCGCCGCGCGGCCAAAAATGTGCAGACCGGTGGGGATCAGCCGCTGCTCGAGTTCGATCAGTTCCTCGGAGAGCCGCATGACGCGGACGTCGCGCTCAATGGAATTCAGCTTGGATTTCATCGGAGGTGCAGGGCTCGATTCAGACGGCTTCGGTAACTTAAATCTCCGGCAAGTGTTTTAGCCGAAACAGTGAACACGCGCAACAGTCGCGGCGAAATCAACGGCCGTCGTGTCCGACACGCTTTAGCTTAACGATGCTTAGCAACAAACTCCTGTCGTAGCTCAGCGACAAACTCAAGTTTTTCAGACATCAAACCCGTCCCCTCGCCAGGGCACTTCAAATCTTTTAGTGGCGACACGTTTGGAGTCCTTTTTCGTCGCTCTTTTTTGTTGACACGAACACTCGTTTCGTAATAACTTTCTGCCACTCAATTAGCTCCCGACAGTTGCCCGACAATTCTTGCCCAGGACAAGTGCTCTCGTGTTTCTATTTTTGGAGATGCACAAATCTGCCTGATGCATCTCTTTGTTCTCACATCTCGTCTGGTCGTGAATGAGACAGGCCATCTACCTCGTTTCGGCCGGCCCTTTCGAACACACGGGTTTCCAGCGGGTTTTCCTGCAGTCTAGAGGGAACATAGGAGCTGTTTGCTGACGAGCAGACTCGCCCGTTCCCGTCCCACACAAAGTACCTTCAAGAACTCCTGGGAGGGGAGACTGAAATGTTGAAGCTTATGAAAGTTTTAGCGCTAGTTCTCTTTGTGGCGGCGCTCGCATTGCCTATGTGGCTGCCGAGCACCGTCGAAGGTCAGGGAGGAACCGAAGCTCTCACCACCGACATGGACGCCAAGACCGATGACCTGTTCAATGGTTTCGGCGCCCTTGGCACCCCCATTGATGAATGCGTAGCCGAACCCGAGCCGCCAACGGCGCGTGGCAACGGCAGATTCGAAGACAACAAGTTCATCTTCAGCGAACGCGAAACTGTCGATGACGGACTTGGACCAACCTATAACGACGTCGGCTGTTCCGAGTGTCACCAATCTGTTGACACTGGCGGCTTCGCGCAACAAATGGAGTTTCGAGCCGGACACCTCTCCGGCGGCCTGTTTGTTGACGCGCCAGGCGGACAACTGATTCACGCTCGCGGTACCGATTCGGACATCGTCGAGCATATCTCCACAGCCGAAACAGTAAAAGCATTCCGAGTTGTAACCAGCACGCTTGGCGACGGCTTCGTGGAATGTATCTCCAACACAGACTTGTCCAACAACGTGGCCAACCAGCCCGCTGCGCAACGCGGCGTGCTAACCCAGGTTCCGGTGGTTGAAGCCAACAACGCACTGCGCTTCGGACGGTTCGGCTGGAAAGCCCAACAGGCTAGTCTCTTGTCGTTTGCCGGCGATGCCTATCTAAATGAGATGGGGATCACTAACAAGTTCGACGGATTCGGCGGCCGCAGTTCCTCCGCTGCCGATGCCGGCACGCATGAGAATCCCTGTAGCACTGCCGAGGGTGTCAACCCCTGCCAGGGCCTGCCTTTTGACCCAGTGGCCGATCCGGAAGACGACGGCGGCGATGTGCTCGCGTTTGCAGACTTCATGGCTGCCACGCGCGCGCCCGGCCGGCAGAACCCAATTCCCGCGGCGGCGGTTCGTGGCGACCCGCTCTTTAACGCAGTCGGCTGCGCGGTTTGTCACACACGCAACTTTACAACGGCGCCGGCGGGCACGTTGATCAACGGCGGAGCGTTCGCAGTTCCAACCGCGCTCGGCAGCAAAATCATTCACCCGTTCAGCGACTTTGCGCTGCACAACATCGGCACCGGCGATGGCATCGTTCAGAACGCAGGCCAGTCAAGCGCCAACCAGATGCGCACCGCGCCACTCTGGGGCATTCGCGCTCGCAATCGGTTCCTGCATCAAGGCCTGAACGTCACCATCTTCGACGTCATTCAACTTCACGCCGGCCAGGCGACTGCGGCGCGAAACAACTTCAACGTTTTGTCCTCGGGACAACAATCCGATCTGATCGCCTTCGTCTTGTCGCTTTAGTTTCCCAAAGCATGGACGACGCCAGACACCAACCCCGAAGCTCGCCGGACTTGATTTGCCCGGCGAGCTTCATTTCCCAACAGATCGAGCCTCGGGCAAGGTTCGCCTAGCACTTGGGCAGCACGGACTAAGGCTTTGTCTGACCGGACAAAGGGCTTCTCCACGCGGACAAAGGCTTGGGCACACCTGGACAAAGGCTTTCTCTGACCGGACAAAGGCTTTCTCCAAGCGGACAAGCGCTTTCTCTAGCCGGACAAAGGCTTGGGCACACCTGGACAAAGGCTTTGTCCAGCCGGACAAGAGCTTTCTCTGACCGGAGAAAGGCTTTCTCCGACCGGACAAAAGGCTGGGGCATACCGGAACATAGTGTTTTACTATCTATCTAGACGTTCACGGGAGGTTAAATATGGGACGAGCTTCAGAACGCGATCTGGCGAAATCGCAAGCAAAGATGGCTGTCTCAGGTAAACTCAAATCAAGTTTCGCTTTCTTCGTCTGCTTCCTTTTCCTTCTGACCCTCTTCGTCAGCGCCTGTTCTAAGACTGAAAAGCCACGCGCGGAAGCGCCACCCGCGCCTGCCGCGACGACACCGTCGACCGCCGAAGCTGCGCTGCCGAGCGCGACTGATCAACCGCAGCAACAAGTCGCAGCTAATCTGCCGCCGCCGGATCTCAAAACGGTTGCGGAGGCGGTGAAGCGCGTTTTCAAAGACGCTGCTCTCATCGACACGACGCACCAGCCCGCTTTCGTTGTCGGCGACTTCAATGGCGATTCGTCGCAGGACGTCGCTGTCGTCATCAAACCCGTCAGCGACAAGATCGCTGATATGAATGAAGAGTTTCCCAACTGGATTCTGCGCGATCCGTTTGGCGCCGCCGAGAAAAGTCCGCGATTGAAGATTGCCGCGAACGACGAATTGCTGGCAGTGATTCACGGATATGGACCAAGCGGTTGGCACGATCCGCAGGCAACGCAAACGTTTCTGTTGAAAAACGTCGCCGGCTCGGGAATGCAGACGCAACCAGTGAAGGATTTCGCAGCCGCGAACCAGGGCAAGAAACTGCCGTTGCTGCGCGGCGATTTGGTCGGCGAAGTGGTCGCAGGCAAAACCGGCTATCTGTATTTTGCCGACGCAACCTATGGGTGGTATGACCCGAAAACTTTCAAAGGCGACACCCAACCGACCGCGTTTCATGGAATGAAGAAGAGATAGCTGCGGGAAACTGTGACGGAGGGAACGACATGAAACTCAACAAGCGCGCGCTCTGCTCGTTTGTCTTCATCATGCTTAGTTGTTCGCTGATCGATTTTGGCGTTGGCGGCGGCGGCGTTCGCGTCTCCGCGCGAAGTGAAGACAAGAAAGCGCCTGACGTTCAATACGTCACCGCCGACGAGCTGAAGGCAAAGTTGGCGAAGAACCAGCCCGTCACGATCATCGATGTTCGCGGCAGCACGGGCGTGGAAGACGACAACAAAATCAAAGGCGCCGTGTACGTGAAGTTAAGAAAACTGAAGTCGCGACTCGGCCTGCCGCCGCTGCGCGACGTGCCTCGCGATCGCGAGGTGGTGACTTACTGTGCCTGTCCCAACGACGAAGCAAGCATCCGCGCCGCACAACTGCTGACGGAAGCGGGTTTCAAGCGCGTGCGCGTTTTGAAAGGCGGCTGGGTGACCTGGAAGCGAGCGAACGGCCAGGTCGAACCGCTCGCGAAAGGAATGTAACGCGACCCGGTGAATGCTTTTCCCGCGGAAGTTCAATACAATGACGACGCAGTCAAGCGAGTCCAACAGGAGGACCGACGGTCATCTTAGAAGTTGCCAATTTGGAATGCGTGCGCGGCGACCGCAGGCTTTTCAGCAACGTGAGTTTTACCCTGCCGCCTGGCGGCTTCATGCAATTGACTGGTCCAAACGGCAGCGGGAAGACGAGTTTGCTGCGCATCATCGCCGGACTGATGCAGCCTGAGAGCGGCGAGATCCGTTGGCAAGGCGCGAAGACGAGCACACTCGCCGAAGAATATTCTCGCAGCATCACTTACATTGGCCATCGCAACGGTGTTAAGGAAGAGTTGAACTCGATCGAGAACCTTCGCGTCGCGAGTGGGATAGCGGGCGCCGAGATCACTCACGAAGACGCACGCGACGCGTTGGCGCGAGTTGGTCTGGCAGGTCGCGAAAATTTGCCGGCAAGGTTTTTGTCAGAAGGTCAGCGTCGCCGTTCGGCGCTGGCGCGACTCATAACTTGCGGCACGAAGCTGTGGCTGCTCGATGAAGTGCTCGCGTCGCTCGATCACGCAGCCGGAAAAATAATCGAGTCTGTCATCAGTCAACATTTGAACCAGGGTGGGATGGCAATTGTCGCAACGCATCAGGAACTCCACATCTACGCAGGTTCGTTTCAGCGGCTCGAACTCGAACCCGGCGCTCCCGGCGGCGCAGGGGCGTGATAGCCGACGTGAGCGCCCCTTCCACTCTCTCAATGTTTCGCTGGATCGTTGCGCGCGATCTGACGCTGGCGTGGCGGCGACGCGCGGACGTTTTGTCGACGCTCTTCTTCTTTGTCATCGTCGCGAGCCTCTTCCCTTTGGGAATTGGACCAGAGACGCAGTTGCTGCGATCGATCGCGCCGGGCGTCGTTTGGGTGGCCGCGCTGTTGGCGTCGATGCTTTCGCTTGGTCGCCTGTTCGCAAACGACTATCAGGACGGCACGCTGGAACAGATGCTGTTGACGCCGCAGCCGCTGTATCTCGTCGTGTTGGGAAAAATTTTCGCGCAGTGGTTGGTGTCTGAAGTTCCACTGGTGTTGATTGCGCCGCTGATTGGAATTCAGTTTGGACTGGGCGCAAACACGCTGCTGATCCTTTTTGTATCCTTGCTGATCGGCACACCGATTTTGAGTTTGATCGGATCGATTGGAGCCGGGCTGACGCTCGGCTTGCGCGGCGGCGGTGTTTTGATCGCGCTGCTGATCTTGCCGCTTTATATTCCGGTGTTGATCTTTGGAGCCGGCGCGGTTGACGCAGTCATTGTCGGGACGAGTCCCGCAGCAAATCTTTATCTGCTGGCGGCGTTTCTGGTCCTGTCGCTGGTTTTTGCGCCGTGGGCAACTGCCGCCGCGCTGCGGATATCGTTGGAGTAGGGCTGAACTTCTGACTATTAACCGCCAAGACGCCAAGGTCGCCAAGCACTGATCGCCAGGTAAACGAAATTCAGTTTGGTTCAGAATTAATTGATTCTCTCTTGGCATCCTTGGCGTCTTGGCGGTTCACAAAGTCGGAAACAAAACGCGTCGGACACGAAAAATGAATCTCTACAAATACGCAGCTCCCGCCGCTTTCTATCCACTCGCCGGCAAACTGATTCCCTGGTTTGCCATTCCAGCGGCCATTCTTTTCGCGGTCGGGTTGTACATCGGCTTCTTCATCGCGCCGACCGACTTCCAGCAGGGTGACGCCTATCGCATAATGTTTATTCATGTGCCGGCGGCGTGGATGGGGATGTTCCTGTACGTTTTGATGGCTTTTTACGCGGGCATCGGTTGGGCGTTCAACGCCCGGCTGTCGTCGATGATGGCGTCGTCGCTGGCGATCACGGGCGCGTTGTTCACCTTGCTTTCTTTAGTGACCGGCGCTTTCTGGGGCAAACCCACCTGGGGCACGTGGTGGGTTTGGGACGCGCGCATGACGTCGACGCTGATCCTGCTTTTTCTCTACGTCGGATTCATTTCGTTGCAAGCGGCGACTGACGATCAGCGTCGCGCCGATCGCGCCGGCGCGGTGTTGGCACTGGTGGGCGTTATCAATGTGCCGATCATTTATTTTTCGGTGCAGTGGTGGAACACGTTACACCAGGGCGCGACGATTAGAATTCTCGGCAAGCCGTCGATCGCGCCGCCGATGTTGGCAGCGATGCTAATCATGCTCGCCGCGTGTTGGCTGTACTCGATTGCGATTGTCTTGATTCGTCTGCGCTGCATTATTTTTGAACGCGAACAAAACGCGGCGTGGATCACTGAAGGAGCGGCCTAGTTATGAAGTGGTCGGAATTTTTTACGCAGGGCGGTTACGGATTCTACGTTTGGGGTTCCTACATTGCCGCGCTCGTGGTACTTGGTGGAGAAGTTGTGCTACTAATGAGGCGCCGGAAAGCATGCAAACGCGTCAGTCGCGATCGCGATTAGCGTCGCGGAAGTGAGAGCAATACTATGAAACGTCGTCATAAACGAATTGCATTTATCGTTGTCGGACTCGCTGGACTGGGGTTGGCCGCGTATCTGGCCGCGCAGGCCTTTCGCAGTAATCTCGTTTTCTTTTATAGCCCGTCAGAGGTGGTCGCGAAAGCTGCGCCCGTGGGCCGCACGTTTCGCGTCGGCGGGTTGGTCGAGAAGAACACGCTCAAGCGCGACAACGATGGACTGACCGTGCGCTTTACCGTGACGGACACCGCGCAAAGCATTCCCGTCGTTTACAAAGGTATCCTTCCCGACCTGTTCAAGGAAGGCAAAGGCTGCGTCGCGCAGGGACACGTCGGGACCGACGGTGTGTTCTATGCGGACCAGGTGCTCGCGAAGCACGATGAGAACTACATGCCGCCGGAAGCCGGAAAAGCGATCGACAACGCCAAGCACGACAAAGAAGCGGCGAAGTCAGTGGTTTACTAACTACTTTCATGGTTCCTGAAATCGGACAGTTTGCGTTAATCCTTGCGTTGCTGCTCGCGCTCGTGCAGGCGACGTTGCCGCTCATCGGCGCGTCGCGCGGCAATCGCACGTGGATCGCCGTCGCTGCTCCCGCCGGCCAGGCGCAGTTTATCTTTGTCGCGATTGCGTTCTGCTGTCTCGGTTATTCATTTATCACTAACGACTTCTCGGTCCTCAACGTCGCCACCAACTCCAATTCGCAACTCCCGCTGCACTATCGCCTCGCCGCCACCTGGGGATCGCATGAAGGCTCGTTGCTGCTCTGGACGTTGATGCTCGGACTCTGGACCGTCGCAGTTTCACTCTTCAGCCGCCACTTGCCGGACGAAATGGTTGCGCGCGTGCTGAGTGTGATGGGGATCGTCAGCGTCGGTTTTCTCTTGTTCATGTTGCTGACGTCGAATCCGTTTGCGCGCTTGGTTCCGGCTGCGGCTGACGGCCGCGACCTCAATCCCCTGCTCCAGGATCCGGCGATGGTCGTGCACCCGCCGATGCTTTACATGGGTTACGTGGGTTTTTCGGTCGCGTTCGCGTTTGCGATTTCGGCGCTCATCAGTGGCCGGCTCGACGCCACCTGGGCGCGCTGGTCGCGGCCATGGACCACCGTCGCCTGGATGTTTCTAACCTGCGGCATCGCGCTCGGCAGTTGGTGGGCCTACTACGAACTCGGCTGGGGCGGTTGGTGGTTTTGGGACCCGGTCGAAAACGCTTCGTTCATGCCCTGGCTCGTCGGCACTGCTCTGATCCACTCGCTAGCGGTCACTGAAAAACGAGGCGGGTTCAAAAGCTGGACGGTCTTACTTGCGATCGGCGCGTTCTCCCTCAGTCTGCTCGGAACGTTCCTGGTGCGCTCGGGTGTTTTGACTTCCGTGCACGCGTTCGCGACCGATCCGAAGCGCGGCGTCTTCATACTAATCTTTCTGTTTGTAGTAATTGGCGGTTCGCTGCTGCTCTACGCGTGGCGCGCGAAACAAGTCGGACTCGGCGGCAAGTTTGAACTGATCTCGCGAGAGTCGCTGTTGCTTTCAAACAATGTGCTGCTCGTCGTCGCCGCCGGCTCGGTCCTGCTGGGCACGC
>Ga0070686_100001249_pt1 | contig 14442 bp, 11 predicted proteins | sample KBSS23LmetaG_FD_65654 | JGI IMG/M metagenome (GOLD analysis project Ga0070686, IMG submission 65654) | Switchgrass rhizosphere microbial communities from Kellogg Biological Station, Michigan, USA - KBS S2-3L metaG | ecosystem: Host-associated > Plants > Roots > Rhizosphere ... | reverse complement strand
CAGTACACAGAACCCGAGAACGCAGAACCCGAGAACCCCGAACCGAGAACCAGAACCGAGAACCAGAACCGAGAACCAGAACCGAGAACCAGAACCGAGAACCAGAACCGAGAACCCCGAACGCCGAACCCCGAACCCGTTCTGGCGTCAGCGTCGCGTTTTCTGGTGCACGTACCGCGCGAGCGCCTGCACGTGCTCGACTGGCGTGGTCGGCAGAATGCCGTGGCCGAAGTTGAAGATGTGACCCGGTCGGCCGCCGGCGCGGTCGAGGACGTCGTCGGTTGCAGCAAAGACGCGATCGAGCGGGCCGAGCAGCAGCGTCGGGTCGAGATTGCCCTGGATCGCGCGATCGCTGCCGATGCGTTCCCACGCCTCGTCGAGCGGGGTGCGCCAGTCGGCGCCGATCACGTCGCCGCCGGCTTCGCGCAGCAGGTGGAGGATCGATGCGGTCCCGACGCCAAAATGAATCGTCGGCACGCCCGCGCCGCCGATGCGGTCGAAGATCTTCTTGGTGTGCGGCAGGATGAACTCGCGGTAGTCGGCCGCGTTCAGCGCCCCGACCCACGAATCGAACACCTGCACCGCATTGACGCCGGCCTCGATCTGCGCCATCAGGTAGTCGCCGATCACGTCGGCGATCGTGTCGCAGAAGCGGTGCCACGCCTGCGGCGACCCGTACATCAACGCTTTCGTGTGCGCGAAGTTGTTCGAGTGGCCGCCCTCGATGGCGTAGGAGGCCAGCGTGAACGGCGCGCCGGCGAAGCCGATCAGCGGCACGCGGCCGCTGAGCGCCCGCTGAACCTCGCGGATCGCTTCGAGCACGTAAGCGAGGCCCTCGCGCGGATCGAAGCGGCGGACCCGCTGCAGATCGGCTTCCGTGCGCAGCGGGTTCTCGATCGCCGGCCCCTCGCCGCGAATGAAGTCGAACCGTACACCCATCGGTTCGAGCGGCAGCAGCAGATCGGAGAACAGAATCGCGGCGTCGACTTCGATGCGGCGCACCGGTTGGAGCGTCACCTCGGTGGCGAGATCAGGTGTGCGACAGAGATCGAGAAGCGAATAGCGCTCGCGCAGGCTGCGGTACTCGCTCATGTAGCGCCCGGCCTGGCGCATGAACCAGACCGGCGTCGCGTCGACCGGTTGCCGTCGGCAGGCTTTGAGGAATCGACCGCCGGACTCGTTCAGTGCGTCACCTTGAGCAGGTTGCGAGCGAGCCCCACGAGATCTTCGAGCCACAGCGGCTTGAAGCGCAACTCGGCGCCGAGTTCGCGAAGTTCGTTCGACACGGCATCGTCGAGGAAGTAGTCGCCGGTCACGATCGCGACTGGTGTCGAGCTGTGCTCGTCGCGTGAACGGAGGCGGCGCAGGAATCCTAATCCGTCGACGAGCGGCATCCGCAAATCGAGGATGATCGCGTCGGGATGGCTTTGCTCAGCTTCCTGGAGGCCCTTTTCGGCGCTGACCGCCGTGCGCACCTGATACCCTTCGAGGCGCAGCATGCGCGCGAATGTCTGCGTCACACCCTCATCGTCATCGACGATCAGGATCTTCGACGTGGATCGGTCAGCACTGATTGCTGGCACTGGGGTATTGTAACCTACGCCTGCTCAACAGCATCGCGGGTGCTTTGCGGAAGAGCTTGACAGATTCATGCTAAACTTTGCAGTTTCGATCTCAGTGCTTATCCAACGGTTTGGAGGCGCTCGTTGAGTCCGATCCTGGTGCGGCCCGTTCGTGAGCAGCTCGAGCACGACCGCATAATCCGCCTGCTGCACGCCAAGTTTCGCCGGCGATACGAAGCGGCGATGAATCCGGGTAACGAGCAGAACGCGGCGGTTGGAACCGGCCCCTCGGCGCTGTATCCGGACCTCCTCCTGATGTCGCAGGACAGAGGCCACAAGCTGCAAGTCGTCGTCGAGATCGAGACGGGCGAGTCGGTCAACCATCTCGAAGCGCTCGCCCAATGGGCGCATTTCGGCCGCACGCGCGCCGCCTTCCATCTGTATGTCCCCGCCGGGATGGTCGACGTCGCGCGCCGGCTCTCCGACGACAACCAGATTTACGTCAGCGAGATCTGGAGTTATCACATCGTCGGCGACCAGCCGCGCTTCACGCTCGTGCATCGCAATCGCGAAGCGCCGCCGCCGTTGCCCAAGCCGAAGCCGGCAGCGAAGCCCGAGCCCGCACCACCCGCGGACGTCAAACCGGCGGCGAAGCCAGCCAAACCTGTCGCGGCGAAACCGGCAGCCAGGACCGCGAAGGCCAAACCCAAGCCGAAGGCCAAGCCAAAGAAGGCGGTCAAGAAGCAGAAACGGTAGCGTGGCTTTCTTTCGTTTTTCCCGCGACAAGCGCGGCTACGAGCACTTCTACCTCGTCGAGCCGGTTACGAATCGGAAAGGCAAGTCGCGTCCGCGCATCCTCTACTGGTATCGCACGCCACCGAACGTCAAGGTTGGTCGGCCGCCGTTCGACGATACGATGCGGCGCGCGATCGAGGCGCAGTACCCGGACGTCACGTTCGACTGGACGAAGATCGTCGAGGCGCCGATTCCCTCGGCCGATGCGGAGAAGTGGCGTGAGCGCCGCCGCGTCGAACGCGCGGAGCGCGCCGCCCGCAAAGCGAACGTTGCCGTCGAGGTCGACGACGAGAGCGAATCGCCAGAGGAACCCGATCCCGCCGCGTCGATCGACGACGAACCGGCTGACGCGGAGCTGTCGTCGATTTTAGCGGGCGACGCTGACGGTGGCGATCTGGCCGATACCGCGTCGCACGTATCAGTCATGGGCCAGGCATCGCCCGCGGAGTCGACGCCGATCGGCACGAGCAACGCGGCGCCGCAAGCAACGGCTGACAGCGGACGCGGCGCGCGGAAGCGTCGGCGGCGGCGCCGCGGCCGCGGCCAATCGGCATCCAGCGCAAGCGCGACGCCGGCCGATGCAGCGGCCGAATCGCCGGTCGAGGCAGCAGCCGAGACGGCGAGCGAGGCGCCCGGATCCGCCGCCGCCGACCACGCGTCAGACGATCCGATCGGCGAACCATCCGGGGAGTGATCGTATCGACGCTCGTGCCCATCGTCGCGTCCGCGCCGTCGCGCTCCTCGTCGGCGTTCTCACGGCGGCGTGGTGGGCCGGACGCTCGCTCGCGCCGCGCGTGCTGGCGCTCGTCGCCGACATCCATTCCTTCGGCGCTGCCGCGGCGATCGTCTTCATCCTCATCTATGCCGCGTCGGTCGTCGCGCTGATCCCGGCGACGGTTCTGACGATTGCCGGCGGCGCCGTCTTCGGCCTCGTCAACGGCGCGCTGTATTCGTTCATCGGCGGCGCGATCGGATCGACCGGTGCGTTCCTGCTCGGGCGTTACGGCGCGCGGCGCTTCATCGAGCGCTGGCTGGGCGCGACGCCGCGTTTCGCGGCAATCGATCGCGCCGTCGCGAAGCAGGGGTGGTGGATCGTCTTCCTGTTGCGGCTCTCGCCGGCCATGCCGTTCAACCTGTTGAACTACGCGCTCGGGCTGACGACCATTTCGGTGTGGGACTTCGTGCTGGCGAGCTTCGGATCGATTCCAAGTGAGCTGCTCGGCGCGTACACCGGCAAGGTCGGCGGGGAAGCGCTCGCGCTGGCGGGCGAAGCCGAAGCGCCGCGAAACGCGTCTTATTACGTCGTCCTGGTCGGCGGTTTGGTGGCGACAGTGGCCGCGACATTCCTCGTCACGAGAACCGCCCGCCGAGCCTTGCGCGATGTATAATTCCGGTGCTATGACCCTGAAAACTAACGGTTTCTGGTCCACTGGACTGATGGTGGTCCTCGCGGTCGGGCTGTCGGCGCAAACTCAGCCGCCCGCACCGTCCGCTCCGCCCGCAACGCCTGCGGCGCAGGAGAAACCGACGTTCAAAGTCACGGTCGATCTCGTCACCAACGATGTGATCGTGCGCGACGACAAGGGCAACTTCATCCCCGACCTCAAGAAAGAAGAGTTCGAGATCTACGAGGACGGCGTGAAGCAGGATATCTCGTCGATGACGGTCGTCACCGGCGGGCGGGTCACCAACGTGCTCGCGCCGCCACCGCCGCCGCCGCCCGAAGGGATCATCCTGCCGGCAACGCGGCCGCGCAACGACGTCTCGGGACGCATCTTTCTGTTCTTCGTCGACGATCTCCACCTGCAGTTCCACAACACCGGCCGCATCCGCGATCTGTTCAAGAAGATCTCGAAGGAGCTCGTGCACGAGGGGGACATGTTCGGCATCGTGTCGAGCGGCCCCTCGTCGATCGCCGTCGACATGACCTACGACAAGTCGAGGCTCGACGAGGCGATCAAGAAGATCGCCGGCAACGAACTCAAGCCGACCGACATCATCAACGGGCCGTCAGGTGCGGAGGGGCCCAGCGAAGTTCGCTATCGCGCTCACGTCGCCTTCTCGACGGTCAACGATCTGCTGAACAACCTGGAGTCGGTGCACAATCGCCGCAAGGCGCTGGTCTACGTGAGCGACGGTTACGACTTCAACCCGTTCCAGGACGCGCGCCTCGGCCTGATGGATCCGAACTCGCCGTTCGCGCAGAACGAGTTCGCGCGCTCGCAGAACCAGATGGCGCAGCAGAACAGCGACGGCTCGAGCGCGCAGAGCGACCCGTTCGCGAATCAGCAGAAGCAAAGCGAGACCTTCGCGGACGCCGACCTCGCCCGCGAGCTCGGCGAGCTGACGCGCCAGGCCAACCGCGCCAACGTGACGATGTACACGATCGATCCGCGCGGGCTGGTGGGGATGGGCGACATCGACGAGCAGGTCGACCCGCAGCAGTGGAACGAGTTCGTCCGCAAGTCGCAGGACAGCCTGCGCGTCATCGCGGAAGAGACCGGCGGGCTCGCGGTGGTCAACCAGAACGACTTCAGCAAGGCGCTGAAGCGCATCGACGCCGAGACCAGCGACTACTACGTGCTCGGCTACTACTCGAAGAATCCCGACGCGACCAAGCGCCGCCGGCAGGTGGAAGTGAAGATCACGCGCAAGAACGCCAACGCCTGGTTCCGGAAGGAATACGTGCTGAAGCCGCCACCCGCGCCGACGGCGTCGACGAAGAAACCGTAAGGTCGCGCGGCTCAGGCGCGTCGGGCAGGTCTAGCGGGTCGAAAATCTGCTCATTCGAAGCGTATGGGTCAACCCGATCGGGTTGACCCGAAAAGTTGTGGCGTGTGGCCGTCCGACCTGCCTGACCTGCCCGACCCGTTACCCCTGCCCGATCTAGCCGGCCTTGCCCGCCCGTCCAGTCTCGCGAACCCGCAGGCCCGCCTTGGCCATCCGCGGCTTCTGCAACGCTTCCAGCCGCGCGGCTGCTTCAGTTAGATAGGTCTCGTCGATATCGCAGCCGACGAACTCGGCGATGCCGAGGCGCGCGGACGCGACCGCCGTGCTGCCGAGACCGTTGAACGGATCCATCACGCGCTGAATCCGCGCGACGCCGTGCAGCTTGAGGCACTGCTCGGGCAGTTTCGACGGGAAGGTCGCCGGGTGCGGCCGATCGCGGTCGCGCCGCTGAATCGTTTCGTAGGGGATGAACCAGGTGTTTCCGCGGCAGCGGACGCCGTCGGCCGCCTTCGTCCACCGCGCGATGTTCGACTGATCCTGGTAGGGAACGCCGAGCGCCAGCCGGTCCAGCGACGTGTCGCCGCCGGGCGTGAGGTGGAAGACGAACTCGTGGCAGTCGTTGAGGAATCGATCGCTGTTAATCGGCTTGTAATGGCCGACCGCGAGATCGCGAGTCAGCCCGGCGCCCACGCCGGCCGACTCCCGGTCGATCGCGATCGACTTGATCCAGTGGATGACGTTCTGCAGCCGCAGGTGCGAGCGCGCAACCTGGACGACGTCGAGCGCCGTCCACGGGTCGGTCGGCTTGGCGCCAACGTTCAGGAACAGCGACCCGTCTGGGCGCAGCACGCGGGCCGCGGCGGCAATCCACGTGTTGGTCCACTCGAGGTAGTCGGCGCCGGAGAGCGTGTCCTGGTAGCGGTTGTAGGCGATGCCGAGGTTGTAGGGCGGCGACGTGACGATCACGTCGACGCTGCGGGGCTCGAACCGGTTGAGCACCTCGACGCAGTCGCCGAGGTGGAAGTGCGCAGATTTTCCCGGTCCAGTGGGGACGGTCTTATACGGCTTCAGGAGAACTGACACGCTGCTTGTTTCGGCAGGTCAGTGCAAAAGCGATAGGGGTTGTGTCCGGGCGGATACGACGAGGCGGCTACGACGCCTTGCTGGCGAGCGCCGCGATCCCGAACGCCGCCGGCGTCGTCCGTTCGGCTGCGATTGTGTGGTTGCGTCGGTGGCCGTGGCTGCCGCAGGTCTTGCCCTTCTCCTCGACGTAGCTGATCTCGCGGCTGGTCGCCACTTCGCGATAGCGTCCGACTACGCAGCCACAGCCAAGCGTCGTGAACCCCAGGAGCCGAACGAGACTCATTGCGACCTCCACTCCACAACCGAGCAATATGTGTGCCGCGACATTCGGCGCGAACACGTACGCGTCATTGCTCTCTCGTTGTGTATATCGGCTTCAACGTTGCCGTGTACGCGAGCGAACGCGTTCAGATCTTTGGACGAAAAAACGTCAGCGTGGATTCGACGCGGCAGCGCGCGCTCGCCAAAAAAAACGCCGGCGCCCGATTTCTCGGACGCCGGCGTCGTGGATCGCGTCGCGGCCGGAGGCTAGGGGCTCGCGATCAGGTCAGAACCATGACAGCCAGCCCAAGCCCCGAGCCCCACGTGCGAACTTAGAAGTCGACCTTGAAGCCGATCTTCAGCACGCGCGGGGCGACGATCTCCTGCACGCGGCCGAAGTACGACGTCGTCAGCCGCGCGGCGTCGAACGCCGCCTGGCTGGCGAAGCCCTGCGTCAACGAACCGTAGCTGGTCGTCGCTGCCGCCTGCCCGGCGCTGGAATTCAGCACGTTGTGCAGTTCGGCTACGAACGAGGCGCGCCGGCCGCCGCCGATGTTGAATTTCTTGTCGCCGCGGAGCGACAGGAGATTCAGGAAGTCTGCGCGATAGGCACCCCGAGGATCGACCGGGAGGTTACGCGATCCTTGAGTGAGGCCGACAGTCAGCGTGCGGTCGTACGGCAGTCCGCTGAGCGCCTGGAAGTTCGCCCCGATGTTGATGCCCCATGCCGCCTGATAGCTGCCGAGCAGCTTGAACGCGTGCGGCTGATCGTTGCCGCCGCGGCCCTGACCGGGTCCGGCACCCACATCGACGAGGTTGTTCGGGTTCGTGAAGTCCAGCACGTTCCGGACCGTCGTGCTGTTGGTGTTGGTGCCGGACTGAACGCCGTCGAGCCGCGACCAGACATACGACGCCTGCATCTGCCAGCGGTTCGACATCCGCTTGTTCACCGACAGCTCCAGCGCCTTGTAGCGCTGCACGCACTCGATCGAGACGTTGTTGCCGCAGTTGGTGTGCAGGAACGTGTCCTTGCCGACATACTGCGATTTGACGTCGTAGAACGTCAGCTGGCGGTCGTCGCCGGTGTTACGCAGGTTGTCGGGGCCGAAGTCGGTGACGACACGCGTCGCCTGGTAGGCAGTGGTCGCGACCTGATCGCACGGCAGCCCGTAGCAGTTCTGATCCGTCGTCATGTCGCGGAACCAGCGCTGGATCCAGTCGGCGTTGAACGACCAGTTGTTCGCCAGCTCACGCTGGTAGGCGAACATGATCTCGTCGTTCTTCGGATCGCGCAGGTTCGGATCTATCCGGTTGTCCTTCGCGACGAACTGGCTCTTGAGAACGCCGAGCTCGTTGCGCTCGGCCTTGCCGTCGTTGTTCAGGTCGCCAAGGTACGACCAGGTCTGCACGCCGCTGGTCTGAATCGAGTTCGGGTTGATGGTCGCGTACTCCGACGTGTACATCGACTCGAAGTACCGGCTGTAGCTCGCCTTCGCGACGTTCTTGCCGTCCTCGGTCAGCTTGACCACCACGCCGGTGCGCGGCGCGAGGGTATTCCACGAGTAGCCCGGATCGATCTCCGAGTAGGTCGTGACCGGGAACCACTTGCCGCCGCCGCCGGTCTGTTCCGGAATCTTGCCGTCGTAGTAGGACCAGCGCAGGCCGAGATTCAGTGTGATGCGGTTGTAGCTCGCGCGATCCTGGACGAAGCCCGCGAAGTTCCGCATCTTGGTTTCCTGCGTCAGCGGCGTGTTGTACAGGAACACCTCCGCCGCGGGCGTATAGCAGCCGCTGCGCACCGTCGGCGTGCAGTTGGTCGCGCTGTTGTAGCGGATGCGAGTGTCGTCGAAGACGATGAAGCCGTCGGTGCCGGTCGGCGTCCACCAGTTCTCGAAGCCGGTCTTCAGCTGGTGGCTCGCGCCGAGGAAGCCGTCGATGTAGCGGGTGATGCCGATGTTGGTCTGGTGCCGGTAGGCGTCGCGGAAGCGCTCGCCGGTCGGCTCGGGCCCGTCGATGTATACACCGCTCGCGATGTTGAACGTCGCCGGGAACTGCTGGCTCTCCGGCAGGGCGTTGAATTCATCGGCCCAGGTGCTCGGCCAGTGCATGTGGAAGTACGTCGACGAGACCTCGAGGAACGTGTTCTGACCGAAGACCGACGTCCAGTTGGCGTTGATCAGGTTCTTCGGCGACTCCTGATGGAGCGTGCCCTGCGGCAGCGGCTGCGCGACGCCGGCGTTGCGGTTCGGCTGGAACTTCCGGTTGTAGGTCCAGAACGCCGACAACTGGTTCGACTTGTTGATCTGGTACTTGCCGCTCGCGGTGTAGTTGCGCAGGTTCGAGTCGAACGGGTTGGTGAGGCTGCCGTCCGGATTGACGACCGTGTACGACGGCGTGGCTTCGACCGTCGAGTAGTTGCGGAACGAACCGAACCACCACAGCCGATCCTTCACGAACGGGCCGCCGGCGTCGGCGTTGAAGTCGTTCAGCTTGCGAAGCGTCGGGTCGGTGACGCCCTGCGCGCGCAGATCGTCGGTGATGTTGTTACCGGTGAAGTGGTCCCAGTAACCCTTTCCGGTGATGCTCCACGAGGCGCTGCCCTTGAGGTTATTGCCGCCCGACTTCGGGATCACGTTGATGTTCGCGCCGCCGCCGCCGCCGACTTCCGCGCCCATCGCCGCAGTGTCCACCGAGATTTCTTCCGCGGAGCCGAAGTCCATGTAGTACATCGAGCCGTAGTTCTGCGGCGTGTCGGCGGTGACACCGTAGTAGTTCAGGTTGTAGTTGCTCGCGCCGTGCGCGACCATGCCGGTCGACGTGGCCGCGTTCAACCCGCCCGGATCCTGCCGCCCCATCGTCATACCGGGCAGGACGGTGGTCGACCCGAAGATCGTCCGCGACGTCGGCACCGCAGTGAGGATTTCCTGCGACAGCCGCGCGCCAACCTTGGTGTTCTCGACGTCGACGGTCGGCGACTGGCCGCTCACCGTGACGGTTTCCTGCAACGACGCGAGCTTCATCGCCGCGTCGACCGTGATCGTCTGCCGCACCGGAACGACGATGCCTTCGCGCAGCATCGGCGCGAAGCCGGCGAGCTCGAACTTGAGCGTATAAGTGCCTGAGTTCACCGCGGGGAAGCGATAGCGGCCTTGTTCGTTGCTGATTGCGGTCGGCGTGCCCATCGCCGCGGGTCCGGACAGCGTGACCGTTACGCCGGGCAGGACGCCGCCCTGGTCGTCGGTGACCTTACCCACAAGCTCGCCGAACATCTGGCCCGTCTGTGCCGCCGCCGGTGCGAGACCGAACGTCGTCACGATCGCCAGCGCCGCGAGCGCACGCGTGATCGTACGTGTCAAGGTGAACCTCCTGCTGAAGAGCGGTTGAATCGTGCCCGACAGAATACGGCGGATTGACGAAATTTTGACGACGAAAAATGACAGCGGTGCGGGTCACCGGGCCGCGCATTCGGGTATTTGGATTGTGGTGTTTCGGCATTCGGCTGCGATACCATTTTGGGATTCAGCGACCCGGATGGGACGGAGGTGTGCGTGTTGAGATCGATGGCGGTGGTAGCGGTCGCGGTGGCGCTCTCAGCAGTGGGCGTGCGCGGACAAGGTGCGTCGCCGACACCCGCGGACCTGGTGAAAGACCCGGCGGTGAAGGCCGCAATCGACGGTGCGAAAGCGACTGAGCCGCAGACGATCGAGGACCAGATTCGCTTCTGCGAGATCCCGGCGCCGTCGTTCAAGGAAGACGTCCGCGGCCGAGAGCTGCAGCGCGTGTTCCAACAGCTCGGGCTGCAGAACGTGCGCGTCGACAAGGTCGGGAACGTGCTCGGCGACTACACCGGCGCGGCGCCGCGCCCGCACGTCGTGATCGCGGCGCATCTGGACACGGTGTTTCCGGAAGGCACCAACGTCAAAGTGAAGCGCGAGGGCGCTGTGCTGCACGGGCCGGGCATCGGCGACGACTGCCGCGGCCTCGCGGTGCTGGTCGCGTCGGTGCGCGAGATGAAGAAGGCCAAGGTGCAGGTTCCCGGCACGATCACCTTCGTCGCCAACGTCGGCGAGGAAGGTCTCGGCGATCTGCGCGGCGTGAAAGAACTCTTCAATACGACGCTGAAGGACCAGATCGATCGCTTCGTCTCGATCGATGGGACCGGCATTCACGTCACCAACGTCGCCGTCGGCAGCCATCGCTACCGAATCACGTTCAAAGGGCCGGGCGGCCACAGCTTCGGCGCGTTCGGGATGGCGAACCCGATGGGCGCGATGGGCCGCGCGATTGCCAAGATCCAGGAGATTCAGGTCCCGAAACAGCCGAAGACCACCTTCAACGTCGGACGGATCGGCGGCGGCACGTCGGTGAACTCGATTCCGTTCGAAGGGTGGATGGAACTCGACATGCGCTCGTCGGACCCGGCCTCGCTCGCCGCCGTCGACGCGAACATCCAGAAGGCAATCGACGCCGCAGTGACGGAAGAAAACGCACGCTGGGGCAAGCCCGGCACGATCACGGTGACGAAGGAACTGGTTGGCGATCGGCCCGCGGGATCGACGCCGGAGAACTCGCCGATCGTGCGCAACGGTCTGGCGGTGGCGACGGTGCTCGGCTTCAACGCGAACCTGGGTGAAGGGTCCACCGATTCGAACACGCCGATGAGCCTGAAGGTCCCGGCGATCACGATCGGCGGCGGCGGCCGCGGCCGCGAGGCGCACGCGCTCACCGAATCGTTCGACACGACCGATGCGTGGCAGGGCACGCAGTACGCGATTCTCCTGGCGGTATCGCTCGCGCAGAAGTGACGGAACCACGAAGGCACGAAGAGTTACGAAGATCACGAAGTCGCTTTGTTTTCTTTAAAGCAAAGATCTTCGTGTTCTTCGTTCTTCTTCGTGGCTTCGTGGTTCCGGCGCTGTGTGTCGCAGTCGCCGGATGCTCGGGTACGCCGCGTGTCGATCTCCGCGCCGTTCGCAACCAGAACGTCCTCCTTGTAACCATCGACACGCTGCGCGCCGACGCGCTCGGCTGCTACGGCGGACCGGCGTCGACGCCGGCGCTCGATCGGCTCGCTGCCGGCGGCGTCCGCTTCGAGTTCGCGCACGCGCATGCGGTCACGACGCTGCCGTCGCACGCGTCGATTCTCACTGGCAGCTATCCGTTTCAACACGGCATTCGCGACAACAGCGGCTACCGCCTGCCGCCGCAGTCGCCGACGATGGCGACGCGGCTCGGAGAGGCGGGCTACGCCACGGCCGCGTTCGTTGCGGCGTTTCCGCTCCATTCCCGGTTCGGGCTCAATCAGGGCTTCGGCGTCTACGACGATCGCTTCGGCGACACCCGCGCGCCGGACGAATTCGCCATGCCGGAACGGCCCGCGCCGGCCGTCGTCGCGCTCGCCCGATCCTGGCTCGCGGCGCGGGGCACCGGCAGGTCTGGCGGGTCGGGCGGGTCTGGCAGGTCGGACCGCTCAACGTCGGCCGGATCTGCGCGCGTCTCCGACCTGCCTGACTCGCCAGGCCCGCCCGACCCGCCAGGCCGGCCGTGGTTCGTGTGGGTGCACGTGTTCGATCCGCACGCGCCGTACCGGCCGCCGGCGCCTTACGACGCGCAGTACGCGTCGCATCCGTACTTCGGCGAGGTCGCGGCCGTCGACGCCGCGCTTGCGCCGCTGTTCGATGATCTCCGTAACGGCTCGCAGCCGACGCTGGTCGTCGTCACCGGCGATCATGGCGAAGCGCTCGGCGATCATGGCGAGCAGACCCACGGGTTGTTCGCGTACGAGTCGACGCTGAAGGTGCCGTTGATCGTGGCGGAGATTGGCGGTTCTGCGACAGACCGCGATCGGGGTGATACCTCTCGGACGCCGGCACGACACGTCGACATACTGCCGACGATTCTCGAGGCCGTCGGCCAGCCGGTGCCGGCCGATTTACCGGGCCGGTCGCTGCTCACCGCCAGCGAACGCAGCGACGCGACCGTTCGGCCGTCGTACTTCGAGGCGATGTCGGCGATGCTCAATCGCGGCTGGGCGCCGCTGACCGGTGTGCTGATCGATCGCGAGAAATACATCGATGTGCCGATCGCGGAGCGCTACGACCTGGCTGCCGATCCGATCGAGCAGGTGAACCTCGCCGGCAGGGCGGCCGAACGCGATCGCACGCTGGCGGCCACGCTGCGCGGCTTCAACGCGCCGCCGCCCGGTCAGCGGCAGAACGAAGACGCGGAGGCGACGGCCCGGCTGCGCGCGCTCGGTTACGTCTCGGGTAGCGCGGCGGCCAAAGCGCGCTACACCGACGCCGACGATCCGAAGCGGCTCGTCGACGTCGATCGCGCCGTGCACGACGCGGTCGACGCGTTCGCCGCCGGCCGCGCCGCCGACGCGATTCAGATCTATCAGCAGGTGATTGCGCGGCGGCCGGACATGGCGATTGCTTACCGGCATCTCGCCTTCGTCGAGCGCCAGCGCGGCAACGTTGCTGGCGCCATCGAGGTGCTGCAGCGCGCGATCAAGGCGGGCGTCACCGACCCGCGGGCGATCGCGCAGCTCGGCGAGTACATGACCGAAGGCGGGCAGCTGGCCGCCGGGATCCGGCTGCTGGAATCGGTGACGAAGAATCCCGGCGCCGGCGATCTCGATGCGCTGAACGCGCTCGGCATCGCCTACGCGCAGAGCGGACGTACCGATGCGGCGCGCGCCATCTTCGAGCGCGTGCTCACCATCAACCCGGGCAGCAGCGTCCCGCTCGAGAACCTCGGGCTGCTGGCGCTCGAGCGCGGCGACGTCGTGGCGGCGACAGAGCAGTTCCAGCGCGCGATCGAGGTCGACCCGCGCTCCTCGCGGGCCCATTCGGGGCTGGGCAATGTCGCGCTGAAACGCGGCGATCGAAAAACCGCGGCCGACGAGTGGCGCCGCGCCGTCGAACTGGACCCGCGCAATTTCGATGCACTCTACAACCTGGGCGTCACGCTGGCGCGCGGCGGCAACATGACCGCCGCGCGCGGCTATCTCGAGCAGTTTCTCCGCACCGCGCCGCCGCCGCTCTATCGCCGGGAACTCGACGAAGTCGGCCGCCTGCTGGTTAAGCCCTGATATTGCGGAGGTTGATCTCCACCCTGGATTTCCACGCCGCTGGCGGAGACGTTCGCATCTTCGCGCAGCCACGTTTGTACGGTCGTGGAGAAACTGACCGTGGTGTCGAGAAAAAACGCATCGCCGCGCTGCGTGCGCGTAGGGAACTGGACCGTTCACGCCGCCGCCGTTGCCGCGTTGCTGGTGACTGCAGCCTGCGGTAACCCGGCGGCGCCGGACACGAGCACGCAGGCGACGGCGCCAACGGCCGCAAATACATCGCGGGTTGCCGGGACGGCCGAGGAGAACTGCACGTATTCGCTGTCGACGTCGCAGCAGCGCTTCGATCGCACCGGCGGCGAAGGGTCGTTGACCGTTCAGGCGCCGGCCGGCTGTTCCTGGACCGTTGCCGCCGATGCGCCGTGGGTGACGATTACTGGCGGCACGAACATGGCCGGCAACGGCACCGGCACGATCACATATCGCGTCGCAGCGGCCGCCGAGGATCGGACCGCGACGCTGACCGCCGCCGGCCAGCAGGTCGCGATCGTTCAGGGCACTGCTGGCGTCCCTCCGGCACCAACAGCCGCGCCCTGCGCGATCAGCGCGGTCGCCAGGCCGGGGGCCTTTTCCGCAACCAGCGGTAGCGGCACGCTCGAGGTGACGAGCGCGTGCGCATGGGTGGCGACCGTCCCGTCGTGGATCACCGGCGTAACCCGCGGCAGCGGCACTGCCGCCGTGCCGTTCGCCGTCGCCGCGACGACCGTCGCGCGCGACGGGACGATCGTCATCTCGCCGGCTGCCGGCTTCTCCGGTTCGCCCGCCTCCGTTCGCGTCACGCAGGCAGCGCCTGCGGCGTCGCCAACGGTCGAACTGACGGGAATCAACCCTTCGAGCGGTGTCACCGACGGCGGCACGGCCGTGACCATCACGGGCGCC
>Ga0070686_100001248_pt1 | contig 14443 bp, 20 predicted proteins | sample KBSS23LmetaG_FD_65654 | JGI IMG/M metagenome (GOLD analysis project Ga0070686, IMG submission 65654) | Switchgrass rhizosphere microbial communities from Kellogg Biological Station, Michigan, USA - KBS S2-3L metaG | ecosystem: Host-associated > Plants > Roots > Rhizosphere ... | reverse complement strand
TCTTCTGGGTGCGAAGATCGTCGGCATCGAGGCGTTCGGTCACAGCCGGATACCCGCGTCTCTTGCGCGATGGATGGCGTCGGAGATGGCGTCAAGTCTCCCCGTGGGATCGGCGCCGAATGGCGGTTCGTACACGGCATCGGGTGGGGGTGGGACCACCGTGATGGTCGGCTCGTCGGTCAGGGCCAGATGCCAGTCAAGATCGGCCGCGGTAAACGGATCGATAGGCTGGCTGCATGTCGCGCACGTGGCCTGTTCGCCCACCCGAGGTTTCGTGAGATGGGGACCGACCCGCATGTCATCGAGGTTGGCACGCTCGGTTCGGTGATAGGCTCGGGTGAGATACAGCGCCGTCTCCCCGCATCCAGGCGGGTGCTTGTGGAAGACCGGTCGCCAACCCGTTTCGGGATCGAATCGTCGCGGGGTTGGGGCTGGAGTTGGGATTGGGATTGGGGTTGGGGTTGGGGTTGGGGTTGGGGTTGGGGTCCGCTCAAGCTGAGCCAGCCGCTGCTCCAGCAGGGCACAGCGCTCTTCGAGCACCCGGATGCGGTCTCGATCACTCACCGGGCGCAAACCAGCCGATGAACAGCTCCCCGGCCCCATCCAGATAGGCCCTCGGGACGGATAAGAGGTGCGGCTGACCGGGGTGGGGGACCATCTCGATGGTGCAGGACAACTCGATCCACTGGGAGACGGTCGGGATGTAGACTCGGGAGATGTGGTTACAGGTTCGGGGCACGATCTCGGGGACCAGCGCCTGGGGTGGGGCCGGGGGGTCGGGGTGGCCGACCCCGTTCGTATAGGGAGCCGGGACGGGTTGCATACCTGGGGATGCGGACAGGGCAGCGGGGGAGAACAGGTCGTCCGTCTCTTCCCGGGACTCGCGGGATCGCCGTCGTCGCAGCCTCCGCTTCTGGGATGGCGTCAGAGCGTCTGGCTGGGCCATCGCCAACGGCCCTCCTTGGGAGTCCGGATGGGAAGAGACAGACAACAAATCCCCCGGGACCAGCGACACCGTGACGGGCCCCTGACTGGGTAGGTTGGGAGCACGTCGGCGTTGTCGCCGGGCTTGGAGGTCAGCATGGGGGGATGCGGGATCGATCAGGGCGGGGTAGGGGTGGGTGCCCGGTCGGGCTAGACCCTGACCGTTCCGGATGTGGGGGTCCGCATCAAGCTGATGCTGCGGGACCAGGGCCGAGGCCGGATCTCCGGTCAGCCCGAGCATCTCCCGGGCCTGATCGAAGGTCGGGAACCGCCCGTCCAGGACCCCCCGGGCATAGGCGTCGATGGAGCTCGGGTTGCCCGGATCGAGCCCAGCCGCTTCAAGCACCCGCTGGACCTCCCGCTGGGTGACAGGCTTCGGCGGGGCCGGCGGCGGCGGTTGCCCGTCCCGGAACCGGGACGCCCACCTGTCCGGGGTCGAGCTCGGGGGTCGGTCTTCGAGCAGGGCAGGCGGCAACGAGGTGCCCGGATTGTTGTCGTACGGGCTGTGATACTGGGATGGACCGGGTATCCGGTACCCCAATTGGGCCCGCCGAGCGTTATGGTCATCCAGCCGGGCCGAGGCCCAGTTGGCGTCGACCGTGCTCTGGATCACCGTCCCCCGGGGAACGACCCGTGGCCCGTAGCTCATGACGAGTCCAGTCTACCCCACGGGACCGACGAGGACAACGTGTTTTTGGGACGGTCTGGCCGGTATGGGTGCTCGGTATGGGCACACGAGAGAGATCCACCGGTGCGGCAACACGAGTGGACTTTTCAGGATTCTCCAGTGCGGCAACACTGGTGGACCCCGGTGGACCCGCTGGTCTCCTGTCGGCTGCGTCTGCTGCATGCGGACTGGTGCTCGATCCCAGCGACCAGGAGTAGCCGAGGTTTTCGCCAAGCTACCCAGCGGGCTCCAGGGGTCCCTACGTGTTTCCCCAGGGGGGGTTTCCCCCGAGTCAGCCCTCTGACAGATCGAGTCCGTTGACCCCGATAGCGTACCCCAGCCCACGTATCCTGTCAAATCCCCCGATCTCGGGGGTCGAAAGGGACCCTACCGGTCACTCGAATGTGCAGTAGCGCTGAGTGACTTATTTTCGCATATTTGACAATTCATCTCAAAATGAAGTAGTGGCGAAAATCTATGTACATTGTTGCGATGCACAGGCTAAACCCGGGACCGTCGCCTCCCCCGCTTGATCGGCCATTTCCTCGCTTCCTTGCCCCTCCGGACCGCGTGTTTGCGACGGTTTCCCGAGTTTTGAGACGAAGCATTTACACAAACCGGACTTGTTTGGTCGCGACGGATCTGAAAGCCTGTGTTGGGGGTGTTTGGGGTGGGTGAATCCATCCCTCTCGGTAGCCTCTCCTGGTAGAGACTGGCCCCATCCTCGATAGCTGCGTAGTTCGGAACCTACCGCCCCTGAGTGGGGGGCCAAATGGCCCAAACCATAACCCGATATCACAGGCATCTCTATGGCCCCTGGAATCACGCTGGGTCAGTTGAATTCCGCTGTAATCCAAAGACTACTTCCGCTGTCATAGCACCGAGGGAGGGAGGGATCGGAGCGAAGCGGAGATCCCTCCCGACGGGTGCGGAGACGGAGTAGTCGATACAGCCCGTAGGGTGAACTCCTGGCCACTACACTCACAATTCGTGAACGCTCATATCTGATGCAACTGTCTTGGCCGTTCCCTTCGAGTCAGTGTCGTGGGGATGCGCCGTAAGCTTCCGCCAATGCGTCAATTCCGGACGAATTTTAGATGCATCGAAAATTTCAAGTAACGCTGCTGTCGCATCATCCTTCTTTACATTCCCGTTCGTGCGACTGCCCCAGTCGGGCTGGTCCGTCAAAGAGATTCTGACCAGGAGGGATGCTTGCATGCAAGCATGACGTATCTCAACCGGACATGTGTTGAGTTTATGCGACAATCTCCGTCTCAATACGACATTCTCACAGTAAAATGAAGATTTTGCTGCTACTTCAACACGTGAGAATCAGTCCGAATTTCCTTGTTCCCTCCGATTTCTTGTGAGATGCAGGTAAACAACTGTGAGAACATATGTTTTGATCGAACGACCAATCAACGCGGTTTAGGACTGAACTCTCCCGTACTCCGAGGCTCTCACTCCTGGTCACTCTCTACCGCCCAGCATCTCACCACATCACTGCAACAAAGTTCAGCTGAAGTGTCGCACTAAAGTAGCCGTTTTTTCGCGACTCTATCGTCTCATTAGCGCGCTACTGAGGTAAAGGTATTCGTGATTGTCCTCACAGTTCATGGTTTGTTGACCGTTCGTGCAGGGTCGTTCGGTACCTGTTTTAGCTGGGAATGTTACAGTTGTGTTTCACTATTGACTCGGAGAGAGACCCTATCCGTTTGCTCAAAGTACCGAGTTTTGGGCAGTCGGCTGCTATGTGTGACGGATGGCACCATTCTCCTGTCTGCTAGATTCCCGTTGCGGCCTCCACTGTCAGCAGCGGTGACCGTGACCAGTACCTTGACAATCGAATCCGTCTAGCAGGCAGTGACCACGCTTCTCAACCGTGGTCGCCGCCATGCTGACTGCTACTCCGAGTCTTATCGGTCGCGGCCAGGATCGTAGGGATTGCCCCTGCCCCTGGTGACGCAATGGGAGCCACTGGCGGCCGACTGAGCACCATGTCGCGGTATACGACACGCTATGCTGGCAATCCTGCTCTGGCAGGTGGGCCGTCTGGAGAGTTTCGAAAGAAGCGCTCGCTACAGACGCAGCATGCTCCCTACGTGGCGATACGACCCTGTTTTGACAGGGAAACGGTCACATCATCGTTGGGACCACCAGGAGAGAATCTCACGCATCTGTGAGGTATCGCGACAAGCGCTGTCTCTACCGCAGACCGTGTGACCGTTACGGCGGTCACCAGCCTAGAGACACTGACCAGCGCGACGCTCAGGAGGGATTGACCTTTCACGGGCGAGGATTGCAGCCAGGAAGTCTGATAGGCAAGCGTCTTTTGGGACGGTGTCAGATTTCGCGGTTCGATGGTCCGAATAGAAGAGCGCGCCAACAGGCTTTAGCACCGTCCTGCCCGAGCAACAAACCTATGGGTTTTGGGCTTAGTCGGAACGATGCACCACGAACGATCCCTGTACCTAGCCTATGGGTCAATCAAGGGCAGGTGACGTGGGTGGGCTGTTGGCACGTATGCGGCAGCATGGGTTTTCCCTGGTCTGGCGCCACCGTCTGGGAGTGACCGTACCTACAAGCGGACTCAACAACTCCCCACGTTGGCACCCATCAGGACAATCTATGCTGGCGACATGCGGCAGCAAACAGAACGACCAGGACTGAGGTTTGCCTCAGTCCTGGCCGCTTTGTGCGTCAGGGAAACCTGTGAGTTGTTGGATACCTCACAAATCCCTCCGATGATGGCAGACGGGAATCTGCCGAAACGCACGAACTGAGAAACGGTCACACCCCGTGTGACCAGGAGTAACCATCGTGGCAAAGAATACCGAGATCATGTCTGCGTTGCAGATGATCATGACGCGTCTTGATGCTCAGGACGCAAAGATCGCCGCCTACAGCGGGATCGTTCCGACCGACCAGACCGACCAGACCGACCAGACCGACCAGACCGACCAGACCGACCAGAAGAGCGGCACCGTCGCCACTCCTGAGCCACTCACTGGCACCGTCGCCGAAATCGGGAAAAGCGGCTACGGCATTCGTCTTGAGGGGATGGATCGCTGGCTTACCATCGGCAAGGGCAAGCACGACGAAATCGGCCCGATTTTCAAGGATGTGGTTGTGGGCGATACCGTGCGTGTCACCCGTCGCACGACGCATCGGGCGATTGCCTGCACGGTTCTGATCGGTGCCGCCAAGGCAGACGCTCCCAAGGTGACCGCCAAGGCAGACGCTCCCAAGGTGACCGCCAAGGCAGACGCTCCCAAGGTGACCACGCCGAAGGCGACCGTTGAGACGGTCACGCATCCCAACGGGATGTGCGCCTTTTGTCAGAATCAGACAAAGGGTGGCAATCCTCACAGTAACGACAAGGCGGCTGGTCTGGAGTGCGCCGTGCGCCAGTGGACGCTTTCGAACGGGCAGGGATCGTTCTACGCTGACATGCTCAACGGTGCCACGTTGGACGCGTTCTATGCCTGGACGTTGACCGTACGGCCACTAAAGATCTGGGCTCCGAATAAGAACGGTTGGAAGTACGCGTTTGAGGATGCTTCGGCATCCTCTCCCCAAACCGCGCCAGCGGCCCGTGAGACGGTCAAGGCCGCGCCAGTAGCCCGTGAGACGGTCAAGACCACGCCAGCATTCAAGACGGTGGATCTAGGCTCGCGGGGTGTTCGTCGCGTCTGTGATGCTCCTGATTGTCGGACAATGGTTAAGATGGCAGGCGTAGGTTTGTGCCCGAAGCATCAGCCGACCACGCCACCGTCTGGGAAGGGAAAGGGTAGCCGTAAGGCTACCCAGTCCACCGTCACCACCGTTGCGACCACTGCTCAGGAGTCAACGGTTGCGTTGGCCCCAACGGTCGCCTCTGAGCTTACGTGGGAAGAGAAGCTGGCAGCGGTCAAGCATCCGACAAAGGGTCGTTTTCGCGTGACGTTCGTCAAGTCGTGCGACAATCCCGAAAAGTCGGACAAGGATCGGTCGCGTCCGCTCATCAAGGTTCACTCTCCCGAATTCACGGGGCGTCCTGACCAGGACGAGCCTGGATCGTGGCTGCGAGGGAACGACATTCCCGTTTATCAGAAGATGATCGGCAAGCCGCGGTATTCCGTTTGGGATATCGATATCGACACGTTCCCTGGCAAGTCTGGTGGGCCAGTGACCTATATCCTGGCAGCAAAGCAGTGCCGTACGGCACCGACTCCTGATACCGCTGGCACCAAGAAAAGCGGCAAGAATCAGCCGCCAGTGCCTGCCAGGAAGCGTCAGGACGATAAGCCTGCTGAGAAGCGTGCTGCCTTACGGACGGCTGGTAAGGGTACTGCGGGCCAGATCAGTACTGCCCGATTGGCCGACGTGTGCCCAAAGTGCAGTCGTCGATTCTCGATGGTGGGTCGGGACGCGTCCGGACTACTCTGCAAGGTCTGCGCAGCCACCGCGTAACTGGTGAGGTGTGGCGCGGTGGGTCATGGCAAGCTGGGGCTCTGCGGGGCCAGGTAAGCCGATGTGCGGTCCACTGCGCCAAGGTATGGGAAGCGGTATGCCGCTTCACACGGCCAGGAGGTAAGCCTCCTGGCCGTTCACTTGAAACCCTGGCTATGCCAGGAGAGGGAGAGACTATGTCTCGCATGATCGATAGCCTGTATTGGAAGCTCCGCGCCCGCTTGACCTGGCATCGTTGCCAGATTCTGGGCCGCTGACATGCTCATCACCATCGATAGTCCGGTGATCACGGCATCGTTCGACGCCTCACCAGAGGCGACGATTGCCCTGGCCTGCATCGTGGTCGCCTACCTCCTGGTGAGGCTGGCGATGACGTGGATCGGCCGCACCCAACCAACAGCCTAACCGACGGCACCCAACCAATCGACCGGAGGATATCCCTGTGATCGAACGAACGACGCCACCCAATCCTCTCTGCCCGTCCTGTCACGAGGATGGGTCCGACTCGGCCGTGCTCCTGGTGGAGCACGGCTACCACATGTCCCGGGTGGTCTGGGATGACACGGTCTCTGATTGGGTAACGACGCCGGCCGATTGGCTGCATGGCTGGAATGGCGACGAGACCTACTGGCAGTGTCCGTCCTGCTCCTGGCAGGGCGACGACCCCATCGGCCTCAACGGCGAAGACTAACCGGTGCGAGGCTATGACGGCGACATGTTTGACGACGAGGATACCAATGCCATGACCGAAACCTACATCCTGGCGCACTTTCCCCGGCTTATTCAGGCCCTGATGTGGGTGGCCATCCTCTCCGAACGGGAGGCGGTCGCCTGCATCCGGGACCACACCAACGGGTATCCGTTCTCGGGCGAGGCGGTCAACCACTTCGGTGGACCCGCCGTCTGCCTCCGAGCGGCCAGCCGTGCCCGAGTCCGGCACTTCATGCTCGACTGTCGGATCGAGCGACGGCAGTTCGAAGCTCGTACTCCGGCCGACTATCGCTCCCTCGGAGGCTGACATGGAATGGCAATGGTTGTGGTTGTGTGCCCTCATGATGCTGGTGTGTCTGGCAGGAACGCTGTTCGGCCTCTGGTTGGAACGCCCCATCTGCCGCTGTGGGCACGGCTACGCCAAACACCGGGATGGTCGCAACCACTGTCAAGTGCTAGACAGCGGGCGTTGCGGCTGCTCCAGCTTCCAAGACAACCCGTACCTCCCCTTCTAAGGAGAACGACATGACCAACGCTCCACGCTTTCCCGGACACGCTGACCCCATCGTTATCACCACCACCCACATCCCTGGTGACATGTTCACCGGCGGGTCCATCAGTCTGTCGCCTCCTCGGGTCAACGGCAAGATCAATCGAGGCTTGACGGTCGAGGCCATCGTGGTCGAGCCGTTCCCGGTTGCGATCAACGTCACTTTTCTGGATGACGAGGGGCGACAGGCCCATTTGGTCCTGCACCGGAAGCACGTACGCGAGCTTATCCTCGCCCTGACCGAGGCGCTGGGCGAGCACACCTGTTCGGAGGATCTCTCATGACCTATGCACCGGGCGAGGAGCCCATCGTCGTCGTCACAAATGCACCGGAAGCCTACGATTACGGGGCGACGGTCATCGACAGCACCGACATCCCGGGACATACTTCGTTTCGGGACATGAACCACGAACGCCCGTTCAGGTCCGTCCGGATGATCCCCGACGACGGCGGCTACTACGCCCGCTACCAGCAGGACCGCTACCGGTCGGGCGGGTATCTGGTGCTGACGCCGACGGCGTGGCTCGGGTGGATCGAGGATGGCTTCATCATCCTGCCGGAAGCGGAGCCGACGCCATGAATCAAATAGTCCGGATTCTCAAGGAGTACGTCATCGCCCAGGCCGAGGCCGAGCATCGCCAGTATCCCCAGTATCAGGATCACTGGAGTGGTCCCGAATGGCGGCTGGCTCGCATCACCCGAGGCGTCCGCACCAAGATGGGGCAGGCATTCGTCACCGGCGACGTGACCATCATCCGACCCAACCGCGACGGCGATCCGCGCTTCGTCACGGCCTATAGCACCCGGAACAAAATCGACACGTCGATCCCCGCTATTCGAGTCGCCTGTCTGGAGGAAGACAACGATGCCGCTGGATCGTGATCAAGTCCGGGCACTCGAGGAGATCGTCTCTCGATCCCGGCGGACCTATCGGGAAGCCTTGCGGATGCTGACCCATCAGCAGTTGAACGACGACAAGCTGGCGGAAATGGTCGTGGATACCAAACTCGCCTCGTCGTATACCGAGATCCTCTGGCGACAGACCGGGGAGATAGCGAGGGAGCGACATGCACGACTGGCGCCACACGCCAGTGAACCTGCGCCAGAGCTTTCGGAGGGCGAGGACGATCCCCCTGCCTAACTACCCGGACGCGACGAAAATCTGGCACTACCACGTGGCCTGCCCGGCCTGTCATCCCGACCGACTCGAAGCCCTGCACCATACCGACGCCGTGCCGACCCGGGCCGAGGCGTTCAGGCTGCAAGCCAGCTTGAGCGGCGGCATCCACGGCGACGATGCCGGGCACCATCACGTCCTGCTGGGCTGTGCAGGTGCACACTGCCGCATCCATTCACTTTCGCCGGACTGAGTGCATAGGAGGGACATACTGTCGTGCTGGTTCCAACACTTGGCGACGCTTTGGATTTGACCAACGAAGCCCTGGGCGATGCGATGGAGATCGTCCGGCGCCTGTCCGATGATCCCTCCTGGCAGGAACGCTCCGAGACCGACGAGGTGGAGGTGCTCCTGATCCGTACCCGGATGATCAAGATCCAACGAGAGCTTCACGCCCTGGCCCGACTGTCTCGGGGCCGGACACGCATGGACCTGGACTGACATGCGGCGAGGGGGTATACTGTGATGTTTCTCACGTATACCCTCTCCCCGTCTGCCATCTGGAGCAGGCGACGCGACTCGTGTAGACCCCGGAGAACGGGGCAGGAGGAACGACGTGGTAGACCCCACGAACGACGAACCAACGCACCCACTGACCCAACCACGAGCACTGCCCGACACGGCCACCATCCGCCTACGCTACCGACCCCGGTTCACCACCACCGAAGCCGTCATCCTGAATACCCTGGTAAACCATTCGCCGGACATGGTCAAGCTGGACGATCTCCGACGCATCATCGGGCGGAGCTACATCAACGGTATGCCGGTGATGGAAAGCTCGGTCAAGCAGGCGATGGTCAACCTGCGGGCCAAGATCGGGGAGAAAGCCTGGAATCCGACCCAGATCCGGTCGGTGTACCGCAAGTACAAGGCGCCGGGAGCACGGTATGCGGTGGACCACCTCGTGGGATACCGCTGGGTGGACCCGTACTCGGATGAGTAGGACGATGCGTAGCATCAAGCGAGGCATCTGCCGGGACATCCTGCAATTCGTCGCCCTGCTGCTGTTGATCGCCACGTTGGTGGCGATGCTGTTCATGGACGGTTCTGTCCGCTGACCCCCTGGAGGTAGACCCCGTGGCAACCACCGTAACGAACCCGGCATCCGCATCGGCCATCCCGTCTTTGACCGCCGAGGTCACCGTCGCCCTGGCCGATGCCCCCCAGGTCATCTCGCGGCTGGCCCTGTATGACAGCGCCGAGACCAAGGGCCGGCACACACAGGCCGGCATGAGCATCCTGCGCTACGCCCTGGAGCGCTATGTCGCCTCGAACATCGACGTGCCCAGCAAGTACGAGGTCAAGGTCGAGGCCAGCGACGAGTCGATCATCATAACCGGCACGAACAAGAGCCCACGCCGGGCCAAGACCGACATGTTCACGCAGGAGATCGCCCATCCGCTCTGGCTGTCGTCGTTCTTCGAGGACGAGGACGCCTTCGAGCTTCTTCTCCCGGAGAGTGAGGCCACCCTGGCGGATGCCCTGGCCCTGCTCAGTGATCACGTCGATGCCCTCCAGGCTGAAGCCGAGGACGAAGAAGAGACCGGCATCATCGTGACCGATGAGCCGGACGAAGATGAGGAGGACGATGACGAAGAAGCCGAAGATGACGAAGACCCGGAAGAGGATGATGAAGAAGGGGATGACGAAGACGAAGACGAAGACGAAGACGACGAGTACGAAGACGATGATGAAGACGACGATGAAGAAGAGACCGAGGCCGGAACAGGAGATGTAGCCACAAATACCTGTCGGCCGGATGCTGATGGTGCTTGCACGAACACCTTGCACCAGTTGGGAGGGGAACACGGACGCTAGCTCGCTGCCGCTCCCGCACCATCACGTGGTGCTCCGGCAGGGGTATCAGGTCTGGACCTACACCCATCCGATACGGTCACCCCGTCAGATTAGACGCCTGACGGAGTGGCTGTTTCTCCGTGGACACCGAGCCCTGATCCTCCAGTGTGATCGTGAGCACTGCCGGATCTATTACCAGACCTACAGCCAGGAGGATATCGAACGACGGCTGGATCAGATCCGGCCAGCCGAGGACACCTACGTGCAGATCTCCCCGGCCCCTCAAGACTGAGGGGCCGAGGTTCTTGAGAGACCAACACAAGGATACGACCCGTGCCAAGCTTGATCCGACAGGCCACCCTCAAAGACGCCTACCGTGCCGCCCGTGAGAAGACCGTACGCCACATCCTCCTGGCCGGACCTCCAGGGGTGGGCAAGACGACCTTCTGCTTCGAGATGGGGAAGCTCTTGAAGCAACCGGCCTGGAAGTACCAGTTCCATGCCGACTCGACCCCAGCGGAGATGTTTGGGATGTACGTGCCGACCGAAAGCCAGGGATTCGAGTGGCTCCCGGGTCCCATCGATCTGGCCTACTCGAACAACGGCATCATCATCCTGGATGAAGTCGTCGAGGCCAGCGGACCCTGCAAGACCGCCCTCTACGGGGCACTCGACGACGGTCCGGGTGGGGTCATCTCCTATGTCGGACGGACCTTCATCCCGGGCAAGAAGTATAAGGCGTTTGCGACCATGAACGGTCGGCCGACCGAGGGTGGCCTACCTGACGCTCTGCTGGATCGGTTCGATGCCGTGTTCTGCATCTTCGCCCCGGGCGATAAGCAGCTTGAGGCCCTCGATCCCGACCTTCGGGAGATGTGCCTCGATGCCTATGCCGGGGCCAAAGATCCGATGCTCGGACCCATCGTCACCTACCGCATGATCCGGTCCTTCCAGAAGCTGCGGCGCATCTTAGATCTAGAGATGGCCGTGCTGTCCACCTGTCACGGGGACGAGCAGCTTACCGGGAAATTCCTGGAGGCCCTGGCGATGCGAGACCCCGTGGTAGCAGCACCGGGCGCCACCCTACCCGTGGCCACGACGACGACGAATGTTGATGTCACCCGAGGTGGACAGGGTGAGGAGGAGGACGACGAGGACTGGGAAGATGACGATGAGGATGACGAGGACGAGGACGAGGACGACGAGGACACCACGGAATGAACACCGTACCAAAGAGATTGCCGGACCCAACCAAGATGGCGCCCTTCAATCCCGAGGCAACCTGTCCCAAGTGCGGGCACCCCGAGGTTGATGCCAAGTACCGGGTGTTCGTCCAGATACTGACGAACACCAAGAAAGAATGGATTCGCCGGGAGTGCCAACGGTGCAGGTATCTCTGGGACGAAGCCTGCCTGGAGAGCAGCACACCGGACCGTGCCTGGGCTGAGGATGACGAGGACTGGGATGTCGATCAAGCGTAACCCGAACGACGACCTCGCCCTGTTCGAATTGATCGAGCCACGGGCCGGACAGTGGACGTACCACCGAGTAGATATTCGGGAGTCGGCCGTTGATACCACCAACCGAGAGGCGTGGCTGCCGGCCCCGCACACCCCGGCCCAACGACTGGCTCGGATGCACGAGGCCGGACATGCCAAGTATTCGCCGTCGTCCTACCAGGAGGAGGGCGACTGGCCCGAGCATTTCCTGGCCGTGACCCGAATGGCGATGGCCGACAAGGGGGTCAGCCTCGACCCCAACGCCCTCCAGCGCATCAGCAAGATGCTGGAGGAGAACCGGATCGATTGGTTGTTATGGGACCGACACGAGATCGATCTCCGACCCGGTCGTGAGGTGCTGGACTGGTCGCTCTGGCCCGATCCCGACAGCCTGTTGGATGCTCTGTGTACCTGCTTGCAGCTAGCGTGGACGGTCTGGGCATCTCGTGGGCTGAGCCGGAACGTCCTCAACCTGCCGCCGACCCGATCACCCGATCCCGCTACCGGTGAAACGTTCGACAAGCACTGGAAGTACCTGACCGATACCAAGCGGGAGCTTGGGGTGGCCATGATCTTCGGGTGTCTCGCCATGTACGAGAACCCGACCAACCTCCGGCGCAACGAGGTCGCGGCCGAGCTTGCGACCTTCTTCCCGGTTGAGATCAAGCAGAAAGAAGAGCAGCCCCAACCAAAACAGGAGGAACGAGAAGCCCAGGAGAAGGGTGACCGGGAAGAGCGGGAACGAGCAGCCTACGAGCAGGAGGGTGAGACGGGGGCCGGGGCCGAGGTCAAACTGCTGGGGCAGATCGAGTATCATGACCACACCACCGCACTCCGGCATAAGACCGTCCGCATCCGCCGCAAGATGACCCCGACCTCGCAGGGCGTCGATGCTCGATTTGCTCACCGCTACCTGCTGGATAAGGCCATCTTCGCTGAGCGCCGGACGACCGAGGGTGGCTTGATGATCGACGGCAGCGGGTCCATGCAGTGGACCAATGCGGACATGGCGCTGCTGGTCGAGGTCCTCCCGGCCATCCGCGTGGGCGTCTACGTGGGGCGGGGCAGCGACTTGGCTCGCTGGGATCAGAAGCCCGTCTACGGTCGGATCTGTACCATCGCGAAGAACGGATTGTTCGCCCGTTACGAGGGTCTCGATCCGGGCAGCAACGGTATGAACGACGTGGACTTCGAGGCCCTGCAACTGCTGGCCACGTGGCCGAAGCCGAGATTCTGGTTGTCGGATGGCATCGTCTGCGGCGGTAAGTATTCGAGTAAGCCGGCCGAGCATCACGAACCGGTCGGGTACTATGCCCAGTATGGGTTGCTGCATGAGATGTGCGATGCCTTCATGCGGCGGCACGAGATCCTCCGAGTGCCGGATCGAGAGACCATGCACAAACTCTTGAAGCGGCAGCGGGTCACCCTCTACCGGAACTGCTCGAACCGTGGCCTGCCGGGACGCTACGGTCACGAGGCGTGGTGGCCCGAGTCCGCCCCGCCCCTGCCCACGACCTTCTCACTCTGACCGTCACGGGCACGGGAATGGTGGGGATGCTCACCATTTTCGTGTATACTACCCGGATGGAAAAATTTTTTCTGGGGGTACCGAGCTACCGACCTTCGGATCTTCGTGTCGTGCTTCGGGTTGTGCATCAGCACAACCGTTCATATGGACAGGGAACACAACCACTCATGGCTTCGACAAAAGTACACCTGCCGGACGGCAGCGAAGAGAACGCCAGCGATGTTATCTGCGAGGACTGCGACAAGCCGGTCAGCCAGCACTCGTGCGTCAACGGGGCAGGATCGAGTGGGGGTAGCGGTGCTGCCACCGTGTCTCGTTCGACCGGCCCTCGCAAGGACCCTCGGGCTCGGCCCCAGTGCCCGCACTGCGGGGGAGCGGTCCACTTCAGCATGCCGGGTGGGCTCCAGAATGTGGAGTGCATCATGCGGCAGTACTTCATCGACCGGGGCGTGATCGTGGATGCCTACGCCACGCTGCCGCTCTACGGCATCGATGAACTGAGCACGGCTGTGACCTGGGCAAAGGACCTCAAGAGCCCGATCACCTACGGACGCATGGACTCGGCAGCGGGCGGGGCCGGGACCTATGCTGCCCTCCGTCCCAAGGCCAGCACCGACAAGGCGACCACCGGCACACGACCCCGCAAGCAGAAGGCAGCAGCGGCCGGCGAGAAGATCGAGGACCTCGCCGCCTCGGTGGTCACCCCCACCGTTCCCGCTCCGGCTGGGGATGCCGCGAATGGAGTAGCCAAACGGAAGCCGGGCCGACCCAAGAAGGTCACCATCACCGGTGCCCAGCCCGCTTCGACCCAGGCCAGGGATCAGAACCAGGAGCAGGATTCGGCTCCGGTTTCGATGGCCTCGCAGCAGGCCGAAGCGGACGAGCGTCGGGCTAAGCGGCGGGCGCTGCTGGGGATCGGTCGCTAGGTTCACCGTGATCCCATGCCGACCCACCGTGGGTCGGCGTGGGTCGTTCTCGTGGAGCAGGACATGCCGCGACAGAGTCCCCGCCTCCCGATTGCCCGAGCCCAACCGAACCCGGCCGCTGCCGCCCTCGGCGTCGGCATCTCCCCGGACAG
>Ga0070686_100001245_pt1 | contig 14451 bp, 14 predicted proteins | sample KBSS23LmetaG_FD_65654 | JGI IMG/M metagenome (GOLD analysis project Ga0070686, IMG submission 65654) | Switchgrass rhizosphere microbial communities from Kellogg Biological Station, Michigan, USA - KBS S2-3L metaG | ecosystem: Host-associated > Plants > Roots > Rhizosphere ... | reverse complement strand
TTCGGACCTCGACGTCGACGGGCCGAGTCTCATGGACCTGTTCTTTGGAGATGACGAGTTCCTCCTTCACGACCGGCCGTTTCTCGACCACGACCTCCTCTTCCACGATCGGCACACGGATTTCGCCGGTCGCGGCGCCGATTTCGGCTGCCCCGCGTGCGTCGCTGACCGGCCGGCGTTCGATATGGACCTGTTCCCGCGTCACGTCGACCTGGTCGCGGACGTGTTCGGTTTCGACATGCTTACCGACCCGGACCTCACCGCCTTCCACGGCGCGCTTGCCGATCGCACCTCCTCCTCTGGTCCGACCGTCGCGGGACACGACGGTCCAGCCGCGCACGTCAGGTTCGTTATCGGCGACCTTGAAATCGGCGTCGCTCAATCGCCGGAGACTACCGAGTGTGAAGTCGTCTGCCATGGGTCCTCCCGTTTGTGAGGTTCGCGCCAGGCAGTCTGCAAACGCGGTGACCTCAACGCGTGCGGGTGCCTGCTGCTCGCGCGCGCCGCCCGGCGGGCGCGCGAGATCGCCATCCGCAGCTCGCTCGGCGCCACGCGATGGCGCATCGTCCGGCAACTGCTGATCGAGAGCCTCGTGCTGGCCGGCGGCGCCGGCATCGCGGGATATGCGTTCTCGGTTGCTGGCGTGCGTCTGTTCGCCATCATCTTCGCGGTCCGCGAGGTCGGCGGCACTGCGGCGACGATGCCGTACTGGTTGAACCTGTCGGCGGACGGCCGCGTGCTCGCATTTCTCGCCGGCGTCTGTCTGGTGTCGACACTGCTGTTCGGGCTGGCGCCGGCTCTGCACGTGTCGAAGACCGACATCGCCGACGTACTCAAGGACGGCGGCAGGGGGGCCGCGGGCCCGCGGCACAGCCGACGCTGGACCGCCGCCTTGCTCGTCGCCGAGCTCGCGCTGACGCTGGTGCTGCTCGCCGGCACCGGCCTGCTCGTGCGCAGCTTCGTGGCACTGTACCGCGCCGTTGGCGCCGTCGACTCGCGCGACGTCGTCACGGCGCGCATCGCGCTGCCGGCGCAGAAGTACGCGACGCCGTCGGCGCGCCTGGCGTTCTTCGATCAATTCACCGACCGGCTTGGCGCAGACTCGGCGATTGACGGCGTCGCCGTCGCGAGCGAGCTGCCGTTCATGCTGCTGCGGCGGTTCCTCGTCAACACGCCGGCACGCGATCCGATCACGCTCTTCGCGGTGGCGCTGCTGCTCGTCGTCGTCGCGCTGATTGCGTCCCTGCTGCCGGCGCGGCGCGCCGCGCGGATCGATCCGGTGCTCGCGCTGCGATACGAGTAGGAAAATCTTGAAACGTGCCCGTACAATCGTCGGCTATGTCCAATCGCTGCGTACGTCGTCTTGTCGCGCTGCTCTGCGGCGCGGTCGTCTTCATCGGGTTGCAGACGAGTGTCATCGGTCAGTCATCGGCCGCCGCGCCGAGGTTCAAAGTCGATCCGTCGTGGCCGCTCGAGATGCCGAACAAATGGATTCTCGGCGCCGTCACCGGCGTGTTCGTCGACTCGAAACAACACGTCTGGGTGACCCACCTGCCCGAGACGCTGACCGAAGAGGAAACGTCGGTCCAGCAGAAGCCGCCGATCGGGACCTGCTGCGTCGCCGCGCCGCCGGTGATCGAGTTCGACGCGCAGGGCAAGCTCGTGCAGGGCTGGGGCCAGGGGGCGATGGACGACACCTCGACCTGGCCGCGCAACCCGCACGGCATCTTCGTCGATCACAACGATTTCGTCTGGATCGGCACCTATATGCATCACCGCGTGATGAAGTTCACGCGCGACGGCAAGCTGGTGCTGACCATCGGCCAGTACGACAAGAACGCCGGCAGCAACGACACGACGCTGCTCGGCGGACCGTCCGGCATCTGGGTCGATGCGAAGACCAACGAGGTCTACATCTCCGACGGCTACCGCAATCGCCGCGTGATCGTCTTCGACGGCGCGACCGGCAAGTACCTGCGCCACTGGGGCGCCTACGGCGAGAAGCCCGACGACGCCGAGAAGTTCGATCCGAAGACGATGGTGAATGGCGCGCTGCCGAAGCAGTTCTCGACGCCGCACGGCATCACCGGGTCGAAAGACGGGAAAATCTACGTCGCCGATCGCCGCGGCAACCGCATTCAGGTGTTCGACCACCAGGGTAAGTTTCTCGCCGAGAAAGTGATCGCGCCGGCGACGCTGGCCTCAGGCTCGGCGTTCGTGCCGGTCCTCTCGCCCGACGCGCAGGAGCAGTGGCTGTATGTCGCCGACGGCACCAACCACAAGATCTGGATTCTGCGCCGCGCCGATCTCGAGATCGTCGGCGAATTCGGCCGCGGCGGCCGGCAGGTCGGCCAGATGCTGCGGCCGCACGGGATGAGCGTCGACGCGCAGGGGAATCTCTACGTCGGCGAAGCCTCGACGGGACGACGCGTACAGAAGTTCGCAATCACGCGCTAGCGGGTGATCGGCTGTTTCGATCAGACGTCCACTCTGCATCCGAAGGCGGTCGCGATCGTGACGGCGGTTTCGACGTTGACGTGGGCGCCGGTGACGAGATTCTTCGACGGGTCGGCGTAGAAGCCTCGGGCGGCGACGAACTGGGCGTCGGCCAGCCGGGTCTCGAAGAAGTTCACCTCGACGAGCTTGCGCGCGAGGTCGGCGGCGCGGGCGCGCGACAGGTCGCAGCCGTTGAACAGGCAGTCGTCGAAGCGCGCGCCTCGCAAATCGGCATCCGGCAACTGCACGTTGGTGAACGTGCAGCGCAGGAACTCTCTGTTCGCGAGATCTGCACGCGACAGGTCCAGGTCGGCAAAGGCTTCGTCCTCGAAGCTGTCGCGGTCGGCGAAGGCGACGATCACTGGCAGCGCGACGCGCTCATCCCTTCAGCAGATCCGACAGGAACTCCTGTGTACCGGCGGGACCCGTGACATCGAGCGACATCGGCCCGCCCGACGGCGCGACGGTCAGCGCGAACGCGAGGAACGGGCAGCACTGGCGTTCCGCGTCGACGACGGACGCAACCGTGGTCAGCAGTGCGGCGTCGGCGAATCGCAGACGGAAGCCGCCGTCGATCGGCTCGATCTGCTCGGCCTGGAGGACGATGCCCGGCAGCAATGCGTCGCGCCGGGCGCGCAGCGCTCCGGGCTCGAGCCGGCAGGCAATCGGTTCAGTCATCGTTTCTTCGGATTGTAACCCCGGCAATCAGATCGATCGGCATCGCAGATCGACGTCGAAGTTGGCGAGCGCCGCCGCTTCCGTTTCGTAGATCGGGAACAGCGCCAGCAGATGCGTCCGGGCGAGCAGGTCGCGGATCGCCGGCGATCGCACCACGACCTTCATCTCGCCGTTCGCAGCGCCGACGATGTGGAAGGCCCGCACGAGTTCGCCGAGGCCGGCGGCGTCGACGCGCGATACCGCGGCGAGGTTCAGCACGAGGCGGCAGCCGCGGATCTGAAGCGCCTCACGCACCGCCTCGCCAAGCGACGAGGCGCTCTCGACACATAACCGGCCGCTCGCCTCGACCACGGCGATGTCGTCCAGCAACCAGGTTCGAATCAGCATGTCCTCGATTGTGCCGAAGCAGGGTCACCATCCGGTGCATCGGCGATAAATTTACAGCGCCGTCGAATCGTCGACACCGGCCGGCAATGTCGCCGCTCGATCCTGAAGGTCACTGCACAGGAGACATTCATGGATTCGATGACCACCTACGCCGCGTGCGCCCGTATCCAGACGGAGTACATCGAGATGCCCGACCTCAAGCTGACGGTCGCGCAGGTGCGACGGCTGTGCGGCCTGCGCGCCGAGGTCTGCGACGCGGCGGTTCGCGTGCTGGTCGCGAACGGGTTCCTGTGCGAGGCCGCGAACGGGGCGCTGCTGCGGCGCAGCGCGAGCGACCGGCGGCGATTCCTGCCGGCGCGGCCGGCGTTCCCGCTGCCGTAAGCGGCGACGTCGTGCGCCTCGAACGTAGCGCTACTTCGGCGTCAGGCGGAACAAACCTCCAGGATTGGCATCCTCGAGCAGCCACAGGGCGCCGTCGGGACCGACCTCCACGTCGCGAACGCGGTGGCCGATATCCCATCGTTCGGCCGGCGTCGCGCCGCCTTTGCCGTCGAACGTGATCCGGTTGAGTGTGCGGGCCAGGTTCGGTTCAGGAAACGTGTACGTGCGAATCACCGGAGCGCTCTTGGCCATTTCCGTGTCGTGCGGTGGATCGATGAGCGGCACGCTCGCCGCGCCGATCGTGCCGGCCTTCGGGTTGCCGGGCGCCGGCTTGCCGTCGAGCGTCAACCGCAGGATCTTGCCGAGCGCCTGATTGGGATCCTGCGCGGGCGTCATGCGCTGCCGATCGCCGACGGTCAGGAACAAATACCGGCCGTCTGGAGAAAACGCGATCTGCGCGCCGAACTGTCCGCCCCTGCCCTTCGGCATTTGCCGCCACAGCACCTGCAGGCCGTCGAGGCTTGCCGTCCCTGCGCCCAGCTTCAACCGGGCGCGCGCCAGCGCCAGGCTCGATCCGCCGTCGCCGGGCTCGGCGTACGTGAGGTAGACGTTGTGGTCGGTCGCGTAGTGCGGCGAGAGGAACACGCCGAGCATGCCGCCCTGGCCTTGATGCAGAACCGCCGGAACGTTCGCGATCGGCGACTTCTCCCCGCGCTCGGTCACCAGCCACACGGGTCCGACCTTCTCGGTGACCAGCATGCGACTGTCGGGCAGGAACGCGACACGCCACGGCAGATTGAACGCGGCTACTCGAGTGATCGTGAACGGCAGGCTGGGTTCGGCCTTCCGCTTGCCCGCATTGACCTGTGCATCAGCGCGCGTCGAGGCCACAGCCAGCAGCAGCGCCGCAATGCGCAACGTCGTCATCAGGGGTTGCTCCCTTCAACGTTCCGCCAGCTCAAAGCTCCATCTCGCGGCCCACATCCTCAGCCACTGCGCGCCGATACGCGAGGTCGGCGGCGACGACGTCTTCGACCGCCGAGCCGAGCGACTTGAAGATGGTGACATCACGCGGCGTCCGGCGGCCCTCAATGGTGCCCTCGAGCAGCTCACCGAGTTCGCCGATGATGTGGGCAGCGGTAAACAGACCTTCCTTGATCGCCATGACGACATCGCCCGACTCCGCGAGTGCCGCGGCGCGTGATTCGACGAACAGCCGGCTTCTGACGACGAGCGACGGATCCATTTCGCGCTGATCGGGCCGGCACGCGCCGACGCTGATCACGTGCGCGCCCGCCTTGATCCACTCACTCTGCACCACCGGAGAGCGCGACGAGGTGGCGAGCACCACGATATCCGCGCCGAGGACCGCCTGTTCGGCGGAGTCGGCGCCGACCAGCCGCGCCGTGGTACTCGACTCCATGTTCTCGATGAACGCCATCTGGTGATCGGCGGTGGGACTCCAGACCCGCACCTCAGACAGTTCGAACACACGCTCGAGCGCCTGCAGATGACTGCCGGCCTGCACGCCAGAGCCGATAATCGCCAGGCGCGAGGCGTCGTCTCGGGCGAGCAGCCGTGCCGACACCGCCGACACCGCGGCGGTGCGCACGTCGGTAATGTAGCGGCCGCCGAGCACGGCGAGCAGCGCGCCGGTTTCGGGGCTGAACAACAGGATGGTCGCGAGATGCGTCGGCAAATCGAGCGCGGTGTTCCGGCCGAACACGGTGACGAGTTTTGCGCCGAGCGCCGGCGGGTCGTGGACGTATGCCGGCATCACTGCAAAGAACTCGTCGGCAACGGGAACGACCGTTCGCACAGGTTGAACCACACCCCCGGTGGACAGCCGCCTCAGCGCGCCGTCCATCGCGTCAATGACGGCGTCCATCGGCAGCACCGCGTTGACGTCGGCTTCCGTGAGCAGGCGGAAAAAGGTCGGCGCCACGACAGCGTCGGCACCATCATCGGTGTCCTCTTCGCGATCGTCGTCGGTGGCCGATCGATCGACGCCGCCGTCTGCCGTGATGTCATTGCAGGCGGCCACGCATTCATCGCAAATGAACGCGTCCGATCCACCGATCAGATCGCTGCCTGCGGAAGGGTGACGGCCACAGAAAGAACAGCGTAGCCCTTCGTCGATTGCGGTTTCTGCGGGAATTCTCTCCAACGTCGCCATGCCGCCTCCCGCCAGATCCTGTTCCATACGCCCTCAGCATGTCGAACAGTCCGGCGGCGACAAGGTTTCATGGTCAGCGTTGTTCGACGATCAGCGTGCCGACCATCTGCGGGTGAATCGTGCAATGGAAGGTCATCGTTCCCAACGTGTTCATGACAAAGGATTGTTCACCGCCGGGGGCCAATAGGCCGGTCGTCACGAACTCGGGCAGCGAGGGGGTGTCGCCTTCCAGGTTGTGCTCCACCCCGTCGACGTTCCGCCAGCGCAGCCGCTCCCCTTCATAGATGACGAGGGGGTGGTCACCGAACGCGCCAGCTCCGAGATTGACGGCGCCGGGCAGGATGTAGGCATTGGCGATGGCGACGTCGGGCGGCGGTGCCGGTGACGTCGGTCCGGCATCGGTTCCACAGGCGGCGGCGAGGCAGATCGTCAGCCCCGTCATGACGCCATTCAGATGTTTCATCACCGGAATCCTCCGGCCCAATAGGACGACATCTGAAAAAGTCTTTCGGCCAGGTCACGTGTGGTCGATCAGACGGTCGATCCGGTGCTGGAGGCGGCGCGCCGCGCGGCGATTCAGTCCGTGAACCGCGACGAATCCCACGCAGATCACGGCAATCTGCACCGTGACGTTCGCGACCGGCGCCTGCCCGGAGACGGCGAGTCCAATCTGCAGCCCGACCAATCCCGGCATGAACGGCAGCAGGTACCAGCGCCAGACGTCCTGGACGAGATCGCGCTGGCGTTCGAGTTGACCGCGATGGAAGTCGACCGCATGCTTCACGCCCAGTTCCGCAGGCAGCTGGGTTGCGGTGCCGCGCCTGCGGAGTTGATAGGTGACGAACAACGTCGCGGCGATGACCATGACGCCGCTGACGCGGACGACGGCCGACGACTCCCACCACATGCGTATGCCGAACGCCGCGACGACGACAGCCGCGGCGACGTACTCCAGGAGGTTCCGAATCGAGACCGCTTGCTCCAGGCGCCGCGCCCGGCTCCGAATGTCGTCAAGTGATATCACGGCGTCGCCGTCCCCCTGCGATTGCCATAGTTCCTGCGCGTCGAGATCGACTCGCTCGGTCATGCCGTGGCTCCATTGAAACGCGCTGCGAGAATCCGCTTGATTCGGTGCACCTTCGTCGCGACGTTGCCGGCCGTCGTACCGGTGATCTCGGCGATCGATGCGGCGTCGAGGCCTTCGAGATACAGCAGGATCACCTGCCGATCGAACGTCTCGAGACGCTGGATCAGCGTCGTGAGCCGATCCAGCGCACGCTTCCGGTCGAGCACTTCGTCGCGATCGACGGCCACGTCCGCCACAAGATCGACAGCGTCGAGCGGAACTGTCGTCACCGCCCTGCCGCGGCGGCGGACGACCTGCGACATCGCGACGTTGTGTGCGACGCGAAAGACCCAGGTGCGCAGGGAGCACCGTTCGTCGAACGACGCGAGACTGCGCCACAGCGCGAGGTGAATCTCCTGCAGCAGGTCGCGACAACGGTCCGGATCGGGTTCGTAGCCTCGCGCCAGCCGCGCTAGCGGCGCGCCAAAGGCCGCGGCGGCGTCGACGTAGAGGCGATCCTGGCGCGTACCGGCGTCGGGCGCGGAAGCCACTTGGTTAAGGTAGTCGTTCGAGGCGGGAGCTTCTTACGGACGACCGTCCGGGTCGTGCGATTTCGACGTAGCGCGAAGCCCTCAAGCGAGCGGCCGTCGCTCGGCTGAAGCCTTCGCGCTACAGCGATTCCAAACCGCGCTGCAGCCGGACGCTACTGAACGGGCTGGGTCGTCTCTCGCTGCGGGTTCAGCCAGACGGCGTTCACGAACCCGGGATTGCCGGCCGAGTCCCACACCGCGAAGCGCACCCACGACTTGCCGGTCGCGTCGAACGGGACGGCGAAGTGCTTGCTGCCAAACGCCGGCAGATCGGTGGCGGAGATGATCTGGCGGTCGATCTTCTTACCGTCGCCCCACACCACCTCGACGAATTCGAGCGGGAACGTCCAGTTCACGTCAGCGCTCACCGTCCGCTTGCTCCCGGTTCCGGTGACCGCGAAGTTCGTCACCAGGATCTCGCCCGTCGTCACGAAGAAATTGCCGTCGCGCATCGCGCGCAGTACCGGAGTCCAGTCCTCGTCGGGACCGGGCACGCGATCGAGCTTGAGATATGCCGTCTGGTATCCGGAATAGAGGTTGTCTTCCGGTCCCTGGACGTAGGTGTCGATGTCGGGCAACAGATACTTCGGGCGCAGACCGCTGTTCGCGTTCAAGTTGTTCATCGTGTCGGTCGCGTCGAAGCTTCGCCACTCGGTCATCCGCTTCTCCGACAGATCGACGCCCATCGCCTGCGTAAAGTCGAGACCTAAGAAGATGTCGTTCTTCGCAAACGGTTTGTCCCAGTAGACGTCCGGCTGGCCGCCCGAGCTCTTCGTGCGCGGGTGCGACGTGTACCAGTAGCCGTGTTCGGTCTCGAGCATCCGCTGCAGATCCTCGGCGCTGCCGAGGTGGTAGACCTTGCCGTAGACCGGATCGGTTTCGGTGAACGGCTGCCCGTCGGTGCGCACTCTCGAGAAGTACACCGGCTTCGGAAAGAGGACGTTGTAGTGGCCGCCGAAGTACACGTTCGGCTCTTCCCAGGGCAGCACCAGGAAATCCTTGTCGGATGCCCGACGCGACGCCTCTGCGTAGTCCTTCTCGTCTTTGAACCGCAGCGGCCCTGGATCGTTCAGGTGCATGTCGCCGTGAAAGTCGCTGAGGCCGACGATGTTCAGGCCGAGCCCCTTCATCGCCGCAAGATCAGGGAGCGGCGTGTCGAGCGATCCCGTTGCCCGCACGCGTTCGGTGAACCGGAGATGCCAGTGGTTGGTGAACGTCTTGTAGCCGGGCAGCGGCGCGTAGGTATCGCCGTGCGTAAACGCCAGCACCGACTGGCGCGTCGGCTCGCCGGCGTCGGGGCTCGCGTAGAAGTACATCCCCATGTGCTGCAAGGTGCCGGGCGGCGCGTTGTAGAGCGCGAAATCGTCGATCTCACCGCGCAGCGTCGATTCCTCGTGCTCGGCCTGGCGCACGCCCATGCCGAACTGCCTGTCCGCGTCTTTCCGGTACCACACGTACCCGAGGTTCTTGTGGATCTCGCGCGCCCAGAAAAACTTGTGCGGCGCCGGGAAAGTCGCGAGCGATCCCGATTTGCCCTCGGCGACGAGCACGCGGTTCCTCGCCTTCAGCGGCACCATCGTCTCGTTCTTCACGCCGCCGAACTGGTATTGCTGCGGGCCGTCGGCGGTATCCCGCCACATCACCCGCGGCAGCACTTCGGTCGAAAACCCTTTCAGGCCCGCGTCGTATTTGTAGGCGACGAACTGTTCGTCGGTTTTCGCAATCGCGTCCATGCGGACCAGATTGGTGCCGCGATAGACGGTGAACTGCAGGCTGCCGGAAAAAATCCCCATCGACAGGCCTGGAAAATTCACCTCGAGCCGCGCGCCGTCGGTCTTCACGGTGCAGCCGGTGACGTTGAAGGTCGCGTCGGCGCGACGGATCTCTTCGGGCTTGCGCGGCAACGGCGGCATCTGGGTGCCGCTCACGCCGGGCACTTCGAGCGGCGCGTCGTGAAACGCGAACCAGCGGTTTTTCGCGACCACCTCGGGCGTCAACGGGATGCCAGCCGCCGGTATCGATCCGACATGGTCACTCGACATCCGGCGCAGGCCGCTGACGACGTGGTATTCCGGCTGGAGGTTCTGGCCCAGCGTCGCCCACTGCCCGCCCTGCTTGCGCACGGCGAGATCGCGAACGACCGGCTGGGCGCGGTCGATGGCGTAGCGCGCGCGCAACTCGCTCCCCGCCTGGCCGGACCAGCTGACGACGAGCAGGTCCTGCTCCACCGCCGCGGTCAGACCAGTACCCGCTTTGTACTGCGTCATATCGCACTTGAGCGCGTCGGCCGCCAGCGACGGCGACTGCGCCGCGAACATCGCGGCCGCCAGCGAGCTCGCCGCGAGGCACGAAACGATCGACATTCTCGTGGTCATATACGCTGCCTCCGGAACGCTGTCGAGGATCGGTCAGCTGCGCGGATGCTATCACGCGCGTCCACGGGATCGCGGTGGATCCCGGTAGTGTCCGGCTTTAGCCGGGCCGTGATCCCTAGCGGGTCGACATCAATGTGCCGCTGCGGCAGCGGGGGCGGCGTCAGCAAGCTGCCGCGTGCGGAGCGGCTCGCGCTTGAGCACGAGATGGATCAGAATCGACGCCGTCATGATGACGGCGCTCCACAGGAAGATTTCCTGGAGTCCATGCAGCAGCGCCACCTTGACGCCGCCGAGCAGCCGCTGCAGCAGCGCCGCGCCGCCGGGGACGCGGCCGAACGCCTGCTCGAGCTGCGGACGGACCTGCATCAGCAGCAGCGGGTTCTCGAAGTACGGCAGCGCCGCCTTCGGCACCACCGCCGGAATCGTGTGCGTGAACTCGTCGTGATACCGCGTCAGCATGACCGTGCCGAACGCGGCCACGCCGACCGTGCTGCCGATCGAGCGGAAGAAGATTGTCGACGAAGTCGCCGCGCCCATCCGCTCGCGCGGCGCGACGTTCTGCACCGCGAGCGTGTAGACGGGCTGCAGCAATCCCATCCCGAACCCGGCGATCACCATCGCCGTCGCGACATACAGCCGGGTCGTATCGGCGTCCATGCGCGCGAACAGCACCATCCCGATCGCCACCAGCACCGACCCGACGACGCCGAGCATCTTGTACTCGCCGGTGCGCGAAATCGCCTGGCCGCCGATGATGCTCGCGAGCACGACGCCCATCAGGAGCGGCGTCAGCAGGTTGCCCGACTGCGTGGCCGACACGTTGAGGACTCCCTGCATGAACAACGGCAGGTAGATGATCGTGCCGAACATGCCGACGCCGAGCACGAACGCCGCGACCGAGCAGACGGCGATCACCGGCTGCGTGAAGAACGTCAGCGGGATGATCGGTTCGGCCGCGCGCCACTCGGCGTAAATCAGCGCCGCCAGCATCAGCGTCGAGACGACGAGCAGCGACACGACCCGCGCCGCCGCCCAGCCGTACTGTGTCGCCCACGTCAACGCGAGGAGCAGCGGCACGATCCAGCCGATGAGCGTCGCAAATCCTTCCCAGTCGAGGCGGTGATCGACGCGCTTCGCCTGGATGTTCGGGAACTCGAAGTGCATCGCGAGCAGCGCGACGACTCCGACCGGCAGGTTGACATAGAAGCACGCCCGCCACGACCAGTGGTCGGTCAGCCAGCCTCCCGCGGTCGGACCGAAGATCGACGCCACGCCCCACAGCGCCGCGAAGAATCCCTGATAGCGTCCGCGCTCGATCGGCGAAAAGATGTCGCCGACGATCGTGAACAGGATCCCGATCACCATGCCGCCGCCGACCCCCTGCAGGCCACGGAAGAGGATCAACTGGCCCATGCCGTCGATCGATCCGAGCGCGAACTCTCCAGCGGCGCCGCACAGCGCCGAGGCGACCACGAACAGCGTCGCGCCAAGCATGAAGAACGTCTTGCGGCCGTACCGATCCGACAGGCTGGCGAAGATCGGCACCGACACCGTCGACGACAGCAGGTAGATCGTCGCCACCCATGGATAGCGGTCGAATCCCTGCAGCGACGCGATGATGCGCGGTTCGGCGGTGCCGACGATCGTTTGATCGATCGCGGTGAGCAGCGCAGCGAGCAGCAGACCGGTCATCGTGCCGATCAACTGCGGCTTGGTCAGACGGACGAGACCGGACGTGACATACACGGGCTCTGACGTCGACATGGGAGCCGGTAGCCTAACATGCCGGCTGCCGGGTAATCTTAGGTCTCACCGACGACATCTTCCGAATGCTTATCAGCAGCCTCCTGGTCGCACTGTCAGCGGCCGCCTTCAGCGGGCGCGACAACCAGATCCACGTCGAGCCGCCGCGAATCGAGAGCACCGTCACGATCGATGGCGTGCTCGACGATGCCGCCTGGAGTCAGGCGGTACGGCTGACCGGTTTCTCGCAGTACGCGCCGGTCGACGGCCGCCAGGCGGAGAACGTCACCGAGGTGCTCGTCTTCTATTCGCCGACGGCGATCTACTTCGGCATCCGTGCGCAGGCCGCGCCGGGGTCGGTGCACGCGACCCTCGCCAGCCGCGACCGGATCGACGCCGACGACGCGATCGAGATTTTCCTGAACCCGTTCAACGACGGACGCCAGGCGCTGGTCTTCGGCGTCAACCCGCTTGGCATCCAGTCTGATGGCGCGCTCGTCGAAGGCACCGGCAACCGCGGCACGATCGCCTTCAGCGCGCTCCAGAGCGGCCGCGAAGCGACCGACCTCACCCCCGACTACGTCTACGAATCGAAAGGACGGTTGACCGCCGACGGCTACGAGATCGAGATCGCGATCCCGTTCAAGACGCTGCGCGTGCCGGCCGCGCGTGTGCAGACGTGGAGCCTGAACATCACCCGGCGCGTGCAGAGCAGCGGCCAGGAAGACAGTTGGACGCCGGCGCTGCGTGCGCAGAGTTCGTTCCTCGCGCAGTCGGGCACGCTCGAGGCGCTGACCGATCTGCGCCGCGGCCTCGTCCTCGATCTCAACCCGGTTGTGACTGCGAAGGCCGACGGCCTGCCTTCCACGGACCGATGGACCTACGACGCCAACGGACCGGAGTTCGGCGCCAACGTCCGGTGGGGCGTGACGCCCAACCTCACCCTGAATGGCACGGTGAACCCCGACTTCTCGCAGGTCGAAGCCGATGCGAGCCAGTTCACCTACGACCCGCGTGCGGCGCTGTTCTTTCCCGAGAAGCGTCCCTTCTTCCTCGACGGCGCGGAGCTGTTCAACACGCCGAACCGGTTGATCTACACGCGGCAGATTGCCGCGCCGATCGCAGCGGTGAAGCTGACCGGTCAGGCCGCCGGCGCCGACATCGCTGTCCTCTCAGCCGCTGACGATGTGGCGACGTCGGCGTCCGGCGGGAACCACCCGGTGTTCAACATCGTCCGGCTGCAGCGCAACGTCGGCGGCGCGTCGAAGGTCGGCCTTGCCTATACCGACCGCGTCGATGGAAGCGACTCGAACCGCGTCCTCGCCGGCGACGCGCGCGTGCAGTTCAGATCGATCTACGACGTGCAGGTGCAGGCGGGCGCGAGCCGCACGGCGACGAACGGCACGGCCATCTGGGCGCCGATCTGGCAGGGGATCCTGAACCGCGACGGCCGGCACTTCGGACTGCGCTATGCCGCGACCGGCATCCACGACGACTTCCACGCCGCGAGCGGCTTCATCAGCCGCAGCGGCGTGATCACCACCAACCTCACTCATCGCGGTACGTGGTACGGCGCCGCCGACGCGCCGATGCAAAGCTTCACGGCGAGCGTGCTGTTGAACGGGGTCTGGCAATACAAGGACGTCACGCTCGGCGACGCGTGGCTCGAAAAGAAGCTGCACTTCAACAACAGCTTCAACTTCAAAGGCGGCTGGCAGCTGGGCGTGTCGGCGCTGATCGAGTCGTTCGCGTTCGACCAGGCGTTCTACAGCGATTATCGGCTGCTGCAAACCGGCCCAACCGGCCCGACGCTGCTGCCCTTCACCGGCACGCCCCATCTCCACAACCTCGACTACGTCGTCAGCGCCAACACGCCGCAGTTCGCGAAGTTCACCGGCAGCGCGCTGCTCATCTGGGGCCGCGACGAGAACTTCTTCGAGTGGTCGTCGGCCGACATCGTGTTTGCCACCTACGCGCTCGACTGGCGTCCCACGACGCAGCTGCGCATCAGCCCGCAATACCAACTGCAGTCGTACGACCGGCGCACCGACGGATCGACGGTGGGCGTGGGACGGATTCCGCGCCTGAAGGTCGAATACCAGCTGTCGCGGCCGGTGTTTCTCCGCTTCATCGGCGAGTACACCAGCCAGACCCAGGACGTGCTGCGCGACGACTCGCGGACCAACCTGCCAATCGTCATCCGCGACCCGGCAACCGGACTATTCCTTCCGTCGCCGGCCTTCGAGCGCAACCGCTTTCGGGTCGACGCGCTCTTCTCCTATCAGCCGACGCCGGGCACCGTCTTCTTCGTCGGTTACAGCAGCCTCCTCACCGAGCCGCGCGCCCTGCGATTCGATCGGCTGCAGCGCAGCACCGACGGCTTCTACGTCAAGGCGAGTTACCTGTTCAGGCTGTAGCGCACCCTTCAGGGCTGCCGGCGCGGCCGGTGGCAGGCCTGAAGGCCTGCGCTACGTGCTTGCGTTTCAGGCCGGTGGCAGACCTGAAGGCCTGCGCTACGTGCTTGCGTTTCAGGCCGGTGGCAGGCCTGAAGGCCTGCGC
>Ga0070686_100001244_pt1 | contig 14463 bp, 11 predicted proteins | sample KBSS23LmetaG_FD_65654 | JGI IMG/M metagenome (GOLD analysis project Ga0070686, IMG submission 65654) | Switchgrass rhizosphere microbial communities from Kellogg Biological Station, Michigan, USA - KBS S2-3L metaG | ecosystem: Host-associated > Plants > Roots > Rhizosphere ... | reverse complement strand
AACGACAACTTGTCGCGATGCAGAAACTCGATCGGGTCTTCGATGGTGACGATGTGTCCACTGCGTTGCGCGTTGATGCGGTCGATCATCGCCGCGAGCGTGGTTGACTTACCGGAACCGGTCGAGCCGGTTACCAGAATCAGGCCGCGACGTTCCTCGGTGATGCGATCGATGACGCGCGGCAGACCGAGCTCCTTCGAGTTTCTTGTCCCATCCGGAATGACGCGCAGGACGACGCTCACCGTGCCGCGTTGTTGAAAGATGTTCGCGCGAAATCTGCCGAGCCCCTTGACGCCGTAACCGATGTCCACTTCGGAGACTTCCTTGAAGCGCTGCTTTTGGCGGTTCGACATCATCGCGAAGGCCATGTCGAGCGTGTCTTCGGCTTTGAGGCGCGGGGCGTCAGCGATGGGGTGGAGTTCGCCGGCGATGCGCATGACGGGGAACGAGCCGACTTTGATGTGGAGGTCCGACGCGCCATGACTGGCCGCGACGCGCAGTAGATCGTCAATTTTTACGGACATATCGGGAGGCCTTTCAGTAGAACAGACATTCATGTCTGTCCGGTCGGGAACACAGGAAACTCAAGAAACTTTGAGACGCTGGCACTGCACGTCGTCTCGAACCGGAATCTGCTTGATTTGTTGGCGCCGGAAGGAGCGCTTGAACTTAACTTGCGGGGCGCATTACCCGGTAACTACCCGGATAATACTGAATTGAATATAGCCCTTTGGCCCAATCAGCGTCAACGCCTAACAATCTTGCATAGTGGGGGGAGATTCTGTGTTGCTGGCAAAATCTTTTCTGTAGCGGCATAATCTCGCCGTGCCGACGCCTCGCAAACCCCGAAAACCTAGACCTCGCGCTGCGAAATTCAGTATAGCCGAATGGTACGGCATTCCGCTTACGGCTCTAACCGGCGATGAACGCCGCGCGCTAGCGAACCGGCAAGCGATTACAAGGCGGGAGCGGGAGCCTTTACCCTGCCCGTTCAAGCCAGGTTCAAACTGCTCTAAGGAAAGCGGTGTCTGTTCACTCCGGCTCTATACCGAAGACCTTGACACAAAGCTAGTCACAACGACAGATGACGTTTTGCGGACAGCTTGCCCTATTCGCTTCGAAGAGAATAACGCGGTCTACCAGTGGGTTGGCCAGACTGTGTTAGGGTGCAAGAATCCATTAGTCATCAATCAAGTTCCATTCTTAGACCCACCGACCTTAGAAGATGGATCGAAGTTGTCGGACCGTGAGGTTGGAAAGATTGACAACATTCTACTCAGACCGGACAGCAATCCGCTCGATTGGTGCGCGTTGGAGATTCAGGCGGTGTACTTCTCAGGCAAGGCAATGGAAAACGAGTTTAAGTTATTGCGTGAGCATGAAGGAGAGGCTTTGCCTTTTCCGGTTATGAGCCATCGGCCAGACAATCGAAGCAGCGGCCCGAAACGACTCATGCCTCAGCTGCAGACTAAGGTGCCGACGCTCAGACGGTGGGGCAAGAAAATGGCTGTCGTTGTAGATCGCGGATTCTTTAACTCGTTAGGCATGGGAAGCGTTCGCGTAGAGCCTCATATTTCAAACTGTGACGTTGCGTGGTTTGTCGTCGAATATGTTGAGGGTGAGAACCGGCGCTACTCACTCAAGCCGGATCGGTATTATTTCACCACGCTAGAAAATTCCATAGAGGCGCTAACTGCTGGCATTCCCGCGAGCCTCGACAGCTTCGAAGAGCGGATTCTTTCCAAGTTGTAGAGATTTTCTGGCCCAAGCGAGGTTCCTTCCAATTAACAACTCGAACATCAGTGTATGGTGAGTGTTCTTCATTGGAATCTTATGAGTCTCGAAACCATATTCTTTCGCCAAGACTCGAATGGGCTCTACATCGTCGTACGTCATTAGAACATCACCCTTCACCTTAGAGGCCTCTGCAAACAGCTTGCGGTGATCTATCTCCGAATGTGCATATAAACGCCTACCAGCTACCGTGTAAGGTGGATCAATAAACCAAACCCAATCGGCCTTATCAGCGTGTTCCGCGATGAATGAGATGCCATCGCCTTGCTTGAAATTAATAAGCGCTCGCTTGCCTACGATGTCCCTAATCCGCTTGGAAAGTGTCTCAGGATACCAGCGCGAGGCAATGCCATGCCCGTTCTCCCCCTCTTTGAGTAAACCCGCGCCGGGAGCCATGATTCCCCCGCGTTGGACGCGGTTCCGGATGATCGTCTGGAATGCTCGATCAAGGTTAGTAACCGGCTTACGCGAAAGTTCCGCGATGGCGTTGTCTTTGGTTAGGTCGAAATCCACGATGAGTGATGCTAGGCGCAGTCCGTCATCACTAACCATTGCTTTCCATACTGAGGCGATCTGTTCGTCCAACTCCACAAGCGAAAGGCGTGTGGTCAACTCATCGAAGAGCATCGACAGACCAACAATCCCGCCTCCAGCAAACGGTTCAGCAAACTCTGCAGGTTTGATTGGTAGGCTCTTCAGCCATTGGCGAACATATGGTACTAGCCATGTCTTCCCGCCAGGATATCGAAAAGGACTTCGGTGGGGGACTGCGGATACGTTTATTACAAGGCGAGCCATATCTCTCATCATAGAGAGCGGCGCTTCGGATTTCAAATAGGTTTTTGCCTTGCGCATCGTCACTTACTCTCCTCTAATGACCACCAGCTTATAGTTCGGGTCAGAGGGGAGTACAAGAGCAAGCGAGAAGGGTCTGATCTGCAGGTTATGAAAGAGGCCTTGTATCGTCAGAAGCAGCGCCGTATTGATCTTAACTTCTGGCGAAATCAGTTAACCCTAAAACGACGGGGCAATGAAGGTTCCTCGCTGGCCTTCATCGCCCGTTGAAATCATTTGTTCGCGAATGATGAGTTATTGGTTTCAAAGCTGATCGATTGATCGGCTCAAGCTAATCGATTGATCAGCTTCGGTTATCGGTGTGCAGCGACGCCACGTACAACGTGAGCCACGTGGCCGTAAGGGTTTAGGGTTTAGGCTGTGCCGGTGCCGCCAGTGCCGCTGTCGCTGCTGCCGGAGCCGCCGCGTTTTGGTTTCTTGCGGTCGCTCTGGCGCGTGTGGTGGATCAGTTCCTACGGTGGCTCTGTCTCAGAAGTCGACGTCAGCAACTTTCGACGCGTAGCGTCGGGATGAATTTAGCCCGGCCTTTCAAGGCCGGGGGTTAACAATAGTCAACGACGTCTCCGTCGCGTAGCGACGGGATGAGAGTCGGAGCCCTGTTGTCATTGCGTCGCTGACGCGACGCGTTATATAGGCATCGATTTGATCCCAGCCTTGAAAGGCTGGGCTAAATTCATGCGACGCTACGCGCCGCGTTCAATCATGGCGACGCTGCGCGCCGCGTTCAATCATGGCGACGCTACGCGCCGCGTTCAATCATGGCGACGCTACGCGCCGCGTTCAATCATGGCGACGCTACGCGCCGCGTTCAATCATGGCGACGCTACGCGCCGCGTCGGATTCGATCATGCGACGCCACGCGCCGCATTCAACTCGCAACTCTCAGGGCAAAATCGGTTAAAGTCGTTAATGATGAGGTCAGTCTTTATGAGTATGCGGAAAGTGCTTTCGCGGATAGTGGTTCCGATCCTAATCGGGATCCTCTTGACCGTGGTCCTCGGCCTGCTGGCCGGATTCGCCGGCGGCGCCTGTCATTGCGATACTCTCCTACTGGTCTTCTTCCCTTACACAAGATCACTGGAGAGTGTCTTCTCCCTGGTGACGTTCGGCGAAATCTTTTTCTTCGCCCAGTATCCGCTTTACGCGCTCACCATCGCGAACGTTAGGGACGATACCTGGAAGTGGTTCACGGTAATGATTCTGCTCGTACTCCAGGTCGCCGCCGCCATCGTGGCGATTAATTTTTACAGTCATCATCGTTGAGACGATCGTGTAAGGACTGTGAACTGTGAAGGGGGCCACGATCTGACAAAAAAGCAGCGAGCAAGTTGCCTCGCTCGCTGCCGGTGGTCCGTAACAAACTGTCAGTTTGCGTGGGCTCTGAATGCCATTCAAATTCGACGCAAACTAACAGTTTGCGTTACAAGTTAGTCAGTCGCTGCGGTCTGAAACTTCAAGACCGGCTCGGCGGATGCGCTGCTGACACTCACATCGGTCGCCTTTTCCGAGTCGAAGCCGTTATTGCCCGGTTGCGCTTTGCGTGACGCGTTCACATACGTGAGCCAGTCGCCGGGAGCTTTGCGTTCGCCCTTGGTGATTTCGAAAAACGCCTGCTGAATCTTCGCAGTGATCTCGCCGCGTCCGCCCGCGCCCACCGGAATCCGATCGACGGAACGAATTGGAGTGATCTCAGCGGCGGTGCCGGAGAAGAAAACCTCGTCAGCAATGTACAGCGCGGCGCGTTGAATGCTGCGCTCCTTCACAGTGATTCCGAGATCGTGGCAAATCTTGATGACGCTGTCGCGCGTGATACCTGCGAGGATTGACGAAGAGAGCGGCGGGGTCAGCACGATGCCGTCAGTGATCACGAAGATGTTTTCGCCCGAGCCTTCCGAGACGTAACCGCGATCGTCGAGCGCGATGCCTTCGGCGAATCCGTTGAGCAGCGCCTCCATCTTGATCAGCTGCGAGTTCATGTAGTTCGCGCCGCTCTTGGCCATCGCGGGCATCGAGTTTGGCGTGAGCCGGTTCCAGGTGGAAACGCAAACGTCCACGCCTTTTTCAATCGCTTCGTCGCCGAGATACTTGCCCCAGTCCCAGGCGCCGATGTAGCACGCCAGCGGATTCGGAAACGGATTGACTCCGAACGCGGGCCTCGCTTCGTCGAGACTGCGGAAGAGGATCGGCCGGATATAGCACTGGTCCAAACCGCTGCGGGCCACCAACTCGACTGACGCATCGACCAGCTCGTCCAGTTTCCAGCCGTGGTCCATCCGATAGATCTTCGCGGAGTTCAGGAAGCGTTGCATGTGTTCCTTCAGACGGAAAACCGCGGGGCCCTGTTTGGTCGCGTAACAACGAATGCCCTCAAAGATGCTCGAGCCATAATGAAGAACATGAGACATCACGTGCACGCGCGCGTCGTTCCAATTTATGAATTGGCCGTCGTGCCAAACGACCTCACAAATGCGCGGTGTAGGTATATCTTTCGCTTTGCCATCTTTTGAGAACATGGTGTTCGACTCCTTTAGGAAATCAAGCTCAGGAAACGGCGAGGAACTTTAACGCTTTTCTTACGGAAACGGATTACGAGCCATTCTACAAGAAGAGCCGGCCTTTTTGGAAAGGCGCGACGACGATTCGGGAACTCGGGTTTCGGGACAGGGCACGATACCGTAAGACCACTTGCTTGGCAAGACGGGTCGTCGGTCGAATCTCGAACGTCTCTGTGCGTCCTCTGTGACCTCTGTGCCTCTGTGGTGAGGTTTGTCGAAAACAACTCACCACAAAGACACAGAGGACACAAAGGCGGCACGGAGGAAAAACGCAATTACTCAACGGAAAGGGACAGTTTGCGTAACCGGAGTTCGGCAAAGTACCATCGAAAATGCTTCCGTTGTTAGCAAAGACGGCCAATTCTTCGAGCTTTCCGGCGAAGTGTGGGCCGCATCCGGCAAAAAGTCAGAAAGCTGGGCCAGTTCGCCGGTTGCTTCCGGACCGTCGTCGCCGGTTGGCCCATTTCCTGTTCCTGGCTCCAGTTCTCGTTTCCATATCCTTCGTCAATTGTCGTATGACTGAAAAAACTGATTCGCAAACTCCCGCTGCGCCAAGCAGCCGCACTGTTAACCAGCAGCCGTCAGACGCCGACAGCATCCATCGCCGCGCCATCGCCATCGACATGCACGCCGACACGACGCAGCGGCTGGTCGACGAAAAAGTTGACCTGACCCAGCGGCTGTCCGATGGCCACTTCGATTCAGTGCGTGCAAGGAAGGGCGGACTCGACGCGCAGTTTTTTTCGATTTGGGTCGAGCCGCAACTGTTTGGCAGCGGCGGAGCGTCGGCGATGAAGCGCGCGGACGATCAAATCGCGGCTGTGCATGCGTTGGCGGAAAAGCATCCGGACGTTTGGCAGTTTGCCGTTTCAGCCGCTGACATTCGTCGTATTGCCGCTGAGGGGAAACTCGCGGCGCTCACCGGCATTGAAGGCGGCTATCCGATCGACGACCGAGTTGAAAACGTCGAGCGCTATTACAAGATGGGCGTCCGCTACATGACGCTGGCGTGGACGGAGAGTTTGAGTTGGGCCGGCTCGTCAGGTGACGACGTCGGCAAGACGCGCGGCTTGAACGATCTCGGCCGCGCGATCGTTCGCGAGATGAACCGGCTGGGCATGATGGTCGACGTTTCGCATGTTTCCGACAAGACGTTTTGGGACGTGATAGAAACTTCGAGCAAACCGGTGATTGCAACCCACTCGGCGTGCCGCGCGCTGGTTGATGAGCCGCGCAACCTAACGGACGAGATGATCGTCGCGCTCGCGAAAACCGGCGGCGTGGTGAACGTCATCTTTTATCCGGCGTTCACCGAGCCCGGCTGGAACGAAAAGAAGAAAGCGGTCGACGTGGAAATCGCGCCGCTGGTCCAACGCGCGTCTGAGGAAGAAAAAGGCGACGCGGCGCACAAAAAGATTGCGCGCGATCAGGTGCGACGCGAAGAGTATTTGAAACGACTGCCGCCGGCGAGCGTGCCGCGGATGGTCGATCACATCGATCACATTGTGAAGTTAGTTGGTGTCAACCACGTCGGTATCGGGTCTGACTTCGACGGCATTCAGGCGACGTTGTTTGACCTGTCTTCAGTTGCCGACTTGCCGAATTTGACGCGTGAACTGCTGGGGCGCGGCTATTCGGAAAGCGACGTCGAAAAGATTCTCGGCGGCAACATGCTGCGCGTGATGGAAGCGAATGAACACTCGTAAGCCTCGCATCGGGTTCCACGCGCCAATCAAAGGCGGCTTGCACGACGCGCTGATCGTCGCCCGTGACACCGGTTGCGATACGGTGCAGATCTTCTCGCGCAACCCGCGCGGTTGGGCAGCGAAACCGCTTTCGTCAGAAGATATTGCGCTTTTCCGCAAGACCCGACGGCAAACCAAAATCTCGCCAGTCGCGATCCACTGCAACTACCTCGTCAACCTCGCCGCCGCTGATGAACCGATGCTGCTGAAGTCACGCGCGTCGTTTCGTGAAGAAGTTGAACGCGCGCTGCTGCTTGGTGTCGACTATCTTGTGGTCCATCCGGGTAGCGCGCGCGGCTCATGCGAAGCAGACGGGATCCGCACCTGCGCCGACAGTCTTAAGTTTGCCTGCCGCCGTTTGAATCTTGGCAAGTTGCGAATTCTTTTGGAGAACACCGCCGGCCAGGGCGAGTGCATCGGCCATCGCTTCGAACACCTGCGCGAGATCATGGACGCCTGCCCGAAGATTCCGCTTGGTGTCTGTTTCGACACCGCGCACGCGTTCACCGCCGGTTACGACATTCGCGAAGAGGATGGCCTCGAAGCGTTGATCGACAAACTGCGCGGCACGGTGGGGACGAAAAACGTCCGCGCGATTCACTTCAACGACTCGCGCGCCGCGTACAACTCGCGCGTCGATCGTCACTGGCACATCGGCCAAGGACACATCGGCACCGACGCCCTGCGCCGGGTGGCCCAACACCCCAAACTCGCGCACGCCGCCTTCATCCTCGAAACACCCTACGACGATCCGCGCGCCGATCTGAAAAACTTGAACATGCTGCGGTCGTTTGTGGATAATGCCATATAATAGCGGCTTAGGTAAGAACAGCCCCGCCTCTAAGTCGGCTGCGTATACTAAGCGCCGTTCTTAATCAGTTATCATGATCGATCATGAACTTGACCTATCCCCACAGCCCAGACGCTGAGTGGCGGATCGCCGTTTCTCGTCGCTTTAACGTCCCAAGTGTTGATTCGGTCTACCGATCTATGATTCTGCCGGTCCTAGAGAGTGAAGGGTTGCTTCTTGAATGCTCTTACGCTTCCAATAGCGTAGAGGAACCCGACTTTTGGATGAACCGTGTCGATCTAATTCTGGAGTTGGCCGATATTCACATTCTCGTAGACGTCGAGAGAAGTCCGAATATGGAGTTTGAGTTCGAGCGATCTGTGCGAATCGCGCGAACAGGACGTGCGCGTGCATTGACCAGGGTTTTCAATTGGTCGCCGATCGACCAAGGCGCGGCGATTACGGGAGCGGGAAAACTGCCTCGACCTTTCACGATAGTTATCAAGGAAGGGACGCGTAAGGACAAACTGCTTCCTCTTCGCCTGAAGGCGATCCTCCATCTCTCAGCGCAGACCAACGTGCTGGATTTCGCAGAGCGGTTAAGAACAACAATTCATTGGGCAAAAATCTTGAAACTAGACAGGCTCGAGCGGGTTGACTTCAGGCTCGACCGGAATGAGTTGAAGTTTGCTCTAATTAGAATGACCGAGCTCGCTAGACGAATAAGGGACGGCCACGGAATAGACGATCTGCGAACACCGAATGATGAATGGGCTACAGGAGGTCGGAACTTAGTAAATGAGGCATTCAAATGGCGGCTGGACTTGAAGAATGGGAATATACAAATTCCTTCGAAGTTTCGTGATACCTATACGATGGTGCGGAACCACAGCGCAGAAAACATCGCATTGCTAATCAGCGCTGACTTCGTAGGATATTGGCCTATGCGCTTGATAATCGCCATCGGTTCGTTCTTAATGTCCATTAAGGTTCGCAGGCGACACCGTCGACTCAAACAAGGTCAACCACGACTTCGTAAGCCATCATGCTTAGACGAAAATCCGCGTCAGTAGGACTACATTATTTGCGAAGGACCATGGCTAACGGATTCCTGTTGAGGCAAGCGGAGCGTTTGGGTGAGAGTTTAGTAAGAACTGTAAGGCAATGAAGAAAGCAACTCCAAAGAAGGCAAGTCATGAGAGGGCGAGTTCAGGGAAATCGCGGACTGATTGGAAACGCATCGATGCGATGAAGGACGAGGACATAGATTTCTCGGACAATCCAGAGGCTACTGAGAGAATGTTAGCGCGCGCAGTCCTAATGCGAAACCGCAAGGTCGTACCGCGCAAGAAGGATTTTCCGATTTGCTTGGATAGCGAAGTCTTTTGGTGGTTTCTAAAGCAAGGAGAATGTGACGATCGAATTAACGCTATCTTGCGCGCTTACATGGAAGAGCATCAGACGTCGCCATGATTGCGCGATAGATAATATTGGACAGGTTCGAACATCTCAAATAGAATACGTTTCATGATCACGGTTCGGCACAAGCAACTAACCAAACTCCTCCTAACGGTGCCGCTTCTGCGCTGCGCATTCTGACGCGCGGCTTCGCGGAGCGGCGAACTCCTACTCGACAACCAGATAAATCCCACCGCGGCGCACCAACTGTCCGCGGCGAACAGGATCGCAAACGGGACGGTTTGCGTTACAAATATTTCGTGTTAAGTGTAGACCACGTTAGGACAGGACAATCATGGACGAAAAATATTTTCCGGAAAACTTAGAAAACAGGTGGCAGCAGCATTGGGAGCAGACCAAAGCTTTCCAGCCCACTGAAGACGATCCGCGGCCGAAGTTTTATTGTCTCGAGATGTTGCCTTACCCGTCGGGCTTTTTGCACATGGGCCATGTGCGCAACTACTCCATCGGCGACGCGCTCGCCTGGTACAAACGTCTCCGCGGCTTCAACGTGTTGCATCCAATCGGTTGGGACAGTTTTGGTCAACCGGCCGAGCAGGCGGCGATCAAACGCGGCGTCAGTCCGCGCGATTGGACCGAACAAAACATCGAGCACATGCGCGGGCAGATGAAGCGACTCGGGATCAGCTACGACTGGTCGCGCGAGCTCGCTGCGCACCGGCCGGACTATTACCACTGGGACCAGTGGTTCTTCCTGAAAATGTTTGAGCGCGGTCTCGCTTACAAGAAGAAGTCGCCGGTGAACTGGTGTCCGAAAGAGGGCACGGTGCTTTCGAACGAACAATCGTCAGGCGGCGTCTGTTGGCGTTGCGGCGCGACGGTGGAGAAACGCGATCTGGAGCAGTGGTTCTTCCGGATAACTGATTACGCGGAACAGCTCGTTGCGGATATCGAACAAATTGAAAGTGGTTGGCCGGAGAAAGTGCTCAAGCGTCAACGCGATTGGGTCGGACGCAGCGAAGGCGCGTTTGTCGACTTTGCAGTCAAGGGCAGCGACAAAAAAATTCGCGTTTTCACAACCCGCATCGACACGATCTTCGGCGCCACGGCCATCGTGCTTTCCGCCGAGCATCCGCTGATTGATGAACTGCTCCAGGCGTCGCCGTTGAAGGATGAAGTGAACGCTTTTGCGCAAAGAGTGAAAGCGGAAAAGGCCGCGCGCGGCCGCAACGTCGAGGAAGACGAGCAGAAAGAGGGAATCAACACTGGCGTGCTCGCGGTCAATCCGTTCAGCGGCGAAAGCGTTTCGGTTTGGGTCGCAAATTACGTGTTGATTGAATACGGCACGGGCGCGGTGATGAGTGTTCCGGCGCACGACGAACGCGACTTCGAGTTTGCGCAAAAGTATTCGTTGCCGATTCGACGCGTCATCGAACGCATCTCGCACGAGCAGGAGAAAATTCCGCACGATCCGCTGAGCGAGGACCAGTCGATTGCGATGCAGCATGCGTTCACGGACTACGGCATCCTGGTCAACTCCGGCAACTGGAGCGGCAAACTTTCCGCGGAAGCGATCGTCGCGATGGCCCAACACGCGAAAGAGCAGGGCTTCGGCGAAGCAGCCGTGACCTATCGAATTCGCGACTGGGGCGTTTCGCGTCAACGGTTTTGGGGCGCGCCGGTGCCGATAATTTACTGCGCCAAGTGCGGCATGGTTCCGGTTCCTGAGAAGGACCTGCCCGTGCGTTTGCCCGACCACGCAGAGTTTACCGGTTCGGGCGAATCGCCACTCGCAGGCGTCGCGGAGTTTGTAAACACGAACTGTCCCGAGTGCGGCGGCGCGGCGAAACGCGAGACCGACACGATGGACACCTTCGTCGATTCGTCCTGGTACTTCTTCCGCTATTGCGATCCCCGCAACGGGTCAATGCCGTTTGATCCGGCGATCGTGAAACAGTGGGCGCCAATCGATCAGTACATCGGCGGCGACTCTCACGCGGTCATGCATTTGATCTACACGCGCTTCTGGACCAAGTTCATGCGCGACATCGGACTCGTTTCGTTTGACGAGCCCGTGAAGCGTTTGTTGACGCAGGGCATGGTGACGAACCGCGTCGAGGGCACGGACGAATGGAAAGCGATGTCGAAGAGTCTCGGCAACGGCGTCGATCCCGATGAAATGATCGCGGCGTTTGGCGCGGACGCGACGCGGCTGTTTGTGCTTTTCGCGGCGCCGGTGGAAAACGAGCTGCGCTGGTCTGAAAGCGGAATTGAGGGCGCGGTCAGATTCTTGCGGCGCGTTTACACGATGGTGTGGCGCTGGCACGAACGTCTGACAAACTCAGCAACCGCGACGCCGGGCGAGGATCTGAGCTCCGGCGCGCGCGCGTTGCGTCGCAAGACTCACCAAACGATCGCGAAAGTCACCGGCGACTTTGACGAGTTGCACTTGAACACGATCGTGGCGGCGCTGATGGAGTTGTTCAATGAGCTCAGCGCCTTCGAGGCGGACCCGGCCACGGCGCCTGACGCGGACGTGTTTGTGGTGCGCGAGGCTTTGGAGAGTTTGGTGCTGATGCTCGCGCCGTTCGCACCGCACGTCGCGGAGGAAATGTGGCAGCATCTGGGCCATGCCGGCGGGTTGTTGCAATCAGGCCGTTGGCCGCAGGCCGACCCGGAGCTGGCCCGCAGCGAGGAGCTCGAGATTCCGGTTCAGGTGAACGGGAAACTGCGTTCGCGTTTGCTGACTTCGCCGGAAGTCTCCGAAGCAGAACTGCGGACAGCGGCGCTTGCCGACGAAAAGATTCGCGCGTTGATTGACGGCCACGAAGTTGTAAAAGTCATTGTCGTGCCGCAGCGGCTGGTGAACGTGGTGATCAAGTGACAGTGAGATCAATGGTTAGACGCAAAAGTTGGCTTATGTTAGATTTAGCTCCATAGAGGTGAGTCCCGATGAGAAGGCTGGCAACATACGAAGGCATCGTGGAGAATGGCCGCGTTGAGCTGCCCTCGGACATCGAGATTCCGGACAAGACCCGCGTTTACATCCTGGTTCCCGACGCGGAGACAAAAGCCTCGTACATTGCGAGTCCTCGCTTGGTCCATCCGGATCAGGCGAAGGATTTCGAAATGGAAGTTACTGAAGAACACCACTAATGCCAGCGTATGACTCCAAGGCTTTTGACCCACCTGCGCCGCTAGCAAGAGTAAGTCTGCGCTCTCCTGAGAATGGATCTGTCGTAGACGACGTGCCGATGCTTATCGATTCTGGCGCTGATGTCACTCTAATTCCTGAAATGTTCCTGGGTGAACTCGGCATAGGCCTTGACCAGGGCGAGAGCTATGAGTTGGCCGCTTTCGATGGCCAGAAGAGCACCACAAGGTCGGTCCGATTAGAGTTGGTGTTTCAAAGGCGAACTTTTCGAGGCTTTTCCTGCTACACGACGGGGAAAATGGCATCTTAGGACGGAATGTCATAAACAATCTTGCGCTCGTCCTGGATGGCCCGCGGTTGACTTGGAACGAACCGTCAAGTGCGTCCAAGCACTAACCGGTCGCTTGCTTGCTCGCTTTCTCTTGTGCCCGCTAAAATCGTGTTCGCAGTTTTCCGACTGAGCCGATAAATGAAAGAATGTCCAGCCTGTAGGCGCTGTTTCCCTGACGAAGTCAACCACTGTCCGCAGGACGGCGATGCCACCACGCCGTCGCTGCTTGGCGAACCCATACTCGACGCGCGTTATCAACTCGAGCGGCGGTTGGGCCAGGGCGGCATGGGAGTCGTTTTTCAGGCGCGGCACATCTTTCTCAAAACTTCTCACGCGATCAAAGTGATTCTGCCAGATCTCGTCGGTAACGATCCGATGCTGGTCACGCGTTTTCGTCAGGAAGCCCTCGCCGCCGCGGCCATTCGTCATCCAAACATTATTGCGGTTACCGACTTTGGCGTGGTGCGAGGCACGATGCCGTTTCTGGTGATGGAGTTTGTCAGCGGCCAATCACTGCAGGACATTCTCGCGGAAGAAAAAGTGATGTCGCCGGAGCGCGCGTTGGAGTTTGCCTGCGCGATCGGCGCGGGAGTCGGGGCCGCGCACAAACAGAACATCGTGCACCGCGATCTGAAACCGCTGAACATCATGACGCAGCAGGGCCAGTCGATCAGCGACGGACTGAAGATCCTCGATTTTGGTTTAGCGAAGATCAAGTCCGGCGAACTGTTGGGCTCGTTCGTGCAGGCGAAGACCAGCGGGTTGATGGGTTCGCCTTTTTATATGGCGCCGGAGCAATGGTCCGACGACGAGCCGGACGCGCGCGCCGACATCTACAGTCTCGGGATCATTCTTTTTCAAATGCTCGCGGGCGATGTGCCGTTTAAGGGTTCGTCGATTCCGTCGATCATGAAGAAGCACCTGACGCTACCGGTGCCGAGTTTCAAGTCTGCCGGTGTCGAAATTTCACCGCGGTTGGAAGCGGTGGTCCGGCACGCGCTCGAAAAAGAAATCTCCGCGCGCACGCCTTCGGTCGAAGTTTTCGTTCAGGAGTTGAGAGCAGCAGTCGCGGCTGGGCCGGCTGTTGTTAGTAGCGGACAGCCGACTGCGCCGCAGGTTGTCGATGAAACGATTTACGCGCCGGCGGTCAAAACCGGTGAAACTTCACAGCCGCCGGGCGGTGTTTCATCGTCGAGCGTAGTCGAAGGATCGATTGGCGCCTCGGCCCTGAGCGCCGAAGAAAAGGCGAAGCTCGCGGCGTCACGGGAAGCCTACGAGGTCGAGCAAAGACAAAAAGAGCGAGTTGCGCGCGAAGAGCTAGCGCGCGAGGACGACGCGCGTCGCAAGTCTGCCGAAGAAAAAGAGAGCAAGCTAAAGGAACAAGAGGAACGCGCGCGCAAGGAGCGGGAGGAACGCGAAGAGCGCGAGCGCCAGCAACGCGAACAGATGGAACGCGTCGAGCGGCAGGCGAAGGAGCTCGAGGAGCGTTTGGCGCGGCTGGCCACGAGCATGGTGCCGCCGGCAGCGGGCGCGTCGATGATCGATCCCGAGGCGACTCAAGTACATCAGGGCGCGCGCGCGGATGCGGTCGGCGACAGCAGTCTTGCGGGTGGCGGAGCGACGGTTTACGAACGCGCGGCGTCGTCGATGTCGGTCCCGATTCCGGCGACGACGATCCCGCCGCAACCGAAGAGCAATTCAATGTTGCTGATCGGCGGCGTGGTCCTGCTCGTCTTGATAATCGGCGGCGGAATCGGCGCGTATCTGCTGTTGCGATCAAAACCGACGACGACCGGTGGACCAGGCGCGACGCCGACGCC
>Ga0070686_100001243_pt1 | contig 14469 bp, 18 predicted proteins | sample KBSS23LmetaG_FD_65654 | JGI IMG/M metagenome (GOLD analysis project Ga0070686, IMG submission 65654) | Switchgrass rhizosphere microbial communities from Kellogg Biological Station, Michigan, USA - KBS S2-3L metaG | ecosystem: Host-associated > Plants > Roots > Rhizosphere ... | reverse complement strand
GCGGCTTGGCGGCGCCGAACTCGGCGCGCAGCGCCATCAGGCCGGGCATCTCGGTCTCGGCGATCTCGATCTCCTTGCGGCCGAAATCGGCGAGATCGATATCGGCGACGACATAGTCGCCATACTGGGTCTGGGGCTGGCTCGCCACGTGCAGGTCTCCTCAAAAGCGAAAAAGACCGCCGGCAAGAATGAGGCGGTCGCGTGGGTCTCCCCTAGACGCGGCCGCCCCCGAATGCAAATATAAAGATATCTTTATATGTGCTAGTTCCCGCCCGCCGACGCGAAGCTGTAGCCGCACTGGCCACCGGGCAGATCCGACGAGAAGCCGAACCGGTCCTCGATCGCCACCAGCTGGCTGATGTCGCCATTGGCGGCGGCCGCCTCGTCGGCGAGCGCCTCCGTCTCGGCGCAGACCGCTTCATCGGTGGCGTCGGCGCCGTAGCCGTTGGCGAGCGCGGTCGCGAACCGGTCATATTGGACCTCGCCGCCGCCATTGCCGAAGCCGGTGCGGAACTGCGCGAGCAGCACCGCATTGGCGCCCTGGATGGTCTCGCGATTGGCCCGGACGAACCGGTTGTAGGCGCCGGTGACGTCCGCGCCTGCCGCCTGGCAGCGCAGGGTCGCCACCATAAGCCGCGACTGCAGATCCCTGACCTTGGCCGCGGCGACCTGGGTCGGATTCCAGCATGCCATCACCGCATGGGCCGGCATGCTGACACACAGCAACAATGTGGTGGCAAGGAACAGGCCACCCTTCTTCACACGTCCACTCATGATAACCCCCACTCTGTCCACTCGGCCGGGCGCGGGGTGCGCGCGGCCGACTCGGAGGCTCGCACCTGCTGGTGAGCGGGGTGTGAATCTTTTCGGTTAAAGGTTCGGTGACAATGACTTAGGCGAAAATGCGGCGCGCGGCTAAGCGGTCCCATATTCGGCGGTCAGCAGCCGGGAATCGATGCCGGCGGCCTGGAAAGCCGCGGTCCAACGGGTGTCGACGTCGCATTCGTAGAGCAGATTTTCGTCCCCAGGTGTTGCAAACCAGCCATGGCGCGCCAGCTCCTGCTCGAGCTGCCCCGGCCCCCAGCCGGCATAGCCCAGAGCGGCGACCCACCGAGTCGGCCCCTTCCCGTCCGCGATCGCGCGCAGGATGTCGATCGTCGCCGAAAGCACCCAGCGCTGGCCGACATAGACGCTCTCGCCGCCACTCCAGTCGGGCGAATGGAGGATGAAGCCGCGTTGCGGCTCGACCGGACCGCCGAGATGGATCGGGACGTTGGGCGCCGCGCCGGGCGCGATGTCGAGCTGCTTCAGGAGATCGTGGAAGCCGAGCCGCGGCACCACCCGGCCGAGGCCGATGCCGAGCGCGCCCTCCTCGTCGTGGACGCACATCGCGATCACCGCCTTCTCGAAGCGCGGGTCGCCGATGCCCGGCATCGCGAGCAGGAACTGGCCGCTCAGAAATCGTGGCGCATCCATGAGGCCGCTATAGGCGCGTCACGCGAGCCCGGGCAATCGCCGAGGGGCCTAGGAACCGCCGGAACGCCTTGCTAAGGGGGCCACCGGCTCAAGGCCCCAGGAGAAAGCGAAATGACGATCAAGGTCGGCGACCGCCTGCCCCAGGCGACCCTCACCAAGGCGAGCGCCGAGGGGCCGCAGCCGGTGGACACGGACTCCTATTTCGCCGGCCGCAAGGTCGCGCTCTTCTCGGTGCCCGGCGCCTTCACCCCGACCTGCTCCGCGCGCCACCTGCCCGGCTTCGTCGAGAAGGCCGACGCGCTAAAGGCGAAGGGGGTCGACGAGGTCGCCTGCGTCTCGGTCAACGACGCCTTCGTGCTCCAGGCCTGGGCGCAGTCGGCCGGCGCCGAGGGCAAGGTGACGATGCTCGCCGACGGCAATGGCGATTTCGCCGAGGCCTTGGGCCTCGCCGCCGATTTCAGCAAGTTCGGCATGGGCAAGCGCGGCCAGCGCTGGTCGGCGATCGTCGACGACGGCGTCGTCACCGAGCTCAACGTCGAGGAGCCCGGCGCGTTCAGCGTCTCCAGCGCGGAATTCCTGCTCGGCCAGCTTTAGGACTCGCCCTCTCCCGAAAATGGGAGAGGGATTAGCGCAACACCTCGGCGGCGAACCGTTCCTGCTGGTTGGCGAAGACCAGGAGGTTGACCGCGAGATTGCCGCGGATGAAGCCGAAATCGGCGGTGAGGTAGCGCTGCAGCGCCGGTCGCCCGTCGGCGGTCAGATATGCACGCGAGAAGGCGTAGCGCTGGTTGAACGCCTGGATCGCGGCCGGCAGGCGCGCCGCCGCCGCGCCCGCGGGCCGCTCCCAGAGCGCCTGGATGGTGATCGCCTTGCAGGCCGCGCCCTGCCGCTCGCAAGTGCCGAACAGGATCGCCGCGCGCCGGTTGTTGGGAAAGGTGACGCCGAGCGCCGGACGGTCGGGCGTCCCGCGCCGCGCGAACCGCGCTCCGATCGCCGTCAGCACGCTCTCGACCGTGCCATAGTTGAAGGTCGGCAGGACCTGCCGGTTCTCGGGCGCCGCCGGGTTCCACGGCGGCGCCTGGGCCGTTGCAGGAAGGGCGCCGGCGAGGAGGAAAACCGCGCCAAGACCTCCCAATCGCATCGGTCGCGCCGGGGAGCCGGCGCACCCGGCCGCGAAACAACCTACCAGCCGCACCGCCGTCCGCGATTCTGCTCGCGCAGCCAGCCGAGCAGGGGCCGGAAATATTCGATCATCGGCTCGGCCGAGATTTCGCGGGTGCCGGTGAAGGTCTGGATCGCGTCGGGCCAGGGCCGCGACAGCCCAAGCGCGAGCATCTCGTTGAGCCGCCGCCCGACCTCATGATTGCCGTAGAAGGAGCAGCGATGCAGCGGGCCGTGCCAGCCGGCGATATCGCACGCCGCCTTGAAGAACTGGAACTGGAGAATGCGGGCGAGGAAGTAGCGGGTATAGGGCACGCTCGCCGGCACGTGATATTTGGCGCCGGCGTCGAAATTGGTCTCCGAGCGCGGGCTCGGCGGCACGATCCCCTGATATTGCAGCCGCATCCGGTCCCACGCCGCCTGATATTCGCCCGGGCGGATCTGGCCCGAGAAGATCCCCCAGCGATAGCGGTCGATCAGCAGGCCGAAAGGCAGGAAGGCGATCTTGTCGAGCGCCTGGCGGAGAAGAAGCGCCCGGTCCTGATCGGGCGTCGGCATCTGGTTCTGCTGGAGAAGGCCGATCTGGACCAGATATTCGGGCGTCACCGAGAGCGCGATCGTGTCGCCGATCGCCTCGTGGATGCCGTCATTGGCGCTGTCCTCATAGAGGAAGGGCTGGTTCATGTAGGCGCGCTGGTAGAAATTGTGGCCGAGCTCGTGATGGGCGGTGACGAAATCGTCGGCGTTGACGCGCGTGCACATCTTGATCCTGAGATCCTCGCGATTGTCGAGGTCCCAGGCCGAGGCATGGCAGATCACTTCGCGGTCGCGCGGCTGGGTGATCATCGAACGGGTCCAGAAGGTCGCCGGCAGGGCCGGGAAGCCCAAGGAGGTGAAGAAGCCTTCGGCGGTGTGGACGACCCGCTCCGGCGTATAATGCTGCTGCTCCAGCAAATGGGTGAGGTCGTAGGCGGGCGGCGCGGAATTCGGCGGCGCGACGACCTCGTAGATATTGCCCCATTCCTGCGCCCAGAGGTTGCCGAGCAGGTCGGCGCGGATCGGCCCATTGGCGGGCTGGACGGCGTCGCCGTAGCGGCGGTTGAGGCCGGCGCGCGCGAAGCAGTGCAGCTCCTGGTAAAGCGGCTTGACCTGGTTCCAAAGCCGTTCGGTCATGGCCGCGAACGCGTCCGGCGACATGTCATATTTGGAGCGCCACATCGCGCCGGTGTCTGCGAAGCCCAGCTCGCGCGCGCCCGCATTGGCGATCTCGACCATGCGCTGATATTGGTTTCGCATCGGCGAGCCGACATTGTTGTTCCAGCTCGTCCACATCTCCCTCAGCTGGTTGGGATCGCGGACCGTGCCCATCCGGGCCTCGATCTCGTTGCCGGTCAGGGACTCGCCGTTCATCGTCCCGCGGCCGCGGCCATATTGGGAGGAAAGGTCGGTCGAGATGCGGTTCAATTCGGCGGCGGCGCCCGGCGTGGTCGGCGCGGCGAGGGTGAGGCCGTTGCGCAGCAGATTCAGCTTGCGGCGCGTATCGGCGCTGAGCCCCGGGACGTTGGCATAACGCGCCGCCTCGCTCGCCAGCCGCACCTGCATCTCGGTGCCGATCGTGCCGAAATAGGCGGCGAGCGCATCGGTATCCTCGGTGATGTAGGTCGCATTGACCCAGCTCGCCCGGTTGTTGATCACCGAATAATCGGCCAGCTCATGCTCGGCGCGGGCGACGAAGGCGTCGGCTTCGGCGGCCGTCGGAGCCGCCGTGGGCGCCGAAGCCCTGGCGGGCTGGGCGGAAGGCTGGGCGGCGGCGATCGAAACGCCGGCGGCGAGGCAGGTGGCGGCGGCGATCGTAAGCAACGAGACGGCGGTCTTCATGGCGGACATCCCCTGGGCATGTTCTATGGCGGCGCTCATGCACCCGCCTCAAGTCACGGTCAACGGGCGAGAAAGTCGGCGATCGCAATGCCGAGATCGGGCTTGGTGACCGCGCTCATATGGTTGCCGGGGACCTCGACATGGCGCCCGTCCGGAAGCAGGTCGGCGAGCGCCTCGGCCGAGCCGTTGTCATGGTCCTCGGCACCGCTCAGCACGAGCGTCGGCATGGCGATCGCCCTCAGCTCCGCTTCCCCGGTGTCGACGAAGCTGTCGAGCAGCGGCAGGAGCGCCGCGGGATCGCCGCCAGTGGTCTTGAGGAAGGCTTCGGCCATCCATTCGGGCGAGCCGCGCGCATGCGTGCCCAGGCCCTCGAGGATCGCCTTGAAATGCGCGGCGCGCCTGCCCGTATCGCGCAGCCCCTGAAGCCCCATGCCCGAGACGATCAGCCGGCGCGGCCGGGCGCCCGCGACGACCATCCTGACCGCGGTCCGGCCGCCCAGCGAATAGCCGCCGAGATCGAAATCCCGGAGCCCGAGATGCGCGATCAGGTCCAGCCCGTCGCGCGCCAATATGTCGGGCGGATAGGCCGATGGATCGTGCGGGCGGGCGCTCGTCCCGTGCCCGCGCAGATCCGGCATGACGACTCGAAAGCCGCGCGCTGCGATCTCGGCGGCATGGCCGAAGCGGATCCAGTTGGTGTCGGCATCGGAGAAGAGGCCATGGAGGAGCAGCACCGCCCTGCCCTCGCCCAGCTCGTGCCAGGCGAGCGCCACTCCGTCCTGCGCGGTGAAACGATGCGTGGCGAGGCTCATTGGCTTTCCGGAAGCGGTTTCAGGCGCGGCAGCACGCCGAACAGAACGCAGAGCAAGGCGGAAAAGACCAGCAGGGCCGCGAGCAGGAAGCCGCCGCCCGGTTCGCCGTGCTCGGCGCCGAAGGCCAGAGCCTGGGTGGTCGCGATCGGGCCGATGATCGCGGCGATGCTGCCGATGCTCGACATGCCGCCCTGCAGCGCGCCCTGGTGCGAGGCATCGGTCATCCGTGACAGCAGGGCGTTCATCGACGGGAAGACGAGCCCCTGCAGCGCGCTGAAGAAGATGATCGCGAACACCATCCAGGTCTGCGTCGCGAACACATAGAGGAGGAAGCTGAGGCCGCCGACGACCATGCCGATCACTACGGTCCGCGCCTCGCCGAAGCGGGCGATGGCGGGGCCGGTGATGAAGACCTGGGCGAGCGCCATGGCGAGACCGGCGGCGGCCAGCGACCAGCTGGTCATCGTCGCGTCCCAGTGCAGCGCGAGCCCGGCCCAGAAGGCCCAGGTCGCCGGATAGACGGTATGGCCGATCTGCCAGAGCAAGGCGGCAACAAGCAAGGCGGTCGCCCCGCCGGCGTGGAAAAGCGGCCGGAACGCGCCGAAAATATGGGCGTCGCGCAGTTGGAAGGGCCGCCGGCGCTCCGGGGGCAAGGTCTCCGGCAGCCAGAAGGCCATCCACAAGGCATTGAGGGCGGCGATCGAGGCGGCGGCGATGAACGGCGCGCGGGTGCCGAGGCCCGCGAGCTGGCCGCCGATCACCGGCCCGAGGATGAATCCGAGGCCGAAGCCGGCGCCCATCAGGCCGAAGGTGGCGCCGCGTTTCTCGGGCGGAGTCACGTCGGCGAGGACGGCATTGGCCGGAGAATAGAGCGCGCCGGCGATGCCGGCGACGGCCCGGCCGAGGAACAGCCAGGCAAGCGTCGGCGCCAGCGCCATCAGCGCATAATCCGTAGCGAAGGCGAGCATCGACAGGAGCAGGACCGGCCGCCGGCCGAACCGATCGCCGAGATTGCCGATGACCGGGCCGGCGAAGAACTGGGTGCCGGCATAAGCGGCGAGCAGATAGCCCGCGATCCGCGTCGCCTCCGACAGGGTAACATGGCCGAGATGGACGACGAGCCCCGGCAGGACCGGCAGAATGATGCCGAATCCGATCGTGTCGATCAGCACTGCCGTCAGCACGATCGGCACCGCAGGGTGATGGAATCGCTTCACGCGGGCATTCCGCCGGTGGCCTTGATCCAGCGGTCGACCAAAGGCTGGTGCTCGTCCGTCCGCATCTCCTTGAGGCCTTCGGTATTGAGCCAGGCGCGGTGCATCGATTCCACGCCGAAATGGCTGGTCGGCCGAAAGCGGCCGGGCTCGTCGAACGAGGCGATCGTGAGGTCCATGCTCTCGCTGTCCGGAAATGCGAAGCCGAGCGAGGTGCCGCAGGTCGCGCAAAAGGGACGGCGCGCGATCGGCGAGCTTTGATACCAGTCCGGCTCGCCTTCCCAGGCGACGGCGTCCTTGCGGACCTTCTTGAACGCGATCGAGACGCTGCCCGTCGCCCGCTGGCACATCCGGCAATGGCAGAGATAGGCCTCGTCGCTGTCGATCGAGACCGTGTAGCGCACCTTGCCGCAGGCGCAGCCGCCGGTCATTTCACTGCTCAACCTCTCGCCTCCTCCTCAACCGGATCGTCAGGGCCGCGATGATCGCTCCGAGGGCCGCCAGGGCCATGTCCTTCTGCGAATCCCAGATATCACCCTGCTGTCCGTTATAGGCGTCGGCGAGCGGACCCTGCATGATCACGGCCAGCTGCCATTCGAACAGCTCATAGACCAGGCTGACCGCGAGAACAGATTCCACGGCGATGTAGAGCGCCAACCTGGCGCCGAGCCCGGCGTGACGGCGCAATGTCTCGCTGGTCGGGGCGACCGCAAGCAGGCCGTAGGAAAGGTGGACGAGACGGTCATAATGGTTGCGCGTGAAGCCGAATGTCTCGCTGATCGTGCCGCCGGTGAGCGCGCGGGCGAGATCGTCATAGGGCACGTTGCTGTAGGTATAGCGCCCGCCAATCGTGTGCAGCGCGAAGAAGAGCGCGACGGATGCCACCGAGGCGTTCGACAACGGCCAGCGGCGCAGCAGGAAGGGCGCGGCAGCGATCAGGAGCAGGGTCGGGATATGATGAAGCGGCGCCACTTCCGGAAACGGCTGCTTCACCTGGGCGATGAGGAGCAGACCGGCGAGCGCGAGGATCATCGCTCGCTGCGCATGCGGGACGCGAGCCCCGTTCACGAATTCCGAATCCGGATCGCCTCCAGCCGGGCGCGCCAAGCCTCCGGGAGCTGAGCCGGCCGGCGGGCCTCGCGGCCGACATAGACGTGGGTGAAATGGCCTTCCGCAGCCGCCTCGTCGCTTCCCTTGGCGAAGACGCCAAGCCGATAGGTGACGCTCGACGTTCCGAGCCGTTCGAGCGCGAGCCCGATCTCCACCGGCTCGGGATAGGCGAGCGGCGCGGCGTAGCGGCAGCCGGTCTCGACGACGAGGCCGATCGGATCGCCGGCCGCGATGTCGAGCAGGCCGGCTTCGATCAGCCAGGCATTCACCGCCGTGTCGAACCAGGCGTAATGGACGGTATTGTTGACGTGGCCGTAGGCGTCATTGTCGCCCCAGCGCGTGCCGATCTCTCGCCAGACCGGATAGGCGTCCCGCCCCCGCAATGGCGCACGCGTCAAAGCGCCGCCTCGTAGAGGCGGCGCGCGTCCGCCTGGCTGATCGGGCAGGGATTGTTGATCAGCAGCCGCTCCTGCTTCATCGCCTCCGACGCGAGCAGATCGAGATGCTCGGGCCCGACGCCGACCTCGGCGAGGCGCAGCGGCAGGCCGGTCGCCCGGGTCAGCGAGGCGAGCCGCTCGACGAAGGCCTGCGCCTGGGCCTGGGCGCCGAGGCTCCCCAGCGAAGGATCGAGGACGCAGCCGAGCTCGGCATAGAGATGCATGGCCGAGGGCATGTTGTGGCCGAGGACGTGGGTGAGGACGAGCGCATTGGAAAGGCCGTGCGGGACGTGGAAATGGCCGCCGAGCGGATAAGCGAGCGCATGGACGCCGGCGACCGGCGCGTTGTCGAACGCGACTCCCGCATAATGGGCGCCGAGCAGCATGGCGGCGCGCACCGCCCGGTCGTCGGGACGCTCGCAGGCCGCGACCAGATTCTGCGAGAGGAGCCGCAGCGCTTCCCTCGCGAGCATGTCGGAGACGGGATTCTTGCGCCGCGCCGAGGTGTAGGCCTCGATCGCATGGACCATCGCGTCGATGCCCGTCGCGGCGGTCACGGCGCGCGGCAGGCCGACGGTCAGCTCGGGGTCGAGCAACGCCCAGTCCGCGTTGAGCGCTGGGCTGTTGACCGCATTCTTGACGCTGCCGCCGATGGTGATGACGGAGACGCCGGTCGCCTCGGAGCCGGTCCCCGCCGTGGTCGGCACCAGCGCCAAAGGCAGGCGCGCGCCGACGGCCTTGCCGACGCCCCAGATCGTGTCGAGATCATCGCCACTGCCGAGCAGGTAGGCGGCGAGCTTGGCGACGTCCATCGGGCTGCCGCCGCCGAAGCCGACCACCGACGCGCAGCCGGCGCCCGCGGCCACCGCGGCCACCAACGTCTCGCGCGAGGGATCCTGCTCGACCCGGTCGAAGACGATCGCGTCGGGCAGCGCGGCGAGCGCCGCCTCGGCGAGGCCGAGCGCGCGGACATTGGCGTCGGTGACGAACAGGCAGGGACCGGGCGGCAGCAAGGCGCCGAGCCGCTCCACCGCGCCCTGCCCGGCGACCAGCTTCGGCCCGTAATGGAATTGATAATCGTCCATCGCCCCACTTTGCCTTTTCCGTCATCCCCGCGAAAGCGGGAATCCGGCTTCCTGCGTCGGAGCCGGATTTCGCCGCTGAGAAATGGGCGTCAGAGCGAGCGCTGCAGCCGGCTGAGGAGGCTCCGCGCCGGGCTGCCGGCCGGCTCGTCCGAGAAATGGCCGGCATCGATCCGGCTGACCCGCTCGTACAATTCCTCGCTGGCGCGGACGAGGTCGGCCGCGGCTTCGGGCAGGCGCGGGAAGAGGTCGCGGTCGGTCTGCGGCGCCTCGCCCAGCCGCCGTTCCGTCTCGGCGGCCTGGTCGCGGCTGAGCTCGCCGGCGGCCACGGCGCGCTGGGTCAGCAGCCAGGCGATCACGTGCATCAGCCGGGTCGTGACCTTGAGCGATTCGCAGGAGAAGCCGACCCGGTCGATCGGATCGAGCGACAGCCGGTCGTCGCGGCCGATCGTGTCGAAATAGGAGCGCGCCTCGTCGGCGAGCACCATCGCCTCGACGTAGAGCGCGTCGACCAATTTGGGCGTCAGATGCGCCTGCAGAGCGGGTTCTCCCATGCCCGCGAGCCTAGACGGGCGCCGCGCGCGCGCAAGCGCCAAAACAAGGTAAAGCGCGTCCCGATCCGGGGCGCCGCGCGAGTCGCTCGAGGGAAGATGCGCCTGTCCTGAAGCGTCATTGCGAGCGGCTTCGTCGCTAGCTCCTCGCAATGACGGCGTTCCGCTGGAACGCCGCCCCGCTCAGGCGATGATGTCGGGGATGGTGATGTCCTCGAGCTGCGCGATCTCGTCCTTCAATCTCAGCTTTCGTTTCTTGAGCCGCGCCAGCTGGATGTCGTCGCTGGCGGTCATGGCTCTCAGCGCATCGATGGCGCTGTCGAGATCACGATGCTCGGTGCGCAGAATCGCGAGTCGCGCTTCCGGATCCTGAGCGGCTGAGTGGTTCCCTTCCATAGGTCTCCCTCGCTCCTCTCCACTTGATGGGCGCGATGATAAACCTTCGGCGAGCCGCCGTACATATGTGTTGATCTGCTGATCCGAAGGGAGACAAAGGCCCCGCTTCGTGGTTAGATGGAGAGGTCAGCCAAGAAGGAGATGCGAATGCACCAGGCGCACGTTTCGGCCCTCCAGGCCAAGCATGCCGGACTCGAAGCCAGGATCCTCGAGGAAAGCCAGCGCCCCCTGCCGGATGCGACCACGCTCGCCCGGCTCAAGAAGGAGAAATTGCGGGTGAAGGAAGAGATGGCGGGTCTGACGCCGCACTGATCCTCTTCTCCGAAGCCACGAAAGATCCGCCGCTCCGGCCAACCGGAGCGGCGTTTTGATTCGGCTAGTCGTCGCGGCTGACGCGCTCGTTGCGCTCGTGCCGCTCCTGCGCCTCGACCGTCATCGTCGCGATCGGCCGCGCCTCGAGCCGGGCGAGGCTGATCGGCTCGCCGGTCACTTCGCAAAAGCCATATTCGCCGGTCTCGATCCGGTGCAGCGCCGAGTCGATCTTCGAGATCAGCTTGCGCTGGCGGTCGCGGGTGCGGAGGTGGATGCCCCAGTCGGTCTCGCTCGACGCCCGGTCGGTCAGATCCGCTTCCTGGATGGGCCCGCTGGCCAAAGCGGCCATGGTCTCGCGCGATTCCCGGACGATGCTGTCCTTCCAGGCGAGCAGCTTCTGCCTGAAATAAGCGAGCTGTTCGGAGTTCATGAATTCTTCGTTGGCGCCCGGTTGGTAATTGCCAACGAATTGCGGATTCAAAGCGTCACTATGCAGCGTAGCCATCACCCCTCCACTCGTACCTTCGCCCGGCCACGGCCGGGTGCCCCGGAAACATGAGGTGAGGGAGAGACGCCCCGAATCTAACCTCCCACCCCAAACGCGCCTATAGTCATGGCTGGATGCCAGCACAAGTCACTCAAACGCGGCCAAAAAAAGGGGCCGTTCGCGAAGTCGGCGTAACCAGTCGCCAATCGCGGGGCTGGTGAAGGGGCCGCGAATCGGGCCGATCGGCGCGAATCGGCGCGGCCGTTAACCATGAGCCCGGAAAATCGAAGGGCAGTCCTCGTTCACCCCTGTCGAGAAGCTGTTCAGCAATGGGACGGAAAGGCCCGAACGGACCCAAAAACCCCTGTTTTACAGGCACAAGATGGTAAACGCGCTTGCGCTTAAAGGGATCGTTTGCATCTGCTCGTTACTGCCTCACCCGCGATGGATCGGCACCCGCCCTTTCATTCGCCAGCGAGGCCAGGAACGGGGATAGGGTTATGTCGGTAAGAATGGCTTTGGCGAAACTCTGCGCTTGCACCTGCGGCGGTGCCATCATCGGCGGCGGCGCGGTCCATGTCGCGGAAAACCCGCCTGCCCGGCCCAGCGTCGTGGCGCATTCCTCAACCCATGTGCGCAGCGGCGGCTCGGTCCGCTATGCTTCGGCGCAGCGGCGGCTCGTCCGGCGCGTCATTCGGCGCACCGCCTGCGCGGCTCCGGCCCAGACGGTCACGCGCATGGTCATCCCGCCGGTCTTCGCGCCGCCTCCTCCGCCGCCGGTGGCGGTGGCGAGCAGCGGCGGCGGCGGCGTGCCGATCGTGATCGGCGGCTCCTCGGGCGGCTTCGGCTTCGGCGGCGGCTTCTTCGCGGGCGGCTTCTTCGGCGGCAGCTCGACCAGCGGCGGCACCCAGGTGACGGTCCAGAACAATAACAGCAACGAGCAGCAGCAGGGCCAGAACCAGAATCAGAACCAAAATCAGAACCAGAACCAGAATCAAAACCAGAACGAGAATCAGAACCAGAATCAGAACGAGAATCAGAACGGCTCGTCCTCCTCCTCGTCGGGCGGTCACCATGGCAAGGATCATGGATCCTCCAGCCATGGCGGCTCGAGCTCGAGCTCGTCGGGCGGCCACCAGAGCTCGACCTCGTCGACCTCGACCAGCTCCGGCGCGACCGGCGGCTCGACCAGCTCGTCCTCGACCAGCTCGGGCGCGACCGGCGGATCGAGCAGCTTCGGCGGCTCGGGCAGCACCAGCGGCTCCAGCTCCTCCTCGTCGAGCAGCTCCAGCTCGTCCAGCTCGAGCTCCAGCTCGTCATCGAGCGGCGGCTCGTCCAGCTCGACCGGCGGCACCCACGTGCCGGCCCCGCCGATGATCCTGCTGTTCGGCGCCGCGGCCGCGACCCTCGTCGCCCGCAAGCGGCTCGGCAAGCGCGAGGCCGCGACGGCCTGAACGCCGGCAGCCGACAAGAAACAGGCCCCGTCCGGACCGTCCGGGCGGGGCCTTTCTTTGCCGGTTCACCGGTAGATCGTCATTCCAGCTTTCGCTGGAATGACGATAATCATTGCGCCTGCAGGACCTTCTCGATCTCGGCGACGGGCACGTTGACCAGGTCCTTGGGTATCTCCGCGACCAGCCGGCGTTCCACCTCCTTGTGATAATGCTTCCTGAGCTCGCCGAGCGTCCGCGGCGGGGCGACCACGACCAGAGACTCATAATCATTGCGCAGCGCCCGCTCCTTCAGCATCGCGGCCGTGTCGGCGGCGAAGCGATCCTCCTCCTGCTGGTGGAAGTCGGTCTCCTCGAAGGCCGAGCGGCCGTCGCCAACGCTGGAGAAAGCCCGGCCCGGCCCGTCGCTCTTGATCTCCCGGTCCTTCCGGTCGGCATGCTCGTCCTCGCCCTCGACGATCAGGTTCGGATAGGCGCCGTCGCCCTCGTTGCGGAAGAAGAGCGACTTCCTGCCGTCGGCGACGAGGACGAAGCTGTCATGGGGGATCTGCATCGCATCGCTCCTGCTGTTCCCTGGATGAACGCGACAGGTCCGGCGAGGTTCAACCGCCGGGCAGATCCGGCTCCACCCAGCCGAGCCGCGCCCGGGGCGAGAACAGCAGCTCGCGGCTGTAGAAAAGCAGCGGCCAGTCGCGCCGGCCTTCCGGCGCCAGCAGGAGAGCGTTGACCCGCTCGCGCAGCCCCTGCCCTTCCGTGGTCGCGAGATGAGCCCGGACGGCGCGGATGAAGACTTGGGTGATGGTCTCGTGATAGCCCTGATTCTCGTCGTTCACGCCGCCGACGCTTTCATTGTAGCGACGGATGAGGCCGGGCAGATCGCGCTCGGGCGCGATGTCGCTCCGCTCGAGGATAAGCCAGGCGCAGGTCGAGAGATGGGCCTCGTGGGTCCATTCGCTCTTGGGCAGGGTGCGGGCGAGGAAGCGGCCGCCCAGATGACGGATCGCATCGTCGTGCGGCCAAAGCCGCGGTTCACAGTCGCTCATGTTCGATTCCCATGAAAAAAGGAGCGCGCCGGCCGTGCCGGCGCGCTCCCTGCAAATCGGGCGGCTTCGGCGTCAGGCCGTGCTGGTGACGGGCTCGCGGATGGGTTGTCGGTCTTGTCGGCCGATGCGCGGCGCGGCCTCGCGGACGGCCGGATCGACATGGTCGGCGAAGCGCGCGAAATTGTTGGTGAACAGGGTCACCAGCCTGGCCGCGGTCGCGTCATAATCGGCCGGATCGGCCCAGGTCCCCCGCGGATCGAGGATCGCGGAGTCGATGCCGGGCACGCTGACCGGCACCGCGAAGCCGAAATTCGGATCGGCGCGGAAATCGACATGGCCGAGCGAGCCGTCGAGCGCGGCGTTGAGCAAGGCCCGCGTCGCCTTGATCGGCATCCGGCTGCCCACCCCATATTTGCCGCCGGTCCAGCCGGTATTGACCAGCCAGCAGGTGACGCCGCCCTTGGCGATCCGCTCCTTCAGGAGATTGCCGTAGACCCAGGGGAAGCGCGGCATGAAGGGCGCGCCGAAGCAGGTGGAGAAGGTCGCCTCCGGCTCGGTCACCCCGATCTCGGTGCCCGCGACCTTGGCGGTATAGCCGGAGAGGAAATGATACATGGCCTGCTCGGGCGTCAGCCGCGCGATCGGCGGCAGCACCCCGAAGGCGTCGGCGGTGAGGAAGATCACGTTGCGCGGCACCGGGCCCATATTCTCGGCCGAGCAATTGGGAATGAAGTCGATCGGATAGGCGCCGCGGCTGTTCTCGGCGAGGCTTGGGTCGTCGAGATCGAGCGTACGCGTCTCGGGATCGATGACCACGTTCTCCAGGACGGTCCCGAAGCGTTTCGTGGTTGCGTAGATTTCCGGCTCCGCCTCGGGCGAGAGGCGGATCATCTTGGCGTAGCAACCACCCTCGAAGTTGAACACGGCGGTGTCCGACCAGCCATGCTCGTCGTCGCCGATGAGGGTACGGCTGGCATCGGCCGACAAGGTGGTCTTGCCGGTGCCGCTGAGCCCGAAGAAGACCGCGGTGTCGCCGGCGGGGCCGATATTGGCCGAGCA
>Ga0070686_100001236_pt1 | contig 14528 bp, 16 predicted proteins | sample KBSS23LmetaG_FD_65654 | JGI IMG/M metagenome (GOLD analysis project Ga0070686, IMG submission 65654) | Switchgrass rhizosphere microbial communities from Kellogg Biological Station, Michigan, USA - KBS S2-3L metaG | ecosystem: Host-associated > Plants > Roots > Rhizosphere ... | reverse complement strand
GTCCAACGCACCATGGACGCCCACTCCGTCATTCCGCATCCGACCCTCGACGAAATTCTCGCCGCGGACTTATGGGCACGGCAAGCCGCGCTCTCGTAAGGGGTGTGCTTCTTAGTGTCGGTCACCGAAGAGCGGCGTCGGACCGCCGCACTCCAGAACCTTGCGGAATTTCGAGGATTTTCGAAGTCGCGATAGCGTCCTGGAGTGCGGCGGTCCGACGCCGCTTTTTGAATTCGTCCGGCTAAATCCGTTGATCGACAGAATAGATTGCGCCCTCTCGTAACCTCCTGCCCATTTCTTTCTTAATCCCTCTCTCTAAAATTGGGATTTTTACGATGCGGTAGAATATCGGCATCCGAATAAAGATCGGGTTCATCGCCAGAAGCCGATGGCAACGGCAAATCGATTTCTTCAGAAAGCGCCTTTAAGTTCGCGACCACATCTGCGGGCAAATCGATTCCATCCTTCAGCGCTTTTTCGCGGTGTTCGAATTCAATTTCGCCGGGGACGTAGAGGCGTTCGACGCCGGGTTTGCGCGGGGTGGCGTGGATTTCGGCGATGAGGTGGTCCATGCGTTGTTTGAAGAAATCGACGTTGAGGAAGGAAGCGATGTTGATGGCGATGAAGGCGGCTCCGTGGCCGGTGGGCAGGGATGCGTCTGAGGAACTCCAGCTTAGAACCTGTTTGGAAATAGACGAACCGGTGAGGACGGCGGACAGGATTTCGATGAGGAACGCAAATCCAAAGCCCTTGTATCCGCCCAGCGCGGTCAGCGACGCGGCGTGGGAAAACAGAGTCGCATCGAGCGAAGGATCTCCTTCGGCGTCGAGAATCCAGCCGGCGGGAATCGGTTTGCCGAGCGCAGCGGCGGCATACACTTTTCCGCCCGCGACGGTGGCGGTGGCCATGTCGAGCATGATGGGAAATTCCTTGCCGGCGGGCGCGGCGAAGCCCCAGGGGTTGCTGCCCATGACCGCGCCTTTGGCGCCGGGCGCGTTGACGGTCGGAATGTCGTTGGCCATCGAGAACCCAATCATGTTCTCGGGAATTCCCATCGCCGCGTAATATCCGGCGGCGCCGTAATGACAATTGTTGCGCAAACCAACGAACGCGACTCCCGCCGTGCGCGCTTTTTCCATCGCGACGCGCATCGCATAAACCGAACTCACCATGCCCAACGAAGAATCGCCATCGACCAGCGCAAACGCCGGACCTTCGCTCACGATATGCGGATGGCCGTTGGTTTTTAAGCCGCCGCCCTTTAAGCGCCGAATGTAGGCGCGCAACGCTTTCGTTCCATGCGTGAACGTTCCCCAGGTGTCGGTCGTCACCAAAACGTCGGCGGTCGTTTTGGCGTCGGTTTCGTTCACGCCCACTTTCAAAAGCGCGCGAACACAAAAGTCATGCAGGCTGCCGGCGGCGATGTTCATCGCTCTTTGTTAGACCGGGCGGACGACAATACGCAAGCCTTCAACCGCGACGACTTTGACCGCCCGGCGCGCTTCGATGAAGCCGCCCTCGCTGATCACATCGAGGCGCTCGCCGTTGATGACGGCTTTTCCGGAGGGACGCAACGCGGTGAACGTCTCGCCAGTCTGATTGAGCAACGAAGGATTTTCCGTCCCGATTTCGCCCACCACCTTGCGCGAAACGAAAAGGCGGGCCGCGCGCGATTCGGGAAAATATTTGAGATAAAGAATGGCGCCCGCGATCAAACCGATGAGCGTGATGGCAAGCACGCCGTTAGCCGTTTGAAAATCGAAGCGCGCGTAACCGAGCCCGACGCCAATCACAATGCAAATAAAGCCAATCACTCCCGCGATCATTCCCGGTAAAACGGTTTCCAGGAACAGCAGGAGAGCGCCGACCACCAAAAGCGCGATCACCATTGCCATCCCCTGTAACATCCGAGAACCAAATTCTTCTGGCAAGCGGAACTGTTTGCCTCTTGTATTTCGGCGTTCCCGAAAAACCACTGATGCAACCGGCTACAAAGCATCCATCGCTGATACCCGCCGTCGCTTTCTCGACGGGAATCGCTTTTGCCAGCCAATGGATGGTCGATTGGCGCGCCGGTTTTGGCGCCGCGTTCCTCACCGCGCTGGGCATGCGAAAGTGGAATTGGCTGTTGTGCGCGGCGTGGTTTTTTCTCGGAGCTTCGCTGCTGAGCTTTCGCATGGACGATCGGAACGCGAACGATCTTCGACGGTTGTTTCCGGGCGAAGCGGAAATCGTGGTTGTGCGCGGCGTGTTGGACGGCGATCCGGAGCAGCGCGTGTTGGAACGCGATGGGCGCACTCGATATAGAACCACCGCCCGCATCGATGTTCACGAAGTCGAACGGCGCGGCACGTGGGAACCGGCGGTGGGCGAAGTCGCGGTTTCCACGACCGGCTTTTTGGCGAGTGAATTTGTCTCCGGCGCGTCGGTCCAGGCGACGGGCGTTCTGGAAAAACCGGGCGGCCCAATGGCGCCGGGCATGTTCGATTTCGAACGTTATCTAAAATGGCAGCGCATCTTTTTCGCGTTGCGCACCGAAGGCACGAACGATTGGAAATTGATGCGCCAGGCCGAAGGTTGGAGCGGCGCCACGCTCTATCGAAAATTCAACGCCGGGGCCATGAGCGCCTTGCAACGCGGCATCCCCGCCGACGAAAACACGCGCCTGCTTTGGGCCATGACCCTCGGCTGGAAACCCGGTTTGACCAACGACATCTCCGAGCCCTTTATGAGGACTGGGACGCTGCATATTTTTGCGAAGAGTGTTTACAATTCACCCACGTCCTGCCATCATGCGCCATGACCAATCGCAAAGACATCGCGGGGATGAAAGCTTACAGCTACATTCGTTGGAGCAGCGACCCGCAAACCAAGGGCGATTCCCTGGCTAGACAAATCGAACGGACGCGCGCCGTTTGCGCTAGTTTGGGGCTTAACTTGGACGAAACTTTGATAGCAGATAGAGGGGTCAGCGGATACACGGGGAAGAATCTACACAAGGGCGCGCTAGGCAAGTTCATTGAAGCGGTGGAATCTGGCAGAGTTAAGACACCGTTTGTGTTGGTCGTAGAGGGATTGGACCGCGTAACACGTATGAGAGTGCGGGACGCTCGCAAGCTGTTTGAACGGTTGCTTGAATTGGACGTTAAGATTTGCACGGCGCACAATGAAGCCGTTTACGACGAATCATCATTGGATAATCCCGTTGAAATGCTCATATCGCTGATGGAATTGAGCGCGGGCCACGCTTATTCGCAGGAGTTGGGACGAAAGTTAGCAGCGGCTTGGACACGTAAGAAAATCGCCGCTGGTAAAGGCACACTGCTAACGCGGCGCGTGCCGGGATGGCTAACTTACAATGAAAAGACCCGTAAGATTGAGAAGATTGATGAACGCGTTAAAATTGTTCAGCAGATATTCAAAGACTTTTTGGGCGGAAAGGGGACGCGTTTAATCACACTGGACCTTAACAGGCGCGGAATTAAACCATTTGGACACGGCAAGGGCTGGGCTGATACCACCGTGCGCAGATTTCTACAGACGACAAGCGTTATCGGCCAATATCAGCCGCGCAAGTATATCTCATCCGTGAAAAGCATTGCTGAAGGAACAGCGGTGGACGATTATTATCCCGCTATCGTTAGCAAGGTGGATTTTTACGCTGTGCAAGAGAGGATTAAAGAGCGGCGCACGCCTACGGGTCCGCGCAACAATTGCGTTAATTTGTTTTCGGGCCTTGTGAAATGCGCCCATTGCGGCTGGCCTGTTGTCATTAAGATTGGAGCGTTCGCAAAGGCTACCACGCGGAAACCGTATATTCGCTTGCTTTGCTCTAAGGCTTGGCGCGGGCAAGGGTGCGTTCACCGCACGGTGCGCTATGAGGCTTTTGAGCGGGGTGTTATCTCTGCGCTATGCGTAAAGCTGATATTGTCGGCTGAAAAACGTCAGGCCCCGGTGACGGATTTGGCAAAGTTAAAAGCCGAGTTATTGGATACGCAGGCAAGACTTGAACTGTTAAGTAATGCGGTGCGCACCGCGCCTGAGATTCCTAAGAATCTTGTTGCGTTATCCAGCGAGCTTGAGACGAAGATTGAGAATCTTAGAGTTGTAATCGCAACACACCATGAGGGACCAGCCAGCAATCTGTTTGCAATCTGGACGCCGCTTGTGAACACCATTGATAATCGGCGCAACGTCCAAACGCTGCTAACGAGTGAGATTAAATCAATAGAGTTGAACTCGGAACACTTCTCAGCGAAAATCCATTCGCACGGCGGAGAGACTTGGGAAATAGCTTGGGATGAAGATTGGGAGCATGGCTTTTTGTGGTGTTACGGAGAGCGGCGAGAATACCAATACTATCTTGATAACATTCTCTTTTGGAAAAGTCCGCTTAATCCGAAAAGCAAGCCGCAAGGCAAGACTGTAGATGAGACGGCGGGAACGATTAACTTGTTGGCACCAAACTTAGGCTTTCCGGTCGGGGTGCGCGCTAAAATAACGCAGGACCGTTGGAGCGGAATGGATATTGTCAGGCGGCGCAAAGAACTGCCAAAAGTGAACCAGAAAAAAGGCAAATAGCGCATTGCTTACGCAGCTTGCAGTTTTCCCGCACTCTCCTGCACGCGCCGTAGCGCGGTAATCGTCCATTGCTTGCCCCGTGCTGTTTTGACGCCGCGCAAGTTCAGATACTGGCAGATGCGATACTGGCTTGTAACGCCAGTGCTCTCAATCTCGCGTATCACCTTGAGAGTATTCGCACAAAATGCGTTCTTTCGCTCCTGTATGGCTTTAGCAGCGTGTTTCCAGCTTGCGGCGGGGTTTGGCCCGCCCAGCTTAACACCGCGCGAGCGAGCTACAGCAAGACCGCTACGGACCCGCGCGCCAATAAGTTCCCGTTCCCTTTCCGCGCAGCACATCATTATTTTTGCGCTGAAAGAATCGAGGTTTGGATTCTCAGCCGAGACAAACGAAACGCCAGCCGATGTCAACTCTACCAGGAGCTTAATGCTGCGCCCGATACGGTCCAGCTTGGATATTAAAACCGTAGCTCCCTGCGCCTGAGCCACTTGGATACATTCCTTGAGTTTTGGCCGCGCATCATACGCCCCGCTTTCAATCTCCGTCCAGTTGCCAAGAATCTCATGCTCGCACGGTAAGCTGTTAAGATATTGCGTAACAGCGACCATTTGCGCCTCAAGGGAGTATCCATCGGATTGCCGTTGCGTGCTAACGCGCCGATAAATGCAAAACAACCGTTTCATGCGCAAAGTATGGCTTAACTACGCATGGTGTCAAACACGAATTTCAATTTGTATTTGTAACCAAAGCGCGATTAACGATTGACTTGCGTTACCGATGGCAAAGAAAAAGGCGGCAAGCGCGCACCGCTTACCGCCCTTGAAGTTGGCTCAATGAGGGAGGGTTCAAAGACTACCCAACCTTGCGTTCATTGCTGATACACTCACCAACATTCGCGACAAAACCTTAAACCTACGATGCCAGCCGAACAGAACGCCCAAAGGTAAACAACGTTCGGCTTGCGACCCGCGCACACGCGCGAGCCAAATTGCTAGCGGCTTACCTCAAGCCAAAATCGAACCAATCCCTTGCCGTCTTTGGCACCGCCGTATGCAACGGTTTTGGTTTTAAGAATGGCGTTGACATTCCTGTTATCTTCAGCCGCTTTCTGGTCAATCCATTGCGCAAGGTTTATCTCGCGCGCTGTTTGGCGTGGCGAGTTGTCAAGCTGCATCTGGCTTAAGCCATACTTGTTTTGCAAAAAAAGAAGGCGTTCCTGTTCGTAGCTCATACTATTCCTGTGGTTCTCTTGACGAAACGTTCCCGATGTCGCGCGCCGCTTTATCCTTAAGAGCTTGAACCCGATTCCATGCGTCAAGTCTTTCTTGGTCCGTTATCGGATGGCAGATTGCGGGGGGTTGATGATTAAAACATTGACGTAGCTCGCTCTGTTCATCGCTGCCACTGTTAAACCTCTGGTTCATTTTTGATTGACTCATTTATTTGTCGCTTTCTTCTTCTATTCATTACACCGCGTTAAGTCTGCGCGCGGACTATCGACGAGCATAAATCGGATACGAGTAACATCCAATCACGGTATGGCAAACTCCCCATTCCTCCAGCTTACCGACGTAGGCCTTAAAGAGCCGCTCCAGTTCCGCTATCGGTATCTCGAATGCGGTGTTGATGTTCACAGCATCAGGGAACGAGAAACTTGCGCCGCTGACAGCAAGCAATCTGTCCATTAGCACAAGGAACGAATCCAAGTAGGAATTTGTTCCCTCGTTGCGCGCCTTGGATAAGGATTGCGCAAACTTTGCGCCAAGCTCCGCTGGTGTCAACGTAGCAGGATAAATGGTAAGCGTTCCGTTAGTGGCTTGTGCCTTCTGCTTCTTCTTTGTCGTTTTCATAAAGTGGATGACCTAGTTAATGAAATCTTTTTGGGTTGCTTATCGCAGATAGGGGGCACAGGGTCCAATTTCTCGCCGGAGCGTTTCGCGCGCCATAAGATGTCAAGTCGAAAGACCCCTCGCGCACCGTTTTACGGTCCAGTCTATTCATTCTCTCCGTTAAATTGAACGTCTCGCGCATACTTCCAAAGCTCCTTTGCCAATTGGTAAACCATCAAATCATTGGGGTTTTGCAATTCTTAAACAATTCCCAAGTAGTTCCTAAACACTTGAGCAATCCATTTGCCAACTACCGCGCCATTATTTAAAAGACAGACCTGCTGCGCTGTTATCAATCCCGACATACAGGGGCAACGGGGCTGAATTGTAGCGTGAAACAGTAAACTTATCTGTGCGAGCAATTTTGCCCTGCGCAATCCAACTTTTCGTCATATTGCCGAGATGGGCGGCGAGCCATGCCTTGTCAAGTTTACCGTATCGCTGATTGCTGCTTTCAATTTCCAATCTTACGTCATCAGTCGAAAAACTCGTTTTGCCGTTAATGCTCCTCCCGATTACCTGAATGTAAGCCATCGTGAGCGCGAAAGTTTTGGCGTTGTCAGCCTTAACAAGTAGCGCGGTTGAAATCTTTTTCTTTCTTGCCATACTCATTATTACCCGCGCCGTTCGGAATTGTGAAATTATTTTGCGAAAATCTTCACTGGTGCGGTAGAGATATTTTGGAATGCGGCGTTTTGTCGGTGTAAGATAAGCTGGCCACTCAGAACGGCGTCGATATGGTTCTGGCGTTCGCCCGCACGTAAAATGGGCAGGTTAGTAGCGTTGTTTGTATTGCGCGGAACGAGGCATCGCCCACTTTATAGGAGTGGGGATGCCCAACGGGTTGTGAGAAGCTTAGCGTGCATCTCTGGTAAGGCCACAAATGCACCCCCGCCCGCAAACATTCCCATCTGTTATGGATAGGACGCGCCGCTTAAACACGGCGCGAACGACAGGCAAGATTGCCATCGGTATGCGATGGCTGAGCATGGTTGAGCAAACAATCAAGCATAGTTAGGTATTCCGTCGCTGCCCGCGATACTTTTACCGACCTACAACGCTACTAGCTACCCATTTAAAGTAATACCCCATTACTTTAAAAGCTTCTCTGTGTCTATACACTATCCTCTTTACTCTCTTTCTTAACGTTTTGGTGTCGAAATTGTTCACAAACAGCAAAAGCATGACAGTTTTGGCGCGCTGACCTGCTTTAAATCGGCTTCAACCCCTTGGGACCAAAGGGCATGCCGCCAATCTTACGATTTTAAATTATTTTAAACACTTGCGCATTGACATTGCGCAACGATTTGCGCAACATGCTTGCCTATGGCAACAACAACTACATTGACGTATGAACAAGCACTTAAAGCCTTCCGCGAGAAGGAAAAAGCCTTGGAAGAATCAAGAATTGCTCTATCGAGCACGTTGACACAGCGATTCAAAGAGGCGATGAACCAAGCCGCAGAAGCTTATGATTTGATGGATGTTGATACCCGCGCGGCGTTAATGAAAGACCCATCAAACGAGGTTTCGTTGCACAAAATGGGAATCATGCCTAGTGCTGTGGTTCCATCCCTTCGCAAGACTCGCGCCAAGAGGGTATCGGATGATATTTTCCTTGCCTACCTTCAGAGCGAACACACTGAGGCCGACATTTCGGCGCGGTTTGGTTTCAAGCCTACAACCCTAGCGCAAAAGCTCAGCCGCTTAAAGGGCAAGAATAGAATCGAATCCAGAGAGAAAGATGGCGTTAAATATTGGAAAGAGCACCGAAATTCATGATTTGATTGCTGCCGCCACGCAAGAGCATGATTCGCTTGCGCGCAGTTCTCTCGTCCTAGTTTTCTGTTTCGTTTAAATCACCCCGCAAGTGCGGGGTTTTTTTCTCTTCGAGCCGAAACTTTTTAAAAGTTCGCTTCTGCTCCTTAACATAGGAGTTGAGAGTTTTGGTTGCGTGTGAATTTAGCGGAATAGTGCGAGAGGCATTCAGAAGAAATGGACATGATGCTTGGAGTTGCGACCTATTGCCGACAGAGATAAGCGGGCAACACATCGAAGCCGATTGCCGCGATGTTTTGAATTATGGCTGGGATTTGATGATATGTCATCCGCCTTGCCAATTCCTAGCAGTTTCGGGCGCAAGATGGTTCGCGGGCCGCAAAAATGAGCAGGAAAAGGCTCTGGAGTTCGTCAAACTTCTCTTGGCTGCTCCAATCGACAAGATTGCCTTGGAGAATCCTATCTCTGTCATCTCCACCCGCATCCGCAAGCCTGACCAGATTATCCAGCCCTGGCAATTCGGACACGGGGAGATGAAAACAACTTGTCTTTGGCTTAAGAACCTGCCGAAGTTGACGCCCACTGACATTGTTAGCGGCAGGCATTCGGGCATCCTGGCAGAGAGTCCTGGCCCCAACCGATGGAAGAATAGAAGCCGCACCTACGCGGGAATTGCCGACGCGATGGCGAAGCAGTGGGGCCGCTAAAAAAGTCTGACAAAGGGCAAGGTGCGTGCGAATCTAGGGCATGGACCAGCCAGAACGCATTTCTCCTGAGAAAGCCGCCGCCGCTCTTCTCGATGTGGCAAAACAGGACCGCCAGATTCAAGCGGATATAAACAAGGAGTTGTTTAAGTCCGCAATCACGAGCGGGGAGAATGCCATTAAAGCCGCCATGCTGATTAATGCGGGAGCTTCCGTAGCAGTCCTCGCATTTCTAGGTAACCTCGTTTCAAAAGCCCCACACGTAAAGCTTGGCGAATTTCCAACTGCGATGTTGTGTTTCGTCGCGGGCGTCCTCGTTACAGCGATAGCTTCGGGTTTCACCTATTTCACGCAACATTGTTACAATCATGGCCGCAAAAAAACAGGCGATGTTACGAACATGCTGGCTATCGCTTTCGTCTCGTCATCTTACTTCCTGTTCGCACTCGGGGGCTGGATTGCGTTTCAAGAATTTCAATTGATGAAATGAGTTTCGATGATTCTCTACAAATACATTTACAATCACGCGATTAAGGTTTTGGAAGATTTGCGTTTGAAGGTAACGCCCCCGAATGAGTTTAACGACCCATTTGAACTCACACCTGATTTACGCTTCGCAATCACATTGGAATCCATGCTAGAGGAGGCTCGCAATGAGCCTGAAAACTTCCGTCCTAATTGGGAAGCGATGCGCTCCCATCCCGAGTGGCCAGACACTTTTGAAAAGTTTATTGCTGGCCTGCCCCAAGGAATTACGACGAATTTCAAAGAGTTTAAACGGAGAAGCAAAATTCGATTAAAACAAGAAGCCCTTAAATCAATCCATGAAGCAAGCGAGCATCTTGCTATCCTTTGCTTAAGTAAACCCAATGACAGTATTCCCATGTGGTCCTATTACGCCGAAAGCCACAAGGGCGTTGCGTTTGGCATCTATTCGTTGCATTCATCTTTTGATAATGTTCCAGAGAATTTCTTTAATGTCGTTGACTATCGCCGAAAGCGTTACCCTGTTTACCTTCCATTGAAAGAACAGACGAAGTTTGGTGAACTGCTTAAAGTAATGTGCACAAAGTCCCGCGTCTGGCGACATGAAAAGGAATATCGTAGGATTTACAAACTTGATAAGTTAATTGCGCAAAAGGTTCCAGACCGAAATGAACCCCTTTACTTCGTAAAGATTGACCAAAACGCAATTAGGGAAGTGATTTTCGGGGCTTGCGTGGACCCCAAACTTGAAAAATCAATCCGCGATACAATTGCCAGAAATCCAACAACCCTAGGGCATATTAGCCTTCTGAGGTGCAAACGCCACCCGACGAAGTTCAAACTCGAAATCGTTCCTGCTTAAAATGCCAATAAAAGCGGGGTTTTTCGTCGTTAGGTGATTTGTGAAGAATCTTTGCCATCAGCGGACTTCACATCGCTTTGATCGCGGCAATTCTCGTGAGATTCTTCCAATTCGTTCGCCTGCCGCGAAACTGGGCGGGCGGCCTGGCGATTCCCTTAATTTGGTTTTACACCGGCGCGACCGGTTGGCAGGCCTCGGCGATTCGTTCGACGATCATGAGCACGGTGATCATCCTCGGTTGGATTTTGCGACGGCCCAATAATTTGCTCAACTCTCTCTCGGCTTCCGCAATTCTGATTTTGCTCTGGCAACCCGAACAACTTTTCCAGGCGGGTTTTCAACTCTCCTTCATTCTGCTTGCGAGCTTCGCGGTCTGGCCCGCGATCGCGCCGAATGAACCTTGGCCCGAACCGGCGGTGCATCTTGGTCAATCCGAAACCGATTCGTTCGAACGCAAACCAAAAATAACTTTATGGAGCCGCGCGCTCGGACGCATTTACGAACAGACCACCGGACGCGATCCATTTTTGCCGAGCCAGCTTCGTCCGTGGTGGCGGCGCAAAATGGATGATCCCATTATTTTCCTGCTCGGCGGCATCAATATCTCGCTCGCATCGCTGCTCGGTTCGCTGCCAGTCATCGCGCTCTATTTTAATTTGATCAGCTATTCGAGCCTCGTCGCGAATCTCGTCATCGTGCCGATCAGTGGCATCACACTCGCCTCGTCGCTCGCCAGCTGGGCCCTCGCATGGTTTCCCACGCTCTCGATCCTCGCGAACTGGATCAGTTGGGGAACGATGTGGTTCATGGTTTGGTTCTGCCGCAAACTCGAATCCTTCTCGTGGACTTACGAGTACGTTCAATCTCCCAGCGCCCTCACGATCATTGCCTACTACGTCACCTTCCTCGCGGTGGTGAACGGATGGCTCCGAAAAAAATGGGCGCTCTGTTCCATAATCGCACTTGTTCTGATCGCCGCGGGAACCAGTATCTGGCGTGAACAAACCACCACCACGATCACCATGCTCCCCGGCTCCGGCACAATTTTCATCGATCGTCCCTCATCAGGCGAAGATTTGCTGATCGATTGCGGCCGCGAGCGCGAAGTCTATTCGATGCTCAAACCGTTCCTCCATAGTCGCGGCGTCGATTCTCTCGAAGCCGTTGTCTTAACCCACGGCGACGTGACGCACGTGGGCGGTTACTCGCGGCTCGTCGAAGAATTTCGCGTCGCAACCACCCTGACTTCCACCGCGCGCTCTCATTCGCCTGCCTATCGGCGAATCATTCGCGACCTAAAAGACGATCCAAAACGCTGGCGCAAAATTGCGGAGCCCGACAACGTGCGCGGCTGGACCGTCCTCCATCCCACCCCGGCGCAGGATTATGCACGCGCGGATGATGAAGCGGTTGTTCTCGCGCGGACCATTGAAGGCCACCGTATTTTGCTCCTCTCCGAATTGGGAGCCGCCGGCCAGGAACGCCTCCTGCAAAGCGGCGCCGATCTCAAATCCGAAATTCTTTTTTGCGGAATTGGGAACGACGGCCATCCGCCCCGTCCTGCCCTGCTCGATCAAATTAAGCCCAGCCTCATCATTCTCTCCGGCAACGACTCCAAATCGGCCAAAGCCGCGCAAGAATTGCGCGCGCGCCACTGGAATGTCCAAACCACGCGCGAAGAAGGCGCGGTCTGGATCGAGATTCACGCCGGAAAGCTCGATTTTCGGGGTATTCGACGCTGAGGCGAGGTCCGTTCGAGGTTGGCGCTAATCCAGCTATAAACGTCGTGCGCGCAGAAGCGCGGCAGTTATGACAGTGGATTTGAGTTCAATCGAAGAGGCAAAAGACGGTTTGCAGGTCCGTATCCGTTCGCGGCGCGAGCGCTCGTGGTCCCCGGCGATCTTTCTTTTAACGGTCCTCGCCGGCGTGGCGACCGCCCTTTGCGCGGTGCAGTTAATTTGGTTTTAAGCCGGTCGCCGCGAATTATTCCGCAAACAAATGGCGGAAAAAACGTTCGGGACTTTGCAGAAAATCCGTGGTCACGCGGAAGTGTTCCGTGTCGCGATAATCGACCTCCTTGAACTTCCCATTCTCGATCGACAAAACCTGCGCGCCCGGATACGTCATCAAAATCGGCGAATGCGTCGCCATGATCACTTGCGCCTCCGCAATCTTCTCGCCGTCGCGCAGCATTTTCAAAAATCCAAGTTGCCGCAATGGCGAGAGGGCCGCCTCCGGTTCGTCCAAAATAAAAACGCCGGCATCCTCGAAGCGATGTTCGAACAGCGAAATAAACGATTCGCCGTGCGATTGCGCGTGCAACGATTTTCCGCCATACGCGAAGTTGGCGCCCACCTCGTCGATCTGCGTCGCAAAATTCGTGAACGTTTCCGCGCGCAAAAAAAAGCCCTGATTGATTTTCGGAAACCACGACAACTCGATCGCGCCATCCAACGGCGTCCGATTCGCTTCCTGATCCGCCACGTGATTGCGATTCCCGCCCTGCAACGAAAACCCGCACTTCGCCGCGATGCTTTCCAACAGCGTCGATTTCCCGGTTCCATTCTCGCCCACAATAATTGTGACCGCCTTCTTGAACTGGAGCGAAAACGATTCTTGAAACAACGGCACGTTGAACGGAAATTCCCGCAACGTCCCCGGCGATTCATATCGCAGCTCTTTCAAAAAAGGCGCTTTGGCGTCCCGCGGGTGCATCGAGTGCAAGGTAGAGTCGCCCCGAAAAAAGACGCAACCACAATTCCACGCCCGACAATTTCCGCTCCTTCGCCATTCCTTTAGTCATGGCGTTGCGCCGCTGCTTGCTTCTGTTTGCGCGCGGGTTATCTTTGATGTTCGCTTCGGTGAGGCGGAGAATCGCTCCCGGTTTCGGCCGGGGGAGGAAAGTCCGAACACCACAGGGCAGGACGCCGCGTAACTCCGATTCAGTCGGAGATACACTCGGGAGGCGCGTTTCAAGACGCGCCGACGGACAGCGCCACAGAAAACAGACCGCCGGGCTTGCGCAAGCGAGTCAGGTCAGGGTGAAAAGGTGGGGTAAGAGCCCACCGCTCCAAGAGCAATCGCGGAGGCACGGCAAACCCCGTCCGGTGCAAGGCCAAATAGGAAACTCGAGGAACGGCCCGTTCCGCGGTCCCGCTTCGGCGGGATACAGGGTTTCGGGTGCGCTGCTCAGATAAATGGTTCTCTCTCTTCATGCTTCGGCAGGAGGAAAGACAGAACTCGGCTTACAGCCTCACCGAAGCGATTTCCCGAAATATTGGAGACGACACAAGGGGTCTCGGTATATTTTTACGCCATGTCGAACGAGATTTTTTCTGGGGACGAAGCGATTTACCGGGTGCGAACGAAGGCCGCGGGGCCGGCGGGAAGTTTGCCGCTGACCGCGGAGATGCTGATGGAGCGTCCGAGCGGGGATATTTTTGGGATGACGCAAAATGCCGGGATGGGATGGAAGCCTTCAGAATTGAATCGCAAACAATTTTTGATTTTGAGCACGCAAGGCGGCATGCGCGCGCCGGATGGTTCGCCGATCGCGCTCGGATTTCATACGGGCCATTGGGAAATTGGTTTGTTGGTGAAGGCGGCGGCGGACGAATTGCGGCGTTTGGAAGGGTTGCCGTTCGCGGCGTTTTGCTCGGACCCGTGCGATGGGCGCACCCAAGGCACGACGGGGATGTTCGATAGTCTGCCCTACCGAAATGATGCGGCGGTAATTTTTCGGCGGTTGATTCGATCGCTGCCGACACGGAAAGGCGTCCTGGGCGTAGCGACCTGCGACAAGGGATTGCCCGCGATGATGATGGCGCTCGCCGGCATGCGCGATTTGCCCTGCGTGCTCGCGCCGGGCGGCGTGACCTTGCCGCCAGAGGAGGGCGAAGACGCCGGCAAAGTGCAAACGCTCGGCGCCCGTTTTGCGCATGGAATGATTTCGTTGCAGGAAGCCGCCGACGCAGGTTGTCGCGCGTGCGCCTCGCCGGGCGGGGGCTGTCAATTTCTCGGGACGGCGGCGACTTCGCAGGTCGTGGGCGAGGCGCTCGGCATGTCGGTGCCGCACAGCGCGCTGGCTCCATCCGGCGAACCGGTCTGGACGGAAATTGCGACTCGATCCGCGCGCGCGCTCATGGAAATGGAACGGCGCGGAATGAAGATGCGCGATGTTTTGACGGATGCGGCGATTCGCAATGCGATGGTGGTGCATGCGGCGTT
>Ga0070686_100001235_pt1 | contig 14534 bp, 18 predicted proteins | sample KBSS23LmetaG_FD_65654 | JGI IMG/M metagenome (GOLD analysis project Ga0070686, IMG submission 65654) | Switchgrass rhizosphere microbial communities from Kellogg Biological Station, Michigan, USA - KBS S2-3L metaG | ecosystem: Host-associated > Plants > Roots > Rhizosphere ... | reverse complement strand
CGAGATTGCCGCCCTGGCCGGCGAAGGCCTGCGGCAGCGAGTTGATCAGATCCTCGGTGCGGGTCGTGCCCTGGAGGCGGACCTCGGCGCTGTTGATCACGGTGACCGGGCTGGTGCCGGAAAGGTTCGGGGTCGGGATGCGCGTGCCGGTAACGACGATCGCCTCTTCATCGGCCGGCTGGCCGGCGGCAGGCGTGGTCGGGGCGGGCTGGGCGGGCTGCGCGAAAGCAGGCGTGGCGATGCCGATCGACCCGCAAATGACCGTAGTCGCGAGCAGGTTGGTCATAAACTGATTCTTGTACTTCATGTCGGTCCCCTTCGATCGGCCGCAGCCGTGAGTCGTGCACCAGCGCAAACTCTGGTCGAACAAAGCGCGTTTACGGGATGAAACGAAATGGACGCAATCGCCGCTGCCCGTCTTTCGGCCCATTTTCGAAGGGCGTGGCATAAATACCACAATGGACGGACGCCTGGACGAGGCTTGCGCAAAGCCGCCGCCGACCGCAATATCGGCCGTCACCGCACGGGGGAACAGATTCCATGACTCGCAAGCTCCTGCTGCTCGCCGCCCTGTTGCTCGGCCTCGTTTCGCCGGCTTTCGCCCAGCGCGGCGAGCATCGCCAGCAGGGCCAGCGGCCGGAAGCGTTCGAGGCCCTCGTCCATTGCCGCTCGATCGCGGAGCCGACCGCGCGGCTGCAATGTTTCGACACCGCCGCCGCCGCGCTCGAGCAGGCGGCCGCGCGGCGCGACGTGGTGGTCGTCGACCGCGCCCAGGTGCGGGAGAGCCGGCGCCGGCTGTTCGGCCTCGCCCTGCCGCGCCTTCCGATCTTCGGCGGCGGCGACAACGGCCATGACAATGACGACGACGAGATCCAGCAGATCGACAGCACGGTCGCGACGGCGGTGCGCAACGATCTCGGCCAGTGGCAGGTGCACCTGCAGGACGGCGGCACCTGGATCCAGACCGACTTCAACCTGCTCGCGGTGGCGCCGCGCCCGGGCCAGCCGGTGACCGTCCGCCGCGGCGCGCTCGGCTCGTTCATGATGCGCGTCGGCCGCCAGCCCGGGGTCCGGGTGCGGCGCGTCCTTTAGAGCACAGGCAAAGCGTTTGGAGCCCCGGATCGGGAGGCCGAACAGGCCCCGGAGCGCGGGCGAATTCTCCATAATGCCGTAAATTGCAGGTTTTGGCCTCCGCAGCGAAAGCTAAGCTCTCGGGGCCCACGCGTGAGCCGCGCGGCGCTGGCCGATGGGCACGGGAGATGGTAGATTCGGCGGACGCGGCCCTATGGAAGGACGCCCGATGTCCTGCTTCAGCTCTCTGCGCCTCGCAACCTATCGAGGCATTGAAGAGATGCCGCCGCATGCCCACGAGGCGCTGATCGTCTGCCTGCCGATCGCGGGCATCTATGTCGAACGCACGCGGGGACGCGAGACCGAACATCGCCTCGGCGATATTCTGCTCTGCCCCGCGGGAGAGGAGCATTCCCAGATTTTCTCCCGGGGGGACGTGACCGCGCTGCTGTTTACGCCAGCTGGTGACGCGCTGAGCCGGTTGGCCGAATCCGTCCCGCTCGCGCAGGCGCCTCATGCGCGTTTTCGTGGCCTCGACGCGCTCGCCCTCCGGCTCGCGGATGAGGTTCGCGACACCGATCCACAATCTCCGCTCGTTGCAGAGGGACTGGCGCTTCAAATCCTTGGCCTGCTCGCTCGCGAGTCGCAGGTCTCGCCGTCGCTACCGCTTTGGCTAAGATCGGCGCGCGAATATGTCCGCGCCCGCGCCTGCGGCACACTGCGGCTCCAAGATGTCGCAGCGCATGTCGACCGCAGTGTGACCGAGCTCTCCGCGGCTTACCGGCGCAACTTTGGAAGCTCCATTGGCGAGGACGCCAGGGCCATGCGGCTACAGCGCGCGCAGATCCTGCTCGGGTCCAGCGGAGAGTCGATCGCGGCGATCGCGACCGAATGTGGTTATTACGATCAGGCGCATTTTACGCGACAATTCAAACGCGCCTTCAGCCTGACGCCGTTAGCCTACCGACGACGATTGCACTGAGCGCCATACAAAATTCCCCGAGCGTACAATCCACGGGCTTTGGCAAACGCTACGCCGCGACTTGGCTGACGCCTCGGCCGCGCCCTCATCCTTCTCTCTCTCTCTCTCTCTCTCTTTACCAACTGCGGAGCCGATTATGGGAACTTCGTCCGTGGGGAGGAGAAGAACCATGGCGACACTCGCGCTTGCCGCCGCCGCATTGATCGCTGCCGCAGCGCCCAACCCATCCGTCCGCTTCAACAAGACCGCATGGCTCGAAGATTATGCCGCGCTGAAGGGTGCAATGCAGGAAAGCTATGCCAATCTCGCCTGGTTCGGATCTCCGGAGGGCGGCCTCGACTTGCCGGCTCTGGACAGGCGAACTTTGCGGGCACTTGCGCGCGCCGAGACTGACAGCGAGGCGACCTTCGCTCTTCGCGATTTCGTCGCCGCCTTTCACGACGGTCATCTTTCGCAGCTGCCGCCTCTGGCGCCGACGCCCTCGATTTCGCCGACCGAGCCTCTGCAGCGCGACCTTACCCATGAAGAGGCCGTGGCGGGCTGCGCGGCCATGGGTTATGCAGATCGATCCCAAGCCGCCCTTTCGCTTCCCTTCGAAAGCCTTCCGGGCTTCCATCTTGAAGCGGACGGCGTCGCCAACGCTTTCAGGGCCGGTACCATCGAGGTTGCCGGACGCCGAATTGGTCTCATTCGCCTAAAAGTCTTCCTGCAAGAGGAGTATCCAAGCGTATGCGTGCGGGCCTGGGCCATGACCGACGCGACTGCGAGGGCGCATACCGACAGCTTCGACGATTTCGTCAACAATTTGTGGTTCGAATCACTATCCAGCCAGCTCAGGCGATTCCAGTGGGAAGGCGTTGCGGCCCTGATCGTGGACGTCGGCGGCAATGGCGGCGGCAACGGCTCCGCCGACTGGGCGGCGCGGCTCTTCACGTCGAATCCGGTTCACTCGGCCAGGCTGCTAATCTCCGCCGCCCAACCGGCCCACGACTATTTCGACAGGAGGATATCCGCACTGAGGACAGCTTCAGAAGGCGCCGCCGGGGACACCGTACGCCAGGCGCTGGATGGCGTGGCGGCTTTCGAAGCCCGGAAGCGCCAGGTCGCTTCACGACGCTGCGACATGTCATGGGTCTGGACCGAGCGGCGGCATTGGAATCCGCCGGGCTGCACCCGTCTGGTCGATGCAGGCTGGGCGAGCGGAATCTACGATTACCTGCCTGCGGGCACGATCAGTAACGCAAATGTAGCCGCTCTTCTCTACCGACCATCGCAAGTCGACAGGTTTAGAGGAAGCTGGAACGGTCCCGTCTATGTCCTGACAAACGGCACCACTTATTCCTCCGCCGAGCTTTTCACCGCGGTCATGAGAGACAATGGAATCGCGCGCACGGTTGGCGCGAGGACCGGTGGGGATGGGTGTGGAGGCATGACGGCGCTCACACCTATAGTCCTGCCCCATTCCTTGCTTCGGTTTCGCATGGCGAGCTGCATGCGCCTGCGCCGCGACGGTTCGAATGAGGTCGCTGGGATAGCGCCGGATCTCCCGGTGCTCCCGCTTACCGGCGAAAGCGCCCGCGCCCGCGCTGTCCGGCTCTTGAACGCCGTCGTCACCGATCTGCCTGCGCCGCCGTCGGCGGCTTCGGGCCGAACGCTTCAACCTCAATCCGCACCATCAATCTCCGAGACCCAAACATCTCGGGTTCTCCATGCGCATGCCGTGGAGGCGGCAGCGCACCGTTACGAATGAAGTGCGTTCTATCCAATGCCCTCCGGGAGCTTAGCTGGCAGTCTCAATTCATATTGGGGACCCCCTGAAAATCAGGGCGGGCTCGCCGCCGAGGCCGGATCGAGCCGGGCCCCGTTCCAGACCAGGCTCCAGTGGAGATGCGGCCCGGTGGCGCGGCCGGTGGCGCCGACCCGGCCGATCGGATCGCCCTGGTGGACGATCTGGCCGGGCCTGACCAAAGCGGTGGAGAGATGGAGGAAGGCGCTGGTCAGCCCCATGCCGTGATCGAGGATGACGAGATTGCCTTCGAGGCTGAAGCGCGGCGGCGGCGCCAGCGTCACCACCCCGTCGGCGGGCGCGACGACGAGCGCGCCGGCGCCGGCGGCGATGTCGGCGCCGCTATGATAGGCGGCGGGGACGCCGCCGCGATAGATGCGCTGCGCCCCGAAGGCGCCGCTGAGCCGGCCGTGCGCCGGCCTGAGGAAGTGCTGCGACCAGCCCATGCTCGCCGAGCGCTGCGCGCGGGCGCGGCCGATCAGCTGCAGCTCGCCCTCGCGCAGCCGCGCATATTCGGGGGTCGGGCCGTCCGCCGGGCGCGCCATGGCGACATGCTGGACGGGCCAGGCGCGGCGCGCGACCGCGAGCATCGCGGCGATCTCGCCGCCGTCGGCGGTGCGGGCTACGAGCCGGGCGCTCGGCCGCGCGTCCCGGTCGAAGCCGAGCAGGAAGCGCCCGTCCGGCGCCAGCGGTACGTCGCGGCCGTCGAGCGTCAGGGCGACCGTCCCGGCCGGCGCCGTGCCGCGGACCAGGGCGCCCTGGGCGGGCGCACCGGAAAGCCGGAATTGCTGCGCCGCGCCCGGCGCCGCGGCGGCGAGCAAGGCCGCTGCCGCCGCAATCCGCAAGGCGCATGACACAGATCTAGCCAATGACCCGGACCGCCGCCCGCTCCGCCTCGCTGAGCAGCGGATTCCAGATGTCGAAGATGAGGATCGCGCGCGGGGCGTCGCTGTTGTTCCAGGCTTCATGCTCGATCGTGTCGTCGAACGCCCAGGCCCGGCCGGCCTCGACCGTCCGCGTCTCCGATCCCACCCGGAAGGCGCAGCCCGCGGGCACGACCAAAGGCAGATGGACGGTGGCGCGGACATTGTCGGAGCCGGTATGGGGCGGAATCCGGCTGCGGGCGCCGAGGATCGAGAAGAGAGCGGTCGGCGCCTTGCCGGCTATGTCGAGCAAGGGGAGCGCCTCGAGCGCGGCGGCGGTGGCGGGGCAGCGCGCGCAATTTTCCTCCCGCTTCACGCCGTCTTCCCAGAAGAACCAGGCGCTCCAGCGCCGACTGTGGTTGAGCTCCGCCCATTGATTGACCGGCTGGGTCGCATCGAAGGCGATATAGGGGCGGAAGCCCGCCTGCTCGTCCTCGAGCAGCGCGACCAGCTCGCGCCGGATCTCGTCCGTCCGCGCCTCGATCCCGGCAAGCCAGGGAAAATGGTCGCGCGGGAAGAATTCGATCGCGGGCAGATAGGGAAAGTGGCCGTCGACCGGCTGCTGGACATAGACCTTGCGCCGCCCCGTCCTTTGCCCGGCATAGGCCTCGGCCCGGTGCAGGTCGGCCCCCGGGAAAGCGGCCCGGACCTCGGCCAGGGGCCCTTCGAGGGCGGCGGCGCGCCGCTCGCCCTCGGAGCGCAGCAGCGCCTGCCCGCGCGCAAGCGCGCCGCGCGCAGGCTCGGGGAGGCTTTCGGGATCCGGGCCGACGGCGACGATCGCGCGGAACATGGCGAGGGATTCCGTCCGGCGCCCCAGCCTTTCCAGCAGGTCCGCCTTCATCAGCACCGCGGGGACATAATAAGCGTCGATCGCAAGCGCCCGATCGAGGCTCGCCATCGCGCCCTCCGCGTCGCCGGCGAGGTCGTGGGCCTGGAACAGGTTGAACCAGATCGGCGCCGCGCCGGGCTCGACCGCCGCCGCGCGCTCCAGATAGCGGACCGCGCGCGCAGCATCGCGGCCATTGAGCGCGATCATCGCCAGGGTGTTGAGCGCAGTGACGTGGCGCGGCTCGCTCCCGATCAGGGCCTCCAGCAGGGCGGCCGCCCTATCCGACCGGCCTTGCCGCCACGCCTCCGAAGCTTGCGCGAAAAGATCCGAACCCGCCGCCGGCGCGCCGCTCACGCCTTCCCTTCCGCCTCGAGCGACGCCTGCGCGGAGACATAGGCTTCCTGCCGCTCGACGTTCCAATATTTGAGCTCGGCGAGCGGGATCGGCTGGCGGGTGACCGCGCACAGCACGTGATCGCCGTGCGAAAGCACCCGGAAGGTGCCGGGGAGATAATGGAGCCGGGCGAGCCGGCCGGTCTGGCTCATCAACATGGACATGTCCGTTACAGCAATTTCGGCTGGTCGGCCTTGGTTTTTAGATAAGGCGCGCGCCGGGGCCGCTCAACCGCCCGATCCACCGCATCGCCGATTGCGGCATCGACGGGGCCGTCGCGGAACTGGAGGCGGAGCAGCCTGGCTTCGCGCGCCGCCGCCGCCGAGATGAGGGTGTGCCCGTCGCGGTCCTCGACCCTGGCATAGCCGCGCTCGAGCGGGCGGTTCGGATGGGCGAGCAAAGCGACCCGCCAGAGCGCCTCGAGCCGCTCGCGGGCGCGGGCATGGGCCGAGACCAGCAGGCCGGGCCGAAGCGCGCCGGCTGCATGGCCGAGCTCGCCGCGCGCCCGGTCCAGCCGGCTCCTGAGCGCGCGCGGCAGCCGCTCGGCCAGCTCGTCGAGCCGCTGCTGCTGGGGCGCGAGCAGGGCCTCGCGGGCCGGCCAGTGGCGCAGCAGGGCCTGGAGCTGCTCGCCGCCCCGCTCCACCGTGCGCCGCGCGCAGCGCTCCGCGCGCGCCCCCAGGTCGCGCACCGCGGCAAGCAATTCGCTGCGCACCGGCACCGCCATCTCGGCCGCGGCAGTCGGGGTCGGCGCGCGCCTGTCGGCGGCGAAATCGCACAAGGTGGTATCGGTCTCGTGGCCGACCGCGGAGATGATCGGGATCGCCGAGCCCGCGACCGCGCGCACCACGACCTCCTCGTTGAACGCCCAGAGATCCTCGATCGAGCCGCCCCCGCGCGCGACGATCAGCAGGTCCGGCCGCTCGGGGCGCGCGTTGAAGCCGGCGATCGCCGCCGCGACCTTCTCCGCCGCGCCTTCGCCCTGGACCGGCACCGGCCAGAGGACGACATGGGTCGGGAAACGGTCCTCGAGCCGGTGCAGGATGTCGCGGATCACGGCGCCGGCCGGCGAGCTGACCACCCCAATCAGCGCCGGCGCGAAGGGGAGCCTCTTCTTGCGCGCCTCGTCGAACAGCCCTTCGGCGGCGAGCGCGCGCCGCCGCCTGTCGAGCAGGGCCATGAGCGCGCCCTGGCCGGCCAGCTCGAGCCGCTCGACGACGATCTGGTAGCGCGAGCGTGCCGGATAGGTGGTGAGCCTGCCGGTCGCGATCACCTCGATCCCGTCCTCGGGCTGGAACCGGACCGAGGCGGCCTGCCCGCGCCAGATCACCGCATCGATGCAGGCCGAATCGTCCTTGAGCGTGAAATAGCAATGACCCGAGCCGACCCGCTTGAACCCCGAAATCTCGCCGCGCACGCGGACATGATCGAACGCGCCCTCGACGGTGCGCTTCAGCGCCGATGACAGCTCCGAAACCGAGAGGGCCGGCGCGTTGTCGCCCGGCGCTTCGGTTGCTAGGAGCCCGGCGTCGGTGAAGGGATCGTCGCTCATGAATGTGCTGCTCATCGGTTCGGGCGGGCGCGAGCATGCCCTCGCCTGGAAGCTCGCGCAATCAAAGCTGCTGAGCAAGCTTTATGCGGCGCCGGGCAATCCGGGCATCGCCGCGCATGCGGAGCGCGTCGCGCTCGATCCCTCCGACCACCGCGCCGTGATCGATTTCTGCCGCCGCCACGCGATCGGGCTCGCCGTGATCGGACCCGAAGCGCCGCTCGTCGACGGTCTCGCCGACAATCTGCGGGCGATGGGCATCCCCGCCTTCGGCCCCAACCGCGTGCCGGCGCAGCTCGAAGGCTCGAAGGGCTTCACCAAGGATCTCTGCGCGCGGGTGGGCATCCCGACCGCGCGCTACGCCCGTGCCTCGGACCGGCTGGCGGCCGAGACCGCGCTCGAGGAGTTCGGCCTGCCGGTGGTGATCAAGGCGGACGGGCTGGCAGCGGGCAAGGGCGTGATCATCGCCGAAAGCGCGGAGGAGGCCGCGGCCGCGCTCGACACGATGTTCGACGGCGGCTTCGGCGGCGCCGGCGAGGCCGTGGTGATCGAGGAATATATGACCGGCGAGGAGGTGAGCTTCTTCGCTCTGGTCGACGGCGAGACCATCCTGCCCTTCGGCTCGGCCCAGGACCATAAGCGCGTCGGCGACGGCGACACCGGGCCAAATACCGGCGGGATGGGCGCCTACAGCCCCGCCTCGGTCTTCACGCCGGCGCTGCAGAAGCGGACGATGGAGGAGATCCTGCGCCCGACGGTCCGCGCCCTCGCCGAGGTGGGCACGCCTTTTTCGGGGATCCTCTATGCGGGGCTGATGCTCACCAGGGAGGGGCCGAAGCTGGTCGAATATAATGTCCGCTTCGGCGATCCCGAATGCCAGGCGCTGATGCTCCGGCTCGACAGCGACCTGCTCGCCCTGATGCTCGCCTGCGCGCGCGGCGAGCTGGAAGCGGCCGCGCCGCCGAAATTCTCGCGCGAAGCCTCCCTGGTCGTGGTCATGGCGGCCAAGGGCTATCCCGGGACGCCGAAGACAGGCGGGACGATCTCCGGGCTCGAGCAGGAGGGCGCGATCGTCTTCCAGGCCGGCACCGCGTGCGAGGGCCGAAGGCTCGTCGCCGGGGGCGGCCGCGTGCTCGGCGTCGCGGCGCGGGGCAAGACGGTCGCCGAGGCGAAGCGCGCCGCCTATCGCGCGGTCGACGGCATCCGCTTCCCTTCGGGCTTCTGCCGGCGCGACATCGGCTGGCGCGAAATCGCGCGCCTCAAGCCCGTCCCCGGCTAGATCGGACCGGGGACGAGCCTGATTTCCTTGTTCTACGTGTTTTCCGAGTCGCCGGATGTATCCATCCGACTTGAAAACACTCCGAGGGCTGACGCGCGGACAATGAGTGGCTAAGAGTGGGCCCGTGTCGGCCAGCGTGAAATTCATCATCGGACTTGCCGCGGCCCTGCTTGCCGGCTGGATCGGCCATGGCCCGCTCGGCCAGGGCGAGGCGTTCATCGATCGGCTCGACGCGCAGGCCAAGGCGGTGATCAGGGAGAACGAGCTGCCGATCCAGGTGCGCTTCGAGCGCAGCCCGTTGCGCCGCCAGGCGATCCTCTCCGGCCAGGCCGACCAGTTCCAGCGCGAGGGGCTGGGCAATTTCCCGGGGATCAACCGCCGCGTCGCGGCGGTCCCGGGCGTCTCCGGCGTCCGTTGGGAGGGCGAGTGATACCGCTGATCATCGAGACGCTCGTCCTCACCGCCAGTTTCTACCTGGCCGGCGTCGGCATCGGCTGGCTGCTCTTCGGCCGGCCGAAGAAGACCTCCTATCTCGGAGACTGACGGGACCATGATCGCGCTCATCCTGTTCAATCTCGTTCCCCTCGGGGTCGCCCTGCTGATCGGCATCGTCACCGGATGGTGGATGTTCGCGCGCCGGCCGGCCCTCCCAAGCAAGACCGAGGATAGCCCCAAGACATGAGCACAGAAGCGATCCTGATCGTCGTCGCAATCATCGCAATCCTGGTCCTCGCCTTCCTGCTGCTGCGCGGCCGCGGCGGGTCGCCCAGGGTCGAGCGCCGGCCCGAGGGCGAGAGCCCTTATGTGGCGAGCCGCGACCGGCCCTATATGAAGCCGCCGGCCAACAAGGATGGCCCGCAGGGCAACAGCGTGGTCGACGAGGCGGCGGTCGCAGCGACCGACGTCGCCGGCGAGGTGCTCGGCGTTCCGCCGCGCCACGGCCCCGGACCGGCCGACGACCTCTCGCGGCTGAAGGGCGTCGGGCCCAAGTTCGTCGCGCGGCTCAACGAGCTGGGGATCACCCGCTACGACCAGCTTGCCGGGCTCAACGCCAACGAGGCGGCGCATCTCGACGAACGGATGGGGCCGTTCCGGGGCCGCCTCGAGCGCGACCGCGTCGTCGAGCAGGCCGACTATCTGGCCCGCGGCGACCATGACGGGTTCGAGGAGAAGTTCGGGAAATTGGGCGGCTGAGTCACCGTCGTGCCGGCGAAAGCCGGACTCTCCCTGCCTTTCGGGGTGGAAGAAGAAGCGAGATTCCAGCTTTCGCCGGAATGACGGGAATTTACCCCCTTCGCCCCTGCTTGATCCCCGAGGCGAAGAGCTTGTCGATCTTCCGGCCGTCCATGTCGGCGATCTCGAAGCGCCAGCCCCGATAGGTGAAGCGTTCCCCGACCTCGGGGATGTGCTTCAGGATCGACAGAGCGAAGCCGGCCGCGGTCGCATAATCGCGATCCTCGGGCAGTTTGAAGCAAAGCGCATCGGCCATCGCGTCCGCCGAGAGCGACCCCGACACCCACCAGCTGCCGTCGTCGCGCTCGACCAGAGGCGGGTCCTTGTTGTCGAAATCGGCGGAGGAGAGGAACTTGCCGGTCAGCGCGGTCAGCAGGTTTCCCGGAGTCACCAGCCCCTCGAAATGGCCATATTCGTCATGGACGAACGCCATCGGCACCTCGCTGTCGCGCAACACCGTCATCGCGTCCATCGCATCGAGCTGGTCGGGGACGATCGGCGCCGGCTTCATCAGCGCGCGAAGGTCGATCGGCTTGCCGGCGATCAGGCAGCCGACCACGTCGCGCGCCTGGACGACGCCGATCAGCCGGTCGACCGACCCTTCGGCGACCGGGATCCTATTGTGCGAGGCTTCGACCAATTTCTGGCGGATCGCCTCCTGGTCGCCGTCCACGTCGATCCAGGCGACCTCGGTGCGCGGCGTCATCACCTCGCGGACCGGCCGGTCGGCGAGCCGGACGACGCTGGAGATCAATTGCCGCTCGCTTTCCTCGAGCACGCCCGCGGTGGCCGCCTCGGCGACGACGAGCTGGAGATCCTCCGCGGTGACCTGGTCCTCGGATTCGCGGCTCATCCGGAGCAGCCGGAAGACGAGCGCGCTCGAGCGGTCGAGCAGCCAGGCGAAGGGGGTCATGAACTTCGAAAGCCAGCGCATCGGCAGCGCGACCACCACCGCGATCGGCTCGGGCGAGCGCAAGGCCACCTGCTTGGGGACCAATTCCCCGATCACCAGGGAGGCATAAGTGGTGAGGATGATGACGATGGTGAAGCCAAGGGTCTCCGCGGTCTCGTGGGAGAGGCCGAGCAAGGCGATGCGCTGCCCCACCGGATCGCCGAGCGCCGCGCCCGAAAAGGCGCCGGAGAGGACCGCGATCAGGGTGATGCCGCTCTGCACGGTGGAGAGGAAGCGGCCCGGATCGGCGGCGAGATCGAGCGCGGTCTGGGCGCCGTGCCGCCCGGCGCGCGCCATCGCCTTCAGCCGCGTCCGGCGCGACGAGACAACCGCCAGCTCGGACATGGCAAGCAGGCCGTTGAGGATCACCAGCAGCAGGATGATGATCACATCCCACCAGGGGAAAGGCGCGAGCGGAGGGGATGGCGGCATAGGCGTCCCCCCGATCCTAGCCGCGAATGCCTGTGCTCGACAATAAAATCCTCCCCCGCAAGGGGCAAGGACCTAGAGGCGGCGGGCCTGGAAGAAGGCGCGGAGCATCTCGCCGGCCTCCTCCTCGCCGATCCCGGGATAGACTTCGGGCGCGTGATGGCAGGTCGGCTGGCCGAACAGAAGCGGGCCGTGGAGGACTGCGCCGCCCTTCGGATCGCCGGCGCCGAAATAGAGGCGCGCGACCCGCGCCAGCGCGATCGCGCCCGCGCACATCGCGCAGGGCTCGAGCGTTACCCAGAGGTCGCAGCCGTCGAGCCGGCAATCGCCGAGCTTCGCCGCGGCCGCGCGCATCGCGACGATCTCGGCATGGGCGGTCGGGTCGTTGTCGGCACGCATCCGGTTGCGCGCGACCGCGAGCAGTTCGCCGGCGCGGGTGACGACGGCGCCGACCGGAACCTCGCCGTCACGCGCGGCGGCGGCCGCCTCGTCGAGCGCGAGGCGCATCGGCCCGGGAAGCGGGAAGGCCGTTATTGGGCGTTGGACCCGTTGGAGACGGCGACCGCGGGGACGTCGACCTGCCGGGTCTCGGTCCGCACCACCGGCACCTGGACGTTGGCCTTGGTGGTGCCGACCTCGACGTCCTTGGTCTCGATCGAGACCGAACCGTTGGCGTTGCGGTTGAGGTTGATGACGCCGGTCCAGACCAGGGCCATGGCGATCACGATCAGCAGCGCGATGACGAGGAGGATGGTGCGCATGATATTGTCCTAGAGGTTTCTCGGAAGGTTCGCCCGTTAACGAAAGGATGCCAGATTGGTTGCCTCTCCGCAACGATCCTCGGCAAGTCCCCGCCGCCGCATGGTTTCGCGCGGCGGGGGCCGGGCCGGCCGGCTGGAAATGCGCGGCGCGGCGGTTGACGAATCCCCTTCCCCCCGCTATCCGCGCCACCTTTCCGGGACGCCATGGGCTCCCAATCCAGGAAGAGATTGAAATGTCGCGGATTTGCGAGCTGACCGGCAAGGGCCGGCTGGTGGGGAACAATGTTTCCCACGCCAACAACAAGACCAAGCGCACGTTCCTCCCGAACCTGCAGAACGTCACCCTGATCTCCGACACGCTGCAGCGCGGCGTGAAGATGCGCGTCTCGATGAGCGCCCTGCGCTCGGTCGAGCATGTCGGCGGCCTCGACAATTGGCTGACCAAGGCGGACGACGATTCGCTCAGCCTCAAGGTCCGCCGGCTGAAGCGCGAGATCGTCAAGAAGCAGGCCGAGAAGGCCGCGGCCTGACCTTGGCTTCCTCGCCCATTGGGGAAAGGATCGGAGTGAGGGAGGCGGCGCACCGCGCCGCGCGCTCCGGAGAAGCGCACCCCTCGTCCAACTTCGCCTAGGCTCCGCATCCTTCTCCCCCACGGGGAGAAGAAAGATCAGTATCTATTCCACCAAGGCGAACTTCAGCAGCAGGGTGCGCTGGAGCGGGAAGAAATTGTCGTCCGAGACGAGCCAGACGACGGTCCGGCCGTTTTCCAGCGTGACGCTCATGCCCTCCATATTGTCGATCGTCAGCGGCGGCTCGATGCGGGCGAGCGCGCGGCTCTGGATGACGGCATCGGGACGCAGGCCTCGAGCATCGGCGACCGTCAGCACCATCGTGAAGCCTTCGAGCCATTCGAAACGGCGGTTGAGGATCAGCAGGCGGCCGTCCGGCAGCAGCGCCGCGTCGCTGACCCGGTAGCCCGGCACGCGCCGGTAATGGAGCAATGAGGCGCGGGTGCGCGGGTCGGCCGGATCGCCGTCGAACAGGACGACGTCGCTGAGCGGCTGGTTGTCGCTCGATCCTTCGCAGAAGACCAGGAAGCGGCCGTCGGCGAGCCGGACCATGGCCTCCGCGCCCGAATTGCCGCGCCACTGGCGCATCAGAGCGGGCTGCGCGGAGGAGGATGCGGCGAGGTCCGCGAGCCGGTAGCGCCAGACCATGTTGTGTCTCTCGAACCCGGCCCAGAGCCATGGGCCGAGGATCACCATCGATTCGGTGTCCCGGTTGGGCTTGCGCGCGCGCGGGCCCGGGCCCTGGACGAGCGGATCGATCCGCACCGGCTCGCGCCCGGCCGCCGCCGGCAAGGCGAAGCGGACCAGATTGCCGTCGTCGCTGAGCGCAGCGACCCCGCCGCCATCGACATGAAGCGCCGAAAGGCCGCCGAAGCGCGGCGAATCGCTGCTGAGCGCCCAGCCGCCGAGATAGTCGAGGCTGCCGATCCGCCGCCGCGCCGGCGCGCTCTCGTCGAGCGCGACCGGGCGAACGATCAGGGTCGCGACCGCAGCCCCCAGCGGGGGCGGATCGGGCGGGACGACGATATTGGTGGCGAGCGCCGCGAACGCGATGACCAGGAAAGCGGAGCGCTTGACCCGCGAGCGCCACAATTGTTCAGGAAAACCCCCAAGAATCATGAACAGCGCCTGACGGCCGCATTCAGGGCCGGCTCAAGCGACTCCAGGCAAAAGGCGCTTATGTCGAAGGCCGGAGCCACCCCAGGTCCGGCAGCCGGCCCGAAACGCGAAGGAGCTCGTATCATGTTGAAGAAGATCGTCATTTCCACCGCCGTCGCCGCTTCGGCGCTGACCGCTTTGCCCGCGGCCGCCGAGGCCCAGAGCCGCTACGGCTATTCGAGCCGCTATGACAACGGCTATTACGCCCAGCGCTACGGCGATTCCTATTATCAGCCCCAGCGCTACGACCGGCGCTATGCGCGCCAGCCTTATTATGGCGGCCGCTACTACAATCATTACGGCCGGCGCTGCAGCGGCTCGACCGGCACCATCATCGGCGCGATCGCCGGCGGCCTGCTCGGCAGCCAGGTGGCGGGCCGCCACGGCGACCACACGCTCGGCGCGATCCTCGGCGCGGGCGCGGGCGCCCTCGCCGGCCGCGCGATCGACCGCAGCGACTGCCGCTAGGATTGGCAAAAGCCTCGCCCGGCGCGGCGAGGTCAGGCCGGCGCTTCCGGGAGGGAGCGCCGGCTGCGCGTTCAGGGTTCCGTCCGGTTTGAGAGCCCCCCGTTCAGGCGGGTCATTTCAGAATCATCCCGGCGAAGGCCGGGACCCACGGACAC
>Ga0070686_100001229_pt1 | contig 14575 bp, 19 predicted proteins | sample KBSS23LmetaG_FD_65654 | JGI IMG/M metagenome (GOLD analysis project Ga0070686, IMG submission 65654) | Switchgrass rhizosphere microbial communities from Kellogg Biological Station, Michigan, USA - KBS S2-3L metaG | ecosystem: Host-associated > Plants > Roots > Rhizosphere ... | reverse complement strand
CGGACACGAGCCACCGCGTCCCGTTCGACTCCGGGGCAATCGCCATGGAGTGCCCGTACGCGCCGCTGCCCGACACGCACGGGCCTTCTGAATCTGCATGCCAGACGTCAATCTGCACGCAGCGGCCTTCCCTGAGATCGTCGAGGAGGTCCGCGAACGTCTGCCCGTCGCGCACGAGGAGCTCCTGCCCGTACGTCTCCCACGCCTGGGCGGCGTCACCCGAATCGGTGCCGCCCGATTGGTCGGACTGGCGCGATCGCATCTCGGCGCCGGTGGACAGGATCGAGCCCTGCGTGTGGAAGTCGATCCCGGTGGCAATCGCCGCCATCCGGCAGTTGCTGTTGGCGAGGCTGGAGCCGTCGCGTTGCGTCACGGGCGTCGCGCGGTACATCAGGCCGCCTCCTCGATCGACGCCAGGAGCTGCGCGCCGATCCACTCGGTGTAAGCCGGTGGGATCGCCTGCGACAGCTCGTTGCCCGTCATCCAGTCGATGCCCATCGCGCCCATCGCGCCGCGTACCTTCGGCATGCGCGTACGGCCGGTCGACGCTTTCGAGCCGCGCCCGACGCCGCCGTTATTGAGCCTGCCCCGATGTTTGAGCAGGGGACCGGGCACGAGCACCTGGTAGTGGCGCGGATGCCCGGGCGCGAGCATGAACAGGGTCGACTCGAAGAGCCGGTGCCGATACAGGGGAACGCCGTCACTCCAAGCGAGACCGAACATCGTTCCGCAGAGGTAGATGCCGTCGACCGGCGCGCCTTCGACGTTCTCCATGACCCACGGCACGCCCGACTCCTCGAGCCGCGCGCGCGTCGGCGGGACCGAGTCCCAGTACTGGCGATCGCGGAGCCATGGGAGATGACGGAGCCGGCTGTACGCCTGACATGGCGGCGACGCGTGGACCGCGTCGAAGCCGTCGAGCGGATACGTCAACGCGTCGGCGCGGATGAACGGAAACGGATAGTGCGGTTGAGGCGCGATGTCCACGCCGACCACGTCGAAGCCGGCGCGGTGGTAGCCCATCGCCGCGCCGCCCGCGCCGCAGAAGAGATCGAGCAGGCGCGGCCTCGTCACCACCGCCTCGATTGGCGAACGTGACACGATCGGTTGCGTGCGAGGCGCGCACCGTCGGCGCGGTTGTGCGCCACGCACTGCGCCTCCAGGTTGGCGAGCTGGTACGGCTCGCCGCCGTTGACGAGCGCGACGCGGTGACCGACGTCGCCGGCGTAGCGCCCGCACTTGCGGCCGAGATTGGCGACCCAGTACTGGCAGCGGTAGCCGTCGCGCGCGAACACGGCAGGCCGCACGGCCGAGCGCCATATCGCCCGCTTTCGGTAGTCGGTCATCGGAGCGCCGCCTGGATCACGTCGAAGTCGCGCGGCCGCCACGTATGCACTTCGAGCCAGCCGTGGCGGCGGGCGACGCCCATGAGGTAGCCCAGGACGGCTGATTGATCGTCCGATAGACGCCCGGTGTCCGTTTTGAGCTCGGCCATGATCATCCGGCCGTCGCGCTCGCGGGTGAGCACGAGGTCGGGGAAGCCTGCGCCCAGGGGACCGGAGACCGCGGTGCGCCATCCGTACTTGGTGCGGGCGACCCTGAAGTGAGCCCACTTCCAGCCGTAGATGGTGGCGAGCTCGGTGACCATCACCAGGAACTCGGTCTCGTTGGGCGCGTACGCCTTCGACGCCGTGGTCATCTCGGCCGCCGTGCTGCGCACGCCTGGTGGTCAACGCACTTGCGTCCCGCCTCCCAGCGTCCCGCCTGTCGGTAGAGACCCATCCGTACTTCGGTGAGATGACCGCACAGGACGCATACGTCGATGACTTCGGGCGCCGCACGCTGGCGCATCTCGGGGGTCACACGGTCGTCAGTCATGCAACCGGCCCGTCTCGCGCAGCATCTTCTGCGTCGCTGCTACGCGCCGGTCGAAGTCGCTCACGACTTCGGGGCGGTGCGCCTTCTCGTCTTGTCTAGGCTCGTCTCGTCTGTGTCCCGTTTGGTTACCGTTTGGTCCCCGACTGGTAGCTGCTGCTGAGCGTCGCTCACGCTCAGCGTCGAGACCATGAATCTGAAACCGTCCGCCGCCGCGGAGCACTACGAGCCCCGCATCCACGCACTTCTGTAGACCGCGTGTACTGATATCGCGCGGCAGTCGCGCAGAGACGGGCCAAGCCTGGTCCGCAATGAGCAGAAGTTGTACCCATGTGCCGAAGGCGACGGCCGACTTGTAAACATCGGCGAATCGCTCGTCATCGATGACTGACCAATAGACGCGGGAATAGGGCGCGCGCTCACCCATTGGTCGAATCCGCCGGGACGGTGAAGTCGTCGGTGATCAGGCGGGCGATGTGGACGCGGCGGTACTGCTTCATCGCCTGCCCCTTGGACTGCCAGTCCACCCACTCCAGGCGCCCTTCCACGGTGACCGTCTTGTTCACGAGGGTCGGGAGAAGGGGCTCCAGGAGCATCGCGAGCCCGTCGATCGCGACCACCTGGACCTTCTTGACGGGCGTGTCGAACACGCGGAACGACAGGGCGACGCCGTCGGGCGTGGTGCGTATCTGACCGTCGGCCGTGTCGCCGAGATCGAGCCTGCCCTTGATGCGGACGGTCTCGCCGGTGGGCGCCCAGGCCGCCTCGACGTCTGCCGCCTGGGGGTGGGCGAGCATCTCCTCGGCGGGCGTCGGCTCGTAGCCCGCGAGCGACATGATCCAGCTGTATTGCTGCCGGAACGCCCGCGACGTCGCGCGGGTGACCGCCATCGAGCGGCGGTTGAACTCGGCGCGTTGCGCCCAGGGGCGATCGTCGGGCATGCCGCAGATCGCCGACGCACGGCCGATCACGGCGCCGTCGGACAGTCGCACGAGCTCGACGATCGCCTCGTAGGAGCCGTCGTCGCGGCGTACGGGCGTGGACGCCTCGCGGGCGACCACGCCGTCCATCCGGGCGATCGTCGACCACGCCTCGACCATCGGGTACTTGCGGCCGCCGATGACCTGGAACAGATGCTGCCGGTTGACGACGTCGGCGAGAGCGGTCGCCATCCGCGACGCGAACGCGATCAGGGCTTCGGGGGTGTTGGAGTCGTCCAGGCGCGCGACTTCGGCGGGCGGGACGACGACGAGCTCGGTGTTCATCGCGGCCGCCAGCCCGCGCGGATGCGGCAGGCGTGCGAGTAGGAGATGCCGTAGTCAACGACGACGCCCCAGACGGAGGCGTCGCGCTCGATCCGCTTGGCGATGAGCTCGGCCGGATAGACCGTGCGTCGGCGGTCGGGGACGAGCTCGCGGTATCGCCGCGCGGTGTGGGCTAGTCGGTCAGCGGACGCTACTTCCGATAAGGGAAGTCTCGGTCCGCACAGACTGAGGTTATGTCTGGCGGTCACCGGGGTATCCTCGCGTACAGGTGTAGACAACCTAGACCATAGCACCGACGGTATCCCCGATGCGTGGTCCGCTCCGGCCGGTCAGAGATGGCCGGCCGTTGTGTTTCCCGGGGCAGGCGAGCCAGGGGGGCACGGCGCGCCCCGGGACCGCAATATTGATCCCGGCGCCCGTCTCGTGTTCCGTCAAGACACCTCCGCGGGCGCCGCTAGATTCGGCTCACGAGCTCCGCGATGGCGACGAGCAGGACCGCCCAGGCAAGTGCGTCGCGGCGTTCCTGCAGGAGCTGCACGATCACGAGCACCACCGCCGCGACGCACAGCCCGATGACGAGCACGGCCGTGCTCATGGCGCGTAGCCGGTGCCCAGGAACAGGAAGCCGATGCGGTGGATCGTGCAGGACGTGGACCCGTTCGACTGGGTGTAGGAGCAGGTGATCTGCGTGCCGGCGGCGAGCACGACCGGCGCCGAGAAGCCGATCTTGAACGGCGCCTGGATCGCGTTCCAGGAGTAGTCGAGTGGTGTCCCGACGACGGTCAGCGCGAAGGTGGCAGCGACGGGCGTCGTGAACGAGACGAGCCCGGACACGAGGTAGAGGCCCGCCCGCGGCGTGACGATCCGGCCACCCGACAGGTACGACGCCTTGCCCTCGACGACGGTGGTCAGCGGGATCGGCGTCGACACGGTGATATTCGCGGCCGCCGACGCGACGACGCCGTCCGGCAGCTGCACGCTCGCGAACGTGGCGTTTAGGTCGGTCGACGTCAGGCGCTCGTTCGCCACCCAGACCTTGAGAGCGGGCATCTATGGCCTCCCGACCGCCTGATAGTGCGCCAGTACCTCGGCCGCCGAGAGCGCCCGGTTGTAAACGGCGACTTCGTCGATGCCGCCTTGGAAGAGCTCGACGCCGCCCGACGGGTAGGTGTCGATGCCGATCGAGACGGTTTCGTCGTTGTCGATGAGCGTCGCGTTGGTGACGGAGCCGGTGACGTCCACCGAGTCGATGTAGAGCTTGCAGGTGGCGCCGGCCTTGGTCGCAACGACGTGGTGCCAGCCCGACGTCGGGACGCCTGCCGTCGAGTTCACGATCACCGCCACGCGGGACTTCACGAGCACGATCGCGCGCGTCGTGCCGTCCATGCGCATGTACCACGCGCCGTTGCCCTTCGACACGATGCCGCGCGTCCCGCCGGGTGAGACGCCGTAGAGGTTCACCCACGCTTCCATGGTCACGTTGTCGCCGACGTCGAGCGGCGTCGTCGCGGAAGGCGTCGGGCGCTCGATGCTGCCGAGCCTGAAGCCGAGCGTGCGGGCGTACTGCGTCGTGCCGTTGAACGTGACCGAGGGGTTGCCGTCGCCCGTCGCGCCGGCGACGCCCAGGGTCGGACTGGCGATGTAGGTCGCGTTCGCAAGGCCCGTCTCGTCCACTGCCGTGACGCCCGACGTCTCGCCCAGGCGCCAGTACGCAACGAGCCCCGACGTCGCCATGACGGTGGCGCGGTAGTTGAGCGCCGGCGCCACGGGCGTCGCGGTGAGCGCGTTCGACGCCGGTCCGGTGCCGACCGCGTTGCGCGCCTTCACGGTGAACGTGTAGAGCGTGCCGTTGGTCAGGCCGGAGATCGTGCAGGTCAGGCCGGTGGTGGTGCACGTCGCGCCACCGGGTGAGGCGGTGACGGTGTAGTCGATGACGGGGCCGGCGGCGGGCGCCGTCCAGGCGAGCACCACCTGGGCGTTGCCCGCGGTCGCCGATACGAGCACCGGCGCTCCCGGCACGGCGGGCAGGGCGTCGCCCGTCAGATCCTCGGTGACCGCGTCCACCTCGATGCTCGTCGGCGTGATGGTCACGGACTGCCCCAGGACGCGAACCGTCCTGTCGATGCCCGGGCTCGTGCCCGTGTCCACGAGGCGCCAGACGTCGCCCCACTCGGCGCGCAGGATCGCGTCCACCTGGGCGGCGCCGACGGGCACGAGCGTGCCGAGCCTCGACGCGGGCCTCGGATTGCCGAGCGCCGTCAGGACCGTGTTCGCCCACGCCGTGAATGCCGCCGTGCGCCCCACCAACGGATACTGAAGGTCATCTTCGCTCGTGGCGACAGTACGAGGCCCATGGCGGGTCAGCGAGGCGTCCAGGGCGTTGTAGAAGGCGCCGGCGGGATCGGCGATGGCAACGATGTTGCGGACCCTGCCCCGGTTGAACGTCGAGGTCAGTCCGACGAGCCCGACGCCGCCACAGTTGATGAGGACCGTTGGCGTCGCCGACGTGGTCCCGCGCGCCCACCACGCGATGTTGCCGGCGCGCGTGCCGAAGATGGCGCCGAGCTCGGCGAAGCGGATCAGCTGCAGCGCCGCCATCGCCTGCCCCGACACGGTGACACTCTGCCGCGACGCGGCGGCCGTGCCTGTCACTGTGCGATTGGCGGCAGGCCAACCCGCCGCGTCGAGCACCGCGCCCACCTGCACGTCGGTCGTGCCGGCCGGGATCACGGTCGCCGCCGGCAGCACGAGCGCCGCGACGGTCGCGATCGCGTCGATGCATTGCAGCGTCGCCGTCGTGTCGCCGGCATCCCACTCCCACGCTTCGAGCGTGCCCGTCCAACCGGGCGAGCCGTCCACCATCACGCGCACCGGCATGCCCACGCGCAGGAAGTTGTAGAAGGGGCTCAGGACATTGCTCGGGTCGTAGTCGCGTGTCGGGTCGTACAGGTTGAGCGTCGCGCGGCCGCCTTCGGCCTCGGTCAGCGGCCCGAACGGGTTCGAGGCGCCCCACGACCACTGGATGCTCAGCACGTCACAGGTGAAGTCGTCCCACGCGCCCGTCCACGGGGTGAGCTCACTGCCGGGATTGGCATCGAGCAGGTCGCGGTCGAGGATGAACGGGCGTTGCCCGAGGTCGCCCTGCACGACGATCGCGGCGCCCTGGACGGTCGCCACGTCAGGAGCTCGCCCGATCCAGTGACCGCAGGAGCGTGCCACTGCCGCCGTTATTGCCGGCCCACCGTCGCAGGGCGCGCACCACCGATTCGGGATCGGCGCTCGTGTAGACGGTGACGTTGGTCGTCGCGGTGGGCGTCGCGCTGCGTGCCGACGCCGAGCGTGACGTCGCGCCTTCGGGCGCCGGCGCGCTGAACGGCAGCGAGATGCTCGGCAGGGAGATGCCCTTCAACGGGTTGAGCGAATCCAGGAACCGGCCCACGGCGCCGATCGCGTTGCCGATCCAGTCGAGCAGGCTCTTGATCCAGTCGACGACGCCGCCGATGGCCTTGCCCACGCCGTCGAGCACGGGGCCGAGCGATTGGAGAACCGGCGTGAGCTTCTGCCCGATCGCCGCGTAAACCGGCAGGATGACGTCGAGCCACTGTTTGATAAACCCGATCAGGATTTTCAGGACATCGACGACGACGTGGATGATCGCGACGAGCGGCGGCATCACCGCTTTTACCAATTCGCCGAGTAATTCGATGATCGGGACGAGCGCAGGAACCAGCTCATCTAATATAGGGAGGAAGGCACCACCTACAGTCTCGCCGAGCTCACTGAACGAGTCGCCGGCGATCTTCATCTGCCCTTCGGTGGACTTGGCGAAGAGCTCCGCCTGCCCCGCCGCCGCCTTCTGCGCGTTCGCCAGCGTCTCGGTCGCGTCCTTGCCTTTGTCGAGGCCCGGGATCAGCTTGGCGAGCGCGCCCGCGTTACCCGCCTGCGCCTTGGCCACCGCGTCGGCGGCGGTCGCAAGGTCGACGCCGGCGAAACGGGCGATGTCCTGCGCCTCGGACAGGAGCGCGGTTGACTTGGTGACGTCGCCGGTGGCGGTGACGAGCGATTGGAGCGCGTCGCGCGTCTCGGAATCGGTGAACGCCTTCGCCTGCGATGCCGCGATGGCGTCGTTCACCTGCTGCGTCGAGGTCGCGGTCGCGGCGCCGGCAGCCGTGATGGCGGCTTCCAATTTCTCCTGCTCGGCGCGATCGTCGGCCGCCGCCGCGGTCATGGCGGCGATCGCGGTAACGGCGATCGCGGCGCCGGCGACGATCGGGACCGGGATCGCCGAGAAGGCATCGCCGACGCCGCCGATGGCGCCCTTGGCCTTCTCCGAGCCCGCGACAAGGTCCGCGGTGTCAGCCGTGAACTTGGCGACGATCTCGAGCGCGTCAGCCATCGTCGAAATCCTCGGCCGTCAGCGGCCGCCGGTCGGCGAGGATGTCGCCCCAGGCGCGGAGCTCGCCCTGCGTCATGTCTCGGACTTCCGCCGGCGAGAAGCCAGTGGCCCGACAGAGGTCGATGGTGAAGCGGTCCCAGGCGTCGAGGAGCCCGCTAGTGCGGGCGTCGAAGGGTCCGGTGGGGTCTCGAGGTCCAGGGCGAAGGTGCGCGCCTCCTCCCACGTCAACTCCGGCTCGCGGCGCCGCAGGATCACCCAGACGAGCGCCTGCTGAAGCTCGATCGCGTCCCATCCCTGCTCGCTCACCGCGGCGTTGATCCCCTGGGGTGTCAGGCCGAGCGCGCGCCCGACCATGGCGAGCTCGTACATCGTCACCGAGCCGCGGTCGATCATGCTCGGCAGGCGCACCACGCGCGGCCGCGTCGCGTCGAGAATCGCCCCCAGGTGCGTGACCTGCGGCTCGTGGCCGTTGGTGTCACTCATCGGGACTTCGCGGCAGCACGGGCCGATTTAGCGCGCCTGCGATAGCCGTCGCCGAGCTTCTTGCGGTACTCCTTGCCGGCGACCTTCCGCATCGCCCGGATACCGGCCGCCATGTAGCGGCGCGCCCGGAGATGGCGCGTGCCGAACTCCTGATAGGGCCAATAGGCGACGCCCACCGCGAGCGTCGCCTGCCGATCGTCGGAATCGCCCTGGATCGAGCCCGACAGGCGCCCGGTCGCGACGGGCACGCGCGCCTGCGCGGCGGTGACGCCGGCCTGGGCGATGAGACGGTGAACGTCGCCCAGGCTGCGCGCGTCATCGACGACGCCTTGGATGGCCGCCTGCGCCTCGGGGATGCCGGTGATGGTCGCCGGCACCTAGGCCGCCTTCTTGGCGCCCTTCTCCTGGGCGTTCTGCTCGTCGAGCGCGTCGAGGCTCGCCTCCTGCTCCTCGGACAGTCCCGTGGGCGTCGCGCTCGCGAGGGTCGGCCGTGCCGTGCAGGGGAGCTCGACTTCGAACTCTGCCCACGTCTGACTCTCGCCGCCGTACTTGCCCTCGACGAGCGTGACCGTGGCGTCGATGCCGGGTGTCGCCGCGGCGAACACTGCCGACTTGCCGTGCGACTGGATCACCACGCGCGCCGCCGCGCCTGCATTGGTCCACAGGAACAGGGACAGGCCGCCGGTCGCCCAGTCCTGGACGCCGACAAGGTGGATCGCGTAGGTCGAGGCGCCCTGCTGCTGGATCTTGTCGCAGAGGGTCGCGTATTCAACGACCTTGCCCGGTGTCGTGACGAGCTCGGCCGTTTTCACCGAGCAGTTGTATTCGGTCGCACCCGAGAACGGCCCGGGCGGGATCACGAACTTGACGCTCGCATCCTTGATGAACAGGCGCGCCATTTCAAACCTCCACGTAGCAGTCGGCGAGCGCGCCGTGCATCGATTTCCCGCCGATCGACAGGACCGCCGGCGCCGAACGGACGCCGAGCCATGTCGCGTACGGCATCGCGCGGACGACGTCGCGCGTCACGGTGATGAGGTCGTCGAGGTCGTCGAGCGGCGTCAGCGTGTCGATCGGCACGACCGCGACGACTTCCAGGCGCCACCGCTCGATGCAGTCGGGTTGCGCGGCGCTCAGCTCGCGGTACGGCGAGCCCGGTCGCACGAGCAGGGCAGGGAGCGCGGGCGGATAGGCCGGCTCCTCGGCGAACACGGTCACGTTGGCCGCCGCCGCCGCGTCGAGGCGCGTCGCGAGGTCGGAGCGCGGCCCGGTCATCCGATCCCGAAGTCGGTACGGAGCCCCAGGAGCAGGGGGTCGGCGTCGGTGAAGAGGTTGCGCATATACATCGGCACGTCGGAGCTCGCCGCGATCACGCCGAAGGGAGCCTCGGGATCGTGGTACACGCGGAGGGCGCCGTTGAGGGCGAGCTGGTGGATGCGCGCCGGGACGGTCGGGGAGAACGTCGTCCCGGTGCGCGCATCGATCCAGTCACTGATCGCGTCGGCCGCCATCTGAGCCCGAGCAGCGTCGGTGCCCGGACCCAGGATCGCGGTGATCTCGGCGACGGTGACATAGGCCGCCATTTATGCGGCGGTGACCTTGACCGAGCCGAGCCGCTGCCCGACCACGAGGTACGCCCAGACGCCGATGCGGACGGCGGCGGGGCCGGTCACGGCGTCGTAGGAGAACCGCGCAACCGGCGACTCGAAGATCACAAAGTCGTTCGAACGGCCGGTGACGACGACGTTCGCCGTGGACGCGTACGACAGGTAGAGCGCCACGCCGAGCGTCGATGCGCCGACGGCGCCATCCTCGGCGGTGCTCGTCGAGTTGATCGCGCCGACGGACGGGAGCAGCGGGCGCCCGGTGGTGTCGGCCTGGGAGAACAGGACGGGATAGAGCGCGGGCGGGATGAACTGCGCCTGCGCCGGTCGGAACCGCGCGGTGTAGTAGGCGATCACGTTCGCGAGCGTGCCCGCGTACGGCGTCGCCGCCACGATCGCGGCGCCCGACGCGACCGAGCCCGCTTCCACGGCCGTCTTGATGACCGCCTCGGTCGCCTGGGCGTAGGACTCGATCATGTCGGCGATGACCATCGCCTCGGCCGACGGCGACGAGCCGTCCAGGACTTGCCGCGAGACCACCGTCTCTGTGCCGTACAGGATCGGTGTCACCGTGACGGCCGTCGTCGCGAAGTCGGACGCCGTCGGGTTGACGCCTTCGGCGGACTGGGCGACGACCGTCGTCGAGGTGGTCACCTTGGGGTAAATCTTGGGCAGCCCGTCGGAGATCGGGTAGCGGTCGTAGAAACCGCCCATCGGGCGACCTTTGAGAATCCTGGGTGTGAGCAGCCCTGGGACGTAGTCGTTGGGATAGGCGCCCGGGACTTCGGCGCTCAGCACGTCGCCGGCGCGCGTCATCTCGGACACGGGGCCGGCTGCCCGCTCGGCGCGAACCTCGTAAGCCGTGCGCTCCTGCTCCCAGCGAAAGATCCGCTCGGCGGCGGCCATGTCGCCGTTGCGCGCCTTCCAACCGTCGGACAGGAGCGACACGCGCTCGCCGCGATCGTTGCGCCCGGACCACGTCGAATCCGCACGGTAGACCGTCTCGGAGCGGGTGATCTGCACGCGCGGACCACTCGCCCGCGACAACGCGACGGCCGTCTCGCGCTCGGCGGCGGCGCGATCGACGTCCACGGTGACGCGCGTCCGGTTGGGGCGTTCGCCCTTCGGCGGCGCCTCTTCTTCTTCGGTGTCCTCGGTGTCCTCGCCCTTCGCGGCGGTTGTCGTCTCTTCGCTCATCGTTCCCTCCGCGGCGGCACGTACCGCCGTGACCTGGGCGCCGGCATAGGCGCCTCGTGACGCGACAAGGGCGACGCGCCCCAGTTCGATCTTGGTCCGCTCGACGATGCCGTCTCGCGTGCGGCGCTCGGTGACGGGTGAGAAGGCGACCGAAAGATCGGTGAGCACGCCATCGCGGGCGAGCTCGTACGCCTCATCACCGAGCGCGGTCTTTGACACTCGGAACCGCATCAACGCGCCGTCGCCTTCGAGGTCGGCCGCGATGCCGCGACCGATCAGGCGAGATCCGTCATGCGTGTTGTGGGACTGGGGCGAGGGGTCGGCCATGTACTCCAGGCGCACGGCCGTCGGATCGAGGCCGGCCATCGCACCGCGCGCGATCGTCTCGCGATACGGACGCCCGGTCGGACTGTCGCGCACGGTCGCCACCTGTCCGTACGGGACGACGATGCCCTCGATGATCCGCTCGGCGGGATCACCGGCGGCCCGGAGCAGCAGCTGCCACTCACGGGCGACCTCGCTCACCGCTGGTACTTCGCCGAGCTCGTGGTGCGCGTCCCCTCGGGAACGTCGGGGGTGAGCGCGTCCTCGGCCTTGGCGATCTCAGCGTCGTTGTGCGCCTTCACGGCGACGGTGACGTCGTTCTGATCGGGCTCGTCGGGACCGTCGGCCGTGCGCTCGTCGCCGCCGACCTTGCTGATCGGATAGCGCGGGTCGCCGTCCACGGCCTCGGTGGTGGAGACGGTGCGGCCGATCTTCGCGGTCGCCTTCTCGGTGTTCTCGACGTCGGCCTTCTCGATCGGGTTGCCTTCGAGATCGGCGTTCTCGATGTCTGAGCGGTTACGGGCCATTGGAACCTCCGGTGATGTTCACTAGGGCGCCTGGGATGGCGGTTGGCACGCCCGACACCGGCGGAGGTGTCGCCCCTTCGGGCAGTGGTCCCAGTCCGAAACCACCGGCTCGCGCCTCGTCGACCGTGAGGATGCCCGCATGAACGAGCATCGGGTATGCCTGGGCTCGGCTCTGTAGGTCGCCCTGGAGGTAGCGGACGGGATCGAAGCGCATCCGCCGGCCGCCGATGTAGTCGCCCGGCAGGAGCTCCGAGACGGCGTCCTCGATGGGGCCGGCGTAGCCCCGCAGGGTGTATCGCCAAAGGTCGCTCGCGTCGTTCTCGACGTTGGCGTATGTCTCACTGTCGCCGGCCGGCGCATTGAGGATGCGACTCGGCACGCCGAAGTACCGTCCGATGTCGGCGACGATCTCGCGCCGCGCCTCGACTGCCGAGTCGGTCGTGGGGTCGGCGCCGAACGGCTTCGCTTCCAGGCCGTTGTCGAGGACCGCGGGGCCGCCGAGCTGGCGCCGGCTCGTCCAGCTGTCCGAGATGCCGGCGGCCTGATCGGACGTGAGGCTCGCCGTCGTCTGAAGGACCGTCACCGTCGGCCCGCCGTTGATCCAGTAGCGGGCGAGGTGGGTGTCGGCGGCGAGGTACGCCTGGAACTGTGCGCGGGCGACGTTGAGGATGCCCGACGCGTCGTCGTGAATACCGGGGAACGGCGAGCGGCGGATGATCGTGAGGGACTCGGCCGGGACGCGCTCGCCGCCCACGAAATACTCGGTCGGGTTCGCCAGTCCCCACGGATCGGTCGGCGTGATCGGCATGATCGCGTTGGGCGGGATCGGCATCAGGGACCACGGCACGCCTTCGGAATCCCAACCGCCGGTGTGGAGCAGATACACCACGTTGTAAAGCGCCTCGGTGGCGACGACGCGTTGCGTCCACTCGCGCCGCGTCATGGTCGCCATCGGCCGCCGCACGAGCCGCGAGATGGGCAGCTCCTCGGGCGCCTGATCCGGACCCTTCCACTCGCGCCACGGGAGGTCCGAGATCGAGTCGGAGATGAGGTTGACGCAACGCCAAACGGCCGAGAGGCCGAGCGCCGTCGTCCCGCTCACCCAGGGGATCGAGCTCGGCGCCGAGATTGTGGGAATCACTGCGGGGTAAGTGATTGGCGTCGCCACCGCCGCGCGCCCGAGTAATCGGTCGATGATCCCCACCGCGCGCACGATACGCGCGAGACCGTGGAATTAATAGACGTGGGGGACGACTTGCGGCGCCGCCGAGTGAGCCCACCGTGCGATCGTGGCCGCGATGAGGGGCGCGGGATCGGCCGCCTCGGCGATGCGCGCCCAGGCCCAGGCCTCGCCGAGCGGACGCTTGCGGGCGCCGATCACGGCGTCGTCGAGCGCCGGTTGCCCGCGGTGCGCGAGCCTGCCCTGGGCGACGTCGTCGTAGAACATGCCGCACGCCTGCCCGTACTGGCGCCCGGTGCAGAGCAGGAGCGGCACGCGCGCCAGTGACAGGCCGGTGACGAGCGAGCCCGCCGGAGCTCCTGGATCGATGGCCACCGCCACCGGTCGCCACCTCTCGACGAGCTCGCCCATCCTCGAGACTACCCAGTCCGTGCCGTCGCGGCGCTCGACGAGCTCGACGTGAACGCGCCCGTCGGCCCTGCCGCCGGCGACCGCGATCGACGCCGTCGAGCGATCGGGCGCGACGTCGATCCCGAAGGCGATCGCCTTCTGCGCCTGGGACCGCTCGTCGAGACAGGCAAGCCATTGGCCGAGCGCGAACACGGGGACGCCCTTCGGCGCCCAACGGTTGAGGTAGGCCCTGCTGAACTCGCCCTGATCCATCGTCGCGTAATCCTGGGCGACCGTCTCCTCGTCGATCGTGATGCCGAGCGCGGGCATCGCGGCTCGCCACGTCTCCCGGTCGCCCGTGTCCCAGTCGTCGGGCGCCGACCATTCGAAATACGCGACGCCCTCGGTACTGCCGGCCTCGACGCGCGCCCTGCCGTCGTCCACGCGATCGCGCAGGAACGTGGACTCTTCTGTGCCGGCCGTGGACACGATCCACAACTGCGCGTCGCGGCGCGTGACCATCGCCGGCCGGAATCCCTGGATCAGGCGGTCGTCTGTCTGCGCAAACGCCTCGTCGATCGTCGCGAAGTCGAGCGTGAAGCCGTGCCCCGACTTGTCGCCCGACGCGGTGATGCCGAGCACCGAGCCGGTGCGCCACCTGATCTCCTCCGAGCCGTTCGACCGCCGCGTCCTGAAGATGCGCCGAAATGGCGTCCGCTCCAGGGCGTCCACCTGTTCCATGAACTTCGCCCGGGCGTGGTTGCGATCCTGCGCGCTGTAGAGCGCGTGCTGCGGGCGACCGAAGTTGAGGCACCGGTCAACCGAGACGGCGAGGATCAGGGTCGTCTTCCCGGATTGTCTCGGCACTCCGATTCTGACTTCCCGGTATGCGGGGATGCCGTCGGCGTCGTGCTCCAGGGCGACGTCGGCGACGAGACGCTGCCACGGCATCAACGGCGTACCGAGTGCGGCCGCGATCCGGGCGACGCGCTCGCCGTAGGTCGGCCGTTCAGGACTGCGAGGAGTCGCGTACCTCGGGGGCGCGGAGACTGGCGAGGAAGCGGTCGAGCTCGTCATCCGGTGGTCCCTGGTGCCCCGCTAGCAGTGCCGCTACCGCCGAGAGATGCACGCGGGCGACCACCGCGACATCGTAGGAACCCGACGCCCGGTCGAGCGCGGCGGCAGTCGTCCTCACCACCGCGAGCGCGGCGTCGTCCCCATCGGTGAGCCGGCCCGTGCGCCGGAGGTGCGCGATGGTCCGCTCGATCGCCGACGAGTTCCGACGCGATCCGCCCTGCCCGGGCACCTTCGGATTCCTCGCAGAGAGATTCGAC
>Ga0070686_100001228_pt1 | contig 14582 bp, 8 predicted proteins | sample KBSS23LmetaG_FD_65654 | JGI IMG/M metagenome (GOLD analysis project Ga0070686, IMG submission 65654) | Switchgrass rhizosphere microbial communities from Kellogg Biological Station, Michigan, USA - KBS S2-3L metaG | ecosystem: Host-associated > Plants > Roots > Rhizosphere ... | reverse complement strand
AATGGCACCGCGTCGTCATCTTCAACGAGAATCTCGGCCGCGTCGCCAAATCCTATCTCAAGAAGGGCTCGAAGGTTTACCTCGAGGGCCAGATCCAGACCCGCAAATGGCAGGACCAGTCCGGCGCCGACCGCTATTCGACCGAGGTGGTGCTGCAGCGTTTCCGGGGCGAGCTGGTCCTGCTCGACAGCCGCGGCGGCGGGGGCGGCGGCTTCGGCGGCGGCGACGATTATGGCGAAGCCGGCAATGATTTCGGCGGCGGCGCGGCGCGCCCGCAGTCCCGGCCGCAGCCGGCCTTCGAGAGCGACCTGGACGACGACGTTCCGTTCTGACGGACGCGGGGCGTCCGTCACCCCGGCGAAAGCCGGGGTCTCGTCGAGATACGCCGTGACCTTTACTCGCTGAGATCCCGGCCTTCGCCGGGATGACGGGTGGTTACTTGCCGAGCTTGTCCCGGAGCGCCGCCAGGGCCCCGAAGGGGCCGGCTTCCCCCTCGCTTTTCACCCCCGCTTCCCGGAGCGCCTCCTCGGCGCCCGGCGCGCGCGGATAGGGATCGAGGTTGAGCAGGAGGGTCTCGGCGACCGCCTCGCCGACGTCGATCGTCCCCGAATCGTAGAAGATCACGTCCAGCTCGTCCGGGGCGAGCTCGATCTCCTCTTCGGGCCCGGCCAGTTCGGGCTGCGGCCGGAAGACGAGGTCGAACGGCACCCCGATCGCGGCTTCGAGCGGCGCACCGGTGGCGACGCAGGCCTGGACGACCTTCGCGGAGAGGCTCCCGTCCATCGCGATGTCGCCGCCTTTGCGGGCCAGCGACAGGTCGGCGGCGAGGCGGTCGATCGCGATCAGGCCGAAGCGCCGGGCGAGGGCGATCCGCTCCCCCTCCTCCGCCTCCACGCTGAGCCGGCGCGCCGCCTCGCCGATCGTGTCGATCCGCACCGGCCGGCTGAATTCGGGCGCGGTCATGGCAGCCGGCCCGCGATCAGGGTTTCGAGGCTGGCGGCGTCGAGGCGCTCGGCCAGAAGCTCGAGCCGGCCCGCGACCAGGGCCGGCGCCGCATCGGAAGGCGGCGATTCGTGGAAGATGTTGCGCCGCACGGCCGCTTCACAGGAACCCGATTCGCGGGCGGCGCGGAAGGCGGCGAGCCGGCCGCCCAGCGCGGCCATCATCCGCCCGACATGCTTGCCGACGACATAATCGCCGATCCCGATCTGGCGCAGGCTCGCGTCCATGTCGTCGACGAAGGTCTCGGTGAGCAGGATCGCCGGCGCACGCCCGCCCTCCTCCTCGGCTTCGAGCCGCAGCAGCACCAAGGCGGTGATCGCGGCGATCATGTCGAAGCGCCCGTCGATCGTGTCGGGCACCTGCCCCTCGCGATACCAGAAGGGATCGCGGCCCTCGGCGACGATCGCGGCGTAGAGCGGCGCCAGCGCGGCGCGCTGCGAGGCTTGGGGGAATAGACGCCGAAGAAAGGACAAGGTGCGCCTCGGAATACATCGCGCGGCTTGCGCCGGTTGGGCGATGTTCATATTGGAAAGGCTAGTCAAGCCCGGCGGCGGCCTCGGGTCGCCGCGTAGCGGGCGATTGGGAGAATAGATTCAATGACTTTGGCCCACGGATCGCGCGCCCTGCTCGGCGTCGCCCTCGGCGCGCTGCTGTGCGGCGGCTGCACGCGCATCGTCGACCATCAGGGCGCGATACTGGACGAGCAGCTCGTCGCCGCGGTCCAGCCCGGCGTCGACACGCGCGATTCGGTGGTCGGCACGCTCGGCCGGCCGAGCTTCGTCGGCCAGTTCGACCAGCACGACTGGTATTATGTCTCGCGCAACACCCGCCAGCTCGCCTTCAACATGCCGCGCCCGTCGGAGCAGACCGTGCTCCACGTCCGCTTCGACGATGCCGGCACCGTCCAGAGCGTGAACCGCACCGGGCTCGAGCTCGTCGCCCATATCAGGCCGAGCGACGACAAGACTCCGACGCTCGGCAGCCACCGCAGCCTGTTCCAGGAGTTGTTCGGCAATATCGGCGCGGTCGGCCAGCAGGGTCAGCACGCCCCGACCACCGACAATCCGACCGGCAATTAGGGTCTGCGCGGACCCTCCGCCCTACTGGACGACGCGGCCCGCGGCGAGCACCGCCAGGGTCACCAGATCGGACGCGGTCGCCGACATCGGCGCGATCTGCACCTGCTTGTCCATGCCGACCAGCATCGGGCCGATCACCGCGTCGCCGCCGAGCTCCTTCAGCAATTTGGCCGAGATGTTGGCGGTCTGCAGCCCGGGCATGACGAGCACGTTGGCGGGGCCGGTGAGGCGCATGAACGGATAGACGCGCTGCATCGCGGGATTGAGCGCCACGTCGGGCGACATCTCGCCTTCATATTCGAAATCGACGTCGTCCCGCCCGTCGAGCAGCTTCACGCCGTCGCGGATCCGCTCGAGATAGGTGCCCTCGGGATTGCCGAAATTGGAGTAGGAGAGGAAGGCGACGCGTGGTTCGTGGCCCATGCGCCGCGCGATGCCGGCGGTAAGGATGGCGATCTGGGCGAGCTGCTCCGCGGTGGGCCGTTCGGTGACCGTGGTGTCGGCGATGAACACGGTATGGGCCTGGCCGACCATGACATGGACTCCGAAGGGCGTGACCCCCTCCTTGGGATCGAGCACCCGGCGGATCTGGCGGAAGGCCTGGGCGTAGGGGCGGGTGACGCCGGTGATCATGGCGTCGGCTTCTCCCACGGCGAGCAGCAAAGAAGCGAAGATGTTGCGGTCCTGGTTGACGATCCGCTCGAGCTCGCGGTGGAGATAGCCGCGGCGCTGCAGCCGCTGGTAGAGATAGTCGGCGAGCTCGGGCACGCGCGGATAGTTGCGGCTGTTATAGACCTCGAAGCTCTGCGGATTCTCGACCCCGAGATCGCGCAACCGCTCGTAGACATTGTCTCGACCGACCAGCAGGGGGATGCCGTAGCCGCCGTCGCGGAAGGCGATCGCGGCGCGCAGCACGACATCCTCCTCGCCCTCCGCGAACAGCACCCGGCGCGGATTGGCGCGGGCCGCGTCATAAGCGAGGGTGAGGACCGAGGTGGTCGGATTGAGCCGCGAGCGCAATGCGGTGCGATAGGCCTCCATGTCGGCGATCGGCCTGCGGGCGACGCCCGAATCCATCGCCGCCTGGGCGACCGCGGAGGGGACGATCTCCATCAGCCGCGGGTCGAAGGGCGCGGGAATGATATAATCGGGGCCGAAGCTCTGGGCCTTGCCGCCATAGGCGGCGGCGACCTCCTCGGGGACCTGCTGGCGGGCAAGCTCGGCGAGCGCGTTGGCGGCGGCGATCTTCATCGCATCGTTGATCGTGGTGGCGCGCACGTCGAGCGCGCCGCGGAAGATGAAGGGGAAGCCGAGGACGTTGTTGACCTGGTTCGGATAGTCCGAGCGGCCGGTGGCGACGATCGCGTCGGGCCGCGCCGCCTTTGCATCGGGCGGGGTGATCTCCGGATCGGGATTGGCCATGGCGAAGATGATCGGCTTCTTCGCCATGTCCTTGACCATGGAGGGCTTGAGCGCGCCGGCGGCGGACAGGCCGAAAAAGGCGTCCGCCCCTTTCAGCGCCTCTTCGAGGGTGCGCGCATCGGTCTTCACCGCATGGGCCGACTTCCACTGGTCGAGCCCTTCGCGGCCTTGGTAGATCACGCCCTTGCGGTCGCACATGATGACATGGTCGTGCGGCACGCCCATCGCCTTGATGAGCTCGGTGCAGGCGATCGCGGCGGCGCCGGCGCCGTTTACCACCAGCCTGATGTCCCTCAGCTTGCGGCCGGTGAGGAAGCAGGCATTGATCAGCCCGGCCGCGCTGATGATCGCGGTGCCGTGCTGGTCGTCGTGCATGACCGGGATGTTCATGCGCTCGCGCAGGGCCTGCTCGATGATGAAGCATTCGGGCGCGGCAATGTCTTCGAGGTTGATGCCGCCGAAGCTCGGCTCGAGCAGGGCCACCGCCTCGATGAACTTGTCGGGATCCTCGGTGTCGACCTCGATGTCGATCGAATCGACGTCGGCGAACCGCTTGAACAGGACCGCCTTGCCCTCCATCACCGGCTTGGCGGCGAGCGCGCCGAGATTGCCGAGGCCGAGGATCGCGGTGCCGTTGGAGATGACCGCGACGAGATTGCCCTTGGCGGTATAATCGTAGGCGAGGCCGGGATTTTCGGCGATCGCACGCACCGGCACGGCGACGCCCGGCGAATAAGCGAGGCTGAGGTCGCGCTGGGTCGCCATCGGCTTGGACGCGATGATCTCGATCTTGCCGGGCCGGCCCATTGAGTGGAATTCGAGCGCCTCGGCCTCTGAGAATTTGACGTTGCTGCCTTCGCTCACGCGGGCTCTCCCTGTTTCGCGAATGCTGTAGGCCGCGGGCAGCCGCCTCCGCAAGGGCAGGCGGGAGAGCGGTCAGCGGGAGGAGAAGGGTGACGATCCCGCAATGCCGCACGACATCCGAGTCGCCCTGCTCATGTACGGGCGCCCCTTCCGGCGCATGGGAAGCGGTTCCGTTGCGGCGTCGAACGCTCTATCGATCGTCCATGGCCAGCGCCCACGCCAGATCGGACAGCTCGTCCACGCCGATGATGGCGCAATATCTCGCGCTTAAGGCCGAGGCCGAGGGCTCGTTGCTCTTCTACCGGATGGGCGACTTCTTCGAGCTCTTCTTCGACGACGCCAAGGTGGCGGCCGCCTGCCTCGACATCGCCCTCACCGCGCGCGGCGAGCATGACGGCGCGCCGATTCCGATGTGCGGGGTGCCGATCCACGCCGCAGAGGCCTATCTCGCGCGGCTGATCAAGGCCGGCCACCGCGTCGCCATCGCCGAGCAGGTCGAAAGCCCCGCCGAAGCCCGCAAGCGCGGCTCCAAATCGGTGGTCAACCGGGCGATCGTCCGCGTCGTCACCGCCGGGACGCTGACCGAGGAGGCCTTGCTCGATTCGCGGGCGGCCAATTGGCTGGTGGCGGTCGCCAGGGTCGGCGAGCGCTACGGCCTCGCCGCCGCCGACGTCTCGACCGGACGGTTCGAGCTGGCCGCGATCGCTCCCGCCGCGCTCGACGCCGAGCTGGCGCGGCTGGGCCCGGCCGAGATCATCGCCTCGGACGCGCTGCCGGGCGTCGAGGCCGGGATCCGCAAGGCGGGGTTCGACAGCCTGGCCGCCGAGCGGCGGCTGAAGGAGAGGTTCGAGGTCGCCACGCTCGACGGCTTCGGCGCCTTCGATCGCGCCGCCTTGTGCGCGGCGGGCGGCCTGCTCGCTTATCTGGACGAGGTGGCGCGCGACTCGCTGCCTTTCCTGAGGCCCCCGGCGCTGCGCAGCGCCGGCGATCATATGATGATCGACGCGGCGACCCGGGAAAGCCTCGAGCTCACCCTGTCCGCCTCGGGCACGCGCGCCGGCAGCCTGCTCGCCGCAGTCGACCGCACCGTCACCGGGGCCGGCGCCCGCCTGCTCGCCGCCGATCTCGGCGCGCCTTTGCTGGACCGCGGCCGGATCGAGGCGCGGCTCGACCTCGCCGCCTTGTTCGAGGGCGATTCGGCCGCGCGGGACTGGCTACGCCGGCAGCTTCGCGCGCTGCCCGACATCGGCCGGGCCCTGGGCCGGCTGGTGGCGGGGCGGGGCAGCCCGCGCGATCTCGGCCAGCTTCGCGACGGCCTCGACGAGGCGCGGCGGCTGCACGACCGGCTCGAGCGGATCGCCGAGCCCCCCGCTTTGCTCGTCATGCTGCTGCCGACGCTGACCGGCCACGGCGCCCTGGTCGACCTGCTCTCCCGCGCTCTGGTGCCCTCGCCGCCGATCGACACCGCGCAGGGCGGCTATATCGCCGAGGGCTATGACGAGGCGCTCGACGCGCTCCGCGCCACCGGCGGCGAGGGGCGCCGCGCCATTGCCGCGCTGGAGGCGCGCTACCGCAGCCAGACCGGAGTCGCGACGCTCAAGATCCGCCACAACAATGTGCTCGGCTTCCATATCGAGGTGCCCGCCAGGAATGCCGACCGGCTGATGGCGGCCGATTCGGGCTTCACCCACCGCCAGACCCTGGCCGGCGTGGTCCGCTTCAATGCGCCGGACCTGCACGAGGAGGCGCTGAAGGTGAACCAGGCGGGCGCCCACGCGCTCGCCGCCGAGGCCGCCCATTTCGAGGCGCTGACCCAGGCCGCGCTCGGGGAGGCCGAGCCGATCGCCGCGGCGGCCGACGCGCTCGCCCGGCTCGACGTCGCTTCCGCCCTGGCCGAGCGCGCGGCCGAAGGCGGCTGGTGCCGGCCCCGCTTCGACGACCAGGCCTGCTTCGAGGTCGAGGCCGGCCGCCATCCGGTGGTGGAAGATGCGCTCAAGGCCGGCGGCGCGCGCTTCGTCGCCAATGATTGCAGCCTCTCGGAAGAGTCGCGGCTCTGGCTGGTCACCGGCCCCAATATGGGCGGCAAGTCGACCTTCCTGCGCCAGAACGCGCTGATCATCCTGCTCGCACAGGCCGGCTCCTACGTGCCGGCGGCACGGGCCCGGCTCGGCCTGGTCGACCGGCTGTTCAGCCGGGTCGGCGCCTCGGACAATCTCGCGCGCGGGCGCTCGACCTTCATGGTCGAGATGGTCGAGACCGCAGCGATCCTCGCCCAGGCGAGCGTGCGCAGCTTCGTCATCCTCGACGAGGTCGGGCGCGGCACCTCCACCTATGACGGGCTCGCCATCGCCTGGGCGGTGGTCGAGGCGATCCACGACCGCTGCAAATGCCGCTGCCTGTTCGCGACCCATTATCACGAGCTCACCCGCCTCGCCGAGCGGCTCGACGCCCTCTCGCTCCACCATGTCCGCGCGCGCGAGTGGAAGGGCGACCTCGTCCTGCTCCATGAGGTCGCCGACGGGCCCGCGGACCGCAGCTACGGCATCGCCGTGGCCAAATTGGCGGGCCTGCCGCCGCCGGTGCTGGCGCGCGCCAAATCTGTGCTCGCCAGGCTCGAGGAGGGCCGCGCGGCGACCGGCGGCATCGCCGCGGGCCTCGACGATCTGCCCCTGTTCGCCGCGACCATGCCGGAGGAGAAGGCCCCCGATCCGGTCCACGAAGCGCTCGCCCGGATCGAGCCCGACAGCCTCGCGCCCCGCGAGGCGCTGGAAATCCTCTACACGCTGAAGCGCCTCCAGGCCGAGGAGCGGGGGAAATGACGCTGGCCGTCCCCCACCAGCGCGAGATCGTCGACCGCCGCGAGATTTCCGAACGGCTCGAAGGCGCGAGCCGCAAAACGGTGACCGAGATATTGAAGGAGGCGCTCGCCGCGGGGCGCGCCGAGATCGCGCGCCGGCTCGAGGAGCGGCCTTATGCGGGCACCGAGGCGGCCGCGGCCTATGCCTTCCTCGCCGACCAGATATTGCGCCTCGCCTTCGATTACGTGACCCTCCAGCTCCACAAGCGCGGCAACGCGACCACCTCGGAGCGGCTGCTGATGCTCGGCGTCGGCGGCTATGGGCGGGGCGAGATGGCGCTCCATTCGGACGTGGACATCGCCTTCGTCACGCCCTGGAAGCCGACCGCCTGGACCGAGAGCGCGATCGAGGCGATCCTCTATCTGCTCTGGGACCTCGGCCTCACCGTCGGCCATTCCACCCGCAGCGTGGACGAGGTGATGCGCGCCACGCTTGCCGATCATACCATCCGCACGGCCTTGCTCGAGGCGCGCTACGTCTGGGGCGACGAGGCCCTGTTCGACGAGGTCTCGGCGCGCTTCTGGAAGGAGGTGGTCGCCGGATCGGTCGCAGGCTTCGTCAAGGAGAAGCTCGACGAGCGCGAGGCGCGGCACAAGAGGATGGGCGACAGCCGCTACGTGGTCGAACCCAACGTCAAGGAAGGCAAAGGCGGGCTTCGCGATCTTCACGCGCTCTTCTGGATCGGCAAATATGCCTATCGGCTGCGCGACGTGAACGAGCTGGTCGAGGTCGGTCTGCTCTCGGCCGAGGAGCTTCGCCAGTTCCACCGCGCCGAGCGCTTCCTCTGGGCGGTGCGCTGCCACCTCCATCTCGTCGCCGGACGCGCCGAGGAACGGCTGACCTTCGATTATCAGCGCGAGATCGCGGCGCGGATGAACTATGCCGACCGGGCCGGGGCCTCGGCGGTCGAGCGCTTCATGCGCCATTATTTCCTGCACGCGAAGATGGTCGGGGACCTCACCGGCGTGTTCCTCGCCCATCTCGACGAGAAGTTCGCCAAGCGCGGGCGGCGGATGGGCTTTCCCGCCTTCCGGCGGCGGCCGGGCAAGCTCGAAGGCTTCATGCTCGATCGCGGCCGGCTCGCCATCCCCGACGAGGATTTCCTCAGCCAGGATCCGGTGCGGCTGATCCAGATGTTCGCGCTCGCGGACGCCCACGGCCTCGAAATCCATCCGCTGGCGATGCGCGCCGCCGGACGCTGCGCCAAGCTGATCGACGCCGAGGTGCGCATCGACCCGCGCGCCAACGCCCTCTTCCTCGGCGTGCTGACCTCCCCGCGCGACCCGGAGACGGTGCTGCGCTGGATGAACGAGGCGGGCGTGTTCGGCCGCTTCGTTCCCGATTTCGGCCGCGTCGTCGCCCAGATGCAGTTCGACATGTATCATCATTATACGGTCGACGAGCATTCGATCCGGGCGATCGGCCTGCTCTCGCGGATCGAGCGCGGGCAGCTCAAGGCCGATCATCCGCTCGCCACCGCCCTGTTCCGGCAGATCGCCTCGCGCCGGACGCTCTATGTCGCGGTCCTGCTCCACGACATCGCGAAGGGGCGCGGCGGCGACCACAGCAAATTGGGCGCCGAGGTGGCGATGGCGCTGTGCCCGCGGCTCGGCCTCACCGACGCCGAGACCGAGACGGTCGCCTGGCTGGTGCGGCAGCATCTGCTGATGTCGATCACCTCGCAGCGCCGCGACATCTCCGATCCCAAGACCATCCAGGACTTCACCGACGAGGTGCAGAGCATGGAGAGGCTGCGCCTGCTCTATCTGCTCACCGTCGTCGACATCACCGCGGTCGGCCCGGGGACCTGGAACAGCTGGAAGGGCCAGCTGCTGCTCTCCCTGTTCGAGGCGGCCGAGGAGAGATTGCGGCTCGGCCACAAGCAGAGCGGCCGCAAGGAAAGGATCGCGGCGACGCAGGACGCCCTGTTCGGGACCCTGGGCTGGAGCCCGAGCCGGTTCGCCCAGCACCTGTTCCGGCTTTCCGATTCCTATTGGCTGTCCGAGCCCGCCGACGTGCTCAAGCGCAACGCGCAGCTGATCGATCGGGTCGATCGCGACCCCGCCAAGGCGAGGCCGGTCGAGCTCGCGGTCCAGCGCGAGCGCGGCGCGACCCTGGTCAGCGTCTATACCCGGGACCGGCCGGGCCTGTTCTACCGGCTCGCCGGCGCGATCAGTCTGGCCGGCGGGAACATCATCGACGCCCGCATCCACACCACCGACGACGACATGGCGCTGGACAATTTCCTGGTCCAGAGCGTGAACCGCGGCCCGATCGCCGAGCCCCACCATCTGAAGCGCCTCGAGAGCGCGGTCATGGAGGCGCTGGACGGCAAGGAGCCGTCGACCGAGCAACTCGCCGCCCGGGCGCTGCCGCTGCGCCGCGCCGAGGCCTTCGCCGTCCAGCCCGCGGCCTTCGTCGATAACCAGGCCTCGAGCCGCTACACGGTGGTGGAGGTCAATGCGCGCGACCGCGCCGGCCTGCTGTTCGAGCTCGCCCGCGCGCTCTACGAGGCGCGTACCGTGATCCGCAGCGCCCATGTCGCGACCCACGGCGAACGCGCCGTCGACGTCTTCTACCTGACCGACCTCAAGGGCGCGAAGATCGAGGCGCCGGCCCAGCTCAAGGCGATCGAGGCGGCCCTGCTCAAGGCGGCCTCGCGCGAGCCGGGCGCCGGGCGCAAGGCGGCCTGACCATAGCAAAAAAAGGCCCCCGCCGTCGCCGGCGAGGGCCCTTGCCCGATCCGCTTTCGCCTAGAAGCGGAAGCGGCCGGTAATGCCGTAGGTCCGCGGCTCGGCGAGGAAGGCGGAGAAGATCTGCCGCCCGCCGGGGAATTGCGGATCGACGAACGGCGCCGCGGTGGTGCCGGCCTGGAAGGGCGTATTGAACGCGACCTGCGCATAATCCTGGTTGAACAGGTTCTGTGCCCAGACCTCGATCGACCAGCGCTGGTTCGGCCCGCGCACGCCGAGGCGGGCGTTGATCACGGCATAGCTGTCCTGGAGCTTCTGCGGGAACAGGTCGGAGCCCGAATTATACTCGCTGGTGACGCGCGCGTCGGCATAGAGCAGGCCGGTCAGGCCGCTATTGCCGAGCCGCGGCGTCCAGCTGTAGGCGCCCGTGAACACGATGTGCGGCGCGTTGGAAAGGCGCTGACCCGGCAGCTCGCGCAGCGCCGGATCGAGCGGCGCGCCGCTGTCGTTGCCGACCAGATTATCCCGATAATGGGTATTGGCTATGGTCAGGCCGAGATTGAGCGACATGTCGCGCCGCGGCCGGATCGCCGCCTCGATCTCGAGGCCCTGGGAGCGGACGCCGTAGGTCACGTCGCCGGGCGCGCAGGCGCCGGTGGTGGCCGCAGCGGCATTGAAGTTCGACCCAGCGGCCGAAGCGCTCTGATCCGAGTCCGCCAGATCGCCGCCGACGAGATTGTCGCAGCCGTTGATCGTTTGGACGAGGAACACCGTCCCGTTGAACGTATTCAGCTGGAAGTTCTGGAAGTTCTGGCGGAACAGGGTGACGTTGAGCGTGACCGGGCCGTGCGAATATTTGACCCCGAGCTCGTAGGCGGTGTTGATCTCCGAATCGAACTGCAGGTTGCCGACCAGCGCCTGCGCTCCGCCCGGCGTGTTCGCGAACGGGAAGATCGGCGATTTCAGCGCCGAACGGTCGAGGTTGAAGCCGCCAGCCTTGTAGCCGCGCGAATAGCTCGCATAGACGAGCAGGTCGTTATTGGGCCGGTAGGACAGGATTCCGGTCCCGGTCCACTCGTCCTCGCTGCGCCGGTCGTTGATCGAGATGCCGTTCAGCTCCGAAGTCGAATTGCCCTGGCAGCCCAGCCCGATCAGCGCGCCCGCGAGCGCGCGGGCGGTGGCATTGGGGCTCGCCAGATCGTCGAGGACGCGCGCCTGGATCGCCGGGCAGACGGTGTTGTCGTTGCCGAAGGTCGCGGCGAAGCGCTTGCGCTCGTTCGTATAGCGAAGGCCGACCGTGAAATCGAGCTGGTCGGTGATGTGCAGGATGTTGTGGGTGAAGAAGGCGTAGTTGCGGCTGTTCTGCGAATAGAGGTCCCGCGTCGAGCCGAGATTGTTGAGGCTGTCGAGCAAAGTGAACGAGGCGACGATGTCGGGGCCGCTGGCGCCGCTCGCGCCCGCGATCGTGGCCGGGCCGACCACCGGAACGACGCAACTGGGGCTGGTCGGCGAATAGAGGCCGGCGAGGCCGCCGCCGGAGATGATGCGGCAGGTCGCGAAGCGGCCATATTGGTTGCCGAAGCGCAGATTGTCGGCGAGGTCGAGATCCTCGTTGGCGTAATAGGCGCCGACCAGCCAGTCGAGATGATTGTTGAAGGCCTGGCCCTGGAGCCGCAGCTCCTGGGTGAAGGTCCTGAACTCGCGCACCACGCCCGGGCGGGCGCGGTAGAGGATGTCGACCGTCCCGTAATCGACGTCGCCGGGCTGGCCGGACTGATAGTCGCGATAGGCGGTTATCGAGGTCAGCCGCGCGCCCCCGAGATCGTAGTTGATCTCGCCGGACACGCCCCAATCCTTGGTGAGGCCGTCAAAGGTGCGGCCCGGGCTGATATAGATGTTGCGGCTGTAGGGGTTGGTGAAAGCCGCCAGCGGCTGGCCGAGATCGCGCAGCACGTTGATGATGTTGTTGCCGTTGGGGCCGTTGATCGGCGTCGCGACGTCGGTGAGCCCGTCGATCAGCGGATTGACGCTGCGGTCGAGATAGACGGCGCCGCAGCAGGATTCGTCGCGGTGGGTATAGTCGCCGATGATCCTGACCGAGAGCCGGTCGTTCGGCTCGAAGAGGAGCTGCCCGCGGACGAAGTAGCGGTTGCGGTCGTTGACGTCGCCCTCGGTGCCGCCGGTCGGATTGACGACATGATAGTAGCCGTCGCGCCGGACGTAGACCGCGTCGAGGCTGGCGGCGAGGGTCGAGGTCAGCGGCCCGGTGATGCGCCCGGAGGCACGCACCTGATCGAAATTGCCGTAGCTGAGCTCGACATTGCCGCCGAAGGTGAATTCCGGCCGGCGGGTGATGATGTGGAGGAGGCCGGCCGAGGCGTTACGGCCGAACAAGGTGCCCTGCGGACCGCGCAGCACCTCGACCCGCTCGACCTCGCCGAGCTCGTTGAGGCCGACGCCGGAGCGCGAACGGTAGACGCCGTCGATGAACACGGCGACCGAGCTTTCCAGGCCCGGATTGTCGCCGACCGTGCCGACGCCGCGGATTCGGGCCGAGCCGTTCGCCTCGGTGCCGGTCGACGAGACGAGCAATGACGGGGCGAGCTGGTTGAGCTGGCGGATGTCGTTGGCGCCGCTGTTCTGCAATTGCTCGGCGCCGACCGCCTGGACCGCGAGCGGCACGTCCTGGAGGAGCTGATTGCGGCCTTGGGCGGTGATGACGATGTCCGGCTGGCCGCCGTCGTCGGCGGGCGCGGCGGCCTGGGTGGTGCCCGTCGCGGCCGGCTGTGCCGGCTGCGCATAAGCGGGCGTGGCGAGCGCGGTCAGGCCTGCGGACAGCAGCCAAAAGCTCTTCGACATGGATTTTTCCTCCCCACAAGGCTTTCTGTTTGGGGGAAAGCTACTCCCAATGTGGCTTTTTCGCCAGCGCAAACCCCGCGGTTTCCCGTTGGTTTGGGAGCATTCATTGCAAATCCGCAACAGACGAGTTGCACTCTGAAACTCGTCAATCCTCCTGCCGTTACGGAATGCGAGATTTTCTCATCAGGCTGCGGCGCGGCGCGAGAGGCCTTCGGAGCCACCCGACCGCCGCCTCAGGTCCAAAAGGCAGCGCGCCGCGGTGTTCCCGTCCCAAAATTCCGGGCGCTTGGGGCGGGCGCGGGCGCCGCCGAGCGCGGCGGCGAGCAGCTCGGGAAGGCCGGCCGGCGTGGCAAGACGGTTGGTCCCCTCGTCGATCGTGATCGGCCGCTCGGTAGTCTCGCGCAGGGTGAAGCAGGGAATGCCGAGATAGGTGGTTTCCTCCTGCAGACCGCCGGAATCTGTCACCACCGCCGCCGCGCCCGCGACCAGGCTCATGAAGCGGACATAGGGAAGCGGCTCGATCAGCCGGACGCCCGACGTCTCGAGCCCCGCCGCCAGGCCGAATTCGGCGAGGCGCGCGGCGGTGCGCGGGTGGACCGGGAAGACGATCGGCAGGCGGGGCTGGATCTCGCGCAGGCAATCCACGAGCTGCCGCAGCGGACCGGGAGCGTCGACATTGGCGGGCCGGTGCAGGGTGACCACGCCATAAGGCCGCCCCGCGAGCCCGAGTGCCTCCGGCTCCCGGGCCGCGGCGATGGCGCCGCGTGTGCGCTCGAAGCTGTCGAGCATGATGTTGCCGACCCGGGTGATCCGCTCGGCCGGGACGCCCTCGGCGATCAGGTTGCGGTCGGCGTCGGGCGACGGTGTCCACAGCACGTCGGCGACCGCGTCGGTGACGATCCGGTTGATCTCCTCGGGCATGGTTCGGTCGCGCGAGCGCAGGCCGGCCTCGAGATGGACGGTGCGGATGCCGAGCTTGGCGCCGACCAGGGCCGCGGCCATTGTCGAATTGACGTCGCCGACGACGACCAGCCAGTCGGGCCGGTGCGCTTCGGCGACCTCGCCATATTGGATCATCACCCGGCCGGTCTGCTCGGCATGGCTGCCCGAGCCGATGCCGAGGTGGAAATCGGGATCCGGGAGGCCGAGGTCCTTCAGAATCGCGGCCGACATGTTGGCGTCGTAATGCTGGCCGGTATGGACGAGGACCGGCCTGAAATCCCGCGACGCCCGCAACGCATGCCAGAGCGGCGCCACCTTCATGAAATTCGGGCGCGCGGCGGCGATCAGGTGGACGGTCTGAAGCGGCACGTTCGAGCTCCTGTGAGAGAGCCCCTTAGGCCGAAGGCGGTTAAGACGCCCTCAACGCATCACTTGGGCGCGAGCACCATCAGCATCTGGCGGCCTTCCATGCGCGGATGCTGCTCGACCTTGGCGGTCTCGGCGATGTCGGACTGGACGCGCTGGAGGAGCTGCATGCCGAGTTCGCCATGGGCCAGCTCGCGGCCGCGGAAACGCAACGTGATCTTCACCTTGTCGCCCTCGCCGATGAAGGAGAACACCTTCTTCATCTTGGTGTCGTAATCATGATCGTCGATGTTCGGACGCATCTTGATCTCCTTGATCTCCTGCGTCTTCTGCGACTTGCGGGCGAGATTGGCCTTTTTCTGGGCCTCATATTTGTACTTGCCGACGTCGAGGAACTTGCAGACCGGCGGGTCGGCGTTGGGCGACACCTCGACCAGGTCGAGGCCGACATCGGCGGCCTGCTCGATCGCTTCGGCGGTGAGCATCACCCCGAGATT
>Ga0070686_100001227_pt1 | contig 14587 bp, 10 predicted proteins | sample KBSS23LmetaG_FD_65654 | JGI IMG/M metagenome (GOLD analysis project Ga0070686, IMG submission 65654) | Switchgrass rhizosphere microbial communities from Kellogg Biological Station, Michigan, USA - KBS S2-3L metaG | ecosystem: Host-associated > Plants > Roots > Rhizosphere ... | reverse complement strand
GCCCACTCCGGCATGCCGCGGAACGGGAACATGAACCCGGAAAGCAAAATCGAAGGGAGAAAGAAAAAGAACGCCATTTGAATCGCCTGCAGTTGATTCTGCGCCAGTGTTGAGAAGGTGATGCCGACAGCCAGATTCGCGGCGATGAAAAGCAAGGCGACGCTGTAAACCAGCGGCAGGCTTCCCGTCATCGGCACATGAAAGATCACCCGCGAGGCCAGCAGAATCAGGCTGACTTGCACGTAACCGACCAGGATGTAAGGCAGAATTTTGCCGGTCATGACTTCCAAAGGGCGCGCCGGCGTGGCCAGAAGATTCTCCATCGTGCCGCGCTCCCGTTCGCGCGTGATGGCCAGCGCGGTGATCACGATCATGGTCATGGTCAAGACGACTCCCATCAATCCGGGCACGACGTTGTATTGGGTGATGTTCTCGGGATTGTAATGGGCATGAATGGCCAGCTCGACCGGACCGCCCCGGGCGCGCAACGAGGCCACCGGGCCCGTCAAATCGCGCTCGAGCGCGTCGTCCAGAAGCGTACGCACCGCCGAAAGTGCCGGACCGGTGGCAGCCGGGTCGGTCGCGTCCGCCTCCACCAACAGCGTCGGTTTTTCGCCACGCCACAAGCGGCGCGTGAAATCCTCCGGGATATTCACCACGAACTGGACGAGGCCCAGCTGCAAGAGCTCCGCCGCCTCGGCCTCGGTGCGCGCCTCCCGGGTGAAGGCGAAATAATCGCTGTGCTGCAGGGCTGCCACCAGCGTCCGGGCAAATGGCCCGCGATCGGCATTGAGCACAGCCGAAGGCAGGCGCTTGGGGTCGGAGTTGATGGCGAAGCCAAAGAGCAACAGTTGCAGGAGCGGAATTCCCACCATCATGGCAAAGGTCATCCGATCCCGTTTCATCTGGATGAACTCCTTCAACACCACGGCCCAGAATCGGGGAATAGAAAATCGGCTCATCGCATCTGCTCGGAGGTGGAGCCCATGAGGCTGATGAACACATCTTCCAACCCGCTGGGAATCTGTTTCCAGGCCAGGCCGGGGTTTTGACGCCAGGGCGCAATGGCGGCTTCCAGCCGGGCCGGTTCGCGTCCGGTCACATGCAGCGTATTGCCAAACGGCACAACCTGCTCCACGCCCTCCCGGCCGCGGAGCGCTTCAGCCACGCCCGCCAGGGCCCGACCGCTCACCTCCCAAGTGGTCAGGTTCGCCCCGCGCACCACTTCCTCGACCGTGCCGCGCGCCAGCATGTTGCCGTAAGCGATGTAGCCCAACCGATGGCAGCGCTCCGCCTCATCCATGTAGTGCGTCGTGATGAGCACGGTCAGCCCCGCCGCCGCCAACTGATGAATCTCGCCCCAGAATTCCCGCCGCGCTTTGGGATCGACTCCGGCGGTGGGCTCATCCAGGAGTAGCAATTGCGGGGAATGAATCAGACAAGCCGCCAGCGCCAGCCGTTGTTTCCAGCCCCCGGACAGCTGTCCCGCCAACTGGTGGCTGCGTCCGGCGAATCCTAATCGCTCGATCGCGGCTTCCACCGTCCGGCGCCGTTCCGGCACGGCATAGAGACGCGCGACAAAATCGAGATTCTCCCGCACGCTCAAGTCTTCGTAAAAGCTGAACCGTTGTGTCATGTAGCCTACGTGCGTTCGGATCTCACGCTGCTCGCGCAAAACATCGAAGCCCAGACACGTCCCCCGCCCTGCCTCCGGCGTGAGCAGACCGCATAACATCCGGATGAAGGTGGTCTTGCCGCTGCCATTCGGCCCGAGGAAGCCAAAAATCTCGCCCCGCGCCACTTGCAGATCGAGCCCGTTCACGACCGTCTTGTCACCAAAACGCTTGGTGATGCCGGCGACATCAATGACAAACTCCGAGCTCACGGGCGGCTCACATCGGCCGGCTGGCCCGGGTGCAACTCCCGCGCCAGGGCGGCGTCCACCGGAATCGCCTCCACCATGAAAACCAGCTTGGCTCGATTCTCTCGATTGTAGAGCACCGGCGGTGTGTACTCCGGGCGCGGGGATAAATAACTGATCTTTGCCGGCAGCGGCGAACTCCGGCCCGTCACCGCCACGCTCACGCTCTGGCCCGGCTGCAAGACGCTAAATTCAGCCTCCGGCACAAAAAAACGGACCTTGATATACTCGGGCGGCAGTAGAGCGACGACCGGCAGACCGGCCCCGACAAACTCGCCTTCCCGGAAGATCGTGTCGTAAATCAACCCGCTCTTCGGCGCCGCCTGAGCTTTTTGCGTCACGCTCCACTCGGCCCGCTCAAAGGCCGCCTGGGCTGCCGCCACCTCCGCTTCCGCCGCAGCGATGGCGTCGGGGCGGCCTCCCAACCGTCCCGTGGCCAGCTCCGCTTCGAGTTCTGTGACCAGCTTCGCGCTCGTCTGAGAGGTGGACTGGGCACGATCTTCATCGGCTTCCGTCACGACACTGGTGGCGCGAAGTTTTGAGATGCGCTGCCATTCGCGGGTGGCCAGCTCCGCCGCCGCGCGGGCCTGAGCCAGCCGCGCCTCCAGGGCGGCAATCTCAGACGGTCGCTGCCCTTTCTTCAAATCCTCCAAGCGCGCCCGCGCCTGTCGCAAGCGGTCGGATGCCTCGCGTTGCGCCGCCAACTCCCAAGCCCGTTCCAGTTCGAAGAGCGGCGCACCCGCTTCCACGCGGGCGCCCTTCTGCACGGTTAGGTGCTCCAGCCGTCCGGCCAGCGGCGAAGCGACGTAGACGAACTCGCCTTCGCAATAGCCCTGCCAGGGATGTTTCGCCTGCCGTTCGCCACCGCACCCGCTCCATCCCACCAGTGCGGCGAGGACAACCCACCTCCCGGCGCGCTCAACCAGCCGATTGCTTCTCATAATCCTTCCGTCCGGCGACCAAGCCGTGCCGCGCACAGCGCGGTAAAGCGGCGTCGCTGCCCGGGAAGAAACGGGCATTCTCAGTCTCCAGGCAATAAGAAAGTGTCGGGTGTCGAGTGTTCGGGTGTCGGGCGCGAGTGGCGACGAAGGAGCCTATCCGCAGCGATACATGACGGAGGAGCAACGAAGCTCCAGGCTATTTTCGGTGCGACCCTTCGGGACGCAGTTCTTTTGGCCTCCCGCGTCGTTGCTCGCTCCTGACAGACCCTTGAAGGGTATGCTCGTCGCTCGCGCCTAGCGGAATGCCAAAATCCCTTGCGGCAGAACCCCTGCTATTTGTGAGACACATCACTACCTACCTAGACGGCAGACAGCCGCCTGGAATGGCGCCGTTTTTGGTCCCTTCGCGTCGCCATTCCGTTGGGGTCATGCCGAAACGTTTTTTGAAGAGCGCATTGAAAACGCCCAGATGCCGGTAGCCGCAACTCCCCGCCACCGTCATCACGCGCGAGTCGGTTTCGAGCAGGAGCCGCCGGGCGCGCAGCAGGCGCACCTCGGTTTGGCGCGAGCGCAGGCTGACGCCGAAATGTTCCAGGAAAAGACGGCTGAAGTGGCGCAGGCTGCAGCCGCAGTAGGCGGCCAGGTCTTGGGCCGAGGCGCTGAGGAATTCTTCCTCGGTGAGATGTTCCAGCAAAATGCGGATGCGTTTGGTGGCGGAGAGCGTCGACGCCTCCGGCCGATGCGACAACGCCAGCTCCCGTTCCAATACCAAGCCCACCAACTGCAAGACACGGCAGCGCCCCAAAAATCCGCGCGTGGCCTCCAGGCCGCGTGCGAGTTCCGCAAAGCGACCGGCCAGTTCGTGAGTGGCCGGGTAAATGCGCAGGCCGCGGGTCCCTTTCGCCACCACTCGGTCCAACTGCTGCCGCTCCGCCAAACTTAGAAAACCGCTCAGCATCTCTGGACAAAAACGAAAATGATAAAGCCGGACTGCGGTCAACTGACTGGCCCGAACCAGCCCGGTCGCCGACGGCGGCATCACCAGGACTTCGCCGGGACTCAACTCGCGCGGCTCCCCTTGGCCGAGCCAATACCCTTGTCCGGAGGCAAGCTGAAAGAACGACCAGCAGGTGGACGGTGGCTGCCATTCGGAGGACGGCGGCACGTCAATCTCTTCCAGACAGAGATGGCTCTGATATCGCACAAGTCGCCATCCTGACTGCCGCTTGTTACAAGGCGTGGTCGGAGTCGCGAAAATTTGGTGACAACCATCCCAGAGGAGCCGCACCAGCAAATTGCCGTCAAATCATCCATACCCAGTGACCAGTGACCAGTGACCAGTCCGACCGGTAACTGGGGAGTGGTCATTGATGACTGTATTGCGGCTTTGCGCGAGGACGCTACACAGGTACGGCGTCCCCGCCGCTCGACACCCGGCACCCGAACCCGCCACTCGTGCTGGCCGCGACCATCGTCGAACGGACGGAGGGGGTGGGCGGGAGGGACGGTTCGTTTCTTTTTTGTAACATTTTCGACGTGTCTTCGTAACGCGGCATCCTTAGCGTTCTGCCCGAACACCGCAAACACATACCTATGAAACTTAATTCTACCAAGCTCACCGCTGTAACAGGAAGCGTGGCGGCCCTCTGCGGGGTCAGTGTCCACGGTCAATCAGCGGACGCTCTCTTGGATAAGCTGGTTGATAAAGGAATCCTCAGCGTTCAGGAGGCGAATGAACTCAAGAAAGAGAGCGATGCTGGATTCAAAAAGAGTTACCAAACCAAGAGCGGGCTGCCCGATTGGGTCACTTCGCTCAAGTTGGGGGGAGATTTTCGGGGCCGCTACGAGTCGTTCCAGAGTCCGAACGACGCCTTCGTCGACCGCAATCGTTTTCGCTACCGTTTGCGGGTCGGCACAGTCGCCACGCTGAAGGATAACTTCGAGGTCGGGATGCGGCTCACCTCAGGCGAGGCCACCGGAACCTCCGGCGGCGATCCCATCAGCGGCAACGCCACCTTCCAGGAGAATGGCTCCAAAAAGTTTGTCTGGCTCGATTTGGCTTACGCCAAGTGGACCTTTCTCAACAACAAAGAGCTCACCAGCGCCGTGACCATCGGGAAGATGGAGAACCCATTTGTCTTCTCCGACATGGTGTTCGACGCCGATTACACCCCGGAAGGCATCGGCTACGGCATGACTTATCGCCTCAACGACGCGCATTCACTCAAATTTAACGGCGGTGCCTTCGCCCTGGACGAGATTGGCGGCAGCCATGAAGACCCCTGGCTCTATGGAGGCCAAGTGCGCTGGGATGCCACCTGGAGCAAGCCCCTGGCCAGCACCATCGGCTTCGCAGCCCTCAACCTGGTCAAATCGCAGTCCCTCGGCAATGCTGCCGTTCCCAATATCCAACGCGGCAATACGCGTGACGCCGCCGGCAACTTGGTCAATCACTACAATCCTCTCGTCGCCGACGCCGCCATCACTTACACGCTCGATGAGTTCCCTGGCTACAAGGGCGCCTACCCGATCAAAGTGGCGGGCGAGTATGCCAATAACCCCGCCGTCTCCGATCGGGAATCCGCCTTCAGTGGCGGCCTCACCCTGGGTAAGGCCGGCAAGAAGGGAACCTGGGAAGTTGGGTATCGCTACAAGTACCTCGGCGGCGACTTCTGGTATGAAGAATTCGTCGATTCGGATTTCGGTGCATTCTATGAAGGCGCGTTCCCCAACTCCGGCACCGCGGCCGCCACTTACGGTGCAGGAACCAATACCCGCGGGCACGTCATGAAGGCCAGCTATTCGCCTTACGACAGCCTCACCCTCACCGCCACCGCCTATCTCACGCGCCTTATCAACGAATTCCCGGCCAGCAGCGACAGCCGAATGTTTCGCCTCCAAGTCGACGCCATGTGGCGCTTCTAACAGCAGTCTTTTGACGCGGGCCTAACTGTTCCTCCGCGCCAGCACGAACCCGGTCTTGCCAGCCAGCAGGCCCGGGTTTTTTGCTGCCTGCAGGGAGTGTGTATCTTGGAAGCGGTACCGAAATCTCCTTTGTCGCAAACTTCGTCGCCAACGTCGGACAACTTGCCGACAAAGTTTTTGAAAAAGGAACGGCGGGCTCGGGCGAAGGTTGAACCGATCCGTACCGAGCGTCCGGCGGGAGCCGCGGCGCCCTTATGCGGCTGTGAAAAACATTCTGATTTGCGCCACCACGTAATCGACTTGCTCGTCGGTCAACTCGGGATACATCGGCAGCGGCAGAATCCGCCGGGCCACTGATTCTGCCACGGGAAAGTCTCCCGCACGCCAGCCCTGCCCTTCGTACACTTTCTGCAAATGCAATGGCTGCGGATAATAAATGAGCGTGGGAATGCCGTGCGCGGCCAGATGCTCCTGCAAGGCGTCGCGCCGCTCCGTCAAGAGCGCATAAACATGATACACGTGGGTGCTATCGGCGGCGGCTTGGGGAAGTTCGACCGGAAGTCCGGTCAGGCCGGCTGAATACCGGCTCGCGATGGCCGCGCGCCGCGCGTTCCATGCGTCCAAATGCGGCAGCTTGACCCGCAGAATCGCCGCCTGAATTTCGTCCAGCCGCGAATTGTATCCGTGCAGATCGTGGTAGTATCTCCGCTCAATCCCATGCACCCGCAGCATCCGCAGCGCTTTCGCCAATCGCTCGTCGCTGGTCACCACCATCCCGCCATCGCCGTCGGCGCCCAGGTTCTTGGTCGGATAAAAACTAAAACAGCCCAGGCGACCTTGGCTTCCGACCAGGCGCCCGCGATACGAAGCGCCGATCGCCTGCGCGCAATCCTCGACCAGATGGATCCCACGCGGTTCGGCCAGTTCCAGCAAGTCTGACAGCGGGGCGGCCTGTCCGAAGAGATGCACCGGAAGGATCGCCCGCGTCCGGGCGCTCATCCGTCGCGCCACATCCCGCGGGTCGATGAGAAACGTCCGCGGGTCAATGTCTGCAAAGACGATTTGCGCGCCGACCTGGTGGATCGATTCGGCTGGGGCGATGTAGGTGAAGGGGGTGGTGATCACTTCGTCGCCCGGGCCGATCTCCAGTGCGCGCAGCGCCAGCGTGAGAGCGTCCGAGCCGGAGTTGACCCCCACGGCGAAGCGGGCGCCGGTGTAGCTGGCAATCTCCTGTTCCAACGCCGTGACGTTGGGTCCCAGGATATAGTGAGCGCCGGCCAGCACGCGCTCCACCACAGGCAGCACCTCCTCCTTCAATGCGGCATGCTGGGCCGCCAGATTCAAGAATGGAACTTGCACGATGAGCGCAGTGGAAAGGAGAACGCGTGAATTGGCTCAGTGCGGCTTATATTGCGCCTTGGCCTGAGGCATCAATTCTTTCAACTGCTTGATGCGCGTGCCGTCATCCGGATGCGTGCGCAACCAGACCGGCGTGCCCGAGCCGCCCGCCTGCTTCGCATACTCCGCGAAGCGCTGCCAGAAGGCCACCGCCGCTTCCGGATCGTAACCCGCCCGCGCCATGTAAAAGAGCCCCATCTTGTCCGCTTCGGATTCCTGGCTGCGGCTATGAGGCAATTCGATGGCTATTCCCGTTCCAATTCCATACAGCTGGCCGTAGGCCGCCGTCCACTTCGGGTTCTTGGAATCGATGTAGGAACTCGATAATTGTCCAAACGCCTGTGTCGCGATGGCACGGCTCATCCGTTCCGCCCCATGATTGAGCGTGGCGTGCGCCACTTCATGACCCAGCACGGTAGCCAATCCGGCATCGTCCTTCACGATCGGCAGAATTCCCGTGTAAACGCCAATCTTGCCTCCGGGCAAACAAAACGCGTTGGCCTCCTTGCTGTCGAAGACCACAAATTCCCACTGAGCGTTCTCCAGGTTCACCACACTTTTGATGCGCTCGCCCACGCGCCGCACCATATCGTTGGCCGCCCCGTCTTTGCTGATGGGCATCTCCTGCTTCATTTTCTCGAAGCTGCTCACTCCCAGTTGCATCTCATCCGATTTGGAAATCAGCATGAGTTGATGGCGGCCCGCTTCGTTGGTAACACAGCCCGCCAGCGCCGCCAGTAGCAGCACCAACGGCCAACTCCTCTTAAGAATCATGCGCATCGTCTTCATGCCCTAATGAAACCAGAGTCAAACCGGAGCGCAAGCCGGTAGTCGGCGGCCCGTGGTCATCCAACTGGTGGTCAGTCGGTCAGTCGGTTGCTGAGGTAAAGTAGGCAAGGAGCGCGATACGCTGCCAGGCATTGGGGCCATGAACTCGCGCTGAGAAGAGCCCTCACCCCCATTCGCAGTTCAGAGGTTCCATGCGCGATTCTTGCTTGGGAGAATTCTCCACCACCGGGCTTGTGACAGGAAAGTAACCCCGGCGCCATTTGTTCGCCATCAAGCTCACCCAGGATGACAGCCATTCGCAAACAATTAACACGAACCATCCGCACGAGAATGTCATTCGAGTTTCAACGGTGTGACACCCTTTGCACGCTATGAATTCTTTTCTGCTCGCCAACGCATTTCAGTTCGCCATGGAGAAGGCCACCACAGAGGGCAAAATCACCATCGGCTTGCTCGTGGTCGTCTCGATGTTCAGCTGGACGGTCATCCTGACCAAATCCCGCCAGCTTTACAAAGCCAGCAAGATGTCCAAAAAGTTCTACGGCGCCTATCGCAGCACGCGCGATCCGATGGAGCTTTTCAACAAGGAAAAGGAGTTCAACGGCGCGCCCGCCTACGAGATTTACTACACCGGCGCCGAGGAACTGGCCTATCACCTCAAAAACAATCCCATCGAAGTCAAACGAAGTTCCGTCTCGACCATCAGCAATAACAAAGTGCCCGGCGCCGAAACCGACGTCTTCGCCCGGGGGGTGACCATCAAGGTGGGCAACCCGTCCTTTGAATCGGTGAAGGTGGCGCTCGAGCGTTCGGTCAGCGCCCAGGCCATTTCGCTGGAAAAAGGGATGATCATTCTCACCACGGCTGTCGCCGGCGGCCCCTTCATCGGACTGCTCGGCACCGTCTGGGGCGTCATGGAAACCTTCTCCGGCATCGCCATTAAACAAGCCGCCAGCCTGCAGGCCATGGCGCCCGGCGTGGCCGGAGCGTTGATCGCCACCGTGGTCGGCCTGTTCGTCGCCATCCCCGCCATGTTCGCCTACAACTACATGGTCACGCTGATCCGCAATATCACCCAGGAGCTGGACAACTTCGTGACAGAATTCGCCACCGCCATCGAACACACCTTCGTCGACCACCGCCCAGTGTCCGAGGAAATCGCCGATGCGCTCAGAAAGCTGCAGGAGGAGCAGAAGTCCGAACCGTTGGTCGCTCGCAGTTAGTCCGGCTTCCGCTGCCTTTTCCTGGGGACTGTGATTATGAAGAAATACTCTGCCAACAAGCATCACACGCTCTCCGAGCTCAACATCACGCCGCTGCTCGACCTGGCCTTTGTGCTCCTGGTGATCTTCATTCTCACGACAGCCCCGCCCGTCAACGACATGGACATCACGCTGCCTTCCGCCTCCGCCAATCCAAAGGACGCCGCGCGCAAAGCGCAATATGTGGCCATCAATAATGCCGGCAAGATCTCCCTCAACAATGTGGAGATGAATGAAGATCAACTCCTGACTACCCTGGTGAAATTCCGGCAGGCGGACCCCGACCTCAACGTGGTGGTCCGGGCCGACGCCGGCATCGAATTCCAGCGTGTCGTCACCGTTCTGGACGTTCTCATTTCGGCCAATGTCGCCAAGTTCGGCTTGGCCACCGAGGCGGCGCGGGTAGGCAATTGACGCCGGCGCCCACCTCCACTTGTTCCATGGCTCCCGTTGCCTCGCATCGACTCGGTGTAACCGGCGCCCGCTAATCCATTGCCAGGATGAACCGCCCCCAACGCGCCAAACCAAAGGACAAGACGGGCGTTTACATCTCCCTCGCGTTGCACATCCTGGTCATCGGCGTGGCGCTCTTCCTCCTCTCCAAAACGGAGCTCGGCAAGCAAATCCTCGAGCGTACCATCGGCGCTCGGCGCGAAGAAAAGAAGCGCGCCGAAAAACCGAAGACCCAAAGCACGCAGCCCAAAGCCAAAGCCCCGCCCAAAGCCGCCCCCGGCGCGCCCCCGCCTGCTTCCGGCGGCCCGCGTCGGGCGGCCGATGCGCCTCCCGCCGTGGGTGAAGGTTTCGCCAGCGAAAGTCAGGAGAAGAAAACCACCGGCGCCGGCGGCAAGGAGGCCGCCAAAACGAACGTGGCCGTGAAAATCGTTGGCCCTCCGCCCAAGCCACCGCCGATCCCGAAGCTCTTCGCCTCCGCGCCGCCCAAGAGCGACATCAAACAATTGCTGGCCGAACGTTCCAAGGCGGCCGCCTCCACCGAAGCGTTCGGCACCGAACAGATCGCCAAAAGCGGTGTGTCGGACGCCGGCGCCATCGTGCGCCAGATCTCCGGAGCCACCGTCAGCGACGGCAAGTTCGCGGTCATTCGCGGGCTGAATGATCGATACATCTCCACCACGCTCAATGGCGCCAACCTTCCCTCGGCCGATCCTTATCGGCAATCGGTGCCGTTGGATTTGTTCCCGGCTCAAGTGGTCGACCGCGTGGTGGTCTCGAAAACGTTCACTCCCGATCAACCAGGCAGCTCAACGGGCGGCGGCATCGATGTGGTCACCAAATCGTTTCCCGAACGGAATTTTCTCACCGTGTCGGTGGGCGCTGAGTACAACTCTCAAGCCAGTTTGAACGATCGCTTTCTGACCTACGATGGGGGTGGGAAGGATTGGGCAGGGATGGACGACGGCACGCGGGCTTTGCCGAGCCAAGTCAACGTTCTGGCCCCGCCGGGCCAGCAACTGCCGGATCGACCCCTGCTCAGCGGCCCGGTTAATTCCCCCCTTTATTCCCAGAATGTCAGCAACGCCACGGTGGTTGACAAAGTCACGCGAGCGCTCGGCACGACCGACTTCGCCCCGAAACGCGAGGCCCCGCCGTTGAATCACAATTTCTCCGGCGCCGCCGGCGGCACGACCTATTTGCTTGGTTCGCCCTTGGGTTACTTCGTCGGCACGAGCTACAAGCACGATTACGGGTTTTATGAGGACGGCGTGCAAAGCCGCTACCAGAGCGGCACGGAATTGAAAAACAGCTACCGCGACTCCCGTTCGCTGAGCGTGGTCAATTGGTCAGGCATGGTCAACCTGGCTTACCAACCCTTTCCCGATCACGAGCTCGGGTTCACCTTCTTCTACAACCAGAACGGCACCGACGACACACGGCTCCAGGACCAAGGCTTTGAGTCCAACAACGATGCCGCCGGTCCGTTTCGCAAATTCAACCTCTACTACACCGAGCGCAACCTGCACACCTACCAGATGAAGGGCGCCCACCTGTTTCCGGATGTGGCCAACCTGCAGTTCAACTGGCTCTTCGCCTTGACGCAAACCAGCCAGGATGAACCCGACGCCCGCTTTTTCAACGACGCGGCCAATAACGGCGAGTTTACCACCGATGTGGCCGGCATCCCGGCTCCCAGCAAGCCGACCCGCTATTTCCGCAATCTCGAAGAGCATAACCGCAACCTGAAACTCGATTGGACGCTGCCGATGCGCAATTGGGATGCCGATGAAGGCCAGTTCAAGTTCGGGCTCTTCGACAGTCACTCCGACCGAACTTTCACCGAGCGTCAATTCTACTACTCCACGCATGGCGGCTACATGAGCGATCCCAACAAGTACCTGACCGACGACAACCTGGGGTTGCTTTCCATCACAACGAACCCTGTCAGCCGGAGCCTCCGGTTCAATTGGGGCGATTACGTCCAGGTCTTCGACAGCAGCTATGACGGCCAACGGACCATCCAAGCCGGCTATCTCATGCTCGATATGCCCGTGGTCGAGCGGTTGCGGCTGGTCGGAGGCGTCCGCTACGAAACCACCGATCTAAAAGTGCACTCCGAGAGCTATCTTGACAGCAGCGTCACCGGCCTCAAAACCAATGACACCGACCTGGTACAATCAGACGTGCTCCCCAGCGTCGGAGCCATCGTGGCCGTTACACCCAACATGAATGTGCGGGTGGCCTACAGCCAGACCGTGGCCCGCCCGAGCTTCCGTGAATTGGCCGCCTATTACAGCTACGACACGATCATTTCCGACTTCGTCGAAGGCAATCCGCTGCTCGACATGACGGCCATTAAGAACTACGACGTCCGTTGGGAATGGTTTCCGCGCGCGGGCGAGTTGTACAGCGTCAGCGTGTTCTACAAGGACATCACCGGCGCCATCGAACGGGGCAACCGGAAGGTCGAAGGCGATGTGATCACTTTCCTCAACAACGACGCCAAGCTTTACGGCATCGAATTTGAGGCCAGAAAAAACCTCGATTGGCTCGGAACCGGTTTCAACAACTTCAGCCTGGGCGGGAATTTTTCGCTTGTTTATTCGGAAGTGAAACTGAACACCAACGATCTGGCGGCCAAGCAGGAATTCTTTCCCAATGTCGATGAGAAGCGCCCGCTCTACGACCAATCACCCTACATTCTGAACATCGACTTCAACTACAGCAACCCGCGCTCCGGCACCAGCGCCACCCTGATTTACAACATCGCCGGCCCGCGCATCGCCATCACCAAACTCAACACCGACGACGTCTACGAGCAACCGGCGCCGATTCTGGACTTTGTGCTTTCGCAACGAATTGGCCGCAACCTCACCCTGAAGTTTGGCGCCAAAAATCTGTTGAACCCAAAAATCGAACGCACCTACGGCAAGTCCAGCAACTTGCTCTACTCTTCGTACACTCGCGGACGCTCATTCGGAATGTCGGTGGCGTATGACTTTTAACCTGACGGTTAGCCGTTTGCTTCGCCTCGTCGTTTTGGCCTGCGCCATGGCCGGCGGCCAGGCCGGCCAGCCGCAGCCAGCCAAGGCAACACTTCCTGACACGCCGGCTTCCTCTCCGCGCGATTTCATAACGATGCCTGGCGGGACCAACGCGGTGCAGCTGCGCCTCTACACCAATGCTTCCCAGGAGGCGCACGGACTTTTTAACAGCATCGAACTCGAAGCCTACGGCCAACGGCTGCTGCAAAGCCCCGGCGGCGAAAGCGTGCAACGCTGGCTGGCAGCCTCCACCAACAACGCGGCGCTTCATCAAATTCTTATCAACCGTCACGGGCCCGCGCTGGCGCACACCAATCACATGAAGGTGGTCGAGGAAGCCTCCGGGCCCCAATGGCGCTACCTCGCCTTGGACGCGACGGCCGCGTATCGGGACCGAGTCGAGCAGTACCGGCGCGCCATTTTGTTTGTGGAGCCGGATCTCTTCGTCCTTTACGACCAGATCGTCGCCAAGGCGCCGAGCCATTTCCAAATATTCCTCCACCCGCCCGCCGCCACCAGCGTGGACGACATCTGGCGCGATCTGCGACTGGAACTGCCCAAAGCCGGCTTTCGGATTCACGCGCCCGGGACCAAGGGGATGCTGCGCTCGTGGCAACGCGTGACCTCGCCCGCCGACACCCTTCTGCCCGGTACCGTCACGATGGAGCTTGGGCCGACCAACAAACTGGCCCGGCTCGACCTCATCACTGTGCTGGCGGTCTCTCGCGGCGGGGAAAACCGGGACTATGCTTTCAAGTTGCTGGAGAGCAACACCGCCGTGGGCGCGCGCATCCACCGTGAAGGATGGCCCACGCTCGTCGCCTTCCGAACCGACCCCGCCAACCTCTCCTCTTCCTTGACCGGCTTCGGCTTCAATGGGCCGGTCGGTGTGGACGTTTTCCGCCCCAAGCACCGCTAAGCATCGCGCGGGGTTCCTCCCGCCGTTTCACCGAATCGTCACCAGACCGCGATATGACCGTAAATCCGTTCTGATGAGATGCCAGGGTTCTCTATAAACACAACTCCGCAACACAGTATGAATAAAACACGTAACCACAGCCTGAAAGCCCTCTGCCTTTCGGCTTGTCTGTTGGGCGCACCGGCGGCGAAGGGCGACACGGTTCAAGTCATCGGCAACCTCACCGGCACGATAAACTGGTACAACACCAACGAATATGTTCTCAACGGATTCGTGTATGTCCTGAGCGGTGGCGTGCTGAACATCCAGCCGGGCACGGTCGTCCGCGGCAAGTCCGGCACGGGCCTCAATTCGGCCGCGCTTTTTATCACCCAAGGCGCAAAGATTTTCGCCAACGGCACGCGCGCCCAACCCATCATCTTCTGCTCCGAATCCGACGATCTCTTCGACCCCACCGACCTCCCCATCTGGCAGCGCGGTCTTTGGGGTGGCATCGTGCTCTATGGTCGCAGCGTCTTGAACACTCCCAGCGACGTCAACGGGCGCAACGCGAATCCCAAATACGATCTGTTCGAGGGATTGCCCGACTCCGAAGTCAATGGCCAGCGCATCAACCGCTACGGCGGCAATGACGACGACGACAGCTCCGGTGTCATGCGTTACGTCTCCATCCGCAACTCCTCCACCGTGATTCTGCCCGACAAGGAAATCAACGGCCTGTCCCTCTGCGCCGTCGGACGCGGCACGAAAATCGAGAACATCGAAGTCGTCGGTGCCGCCGATGATTCCGTCGAGTTCTTCGGCGGCACGGTCAACACCAAATACATGGCCAGCATCTTCAGCGATGACGACAATTTCGACATCGACCAGGGGTATCGGGGCAAGAATCAGTTCTGGTTTGCGCTGCAGGCGCCCGACCGCAAAGACCACGGCGG
>Ga0070686_100001226_pt1 | contig 14587 bp, 8 predicted proteins | sample KBSS23LmetaG_FD_65654 | JGI IMG/M metagenome (GOLD analysis project Ga0070686, IMG submission 65654) | Switchgrass rhizosphere microbial communities from Kellogg Biological Station, Michigan, USA - KBS S2-3L metaG | ecosystem: Host-associated > Plants > Roots > Rhizosphere ... | reverse complement strand
GGGGGTGCTGGGGCGCACCCTTGCCGGGTCACACCGCGTTGCAGGGTCACGCCGCGCTCCCGCCGCCGTGCACCATGCGGTGCAGGGTGGCGGCAAGATCGTCGATGGCGGGTGGCTTGTGGATCCAGGCGACCGATTCCACGTCGGGGTCGGTGGCGATGTGGTCGGGCGGCAGGCCCGATGCGATGGCGACCGCGACGTCGAGCCGCACGCCGCGGACGGCGCGTGCCAGGTCCAGCCCCGACATCGCGGGCATCTGCAGGTCGGTGATCACCGCGTCGAAATCCTGCGGGGCGGTCCGGAACTCATGGAGCGCCGCCGCCGCGTCGGTGAACGCCGTGCAGCGGTAGCCCAGGTGGGTGAGGATTCGCGTCATCACGTGGCAGAGGACGGGCTCGTCGTCCACGTACATGACGTGCTGATTGGCGCCGCCCGGCTCACGGGTGAGCGTCGCGGCGCGATCGGGCGCGTGCTCCGGAGCGGCGGGGAGATGGATGTCGAACCGGGTGCCCTCGCCGGGCTCGCTGGTCACGGCGATCGTACCGCCGTGGTCCCGCACGATTCCATGCACCACCGAGAGGCCGAGCCCGGTGCCGGCCTGCCCCTTGGTGGTGAAGAAGGGCTCGAAGAGCCGTTCCCGGATCTCGGGGCTCATGCCGCAGCCCATATCGGTGACGCTGAGCCGCAGGTAGCGCCCGGGCTCGACCTCCGCCGAAAGGCCGACCGCCTCCGTTCCCACGTCCATCGCGCCGAGCTCCACCGAAAGGACTCCGCCGCCATCGCGCATGGCGTAGGCGGCGTTGGTGCACAGGTTCATCAGCACCTGGTGCATCTGGGTCGCGTCGGCTCGCACCAGCGGCAGGTGCGGCGCCACGCGGGTCCGGATCTCGACGCTTCGCGGCAGCGTCGCGCGCATCAGCTGCAGCGCCTCTTCCACCACCGGCTCCATGGGGATGACCTCGCGGCTCGATTGCTGTTGCCGGCTGAACAGCAGGATCCGGCGCACCAGCTCGCGCGCCCGCGAGCAGGCTTTCAGGATCTCGTCGATGCTCTCCCTGAGCTCGCCGCTGGGCGGGGCGTCGAGCGACGCGAGCTCGCCGTAGCCGTGGATGGCGGTGAGGATGTTGTTGAAGTCGTGCGCGATCCCCCCGGCGAGCGTGCCGAGGGCTTCCATCTTCTGCGCCTGCCGGAGCTGGTCTTCCATCGCCTGCCGCCGCTGCTCCACCACGTGCCGCTCGATGTGCGAGCGGAGCATCTCGGCCAGCGAGTCGATCAGTGCGCGCTCTTCGGCCAGGAAGGGGCCTTCCTCGGCGGCGGGGTGCTCGTGACGGTAGGCCAGCTGGAGCACCCCGGGGCCGGCGCTGGTCCTGAACTCGGCGGTCTGCATCCATGGCGTGGCCGACCATCCGGGCGAGGTGGCCTCCAGGTCGCCGCACGCGATCCGGGCGCAGGCGTCGTCGGCGTGGAGCCAGGCGGCCGGCATGCGGGCCGCGAGCTCCGCCAGCAGCAGCCGGTCGACCCCGCTGGCATGCTGCAGCAGGTGCGCGGCCTCGTGCAGCAGGCGCAGCTCCTTCACGCGCTCGCCCAGGCGCAGAACCAGGCGATCCCGCTCGGCCTCGCCCTGCTTTCTCTCCGTCACGTCCATCACCATGCCGAACGTGGCGGCGGGCTGGCCGTTCGCCCCGTCCACCAGGTGCGCCGCGGCTTCCACGTGCCGCAGCGCTCCGTCGGGCCGGACCAGGCGATAGCCGGTGCGGCCGTAGGTCTTCCCGTCGGGGGAAAGCGCCAGGTCGTCCACCACGCGTGCGCGGTCGTCGGGGTGGACGTGCTGCAGCCACGCGTCGATCCGGACCTCGCCGCCGGGTTCCCCGTCGATCCCCGTGAGCGCCAGGACGCGGTGGTCCACGCGAACGCGGTCGCTCCCCGGCACGTGCTCGAAGATCCCGATCCCGCCGGCGTCGAGCGCGCGCTCGAGGCGTACCTCGGCGGCGCGCCGTAGGGCGAGCTCGCCCTGCGCGGCATCCAGCGCCCGCCGCAGCCGGTCGGTGGCGATGTGCAGGGTGCGCAGCGACACGGCGATGAACACGCAGCTCATCAGCCAGCGCGCGGGCGCGCTGTACCCGTCGGTATCTCGGGGATAAGGCAGCCCCATCCGTTCGGCGACGACCAGCGCCAGGCCCAGCCCCGCGCACACCACCGTCATCACGATGCCCGCGCGCATGCCGAGCAGCACGCCCGCGACCATAACGAAGACGAAGTACGCCTGGATCCCGGTGCTGCGGATCCCCCCGGCGGTGAGGGCGTTGTAGGTGATCAGGGCGATGACGGCCCCCAGGTAGATCCACGAGGCCAGGCGAACGCGGCCATGGCGGGCCAGCCAGAGCGTGAAGAGCACCGTCGCGTCCACCACGATCATCACCCGCAGCGCGCGCCACACGCTGTCGGGCTGGATGACGATGATCACCGGCATGATCACCGTGACCACGAGCGCGGTGAACAGCGACACGTCGCGAAACAGGCGCACGTCCTCGGCCTGGCTCGTGTCGGGGGGCAGCCGCTCGCCGGTGAGCCCGGGACGCGACCCGGGGGGCGAAGTGCCGCTGTGGGAAGGTGACTTCACGACGCAGCCTTTCCGCCCGGGGGCGCGCTGCCAAAGCGGTGGGAATCTCTCGAGCCAGCGCCCGAACCGTCTCTCACACCGGTGCTGCCCGGGACCAGCGGACGGCTTGAACCCTCGTCAGGAGGGAGGCACACGCCGTTGATGATCTGGATCGGCTTCCCTCGACCACGGGAGGGGAGTGGCGTCTACCCGCAAGCGCAACACCCGGACCGCCCACGGCAGCGCGATGGAACTGCAACCCGGAGGTTCGCTCGCGAACAAGCCAGCGAGCGTGTGTGACGACTGTCCTCGAAGGATCTCTACACGCCCAAGGCGTGCCAGCGGCTCCAATTAGAGCCGCTGCGCCTCGGCGTGGAGGGTGCCGAAGGCGAGGTCATGCTCCCGCGCTCCGTGCACGCGGACCCGTGGGGCCCTCACCCTGGCGCTTCGCGCCTGTCCCTCTCCCGAACTGCAGGAGAGGGACCTGGGGCGCTTCGCGCCGGCTGGTCGGCGCCACGCGGTCGTGCAGTGGCAGTTCTCCCCTTTCTCCCGCGCCCAGCGGGGGAGAGGGGCCGGGGGAGAGGGGGCTGGCCGGCGCTCGGCAGATCTCGGCACTCACGCCGCCCGAATCGCCCCCCGCGTCTCTCGACGGCGGTGGGGACGGGCCGTATCATCACCGTCCATCGAGCCACCGTCCAACGCTGCCCATCCGCCGCTCTCGCATCCACCATCTTCAGACTCATGACCTTGCTCCACGCGCCGCACCGCGTGTCTCCCTCGCACGCCGCCCGTCTCCCGGAGGGGCGGCCGTGAGCCGGGTGGAGATCGCGGCGAACGTGTTCAGCGCCGCGTCGGTGCTGCTGGCGGGGCTCAACCGCATCCACAACTGGTGGCTGGGGATCGTGGCGTGCGTGCTGTTCGGCTGGGTCTTCTTCCAGGCCCGGCTCTATGCCGACGTCACCCTGCAGCTCTTCTTCATCGCCACCAACGTCATCGGCTGGTGGAGCTGGGCGCGCGGCGGGAGCCAGGCGGCGGAGCTGCCCGTGCGGCGCACGCCCGTCCCTTCTCTCGTGGCGATGCTGGCGGCGGGCGCTGTGGTGACGGCGGGCTACGGCTGGCTGCTGCACCGCTTCACCAACGCCTACGCGCCCTTCGTCGATTCCACCGTGCTCGCCTTCAGCATCCTCGCGCAGCTCCTGCTGATGCGCCGCAAGCTGGAATCGTGGTGGTTCTGGCTGCTGGTCAACACCATCTCGGTGCCGCTCTATCTCGCCCGCGGGCTCACGCTCACGGCGGTGCTCTTCGCGGCGTTCTGGGTGAACGCGGCGGTGGCGCTGGTGCGCTGGCGGCGGCTGGTGCAGCCCGCGTGAGCAAGCGGTTCCGCCGCGGCCTGGTGGTGGGCAAGTTCGCGCCGCTGCACCGGGGCCACGAGCTGCTGATCGGCCGCGCGCTGAGCGAGTGCGACGAGGTGGTGATCATCAGCTACCAGCGCCCCGAGCTCCCCGGCTACCCGGCCGAGCTGCGCGAACGCTGGCTGGACGCGCTGTTTCCGCAGACGACGCGGCTGGTCCTCACGAGCGAGCGGCTGCGGGAGATGGTGCCCCCCGGCACCGGCCCGATCGAGGTTCCTGCCAACGACGCACCCGCCGCGGTCGACCGCCGGTTCTGCGGCTTCCTCTGCCACCAGGTGCTGGGGGTGACGGTGGATGCTGTCTTCTCCAGCGAAGACTACGGCCAGGGCTTCGCGGACGAGCTCACCCGCTACTTCCGCGAGCGCGATCCGTCCGCGTCCCCCGTCCAGCACGTGATGGTGGACCGCGCGCGCGTCCAGCTCCCGGTCTCTGGCACGCTGCTGCGCGCGGACGTCCATGCGCACCGCGAGCTCCTCTCGCCCGCCGTCTACGCCTCGTTCGTGCGCCGGGTCTGTCTGCTGGGCGGGGAATCGACGGGAAAGACCACACTGGCCGAGGCGCTGGCGCGCGAGCTGGGCACGCTCACCGTGCCCGAGTACGGGCGCCAGGTGTGGACGGAGAAGGAGGGGGTGCTGGACTTCGAGGACCTGGAGCACATCGGCCGCGTGCAGGTGGAGCGCGAGGAGGAAGCCGCGGGGCGCGCGAACCGCTTCCTCTTCTGCGACACCTCGCCGCTCACCACGCTCTTCTTCAGCCACCTCCTCTTCGGCCGGGCGGCGCCGGGGCTGGAGCGCCTGGCCGGGCGGCGCTACGACCTGACCCTGCTCTGCGCGCCCGACTTCGATTTCGTGCAGGACGACATCCGCCACGGCGGCTCGTTCCGCCACGAGCAGCACGCCTGGTACCTCCGCGAGCTGGAGGCGCGGGGAATCCCGTACCTGCTGGTCACGGGCTCGATCGAGGAGCGCAACACGCGTATCCGCCGGGCGCTCGATGGGATGGATTGCGTGGAGCCGCGGTTGGAGTGATACCGATTTATCCAGTCGATTGTGGATTCGTCGAGCCCCGCGACTGAATGGCTCTCACAGAGGTCACAGAGGACACGGAGAAGTTCGGTGCAGTTCCTCCGTGTCCTTTGTGACCTCTGGGAGAGGTTTTTTTGTCGAGGTGCTGTCGCGTGCACAGCTAATCGACCCATACGGTATGAGGGGCGTTCTGGCGATGGAATGAGCGAGTACGGACTGAGTGCGCGTGAATGGCAAGGGCCCCTGCATTGATGTTGATGCCGGGGCTTCCGTGTTCATGCCGATTCTTGGAATCGACGTACCACCGCCCCGGAGCGGTCATCCTGGAAACGCCGTTGTATTGGGACCCTTCGTCTGGACCTGAGCTGAGCAGCGCCCGAGGAATTGCACGCATACCCAAGGAACCACGGCCTGTCGTGTGGATGCCGAGTAGCGATCCAGCAAGTTTGCCACGACCGATGCTTCCGCCGTTTGGAAGTTTTAGTGCGCGTCTTTAAAGTCGTTTGTAATTGACCTGCGTACTTCGATCATGTACACTGCGTATAAGTTTCATAGCCACGCCGACGTCGTCTCTCAGGACCAACATTGCCGAGCGCATGACAATCCCCACCGAACCTCGCTTCCGGTCCGGCAAGTCGCCCCTTGCGGGGCGGCTGCTCTCCACGCCGCTCGTCCGGGGGCTCGCGGTGGGGCTCGTCGCGACCGGCGCCACGGTCCTGCTGCGGATGACGCTCGACCGCTGGCTGGGCTTCCAGGAGCCCCTGCTCTGGTTCATCGCCCCAGTCATGCTCGCGGCGTGGACCGGCGGCCGGCGGGCCGGGATCGCCACCACGCTCCTGGCGGGATGGATCGGAACCCTGCTCTTCATCTACCCGCGCGGCCGCTTTCCCGTCACCGATCCCGGATCGATGTTCTGGTTCGGCACCTTCGTGTCCATCGGCGCGATGATCAGCGTGATTTGCGGGTCGATGCGCGACGCGCTGGCGCAGTCGCGCGGCAGCCTGCGGGCGGCGCAGGAATCGGCTGCGGCGCTGGAGCGGGAGATGGAAGCCCGCCGGCAGTCGGAAAGCTACTGGATGCAGATGGTGCGGCTGAACCTGATCGCGACGGGGGTGTGCGGGGTGGACGGCACCTTCCACGACGCGAACGACGCCCTCCTCGAACTGCTGGGCTACACGCGCGAAGAGCTCGACGCGGGGATGGTCCGGGGAAGCGATGTGACGCCCCCGGATTACCGCTCGCTGGACCAGAACGCCGTCGGGGAGTGCCGGGAGACGGGCGTCTGCCGACCATACGAGAAAGAGTACGTGGCACGCGACGGCACGCGCGTGCCCGTGCTCATGCGGCTGGCGATGGCGCCCGCCTCGGACGACCGCGTGGTCCTGTACGCGGTGAACATGGCGCGGCAGAAGAAGGTGGAGCGCGAGCTGCGCGCCAACGAGAACCGGCTGCGTCTGATCCTGGACACGGTGGCCGACCACGCGATCTACTCCGTGGACGCGGCGGGCACCATCACGTCGTGGAACAGCGGCGCGGAGCGCGTGACCGGCTACACCTCCGAAGAAGCGGTCGGATCGCCGGTGGCCATGCTGTATCCGTCAGACGGCGACGGAAGCGAGCAGGTGGCAGCGCACCTGGAGGCGGCGCGCGTCGGCGGCCGGGCGGAGGATGAAGGCTGGAGGGTGCGCCGCGACGGGACCCGGTTCTGGGCCAACGTGGTGACGGCCCCGCTCCACGAGGCCGACGGCGCGGCCACCGGCTTCGTCAAGATCACGCGCGACCTGACCGAACGGCGCCGCGCCGGGGTGCTGATGCAGTCGCTGCTCGACAACGTGGCCGACGGCATCCTCCTGCTGGACGAGTGGGGGGTGATCGTGTCGTTCAGCCAGGGCGCCCAGCGCATGTTCGGCTACACGGAAGCCGAGATGAAGGGCAAGACCATGGAGGTGCTCCTGGCCGGGGACGACCGGGTGGCCTACACGGAGTCGCTGCGTGAATACCTGGAGACGGGCACGACCGGGCCGCTGGGCGTACCGCGGGGCGTCAGCGCGGCGCGCAGCGACGGCCGCGCCTTCCCCGCCGAGCTGGTGGCGGGCGAGTTCTACCTCGACGGCAGGCGGCACTTCACCTGTATCGTGCGCGACGTGACCGACCGCGACAAGCTTGAGGCGCAGCTTCGCCAGTCGCAGAAGATGGAGGCGGTGGGGCGGCTGGCGGGCGGCGTCGCCCACGACTTCAACAACCTGCTCACCGTCATCAACGGCTACAGCGAGCTGCTCCTGCTGGAGATGACCCGGCCCAGCGAGGCCGCCGAGATGGTCCTCTCGATCGGCGAGGCCGGCGAGCAGGCGGCCGGCCTCACCCGGCAGCTGCTGGCGTTCAGCCGCCGCGCGGTGCTGGAGCCCCGCGTGCTGGACCTGAACGACGTGGTGCGCGACACCGAGCGCATGCTCGGGCGCGTGATCGGCGAGGACGTGATCCTGACCACGGTGCTGGCGCCCGACCTGTGGCACGTGCGCGTGGACGCGGGCCAGACCGCGCAGGTGCTGATGAACCTGGCCATCAACGCGCGCGATGCGATGGCGCTGGGCGGCAGCCTCACGCTGCAGACCTCGAACACCGTGCTCGACACCCGGCTCGCCGGCCGGAAGGTGGACGTGCCCGAGGGGCGCTACGTGCTGCTCACCGTGCACGACACGGGGCAGGGGATGACCGCCGAGGTCCAGGCGCACCTGTTCGAGCCGTTCTTCACCACCAAGGCGCCGGGCGAAGGCACGGGACTGGGCCTCGCCACCGTGTACGGAATCGTCCGCCAGAGCGGCGGCCACATCGACGTCTACTCCGAGACCGGGGTGGGCACCACGTTCAAGATCTACCTCCCCGCCATCTTCGACGAGGCGGTGCAGGCGCGCGTGGCGGCCGACACGGCCCCCTCCGGCGGCACGGAAACCATCTTGCTGGTGGAAGACGAAGACCGGGTGCGAGAGGTGGCGCGCACGGCGCTCACCTCCTACGGGTACACGGTGCTGGCGGTGTCGGGTGGGCAGGCGGCGCTCGACATGCTGGCCGACCCCGCGCCGCACGTGGACCTGGTGGTGACCGATGTGATCATGCCCGGGCTCAGCGGCCCCGAGATGGCGCAGCGGGCGGCGGAGCTGCGCCCGGGCCTGCGCAGCCTGTTCGTGAGCGGCTACACCGACGACACCGTGGTGCGCCACGGCATCCTCACCGCCGAGATGGAGTTCCTGCAGAAGCCGTACACCCCGCGCTCCCTGGCCCGCAAGGTGCGCGAGGTGCTGGACCAGCGCATCCGCGCAACGCCGCGCTGACCGGCCGCACCGGCCTGCACGGAGGTGCGAGGAATCCCGCGGCTCTGGCGCATGCCGAGAGCCAGAAGACCGAAGCGGCTGGCCGCATCGGGCCCCCTGCCGCTTCGGTCTTCTTCGTCGTCCAGCAAGCGGGTTTGCTAGCGGTTGTCCAGCGCGATGCTGGAGAGCGCGTTCTGCACGGCGCGCGACTCGGCCAGCGCGCGCTCCAGGGCGTCGTACACGTCCTTCCAGCGCAGCACGAACATCGCGTCGGGGGCGCCGGAGAAGAGGGCGCTCGACGCGCGGTCGTAGATGGCGATCCCCTCTTCCGACAGCTGCTCCATCGCCACGCGCTGCTCCACCACCACCTCGGGGTGCTTGAGCTCGGCCACCGACTGCTCGATGAACGCGGTGGCACGCATCAGCACCTCCGAGAGCGCCAGCGTGGCCTCGCGGGTGTGAGGCAGGTGCACGTCCTGCACGCCCCGGGCGGTGTCGTGCAGCAGGCTTACCAGCCCGCCCAGCCGCGTCGCCACCTGGTGCACGTCCTTGCGGTCCAGGGGCGTGACCGTGGCCACGTCGATCTCGGCCACCAGCTCCTGCCGCGCCTCGGCCGTCGCGTGCTCCACCTCGGTCATCTCGGCGAGCAGCTCGGTGTACGGATACGGCGCGGAGAAGATGCGGTGCAGGATGCCGGCGGCCCGCGAAGCTGCGCGTGCCAGGTCGGCGAAGACCTCGTAGAAGTGCCGCGGACGGATGTGGGCCACGGATGCACCGGGATGCAGGGAGGAACGGTGGGGCGATCGCACCGCGGCGGGATGCTCGGCAATCCACGAGCCGCGGAGGAAAGGTAGATCGCACGGATGCACACGCCGCGCAATCCCCTCCCGCCGCCGCGCCGGGGAGAGGACGCGGAACGGCGCCGCGTCTCTCCCCCAGGACGAGGTCGGGCGTGGCCGCCTGGCGCCCGTCGCCGCAGCGCCCCGCCGCCTACCGGATCCTGGGCCCGCGCATCGTGCGGCCGTTCTGGATGAGCTGGAGGCGGGTGACCTTGCCGGCTGCGTCGCGCTCGAACTCGATGGTGGCGTCCACCTGCTGCACGGCGAAGCGCGTCTCGGTCTGCGGCAGCAGCGTGAGCTCGTTCTGCCCCGTGGCCCGCGCCAGCAGCGTGCCGCCCTCGCGGCGGACGGTGATGATGAAGGTGGGCGCCAGCTCGTACTCGCCCACGAACGCGTCCAGCGCCTCGGGCGCCAGCGTGACGCGAGGCGTGGGCGCCGCCGTGGTGGCTTCGGGCGTCTCCGCGGTGCGCGGCACCACCTCCTCGGGGCCCAGGCGCGGGCGCACGCGCAGCCCCGTCACGCGGCCGCCCGCGCGCGCGAACGTGAGCTGCGTGCCGCTGGCGAACGCGAACTCGTCGTTGCCCAGCGCGCGCAGCTCCTGCCGCGGCGCGCGCCCGCGCTGCGCGAAGAGGCGCGCGCCCTCGCGCGTGACCACGCGGGGCTCGCCCTGCCCGCCGCGATACACGCCCACGTACTCGCCCAGCGTGGCTTCGGGGACCGCCACCGCCGCGCCCGCCGCGGCCGGGGCCACCCCCAGCACCCGCTCGGCGATGCGGGCCGACATCCGGGCGGGGTCGGCGAAGCTGCGCTCCACGTTGCTCAGCACGAACACCTGCAGCTTCGCCGAGGGGATCCACACCCCGTCGCTGCTGAAGCCGTCGATGTCGCCGCCGTGCTCCAGCGTGGGCTGCCCCGCCAGCCGGCTCACGAACCAGCCGTAGCCGTACCCCGCGCCGCGCCCGTCGGCCAGGCGGTAGGGCGTGAAGGCGCGGCGCCACGTCTCGGGCTTCAGCAGTTGCCCCGCCGCCACGGCCTGCCCCCAGCGGAACAGGTCGTCCACGGTGGACACCAGCGCGCCCGCCGCGTAGGGGTGCGTCATGCTGATGTAGTCGGCGTTGGCGATCGAACGCCCCGCGCCCATCGCGTAGCCGTGCGCGCGGCGGGGGATCAGCGCCGCATGCGTCTCCACCCGCGTGTCGCGCATCCCCAGCGGCTCGAAGACGCGGGTGCGCAGGTAGTCGGCGTAGGGCTGCCCGCTGACCTTTTCGATGATCGCGCCCAGCAGCGCGTAGCCGGAGTTGTTGTAGCGCCAGTCCTCGCCCGGCGCGAAGTCCATCGGCTGGTCGCGGAAGACGGCGACGAGCTGCGCGGGCGTCACGTCGCTGCGCTGCAACGCCTGCCACGCGGGGATCGACGTGTAGCTGCGGATCCCCGAGGTGTGGGTGAGCAGGTGCTCCACGGTGATGTGGCGGCCGTGGGTGGGGTAGTCGGGGAAGAACTTCGTGATCTCGTCGCCCAGCGACAGCTTTCCCTCGTCCACCAGCATCAGCACGCCCACGGCGGTGAACTGCTTGGTCATGGACCCCAGCCGCAGCACGTTGTCCGGGCGCATCGGCACGCCCAGCTCCAGGTCGGCCATGCCATAGGCCTTGCGCATCAGCACGCGGCCGTCGCGCGCCACCAGCACCACGGCGCCCGGGCCGGCCGCCGGGTACGTGGCCGCGAACAGCGAGTCGACGGAGGCCAGCGACGGATCGACCGCCTGCGCCGCCGTCTGCGCCGCGGCGGGTGGAGCGGCGACGGTCTGCGCGGGGAGCGCCGGCGCGAGCGCGAGCAGCGCCGGCAGCAGCACGAGGCCGCGGATGCGATTGGAGATCTGGATCATGACGATTTCCGTAAGGAAGGGTCTCGGCCGGGTGCCGCCTCTACGGCCGTGCGGCGGGCCGGGTTTCGGTTGGTCGAGGGATGATTCGGCATCGCTCCAGCCCACGCTTGCCGCTATCCCGAAGTGTCACCAACACGCCTCTGCACGCGTCGTAACCGCCTCAGTCGGGTGAACGAAGCGAGTCACGCCAGACTCCACCCCGCGCCCGACGCAGCCGGCGCGAAGCGCCCCAGGTCCCTCTCCCAGGTTGTTTTGGGAGAGGGACAGCGCGAAGCGCAGGGTGAGGGCCCGCGGGGCCGGCAGCCCGCCCCGCTGCCGACGTAAGATACAACTCTGCCTTTCTCCCGTCTCCCGTCTTCCGTCTTCCGTCTCCATCTTCCGTCTGCGTATTCCGTCTCCCCACTCCCACGCTGGTCCCCGTCACGCCCGCCGCGTAAGATCCATCCATGTCCACCACCACCATCCTGGTCATCGACGACGAGCCGCAGATCCGCCGCGTGGTGCGCAACGCGCTGGAGGGCGACGGAGTGCGCGTGATCGAGGCGGCCACCGGGCGCGAGGGGATCGACCGCGCCGCCGCCGAGCGCCCCGACCTGATCGTGCTGGACCTGGGCCTTCCCGACGTGGCCGGCGCCAGCGTGTGCGCCGAGCTGCGGCGCTGGTCGTCGGCGCCCATCGTGGTGCTCTCGGCCCGCCACTCCGAGCACGAGAAGGTGGCGCTGCTCGACGCCGGCGTGGACGACTACGTGACCAAGCCCTTCGGCACCGCCGAGCTGAAGGCCCGCGTGCGCGCCCAGCTCCGCCGCTCGCGCGCCGCCCCTCCGCCCACCGACGAGGGATCGGTGCGGGTTGGCGGGCTGGAGATCGACCTGGCGCGGCGCGTCCTTTCGCGCGGCGGCGTGGAGGTGCACCTCACGCCCACCGAGTGGGACCTGCTGCGCGCGTTCGTGGCCGGCGCCGGGCGCACCCTCACGCACGACCAGATCTTCCGCGCGGTGTGGGGGCGCGCCGGCGGCGGCGACCCGCAGGCGTACCTGCGCGTGCACGTGGCCAACCTGCGCCGGAAGCTGGAGGCCGACCCGGTGCGCCCCACGCTCATCGTCACCGAGCCCGGCGTGGGCTACCGCTTCCGCGCGCCGGGGTGAGGGCGGGCGCCGGGCGCGGGCGCGCCGTGCTGGGTTGGGCGGCCTGGGTGGCGGCGCTGGCCGCGCTCACCGCCGCCATGCTCGCCGTGCGCGGCCACCTCGACAAGGCGCACGTGGCGCTGGGCTACCTGCTGCTGGTGCTGGCGGCCAGCACCCGCGGCACCCGCGCGCGCGGGCTGGCGACGGCGCTGCTGGCCTTCCTCTGCTTCAACTTCTTCTTCGTCCCCCCGTTCGGCACGCTCGCCATCCGCCACCCCCTGGACGGGCTGGTGCTGGTCACCTTCCTGGTGGTGGCCGCGGTGGCCACGCAGCTCCTCTTCCGCGCGCGCACCGAGGCCGCCGAGGCGCGCAGCCGGGCGGAGGAGATCGAGCGGCTCTCCACGCTGGGCGCCGAGACGCTGAACGCCGGCCGTGCCGAGGATGCGCTGAACGCCGTGGCCGAGGTGATCCGCGCCACGCTGGGGATCGATGCGTGCGAGATCTGGCTGCCGCGCCCGGGCGACCCGCCGCTGGCGCTGGGCGCGAGGGCCATGGCCGCCGACGTGCCGCAAACCGCGCGCGACGGGCTGGCGATGGCGCGGCTGGCGGCCGAGCGCGGCGACGCGGTGACCGAGCAGGCGAACGGCACCACGCACGTGGCGCCGGCCGGCGGCGGGCGCGGCGAGGTGGACCTGCCCGGCGGCGCCGGCGCGGTGGGGGTGTCGCTGCCGCTGCGGGTGCGCGGCCGCACCGTGGGCGTGCTGCGGATCGCGCGCGCCGGGGGGATCGTGCTCACCCCCGCGCAGCGGCGGTTCTTCGCGGTGCTGGCCTACTACGCCGCGCTGGGCGCCGAGCGCGTGCGCCTCTCGGCCGAGGAGCAGCGCGCCGAGACGCTGCACGAGGCCGACCGGCTCAAGGACGCGCTGATCGCGTCGGTGTCGCACGACCTGCGCACCCCGCTCACCACCATCAAGGCGCTGGCGCACGAGCTGGGGGAATCGGGCGACGACCGGGCGGTGACCATCGAGGAGGAGGCCGACCGGCTGAACCGCTTCGTGGCCGACCTGCTCGACCTTTCGCGGCTGAACGCGGGGGAGCTTCGCGTCTCCCCCGAGATCGTGGCGGCCGAGGACCTGCTGGGCGCCGCGCTGCAGCGCGTGTCGGGCTCGGTGCGCGACCGCGAGATCCGCGTGGAGATGCACCCGCACGAGCCGCTGCTGCTGGGGCGGATGGACTTCGTGCAGGCGCTGCGGGTGGTGGTGAACCTGCTGGAGAACGCCGGCAAGTACGCCCCGCCGGGAACGCCGGTGGACCTGTCGGCCGCGCGCGAGGGCGACCGGCTCGTGTTCCGCGTGGCCGACCGCGGCCCGGGCATTCCCGAGGACGAGCGCGAGCGCATCTTCCAACCCTTCTACCGGCGCCCGCACGTGGAGCCCGACGTGGGCGGCACGGGGCTGGGCCTGTCCATCTCGCGCCGCCTGGCCCAGGCGCAGGGCGGCACCCTCGCGTTCGAACCGCGCCCCGGCGGCGGCAGCGTGTTCGTGTTCACGCTCCCCGCCGCCGAGCTGGAGGACGGGGCTGGGCTGGGCTGATGCCGCGCGCCGCCCCGGCTTCGTGGGCCGCGCCGGAGACCAGGAATCGGGCCTTGGGAGCGCAGAATCGGGATCAGGGGATCGAGATCGGATCGGAATCGGATGAAATCGCGAGATTGAAGGTGCGGTCCGGCGGGTCGATGTGCATCCGCGGGGGTGGTGTGGGAATTTGCGAGTGAACTCGCCGCTACGACGGCACACAGTCCGCCTTCGCGGACTTCAAACGGGAGCGCCCGCCTGCAGAGCCGCAGGCGGGCGATCCTTCGTCGCCGGGCGATGGCTGTGCGGTCGCGTGATACGGGTGCGCAACGGGTCGTCCAGCGTTGGCCGCGAGGCGGATTCCGGCGTCCACACGGCGCCGGTGACGATGCGGCGGTGACGCGGAGGTCCACCGATCGTGCCTGCCGATCTCCGCCGCGCCGGAGCGCACGTCCGTGAAGTCCGCGCAGGCGGACTGCGTGCCTTTGTAGCGGCGAGTTCACTCGCAAATTCCCACACCACCGCCGCGGACTCACCTCGACCCCGCCCTACCGCATCTTCAATCTCGCGATTCGATCCGATTGGTGATCCAATTCCGATTCCGAGCCAAATCCAAATTCGATCCGATTCCCAACCGATTCCCACCGATTTCGATCCGGCACCCCGCGCACCCCGACGGACCCTCATCTCCCCTCGTACCAAATCCGGCTGAACTGCTTTGTCACACAGAGGCACAGAGACGCAGAGAACTGCGGTTTTTTCTCTGTGACTCCGTGCCTCTGTGTGACACTTTAGCAGATCCTGCCGCCGCGATAATCCATGCG
>Ga0070686_100001224_pt1 | contig 14604 bp, 18 predicted proteins | sample KBSS23LmetaG_FD_65654 | JGI IMG/M metagenome (GOLD analysis project Ga0070686, IMG submission 65654) | Switchgrass rhizosphere microbial communities from Kellogg Biological Station, Michigan, USA - KBS S2-3L metaG | ecosystem: Host-associated > Plants > Roots > Rhizosphere ... | reverse complement strand
AGGAAGAGGAAGAACCGATCCCGGTTATCGGGAGCACACCCGTTCCCGAGGTGCCGCCGGGGCCGTCCTTGCCTCCGCAACCCGGCCTGATGGCACACATGCCGTCAGTGAAGCCGGCGAAGATACCCAAGCGCGCCGATCCTGACGAAGAAGAGGACGAGATCGCGCTGCTGCTCGAATTAATTTCGTAACCGGCCACGATACGGCCGGGCGCACAGGCGCGCGCGTAAGCCTGCTTCGCATCGTCCACGCGATAGTTGGGCGTTTCCGTACAGGCCACGATACGGCCCAGGAGCAACCATGAGCACGCAACCTGCTGACGGTGGCGGTGGCAACACCATCACCGACCGACAACTATTTGACCAAGCCACTGCGCCTGATCCAACGCCGACCCCGTCGCCGGCGCCGTCGCAGCCGTCACAAAGCCCGCAAAGCCCGTCTTCCACGGGTGGAGCAACGGACGCGCCGCCGCCGTCAACTCGGCCCGACCTGCAGCCGCAACCCCCGCCTTCGCGGGGGCAAGCAGCCCCAGGTGAGCAGCCGCGGACGCCAGAGGGGAAATTCGCCCCCAAAGGCCCACCGCAGCCGCAACAGCGGCAGCCGGAAGATCATCGCGTACCGCTTCGGGAAATGCTGGACGAGCGCGAGCGACGCCAGCGCATCGAGGCGGAATACAACCAACTGCTGCAGCACATTCAACAGCAGCAGAGGGCGCAGCAGCCGCAAGGCCCGGAAACCATATTCGATGCCCCCGACGAATATCTCAATCAACGGGTGATCGCTCCACTGCGCCAAGAAATGCAGATGGAGATGATGAAGCGTACCGATATGCAAAGCCGGGAATTTGCCAACGTGCAATTCGGCGAACAGGTGGTCAACGCCGCCCTCGCCGACATCGCGAGAATTCGACAGACCCCGCAAGGGGACTTCGTGTTCCGGCAAATCATGGCTGCAGGGCACCCCTACGGCGAACTGGTCAAATGGCACCACCAAGCCCGCGCACAAGCGGCGATCGGCAACGATCCGCAGGCGTGGCTGCGACAGCAGCAACAGGCTTGGTTCAACGATCCGAAAGTGCAGCAAGCGATGGCGCAACACCTTCGCCAGCAGCACGCACAGCAGCAGCAGAAAAACGGCTCTGGTAATCCGCCCAACGTGTCGCTTCCGCCTTCGCTTTCGTCGGTGCCGTCCACCTCGGGCCGCAACGTCGAGCTGGGCGATCTAAGCAGCGAAAGCCTGTTCAACTTCGCGATCAAATAGACCCGGCCGTATCTGTCCGACACGAAGCACCCGCCCATCGAGGCGGGTTTTTTGTTGTGCGGACTGATGACGGCTACCCCAGAAAGGATGCGCCGTCATGGCCAATACTACCATCCAGACTAACAATAAGCTCGTTAAGTACACCCAGGACATCAATCGGGAGTGGGTGCGCCAAAGCATGTTTTCGCCCTACATGGGCGAGGACGTCAACTCGATCATCCGCCGTCGCATGGAGCTAAAGTCCGGCGGTGAGCAGATGAACATCCCGCTGGTCCGGCGGCTTGCAGGTGCCGGCGTTTCCACCGGCCCCTTGGTTGGTGCAGAAGAGGCCATCGAAGATTACGGCTACCGCATTTGGCTTGAATGGGCGCGTAATGCGGTGGTCACCACCAAGGCCGAAAGCCAGAAGGACAGCGCCGACATCTTCGGCGAGGCCAAGCCGTTGTTAACGGATTGGATCATGGAGCTAACCCGCGATGAAATCATTGCGGCGTTGATGGCGTTGCCGTCGGAAACCCAGCCAACGGCGGGCGTTCGCGTCAACGGCATTCTCTACAATCTCGCGACCGCAACTCAACGTGGACAGTGGCAGTCGGACAATTCCGACCGCGTGCTGTTCGGTGCTTCCACTGCTAACCGTGTTGCGTCGGCAGTGGCAACCGATCACGCGTCGTCGCTCGCCAACGTGGATGGCACGGCGGACAAGCTCACGGGCGCCAATCTCTCACTGCTCAAGCGTATCGCGATGGGTGCCAACCCGCGCATTCGGCCATATCGCACCAAGGACGGCTACGAATACTATGTTGCATTTGCCGGCCTCAACACATTCCGCGATCTCAAGATCAGTCTTGAGACCGTGAACAAGGACGCCCGCCCGCGTGAGAACATGGGCACCTATGGCGCTCCTAATAATCCCCTATTTCAAGATGGGGATCAGCTTTACGACGGAGTCATCGTCAGGCTCGTGCCGGAGATAAGCAACTTCGTCACCTCGACATGGACGACGTTGCTCACCGCAGGCACCGTAGGCACGCCTGCGGGTTACACCGGCCGTGTGGAGCCGGTGTTCCTCTGCGGCCAGCAAGCCGCAGTGATCGCGTACGGTCAGATGGCGAAGCCCACCTTCAGAAAAGAAGATGACTATGGCTTCATCACCGGCACCGGCATCGAGGCAGCTTACGGCGTCGGCAAGATGTTTGCCAAGGTGCCGAAGGCCGGCACTGCATTGAAGCAATGGGGCGTTGCCACCGGCTTCTTTGCCTCGTCTGCCGATTAACCCTCAACCCGATCTCGCGGGAGGAATACAATGCCTTCACTATTCGACGCGAATATACCCGCCCGCGATATCGGGGCTTCTGTTATCCAAGTCGTCGCCGGTCGGGCCAATCCGATCGGCGGCGTTTCGGTCTACAGCGTCAAGATCGGAAGACTTCCGGCGGGCGCTATCATCACGGCCGTTTCGACCAACGTGGAAACCGCTATCACCGGATCAACGCCGGCATTCAGTATCGGCACGACCGCAGGCGGTGCCGAGATCGTTACAACGGTTGCGCTGACGGCAGGCAGCTTGAATACCGTGCCATTGGCTGCGCTGGTGCAACCGCTTGTGACCGATACCGACGTGTACGCCAACATCACCGGCACGGCGACCGGCGACGCTTACGTCATGGTGCAGTTCTATAAGTTTGGGCCGACCTGACATGGCGCGGATCACTTGGCTCGGCGAGGACGAGTGCGCCTGGAACAATGTGACGTTTCCTCCCGGCGTGCCGGTGGAAATCGCCGATCCGTACATGATCGGCAAGGCGCGGAATAATCCGTTCTTCCGGCTCGATGAAACGGTGTCCGGCCTCATGCCTGAGACATGGACCAACACACCGCCAGATGATCTTCCGCTCAAGCGCAAGCGCGGCCGGCCGCCGAAGGTGAGGGACAATGTGGATCAGTAACTACGGCGACCTCAAAAACGAATTGAAGGAATACCTGTTCAACAACCGCTTTGCCGCGCGCTATGACAATTATACCAAGATGTTCGAGGCCGACGCCAATAGCCGGCTGCGGGTGCGGCAGATGGAATTCACTGACGTTTTTGTTGTCACCAACGGCTTATGGCCGCTTCCGCCGGATTATCTGCTCTGGCGATCGGTGCTGTGGATACGGGGCGGCGTTGCGACACCTCCCGTTTCCCCACCATATCGAGACGTTACGGAGATGGATTATGTCCATCCCGCCTATCTGCATGCCGATGTGATCGACCGCAGCTATGGCAGGCCGACGGTATTCACCATCGAGGGCACTCAATTCAGAGCGCGTATTCCAACCACCGGCTCCGACGCCTACGAATTCCACTACTACGCAAAAATTCCCACGCTGATCGGCAGCGACTTAAACAGCAACTGGCTGCTGTCCGAATATCCCAACGCCTACCTGTTCGGGCTGATGATGGAGGCCGCAGGACAGGGCCGAAACGTGGAAATGGCGCAACTCTACAAGGCGCGCAGGGATGAGGTGTTTCAGGAAATCATCCAGTTATCCGCACTCACCACCGGCGCTACCAGCCCGAAGGTCCGCGTTGGGGAGTACTTCTGATGATGATCTTCGACCGCGACGGCAACGAAATCGTTGATATCCCGCTGTCCGAGAAGAACCAGCGCGTGCTCGATCACGACGAGGAAATCGTGATCATCTACCACACCCCGCAGATGCTGCGTTATGTCCTGGGTGAGAAGTCGGGGACATTCATGCTGCGCAAGCTCGGCGGGCATATCGTGGCGCAGGATGTCGTCGGCATTCGCGCCTACGCCGATCTACAGCGCGCCATCAAGGTTGCGCGGGAGCAGCACTGATGCCAGCGCAAAAGCTTCCGGTGGAATTCGGCGAATGGCGGCCGGACATCGCGGAACTCGACACCAAGTTCGCGAGTGAGGTGGAGAACGTCTTTGCCGGCGCCAATTCCTATCTGCCGTTTCCATCGCTGCTGCCGTTCGGGACAGCGTTGCCGTCCAATGCGTGCGGGCTCTACACCGCCCGCAAGCTGGATGGCACCTGGAAAGTCTACGCCGGCACGCACACCAGGCTTTACACATGGACCCTTGCCGGATGGGTAGATGTCAGCCGCACGGTCGGCGGCAACTATAACGTGGCGCCAGGCGACCTGTGGATGTTCGAGCAGACCGGCCAGCACCTTGTGGCAGTTCAGACCGGCGACGATCCGCAGTGGATTGAGATAGAGAGCGGCGCCAATTTCACTGCGCTACCCGGTTCACCGCCGCGCGCCACCAACGTCAAGCAGATCGGCGACTTTCTGTTCTTGTCCGGGCTGGCAACCGCTGGTCTGTACAACAAGCGTATCATAATTTGGAGCTCCATTAACGACCCGACTGGATGGACCGTAGGTACTAACCTCTGCGACATGCAGGAATTCCCAGACGGAGGACCTGTGCAGGGCATTGCCGGCGGTGAGATCGGCTACGTGCTGCAGGATCGCACCGTTCGCACGCTGCAGTTTCTGCCCGGCGATACCACGCTGATTTTCAGCTTCTCGCGGGTGCTGGATGATCGTGGCTGCGTGTCGAAATATGGCTTCGACAGCATCGGCAATGTTCTCTATTTCGTTAGCGAAGACGGCTACTATGCATTGAGCGGTCAGCAAGTCACGCCGATCGGCCAGGACAAGGTCAATGAGTGGTGGCTGGCGAATTCCGACGCGACCCGCCGCGGCGTCATGCATTGCATTGCCAGTGTGAACAAGCCGCGCGTCGTGTGGGTCTATCACGACAGTTCGGCCAGTGCGATGTACAACAAGCAACTGATCTTCGACTGGTCGATCACGCGCTGGGCGCGGGCATCAATCTTCGCCTGGATATGGGGGCTAATGGCGTCGGTCAACCTTGACCTCGACACCGATGGCACCGAGCCGGGTGATGCCGACCTCGACAGCGCCGCGTCATCACTGGACAACCCGGCCTATGTCGGTGATCGACCGGCAATCGGCGCCATCAACCCGGATGGCTATCTCTCCACGTTGAACGGCCCCAACCTGCCGGCAACCATGGAAACCGCCGAGGTGCATCTGGCGCCCGGTATGCGGGCATTCGTCAGCGATGCTTACCCACTCGATGATGCCCGCGATGACTCCACCGGCACACTCGCCGCCGGCACCCGGGAACGACTGCAAGATGCCTGGACCTGGGGCGTGCCGGTCATGATCGAAATCACCGGCTCGGCGGCGCTGTATTCGTCGGCCCGGCTGCATCGCTTCCGCCGTTTCATTCCGGCCGGCACGGTGTGGACACATGCGCAGGGTGTGCAAATCGAGGCGCAGCAGGACGGCACCGTGGCATGAACATATGGCAGCCGGCGCCATTCCGCATTGCGTTTGACGCTGCCCGTGACCCCTACACCGCGCGCAACGCGCTCGGCATCATCAGTTCCGGTGGCGGCGGTACGGTAACGTCAGCCACACCGCCGCTATCGATCAGCGGCGGCGGCGTGATCTCGATCGATCTGAGCGGCTATCAAACGGTCCCGGTAGCATGGACGGCCTTTACGCCAACCTTGGCGGCCGGATCAGGCACGCTCACTTCAGCGGCCGCTACTGGGCGCTACATCCGATCCGGCAAGAACGTGAGCTTCAGCACTCGTATCACCATCACGACCAACGGCACGGCAGACACTCACATCACCGCAACTCTGCCGGTGACAGCATTTGCCGCAAGCCAGGTGCTCAACGGCTACCACGAGACCTACACCGAGGTGGCGTCGGCGGTGATCCTGTCCGGCACACCGACTGTCGTTCGGATCAAAAACTCGGCCGGCGAATACCCAGGCTTTGATGGTGCTGCACTTGTTATTTCTGGAACATATGAGGCCGCCTAATGCCCACTACCGAAGACATCCAATGTTGGAGCACGACGGCGGGCACCAACGCCAGCATCGACGCCGGGATTGGCTGGGCTGAAAACCAGGCACGCGCGAGCGTGAACAACTCCGCGCGCGGGATGATGGCGGCGCACGCCAAACATCGCAACCTCAACAACGGATCGATCACCACCGGCGGCTCAGCCAACGCGCAGACGTTTACTTCTCCGGTCGGCTATGGCGTAGTTCCGACCGGGCTGCGCGCGCTGCTCAAGATCGGCTTTACCAATTCCGGCTCCACCACGCTCAACATGGACGGCATCGGCGCCGTTACTATCAAAGATCAGGCCGGCAACAATCTTGACGCCAACGCACTTGTCGCCGGCCGCTATGCCGATTTGCTCTACAACGGCACCAACTGGATACTGATGCAGAGTGCCACCGTGGCGCCCGCGCTCGACGCCATGGCGTACAACGGCATGCAAATCAACGGTGCGATGGAGGTGAGCCAGGAGAACGGAGTAGCGCCTATTCTGGTCACCAATAACCAGTTCTATATCGTGGACGGCTGGAAGGTTGCCTGCGGCGGCACCACGCCAACGGTGCGGGCGGAACAGATCGTTGTCGCGCCGATCGGTTTTAACCGGGCTCTGCAAATACGCGCCACCGTTGCCAATGCCGCACCGGCCGCAACCGATTACTGCGCCTACATTCAGCACATCGAGGGCTATCGGATTTCGCGGTTGTGGTGGGGGCTGGCGCAAGCCTCGCCGATCACGCTCGGGTTCTGGGTGTTCAGCACCATAACCGGAACATTTTCCGGCACTGTACGAAACGGCATAACGGCCAATCGCAGTTACGCGTTTACCTATGTGGTCAATGCCGTCAGCACCTGGGAATACAAGACCGTGACCATTGCCGGCGATACCACGGGAACGTGGGTAACCGACAACACAGCCGGGATGTCCATCACCTTCACTGCCATGTCGGGCACCACCTATCTCACCGCGCCCAACGTATGGACCGCGGGCAATTTCCTGGGCGCGACCGGCACCAACAACCTAGTGAAGAACACGACCGACCTGATGGTGATCACCGGCGTTGTCTTGTTGCCCGGCACTGGTGCGCCATCGGCGGCACAGTCATCGCTGATCACGCGGCCGTTCGATCAGGAATTACAGACCTGCAAGCGATATTGGGAGAAGGTGCGGATTTACAATGTTTCGTATTCAACGTCTGGAACTGGAGTGATGGGAATGGCGGTGCGGTTCCCGGTCGAGAAACGCAGCGCGCCAACCTCGACCTTGGTCGCTAATGCGTTTTCCAATGCCACGTTTCTTTCGACGGCCGCAAACGCGACCGAGGTGCAGTGTATTGGCAGCGTAACAGCAACCGGAACGTATATTCTGGACGCGACATTCACCTGTGATGCGAGGTTGCCGTGATGGCCGACTATCAACTCACCTCGACCGACATCGTGATCCGCACCGAGGATCAAGCCTACATTCCCAATGATCCGACCAATGGCGATCGCATGGCGTATGACAAGTGGCTGACGGACGGCAACACGCCCGATCCATATGTGCCGCCGCCTGCGGATACAACGCCGGCACCGCAAACCCAGGTGCTGTACGATCACGAAAACCGCCTGCGCTCGATCGAAGGCGCGCCGCCGCTAACGCTCGGCGACTTCGTGCAACAGAAGGGCCTGTGATTGCGTCTGCGTCCGGTGCCGCACGCCACATTGCAAAAAACCGCGCCGCTGTGGTTGCCGTTTCTGCCGTCGATTGCACGGCGCTCCAAGGAAAGCGTACAGGAACTGTACCGCAAGGTCATGGCTCGCGAGGTGTGGCTGACCTTGGTCTGGGATGATGCCACCAACAAGCCGGTGGCATTGATCGGTGTGCGGTTTCACATGCGCGGCCCCGACATGATCGCCGAATGGCTCTGGATGACCGGACACAATCACAGGGCCTGGATCGATCTGCTGCCCGAGTTCGAGCAATTGCTGCGGCAGGCCGGCGCGGTGGAATGCCGGCCTCTGTGCCGGCCGGGCTGGGTCAAAATTCTCAAAGCCGCAGGCTACAAGGTCACGCACATACAACTGGAGAAATCGCTCCATGAGTAGCTCAGGACAGACTCCGGTCACGCAATCGCAAAGCAGCGATCCTTGGTCGGGCGCACAGTCGCATCTGACAGATTTGTACACCCGCGCCGGTGACCTCACCGGCGAGGTGCAGGGCTATAATCCATACCCGGGCGATCTGCAGGCGCCGTTGGACCCCACTCTAGCGCAGGGGCTCAACCAATCGTACCAGATCGCCTCGCAGTCGCCGTGGGGCACCGAGGGCGTCAATGCCGCGCGCTCGTATGGAACCAGCATGGAGCAACTGGGCGGCCTGACGCCTGACATGGCGAATACCGCCAACATGATGCAGAATGTTTACGGCCAGATGGGCAACACTGCTGCCGGTTATGCCCAGCCCTATAATTCACTGGCCTCCATGTATCAGGAAGCATCGGGCCAGCAGAATCCCTACCTGCAGGCGATGCTGGACACCAGCAACCGGCGCATTGGCGATCGGGTCAATTCGTCGGTGTCGGGGGCCGGGCGCTATGGCTCCGGCGCGCACACAGACATCCTCGCGCGTTCACTCGCAGAAGCGGCCGATCCGGTGTTGGCGGCTGATTACACCCAGCGCCAGCAAACCAAATTGAATGCACTACAAGGAATGCAGGGCGCGCTAGGGGGCCAGGCACAAGCGCTGAACGCACAGCAAGGCGTTGCCGGGGGCATTGGCAACATTTACCAAAATGCGAGCGACAGTGCCGGCAAGTGGGCGCAGCTCATGCCAAAATTGGACGAGGCGCAATATGCGCCGGCTGAGCAGATGCAAAACTACGGTAATTTTTACCAGACCCGCAGCAATCAAGACCTCGCCAACCAAGTCGCGAAGTGGAACCAAGAGCAAAGCAAGCAGTGGGAAAACCTGCAACGCTATGCCGGAATTCTCAGCGGCTCGGGCGCGCTGGGCGGCACCAAGACGACCACCACGACGCCGGCGCAGGCTTCCACTCTGCAGAAGGTGCTTGGCGGTGGTCTGGCCGGTGCTAGCGCCGGCTCGATCTTCGGGGCGCCCGGGGCGGCCATTGGCGGCGTCGGCGGCGGGTTGATGGGACTGCTGTAAGGTGATCCATGCCTAGTCTGTTGGATTATTTCCGGCCGCAACCCCGGCCACCAGATCCGCCATTCGGGTCGTTCAACAGCCGAGTGACCTACTATGCTCCCGGCCCCGGCGACCGCATGGAAGGCGGCTTTGAAACATCGCGGCCAAATCCGATAACCGGCAAGAGCGTTCCGGCCACGCTCGATAATTATCGGCTGGGATATTCTCCTTTCGTGACGTTGGCAGGCGATCCCTCCCGCTACGGCCAAGCCGTCAACATGGGTCCGCTGACCTACACCAGCCCGATCGACCAGAAATCCTACACGCTGCCCGATGTGACGGGAGTGGTTCACGACACTGGCTCGGCGTTCAAAGGGCGCCCCGACAAGCTCGATGTTGCAGCCGGCGATTATCGCGGTTGGGGCCCGCAGGCGGCCTCGGCAGCGGTGCAAGCCGACGGCGGGCGGCGAACGGTTACGCCCGTGTCCATGCCACAACGGCCTTCTGGCATGGACATGGAATTCGATCCCTGGACCGGGCAAGCCCCCCCGGGTGGTGCCGTTGATAGTCCAGCCGAGGGCCCCACCGCCGTTGCATCAGGGCCACCACAGCAGAGGCAAAAGAGCATGCCGCAATCCCTCATGGACATGTTTCAGCCGACCGACGCCGCCGGCGAGCCGACAACCTTTGACAAGGCGATTGCCGGCCAACGTCAGGGCCTGATCGGGTTTGGGCTCGGGCTGGCGTCGCCCGCATGGCAGGGCGAGAGCCAGATGAGCAACGCGCTGCAGGGCTATCAGCGCGGCGCTGCCCTCGATACCCGGCAGGCGTCAGATGCAGCGAAACTGAAACACCTAAAGGCACAGGACGCGCGGCAAGCACTGCAAGATGCTCTAGCAGCGCAGCGCGACGCGCGCGACTACGGCCTGCGCGAGCGGCAATTCAAAGCAAGCCAGGAGGTTAAGCCGTCCGTACACTGGACCGCCGACAGAACGGACGAGAAGGGCGATACGATCCCCGGCAAACCATATTTGATCAACCCGAATGGGTCATATCGCGAGCTTACGCTTGAGGGTGCACAGAACCTTTCGTCTGCCTTGCCGCAGACCGGCGCCGTGCCGGGTCAGGCAAGCGCGGATACAAGCACGACCGACGAGGGGGCAATTCCGCCGTCCGCCACGACGGTGCAAGCCGCACCTGGGGCTGCGTTGCCGCTCAATCGTAGAGAGGCAATCAAATCTTACAGCAAAGAAAAGGGCGAGCAGACAGCAAAAACGGAAGAACGGGGAGAGGCCGGAAGCCGAATTTTCAAATTGATCGACAGTCTAGAAGAAAAAGTAAAAGACCCGCTGTTCAAGGAGGCCGCAGGACCGACGAGGGAATATGCCAGCGGCCAACCAGTCTGGAACCCAGCCCGGGCGATCTATGAATACAATCCGCTTGGTGCAAGTGAAAAGGCCAAGACACATCTGGATATCGTCAAATCGGATGCCCAGGGGATCAACAGTGAATTGCAACGGGCGTATCTGAGCGGGCAAGGCCAAGTAACCGAGGCCGAGCGCGCCCAGATCAATCAGATTTTTGGCAACATCGCTGCGGCCAGAAGCCCGGAAGCGGCGCAAGCGATGCTGAAGAATGCGCGGGAGATCATCACAACGGCGTTCCAGCGAGGCTACGCGACGCCGGGGGCCGCGGAGGGGGCAAAACCGGCGCCGGCTAAAACCGGCCTAGAGGGGATGTCCAAAAAGGAAATGCAGCAAGAGTTGATCCGGCGGGGGGTGCTCAGTGCCAACTCTACCTGAGGTCTCCACAGAAGACTTGCTGCGGGCCTATAACAGCCCTGATACGCCCGCCGCTGCGCCGCCCGCTGGCGATATGTCTTCGATATCCACGCAGGACTTGCTGCGGGCTTATCATGCGCCGGAAAAACCGGCAGAGGTGTCGGGCCAAATCAGCATTCCCGGCCTCGGCAAGCCGTCCATGATCGGCTTTCTGAAGGGTCTGTACGGTACCGCCAAGAGCGGGGCGACGCTGCCGGGCGATGTCTATGCCGGGCGGGTTGATCCGCTGTCCGAGGAAGGCATCGGGCGCGCCGCCGATCTGGCAACGGTGACATCGGTGGGAAATATCCCGTCAGTCGCCCGCCGATCTGCGACCGCCGCGCCATTGTCGGCGGCCAAGATCGAAGAAGCGGCTACCAAGACCTATCAGGATGTCACTGAGGCTTCGCGGGCAACGCCGATTGCCGCCCCGCCGCAGGCAGTGAAGCGCGATTATATGGCGCCGCTGACGGGAGAGCGGCTGCCGATCGCGCAGCAAGTGGGGCCGACAACGCGCGATGTTGTCAACGAGGTGAGGCGGTTTGCCGATGAAGGCGGCCCGCGCGCCAAATCGGCGCCGCTGGTTCACGCCGAAATCGACAGCATGGCAAAGGCCAAAGACCTTGGCGACCTGATCGACAGCCGCCGAGAGTTGACCCGGATCATACGGGAAGAAAGCGGGCCGGATGTTGCTGCGGCCGGCATGGCACTCAAGAAACTTGATCCTGTGTTGGACCACTTCTCGCCCGGCACGTCCAAGGCGCTGCGGGAAGCCGACATCAACTACGCCATTGCCAAGAAGTCGGCCGATATTGAAAGCAAAATACAAAAGGCGATCGACAAGCAGCGGGATCAAACCCTAGCAGGCAACCGGATCAAGAAGACCGTCGAGCCCCTGTTGGAAAAGAAGGGGGCCGAACGCATGTCCCCAGAGGTTCGGGCGGCTATCGAGCGCGCCGCGAGGCCGGGCATGGCGGTGAACATGCTGCGCCCCTTCGCGGCCTTCGACCCCACCTCAAGGGCACTCGGCCCGATGTTGAGCGGGATGGCCGGGTTTGCACACCCTGCCGCGCTCGCCGCGATGCCGGTGGGAATGGGCGCGCGCGTTGCATACGACCGCATTCTGAAGAATAGGGCGGCGGGTATCTCGCCGGCCATGCGGGCAGAGGCACCGGCCACACTGGCACAGCCCGGCTATAGCGCTGGTGGAACGGTAGGGCGGCCATCGCTGCCGCCCCAAACGAGCCTTTTGCAATTGATGGCGCCACAGCGCGGATCGGATGCCGCCGCTCGGCCGCAATTCGCTGGCCCGCAACTACCGTTCCGCCAGGGCGAGCAGATGGACAACCTGATGGCCAGCATCAACGGTCCGCAGGGCTATCCCGATTTCCGTTGGGTCAATCCGGCCGGTGTTGATGCCTTTCTGGCCAACGGCCCCATGAGCACGAATATCGAGGACCGCCGGGATGAACTCGGCGGCTTCGACGCCGCTGCCGCGCGAATGCGACGGCAAGGGAGGCGACCATGATTGATATTGCAATTTCGGTGCTTTGGTTCCTGATCGGGCTGATTATCCTGGCGGGTATCATCTGGCTCGCAATCTGGGTCATCGAGCAATTCGTGACCCCCATTCCCGATAAGATCAAGCAGGGCATCTGGGTCATTGTGCTGCTGCTGGCGCTGATTGCGTTGATCACAGTATTGGCGACGGGTGGAAGCCCACGGCTTCCGTTCTGGCGACACTAGATGGATCAGCAGAGGTTTCTTGGCCTCTTTGTGATGATCTTCACTATCGCCGCCACCTTGTTGCTGCTCGCCCTGTTCGAGCGCGAGGCCGAAGGCAACATCCCGTTTGATTGCATGGACCCCACCGAGCGCGAGCGCGTGCGCGATATCGCGTTGCACGGCATCGACAAGGGGCTCGAGGAAGCGACGCAGCACCTCTACACGGTCTGGCAAAAAGACCCCAACACCGAGCAGCCCAAGCGCGCCCGTGTTGGCATCGTCAACGCCATCAACGCCCATTCCCGGGCGCGCAAGTTTGCGCTCGATTGGAGCCCGCCCACCTGTCCACCGGTACCGGAGAAATGACTACCGCCGCCCTGTCGATCCGTATTTTGCCCGCCGGGTGATCCAAGCCTTGTAGGTTCCGGCGTGCATAGCGTCCGGCGCGGTAACCCAGGGATTGGTACGTTTGGAGCGGCGGTTGTTGGCTTGCTCAATCCATGTTGACCACCGGCAATTTTCTGGCGTGTAGTCGCCCTCGTTGTTGATGCGATCCAAGGTGAGGCCAAGCGGACGTGGGCCCATATCGGCATAGAAGTTTTCGAATTTACGCCACCGCTCGCAGACTTTGATGCCGCGACCGCCATATTCTGGAAAAGCTGGATTTTTTGGATTGGTGCAACGCTGGATCATGGCGCCCCATGACCAATATACCGGCGTGCCGAACATGCCGTGAGTTGTGGTATCAATAAGATTGGACATCGGACCATCTCACCATGGTTTGTGTCAAGTGACGGGGCGGTGCCGCAAGCACTCGCCCCGTTGCGCATTCTAACACAACAAACAGTGGAGAAAATAGATGCCTTTAGTTATTCTTCCGGTATTCATCCAAGCCGGACAGTCGCTCAGTGATCCGGTCGATTGCAGCGCCGGACCAATTATAAAGATAACTCAACCCGGAGCATGGACAATTGACGCGCCCACTGGCGGACCCGCTGCATTAACATTCCAGACCAGCAGCGACGGCATTATGTTCAACGACGTTTTTGACCCTGCCGGCAATGAACTGTCCTACGTGGTGATTGCTGGCACGGGTGTGATCGGCATGAGGTTGACAACTGGTTGGGTTAAATTCCGATCTGGCACGAGGGCGCGGCCGGTGCCGCAGATTGACCTGCGCGAATTCGCGGTGGCGCTCGATGTGGCCGGGACGGCCCCGGCGGGGACCAATGAATTGCGGGTTCGGCTGCTCGGAGGGTTTGCGCCGTGAAAGTCTGTATATCGTCCGGCCACGGCAAATATATCCGCGGTGCATCCGGTTCACCTATTCCGCCATGCATGGACGAAGTCGATGAAGCGAGAAAGATCACAGACGAGACAGCCGCACGGCTGCGGATGTTAGGTGTCGACACGGAAGTATTCCACGACAATACGAGCCGGGATCAGAGCACCAATTTGTCCACGATCGTAAACTGGCACAACGCGCAGGGCGACCATGATTATGATCTGTCGGTCCACCTGAATTGCTACGATGGTAACGCGCACGGTTGTGAGGTGCTGTTTGTTTCGGATGCGGGTGAGCAACTTGCATGGGACATAGTGGATGCGGTCTGTACCGCTTCTGGGCTGACAAATCGTGGGGCCAAGTACCGATCAGACCTAAAATTCTTAAACTCAACTCGGGAGGTAAGTGCCCTTCTGGAGATTTCGTTCTGCGATAATCCAAGCGACTGCAATATTGTGCGCTCGCGCTTTATCGAGATTTGCTCTGC